>Ga0080007_1079249_pt1 | contig 100793 bp, 84 predicted proteins | sample OctOCTMetagenome_FD_69210 | JGI IMG/M metagenome (GOLD analysis project Ga0080007, IMG submission 69210) | Hot spring and microbial mat streamer communities from Octopus Spring Streamers, Yellowstone National Park, USA - OCT_B (SPADES... | ecosystem: Environmental > Aquatic > Thermal springs >...
TAGGAGTTACGCAGTTGGCTGGAGGACATAGTGGGGATGAGCCAAGTAACGGCGGATGGCCTCCCGGAGGATGGCCGCCTGGGCCTCATCCCCACTCACCCCTGTCCGCCACCGATCCACCTCCAGCCGCAAAAAGGCCCGCAAGGCCAACAGCCAATGACCCAGAATGGAGACGGCTTGGCGCCCTTGCGACCGCTCCACCCCACAACATCGCTTCAGCCCTCGATGATCGACTTCAATCCCCCATCCTTTTCTCTCCAACTCCTGTCGTTTCTCCTCCGTCATCTTCAAGTCATTGGTCGCCCCGTATTCCGCGTCCCCGTTTGGGGAAACCGTCCGAAATACCCGGACGAGCCCAAAGCCCTTCCGATGCGCCACCCGCCCCGCCGGCGGGATTTCCACCTCCCGAATCGGCCGATTCCCCTGCCGATCCGGATTCACCAGACGATTGCGCTTCCGCCGGGTCAGGAAAAACCCGCCGAAGGAGGCAATGAGTTTCAGATTCTTCAAAGACGCATACCCGCTGTCCATCCGCACATCCTCCGGCCTAAAACCCCGCCCCCGGGCTTTCCGCCGCAGCTCTTGAAAGGGCTCGTTTTGGGTCTTCCCGCCCTGGGGCTGGTCATACACCCGAAAGTCGCAGGGAAGGAGGGCCTTCCCCTCCGTCCAGAGCCAGGTCCAACGCGCGATCCCTTGGACCACCCGCCGATGCTGGCCACTCCAAGGATCGGTCACCCGATCCATCTTCTGGGCATACGGCTTGTCCAACGTCGGATCCTCCAGGACCAAAAGCCCCTTCCCCACGTCCCCGAAGGCCTTCGCCTCCTGCCCCAACGCCTCCGTGTCGGGAGGCGGTCGTGGAAGCAGGCGGGTGAAGGCGTCGTGGGCGGGGGCCCTCTCCTCTTCCGGCGCCCATCGGGCCGCCTCCGTGCCGGTGAAAACCTTCTGGGCCGCGATCAGGAAGGGAATGTCGTCCAGGTCATCCCACCGGGGTGGATTCATCGGCCTGGCCTCCTCGGGCCGGAGTGGAGTTCGACCGGCGATCATGATAGCACGGAGAAGGAAGGCATGGCCAACTGCGTAACTCCTATTTGTATATCTTAGAGCGGAATTCTGATCAGTCTTGAGGGATCCGAATCATGCGTGAGCAAGAGATGGCTGGGTTATACTGGGGATAGGGGTTTATCTCCTCCTGGTCTGGGCGCTGGACCGGCTACGGGAAGGCGTTCGGGCCTGGGGGGCGATGACTTTCCGATTCGAGCCGATGCTCTGGGCATGGGTGGGGCTGAACCTGGCTTTCGCGGGGCTCACCTTGCTTCTGTTCTGGGGGGCATTACGCGCAGTCCCTCTCCAGGCCCGCACCGCCTGGATCGTTTGGATCCTCGGACTGGTCCTGGTGGGGCTGACCACCCCGCCTGGATTCCAGAGCCTGGCCGGGCTGCCGGAGCCCTTCCGGGGATGGCTTCGAGGCCTTCAGGTGGATGCGTATCCGGGGCAGGCAGCGGCCTTCCTGCTGGGGATCGGCGTTCTGTCCCTGTGGCAAGGCGTGCGATATCGCTCTTGAAGGAGGGAGCCATGCCCTACCCGAAACTGCGGATATGAGGGTTGCTGCTTCTGGGGAGCTCAGCAGCCTGATTCTCACCCAGGCCCTGGCTCAGGCCCAGACCTTAGAACCCCCCTCACCTGGCAAACCTATCATGGTTTGTCAGGTTTGTCTTTATGGGCAGAATGTGTCCACATAAAAAGTACATAGATTCACAAAAACACAGTTAAAAACCATTAAGTCGGAAACAGTAACGTTACTCCAGCCTGTTCATGGGGCTCCCATAGAAACTTCCCAATGTGAAGCGGTGGCATAAGGGCGGGGGATAGAGGGGAAGCGACAGGAGTGGGGCTGGGATTGGCTGGTTTCCCACTGCTCCTACTGGACAGCGTCGCGATGATCTGGACCTTGGAGAGGGGTCACGATCTATTGGCCTATTACACGCTCCCAGCCACACCTACTTCCCACTCCTCCGGCAAGGGGCCAAGTTCGGTCATCTTAAAGCATCCGGGGAGGTCATTGCTCATCGTTGGCCACCCTCCTCCAGCTGGCTAAGCAAGGCTTCGATCTTCTGGCGCAAGAGTGGAACGTCCTCGGTGGCCGTGACCCAAACAATTTGCCAGTCCAGGGCAAAGTACTCATGGACGGCGATATTGCGGAAGACAACGATGTCCGCCCACTCGACCTCCGGATGCTGTTCGGTGAAGCTTCGGGGCAAGCGCGCGGCGGCCTCGCCGATCACGATGAGCTTCTGCAAAACGGCGCTCTGGATCAGCTCATCCTGCATGAAGGCCGCTTCGTCGGTCCGCTGAAGGAATCGCTGAATGGCATCGCAGGCGTCTAGGATATCCTGCAAATAAAGCCGCTCAGGCCGCATAGAGGACGACCTCTTCCTTTAGGATTTGCTCGCGAATGGCGGGCTTCAAGCCCGTGCGCGGCACCAGGTCCACCGGGCGGTGAAAAATCTCCGTAAGCTCGCGTTGCATGCGGCTGAGCTTCAGGAATCCCACGCGTGCACCTTCTTGGAACTCAACCAGAAGGTCTATATCGCTCTCGGGCCCGAAATCCCCTCGCGCCGCCGAGCCAAAAAGGGAAAGCCTTCGGATGCCATGCTTGCGGCAGAATGCTTCTATTGCCTGAAAGGGGATATCGGAAGGGCGCTGCATAGTTCCCTCCTCAGTTTGCGAGCTGTAAGCCTAAACGGCCCCGCACTTCCTTAAGGGCTCGGTCGGCCTCGGCCCGCTCCTCCTCGGCCTCCAACAGGCACACCACAGCCTCCTCCAGGGAGAAGGCTTCATCCTTCCATTCAGGCTCATATAGCGGCTTGGGGAAGGATTGTAGTCATTGCGAGTAGTCTCATCAGCCCGCCAGGCGTGGTAGACCTCCGCCACCTCGGCGATGTGCGCTTCGGTGTGGTGCGTTGAAGCCGACCATCAGGTTTCCGGAGTAGAAAGGTCAAGTCGATCGCCGTAGGCGGTCATAGGCTTCTCCTCAATGTCGCACCACGAGGGAGTCCTTCTGACAGCTCTCCCTCGCCCTCTATCTGTATTCTAACGCAGGCCACCCTTCTCCCATTCTCCAAAGCCGAATCCCAGCGATCCATCCACACTTCCTCCGCGCAAAGCCCCGCTCCCTGGCCGTCCGGAGCATATTCTTGTGGATTCGTCTTCCTCTGGACGGAGTTTGATAAGGGAGGCTATCCTATAGGACTTACGCAGTTGGCAGGAAGGGATCCCCACATATGGCGAGTGATCGGCCAAAACACCCCATATATGGCGGTGGGAATGACCTAGTTGGGCCCTAACTGCGTAACTCCTACTCAGTATATCAGCGAGGGCGCCTCCGCAGCCGGGGATCCTTTTCCCTGACGGATCCGAGCTCCGTCCCGACCGGAGAGCGGGCAAGCCCCGGACCGGGAAGCGGTCCGGCGGGTGTGTCCCGATTTTGTCGGGCCTGGCCGCCTTGTAGGACAACTGCTCGCAGTTGTCCTACGATCTTGGGACACACCCGGTCCGGCGCGGGGCTTGCCGGTTCGGACGGACGTTGCTATAATTTTCGATGACGGGCGAGTAGCTCAGGTGGTCAGAGCGCACGGCTCACATCCGTGAGGTCGGGGGTTCGAGTCCCTCCTCGCCCATCCCGCCGCAGCCCCTGGGCTGCGGCGTTTTTTGTTCAGGCGGGGGCCCCCGGCGGTTTTGGAGCCCCGCCGGATGCGGCCCTAAAATCCTCAAGGGATCCATCGGGTTGCGCTCAGGAGGCTGAACGTGAGCGATCTGGGCAAACGGCTGGGAAACCTCCTCCTCTTCGCCGTGCTGGCGACCGGCCTCGTCGGCGCCGCGTTCCTGACCGGGTTCGGCGTCGCCTGGGGGATGACCGCCCGCGCCCCCCACGCCCTCCCCACAACCCCAACGACCGCTGCGCCGGCCGCTCCTCCGCAGGACCTCCAGCTCCAGGAGGCCTTCGGCGTGTTCTGGGAGGCGTGGAAGCTGATCCAGGAGGAATACTATGGGGAGATCCCCTCCCCCCAGACCGTCGCCTACGGCGCCATCCGGGGGGCCCTGCAGACCCTGGGGGATCCCTACACGTCTTTCATCGAGCCGAAGATCGCCCGCATCCTGGAGGAGGACGCCTCCGGGCAGTTCGAGGGGATCGGGGCCATGGTGCGCATGAACCGGGACAACAAACTGGAGATCGTGCGCGTCTTCGAGGGCTCCCCGGCCCAGAAGGCGGGCCTCCGCGCGGGGGATCTGGTGATCGAGGTCAACGGGCAATCCATCGTCGGCTACAGCATCTACGAGGCCGTCACCCTGATCCGGGGCCCGGCAGGCACCTCGGTGACCCTCACCATCGAACGGCCCGGCCAGCGCGATCCCATCCGGGTGACCGTGACCCGGGCCCGCATCACCATCCCGGTGGTGGAAGCCCGCATGCTGCCCGAGGGCATCGCTTACCTTCGCCTCTTCGACTTCAGCGCTCAGGCGACCCGACAGCTCCGAGATCAGCTCCGCTCCCTGCTGGCTCAGAACCCCCGCGGCCTGATCCTCGACCTGCGCGACAACCCCGGCGGGTTCCTGGACCAGGCGATCCAGGTGGCGGATCTCTTCCTGGATGAAGGGATCGTGGCCTACGAACGGACGAAGGACGGCGAGGAGCGGGTTTTCCGTTCGAAGAACGGCGATCCGGGCGAGAAGATCCCCATGGTCGTGCTGGTGAACGCCGGCAGCGCCAGCGCCTCGGAGATCGTCGCCGGCGCCCTGCAGGACCGCGGGCGCGCCCTCCTGATCGGCGAGCGCACCTTCGGGAAGGGATCGGTCCAGCTCTCCCACACCCTATCCGACGGCTCGGAGCTTCGGGTGACCATCGCCCGCTGGTTCACCCCGAAGAACCGGGCGATCCACGGGGAAGGGTTGAACCCCGATGTGGAGGTGAAGGTGGAGCCCGGGGCGGAGGCCGGCGGGGCCGATCCCCAGCTGCAGCGCGCGGTGGAGGTCCTGCTTCAGGGGCGTTGACCCATGAGCGGCCGACGCGCCCTTGGGCTGGCGGACAGCGGGGTCCTCCTCGCCCTGGCCGGATGGATCGCTCTCCTCTACTGGCCCTTCTGGTCCGGAGACCCGAGGGCGCAGGCCGCCTTCCGGCCTGGGGACTTCACCGAGCAGCACTACCCGCTCGCGGCCTACGCCCACCGACGCCTTCAGGAGGGGCAGCTGCCCCTCTGGGATCCCTACACCCTGGGCGGCCATCCCTTCGCCGCGGACATCCAGGCCCAGGCCTTCTATCCGGTCCGCTGGGCGGTCGCCTTCCTCAGCCAGGGACATCCCCTGAGCGCCCGAGCTTACGCCGCGGAGACGATCGCGCATCTGGTCCTGACCGCATGGGGGGCCTACGGGTTCTTCCGCCGCACCGCCCGCGATCGCGCGGCCGCGGCCTTCGGCGCCTTCGCCTGGGGGCTGAGCGGGTATCTCACCGGCTACCCCCTCCAGGATCCCCCCATCGTCGCCAGCCTGGCGTGGCTGCCCTGGCTCCTGTGGGGGCTGGCCGGGCTGCTGGAGGGAGCTCCCCTTCCCGGCCGCTGGCGCGCCCTGGCGATCCTCGCCTGGGCGATGACGTTCCTCGGAGGGCACACGCAGACCACGCTCTACGTCTATCTGATCGCGCTCTCCTTCGCGGGGGCCCAGCTGTGGACCCGGCAGGCCGGGCGCGCCCGGGGAGCGCGGGAGCTGGCTCGGGTGATCCTGCTGGGCACCGGGCTCACGGCGGCGCCGCTCCTCGCCACGCTGGAGCTCATCCCCTGGACGGAGCGGCCGGAGTGGACCTTCCTCCAGCGGGCGGGCGGGTTCGAGCTGTGGGAGCTGGCCGGTGTGCTCTGGCCGCACCTGACCCTGTGGTCTCCCCTTTATGTGGGGATCCCTACGCTGCTTCTGGCCCTCATCGGCCTCGCCGCGGGGATCTCGGAGGGACGGCCTTTGCCGGTCCTGTGGGGAGGGCTGGCGGGCATCGGCGGGCTGTGGGCGCTGGGAGGAGAAGCCGCCCTGTATCCGGCCCTCGTCCGTCTCCTGCCGGTCCTGGAGCTCTTCCGCAACCAGGAGCGGGCGGCCCTGATCCTCGCCTGGTGCCTCGTCGCCCTGGCGGTGGAAGGCTGGCCCCGTCCGCCCACGGAATCCCTCCGGCGCGCGCTAAGATGGATCGTAGGGGGCACCGGGTTGCCGCTCCTGGGGGCCCTTCTGCTCATCCAGGCGCAGGACATCTCGCAGTGGCCTCGCCTCCATCGGCTGCTCTCCCAGGCCGGGTGGCCGTGGGCGATGGCCGCGGGCGCGCTCCTCCTCCTGCGCGGCTGGCCCCGCACCCGCTGGGCCCTCGTCGCCCTGCTGGCCCTGGATGTAGGCTCCGTCGCCTGGCGGACCGCGGAGGCGGGCCATCGGGTCTGGCAGGATCCGGAGGCGGTCAACGCGCCCCCCATCACCCCGGATATGCTCCCGGCGAGCGGGTCTCCCTACCGGATCGACACCCGGGGGCTGGCCACCGGGAACTGGACCGCCCGGGTCGGCGTGGAGGACCTTCATGGCTCCGTCACGCTGGCCCTGCGTCCCTTCCTGCGGTTCCGCCAGGAAGCGCCGGGGGAGCGGGTCTGGGCGCTGATGGGCGTGGGATGCTACCTCCAGCGCACCGATGAGCCGCCCCTTCCCTTCCCCTCCCGCCCCGTTCGATCCCTCACGCTCGGCGAAAAAGCCGTCGAGCTGCGCTGCCTGGAGGCCCCCTTCTCCCGCTTCCATCTGGTGTATGAGGCAGTGGCCTTCGATGAGGAAACCGCGTTACGCGCCCTGCGGGACGCTGCCTTTGACCCTCTGCGGACGGTGATCCTGGACCGCCCGTGGCCGCTGCCGGGGATGTCTGCGCCCTCGACGCCGCCGCGCCTGACGGTGCAAGCCTGGGCCCCCGAGGCGCTGCAACTGGAAGTCTGGACGGAGAAGCCCGGGTTCCTGATCATCGGGGACGTCTGGTATCCCGGCTGGCGGGCGTGGGTGGATGGACAGCCCGCCCCGGTGCTGCGGGCCTATACGACCCTGCGGGCGGTCCCCATGCCCGCGGGGGCCCACGTCGTGATGCTTCGCTACGAGCCGCTCTCCGTGCGCCTGGGCCTGGCCCTCTCCGGGATGGCGTTTGCCCTCCTGTGCCTGGACCTCCTGCGCCGAAAGCCGTGAAGGATGCCCGCGCCCTCCCTTCGGCCCGAGAGGGAGAGGGCTAACCCGGCATGGGGCCAGGATCGCCTGAAAGGCTAATCTTCCCAAGATCCGGACCACGGAGCCCTCGTCGAAACCGCGTCACAGCTGCCATGTCTCCCCCCACGCGTGCAGGCGGGCCCGGTAATCCGGTCGCTCGTAGCGATCAAGGGTGAAGGCGGGCGCGTAGTCCGGGAGCGGCTCCCCCAGGATGCGGGCGGCGAGCAGCTCCCCCGCCCCCATCGCGGCCATGATGCCGAAGCCGGAGAGGGCTCCGATGACATACGCCCCCGCCACCGGCAGCGGGCCGATCAGCGGGCGGTTCTCCGGCGTCCGCACATAGTATCCGCCGTCCACGGCCGGGCGGGGCATGCGCGAGAGATAGATCCGCAGCCCGGGGATCAGCCCCGCCAGCCCGCGCAGCACCACCTCGGGAAACAGCGGGTCTTCCGGAAGCGGGAAAACCGGCTCGACCGGCCGGGCCGCATAAGGCCAGAGCATCAGGACGTAGGGGCTCTCCGGGCCGCCCTCCGGGCGCAGATGGGCGCCCCCGGGCAACACCCCGAGCATCTCCGAACGCCCCATCTCCTCCAGCAGATCCCGCTCCTCCTCCGACCACGACAGCGGAAGGGGATCCATCCCGATGATCAACGGCGCGTCCCGGGGGATCACCCGCTCCACATCCGGGAACATCACCTTCCGATGCAGCTCGCAGAACACAGGGAGCTCCACGTCCATCATCCGGGCCACTTCCCGGAGGAAGGGGCCGGCCGCGTTGACCAGACATCCCGTGGCCACCGTCTCCTCACCCCCCGGGACGCTCAGGCGGACCGCCTGCACCCGTCCGCCCCGAACTTCCACGCCGACCAGACGGGCGGATCGGAAGGCGACGCCCCGCGCCCGGGCCTGTTCCAAAAGCAACATCCCCAGACGGTGGGCGCTCAACCAGCCGCACCGGCGGACGTGGAACACGGCCACCGCCCGCTCGGTGAGATACGGGAAACGACGGCGGATGAGGCCAGGATCCAGAAACGCGTCCACACCATCCGGGAGGCCCTCGAACCCTTCAGGGGGCGAGGGGAGATAAGGTGGATCCCCCGGGGAGCCCGTGTGGCGACGGACCGGCCCCGCCCCTTCCCGGGCGGTCTGCTCCGCCGCCCGCAGCAACCCCTCCGCCCGGCAGGGATCCCTGGTCACGTAAAGGTAGCCCCGCCGGTTCAGGCGGAAGGCATTCCCCGTCGCCCGGGCCAGCTCCTCCAGGAGATCAATGCTCCGGTTCATCAGGCGGACCATCGCCCCGTCGGGCCCCGGCCACCAGTTGCGGTAGGCCTCGGTGGACTTGTCGCTGGTGAGGCCCAGCGGGGGGCCTGAATCCACCAGGAGGATCCGGAGGGAAGGCTTCCGAAGGCTCAGATGATAAGCGGCGGAGATCCCCGCGATCCCCGCCCCGCAGATCACCACATCGGCCACCCCCATCGTCCGCTCGCCATGGAGAGAGGCTTGGGAGCGCGGCCCGCGCGCGCCTACCCTCCGTTCCGCCGGCCGCAGGTGCAGTTCTCGCCGCCGGAGCAAGGCTGCTCCGCCTTCTGCTGGAGGGCCTTCAGCTCCTCCAGGGGCTGGAGCTGCTCCTTCGGCACCTCGTGGATCTGATCGCCCACGCGGACCAGGGCCGCCTCTTTGAGAGGGAGCACCTCCACCACCACCCCTTCCCCGTAAGGGGTCATCACCGCCTTGCCCTTCTTGGGCAGCTCCTGCTTCGCCCGGACGTATTGCTCGTATTCGTAGATCAGGCAACACCGGAGCCGCCCGCACATCCCGGTGATGTCCTCCGGGTTCAGGGAGAGGCCCTGCTCCTTGGCCATCTTGATGGAGATGGGGCTGAACTCGGTGAGGAACAGGGCGCAGCACCGGGTCTCGAGGCCGCACGCCCCCATCCCGCCGATGATCTTCGCCACATCCCGGGGCCCGATCAACCGGAGCTCCACCTGGCGGCCCCGGTAGATGGCCGCCAGCCGCTCCCGAAGGGGCTCCAGGTCCACCTTCTCCTCCGTGTGATAGAGGAAGGAGATGTGCTTGCCGTCGAAGGAGATCTCGACCTTCACGATCTTGATGGCAAGGCCCAGCTGGCGGGCGTGGTCACGGGCCACCACCAGCGCCTCGATCTCCTTGCGTTCCCAGTATTTGCGGATGGCCAGGTCCCGGTTGGTGGCCGGCCGCTCCACCGGCCGCAGGGGGCCTTCAATCCGTCCGCTGCGGGGCATCCCCAGGGAGACCACGCGGCCCAACTGCTTGCCACGGGGGGTCTCCACGATCACCCAATCGCCCACCTGCAGGTCGTAAGGCCCCGGGTCGAAGTGATAGATCTTGCCGACCGGATGGAACCGGACGCCCACCACCCTTTCACCGTCTGGGATCATCTCCGCTGCCATCGCGCCGCTCCATAAAGGGGTGCCTTTGAGATCTGCGTTCCGGATCGGAATGCGCCTCGCTTCGGGTTATTCGATGGCGATCCATTCCAGGCCGGGGATCACCATCCGCCAGCGGACGTCGAAACGCCACAGCCCGGCCTCCCGGGCGATCCGGAAGGCCTCCTCCATCTCCCGGCGGAACACCCGCCGGTTGATCTCCGCGTAGCGGGGGTCCGTCTTCGCCTTCCAGGCCGGGTAATACTGATCCATCAGGTTGACATAGGTGTCCCGGGAGAGCCCGGCCAGCCAGCGCATGATCTCCCGGGTTTCGTCCAGGAGGCCGGGCATCACCAGATGGCGCACCAGCACGCCGCGCACCGCCAGGCCGTCCTCGTCCACCCGGAGCTCGCCCACCTGGCGATGCATCTCGGCGATGGCCTGGCGGGCCACCTCCGGATAGTTCGCCGCCAGCAGATACTTCCGGCTCCGCTCGGGGGTCCAGAGCTTGAAATCCGGCATGTAGATGTCCACCAGCCCCTCCATCACCCGCAGGCTCTCCAGGCTGTCGTAGGCGCTGGTGTTATACACCAGGGGGACCCGCAAGCCCATCTCGATGGCATAGGGGAGCGCCTCCACGATCTGCGGGACCACGTGCTCCGGGGTGACGAAGTTGATGTTGTGACAGCCCATCTCCTGCAGGCGGATCATCAACCGGGCCAGCTCCTTCGGCGTCAGCTCCTCCCCCTCCCCCAGCTGGCTGATCTCATAGTTTTGGCAATTCGAAACCGCAACAAATGACGCGACATAGGAATGATCCGGGTCTGAGATTTCGAGATTATACACCCAGCCCTTATAACTCTTTCGATGAATCTCCCGTGTTTGTATCAGATAGAAATCTCCAACATCCTGGTAAAAATAACGAGGAAGACCTTTCTTGCGGAAACGGACCTTCTCCTGGGAAAGGATCCCCTGAACCTCCAGGCGCTCCACCGGCTCCCATCCGATCCGCTTGGGGACCAGAAGCCAGTGCTCGCGGGTCAGCTGATCTGCACGGATCTTCCGCACCTGATCCGGCGCCGAGGGATGGACCGCAAACACTTCATGGTTCGGGGTCAGAAGCAACGGCGGGCAGTAGTAAGGCTGAATCTGAATCAGATGGCCTTCGAAGGGATGCCGGAAGGCCTTGCTCACACAGGCCAGCCGACCGAGACGCGTGAAGACCCTCAATGGCTTCTCGAAGAAACGCACCTGCCCGCCAGCGTAATCCAGCTCCCGATCCCCCCGTTCGTAGATCTCCCGAATCGGCAGCGGCCCTTCCTCCGTGGCGATCATGGTTTCCGGCGCCACGCAAAAGACGCAACGCAAGTTACACCAGGAGAAGAAAATGGTCCCGGACCCCCGCCAGCCGCGCAGGACGTCCTCCTCCCCGAAATGGGGGAAGGCGCTGGCCACGCGGGCATAGCGCCCCACCCGGCAGACCCCGAAGGCGTTCTCCAGGCGGTTCACGCCCTTGCACAGGCGCGGACAGACCCGACAGGAGGGCCCCAGGTGGGAGAGGGCCTCCTCCACCTTCTCTTTCAGCCGGCCCTCTTCGTAGGTCTTCAAGTAAGCCGGGACGAACTCGCGGCGGGGGATGACGAAGCGGCCGTTCCCATGGACCTCCGGCGGGATCACCCAGCGCCCCATCCTTCCCTCCCCTCGGAAGACGAGAGCGCCGCGTCCAGGAGCTCGGAGAGATGCCGGACCTGCACGGCGAGCCCCGACCGGCGGGCGCCCCACTCCAGCTGGAGCAGGCATCCCGGGTTGGCGGTGACCACCACGGAGGCTCCCGTGGCGGCGATGTCCGCCATCTTCCGCTCCAGCAGCCGGCGGGACATGGCCGGATGGGTCAGGTTGTAGATGCCGGCGCTGCCGCAACAGCGCGTCGCGTCCGGCAGCTCCCGGAACGTCGCCCCTCGCAGCCGCAGGAGCAACGCCCGGGGTTGCCGCCGCACTCCCTGGACGTGGCTTAGATGGCATGGCTCATGATACGTCAGGCGGAGACCTGAAGCGACCGGCTGGAGCTCCTCCGGCCAGATCGCCTCCAGCCACTCGGTGAGGTCGCGGACGCGGGCGGCGAAGGCCCGCGCGCGATCCGCCCACTCCGGATCCTCCGCCAGCAGATGGGGGTATTCCTTCAAGAAACCGCTGCACGCCGCGCAGTCCGCCACGATCGCATCCAGCGGCCCCAGGGCCTCGAAGGCGGCGATGTTGCGACGGGCGAAGCGCCGGGCCGCCTCCCGCAGGCCCTGATCGTCCTGAGGCGCGCCACAACACGCCTGATCCCGCGGAACCACCACCGCGCACCCCAGACGCTCCAGCAGACGAACGCTGGCCCGCACCACGTCCCCATACACCGCGTTCATCACACAGCCCAGAAAGAAGCCCACCCGGTAACGAGCCCCCGCCGGGGCCGGGCGATGGCGCAGCGCCCGACGGACCGGAGGGGCGGGACGCGGAACCAGGTCCAGCAGCTCCCGCAGCGGGGGGAAGAAGCGGAACAGCCGGCGGGCGAGGGGGATCAGGCCCAGACGCCAGGCCCAATGGAGAGGCACAGCCGCCCACTCGGCCGCCCGGGGCGAGCCCAGGGCGCGCTCCAGCAGCAGACGCAGCCACCACGGCCGCGGGCGCTGGGCCGCCGCAGCCGCCCGCCCGGCCACGATCAGCTCCCCGATGGGAACCCCCGCCGGGCAGACCGTGTTGCACGCCCGGCAATCCAGACAGTGATAGAGATGGGCCTCCACGGATTCATCGAGGGACAGCCGGCCCTCTTCCACCGCCCGAAGCAGGGCCAGGCGCCCCCGGGGGGATTGCGCCTCGTGGAGGGTCTCCTGATACGTGGGACAGACCGGGAGGCAACGGGCGCACCGGATGCAGGCCAGCAACGCCTCGTAATCCGGCCCCTCCGCCAGCGCCACCCGAAGACCGGGGATCGGCTCGAAAAGGCGAGATGAAGACGCTGTCATGCTGCACCCCCTTCTCATGTTCGGAAGGGATCTCCCCCACCCTTCGGGACCTTCCGGATTTTCCGGGATGCGTAGGGCGACTGCGGGCAGTCGTCCTCCATCTTATCTCCGATCACCAGATGAGGAAGATCGGAACGCCGGGCGGGCCGCTCCCGTCGGTTCGCCGGAGGGGGCGATCCCGCTTACCATGGGATCCCTGGCCGGAGCCCGGGCCGGCAGGGACCTGCTCGGGCTTCGGACTCCGATGGGCCCTAAGAGGAGCGTCGGGATGTCCTTAAGCCGCCGGATATGGATCTGGATCCTTCTGCTGGGGCTGATCGGGACGGCCTTCGCCTTGCGGCTGCACCGCATCGCCGTCCAGAGCTGGTGGTGGGACGAGGGCTATAGCACCTATCTGGCCCGCCACGGCTTCCTCACCGCCATCCGCATGACGGCGGTGGACATCCATCCCCCGCTTTATTACCTTCTGCTCTCCCTCTGGGGATCCTTCACGGGCTATACCGAGTTCACCACGCGCTTTCTTTCCACGATCTTCGGCATCCTGATCCTTCCCCTGCTCTACCGGGCGGGCCGGGAGGGGGCCGGGCGCGCCGTGGGGTTGCTCGCCGCCGGCCTGGCCGTCCTGGCCCCCGCTTATGTGTATTACTCCCAGGAAACCCGGATGTATACCCTCTTCACCCTGGAATATCTCATCGCCCTCCTCCTGCTGGCCCGCCTGATGAAAACCCGGCGCTGGCCGGCTTCGACCCTCGCCGCCATCGGGGTGGCGGAGGCCGCCATGATGTATACCCACTATTTCTCGGTGGTCGCGGTGGCCTTCCTGAACCTGACCGCCCTTCTCCTGCTCCTGCGCCAACCTATCGAAGATCGTCGATGGAATTTCCGACGCTGGGCGCTGACCCAGGCGCTGGTGGTGCTGGCTTACGCCCCCTGGCTCCCGCCCGCCTACCGCCAGACCGGCCAGCACAGCGATGAGCGGGCCACGTTCCCCACGCTGCCCGAGTTCCTCTCCCTCACCTGGCACTTCTTCAACATCGGCATCCGGGAGGTGCTCGGGAAGACCGGCGAGCCGCCCCCCCGCCCCGGCTTCGTCGGGGCCTCCGCCGCTTATGGGCTCGCCTTCGCCGGAGCCCTGGCGCTGGCCCTCTGGAGCCGGCGACGGGACCTCCGCCGCGTCCCCGCCGCCCCGGCGCTGTGGCTGGCCGCCTTCGCGGTGCCGCTCCTGCTGGTCTTCGGCATCACCCGCTGGAAGCCCATCGTCCACCCTCGCTACATCCTGATGCTCACGCCGGCGCTGCTGCTCACCGACGCCTTCCTGATGGTGGATCTCTGGCGGGCGCAGGGCCTGCGACGCGGGCCCGCTCGTCTCCTCGCGCTGGCCCTCGCCGTGGCCATCGGCGCCACCTTCCTCCAGGGGCTGTGGATCGTCTACTATGACCCCGCCTTCTTCCGGGAGGACGTGCGGGGGGTGGCCGCTTATCTCACCGAGGTGACAACCCCGGACGACGCCATCGTGGTGGACTCGGAGGAATACACGCTGCAACAATATTACGCAGGGCCTTCCCCCATCCAGGGGATCAAGATGCGGGGGCGGGAGGCGGAGGGGCTGGCGGAGCTCCGGGCGATCGCCGCCGGCAAACGGCGCGTCTTCCTCCTGCGTTGGTTCCGCTCGGTGACCGACGACAAGCGCTTCATCCCCTTCCTTCTGGAACACGCCGGACGGCTGGTCGATCACCGGGAGTTCCCGGGATACACCCTCTGGGTGTATGAGCTGGAGCGCCCGGTGGCGATGCCGCCGCTGCAGCCGGCGGCGGTGAACTTCGGGGATCGCTTGCTTCTGTCCGGCGTCTTCTACGAAACAGAGGGACATGCCGGCGAGGGGATCGCCGTCGCCCTCCGCTGGCGCATGCCGGCTCCGATCTCCGAGAACGTGAAGGCGGCGGTCAGCCTCCTGGACGCCGGCCGGCAGCGCGTCAGCGGGATGGACTGGATGCTGATGAACGACCTCCACCGCTACACCGCGCGCTGGACCCCCGGCGAGGAGACCACCACGTATTTCGTGGTCCCGATCCCGCTGGGCGCGCCGCCCGGGCCCTACACCCTCACCGTCACCCTCTATCGAGAGCCGGATCTCAAAGGGCTGGACATCCTGGACGAGGCCCGCAATCCGGGAGGGCGGAGCCTCGCCCTGGGCGCCGTCCGGGTGGATCCGCCCCGGATGCAGGTGGACCCCTACAGCACCATGTCGGGGATCCCTCAGCTCCCCGCCCCTGTTCCCCTGGGGGACGGCCTGGAGCTGCTGGGCTTCCAGCTTTCCACCTCCACCGTGGCACCGGGGGAGCCCCTCCATGCATCGCTTCTGCTCCGGGCCACGCGCTCCGGCCTGCCGGATCGACCGCTGACCCTGGAGCTCCTGCGAGGTGAGGAGATCCTCGGGCGACAGCAAGGAGATCCGGGCTACGGCCGCTATCCGGTCTCCCGGTGGATCCCGGGCCTGCCTGTGCTGGACCGCCGGACTCTCTGGGTCCCCCCCGAGGCGACGGCGGGGAAAGCCGAAGTGCGCTTGCGCTGGGGAGAGGGGGCGTCCTTCTCGCTGGGAACGGTGGAGATCGCGGGGCGCCCGCGTCGGTTCGAGGCCCCGCCCTTCGACATCCCGGTGGGCCGTCGGTTCCCCGGCGTCGCGGAGCTGGTGGGGGTCACTCTGGATCGGACCACTTTGCGGGAGGGGGAAAGCCTCAACGTGAAGCTGGTCTGGCGGGCGCTGAACGAAACGCCCATCGAGCGTCCCTACGTGGTCTCGGTGCAGGCCCTGAACGCCGAGGGACGCCTGATCGGCCAGGACGATCGGCCGCCGGCGGACGGCCGCTCCCCGACCACGTCATGGGTTTCCGGGGAGTTCATCGAGGATCCGCATCCGGTGACCTTTCGAGAGCCTTTGCGCGGGGAGGGGCGCCTCATCGTCGTGATGTATGACCCCGAGACCATGCAGCGCCTGCGGGCGGAGGACGGGAGCGACCACATCCTCCTGCCCGTGCGGATCCAGGGGATCCGCGCCCCATAGAGGATCCGGCGGGTGGACCAGGGCCTCCATCACGGTCTGCGGGGTTCAGCGTCGCCCGGGGATCAGGGGGATCCCCAGCGCCACTAGCACGGTCCCCGGTCGTTTCGGCCATCCGATGCACTCGTGGAAGATCAACCAGGCGGTGAACACCTGGGGGCAGCCACGCCCGACGCAATGTCCGCTTGCGTCCACTGCGCGCGCCCCGTCCCCAGCGGGGTCGTGCCACAGCGTTGTGCTCATTCACTCCCTGTCAGCGCCATGCCAAAGAACTCCAATACCATCCGAAGGCAGGTAGGACCGCACGCATGCGAATGTTCTTAACTGTAGAATGGCATGCTCAACTTCATAACTGCTCCCCGCTTTCTGATTTCACTTCACCCCTGACCACCTCAGCCACAGCCAGAACCTGCTTCGGATACAACCTCGCCAGCAAGCCGCACATTTTATACGCAGCGTCCAGATAGTAGGCGCAGGGAAGGAGCAGTTGTTTGAAATGCTCTTTGTCGCCTGCGATTGTCGCCTGCGATGACGAGGGCCTCGGCAATCTCGGGGAGACGCTTATTCCGGTCGGTGAGAATCATCTCCGCCGTCCTCACCGCACCTTCACCAAGCCCTGCTTCTGCCTGCGCTTTCGCTATTGCACCAAGCGCCTCCGCACGCTTCCATTCCCATTCAATCCCCAGCGCTGTCTCCAAAGCGGCGCTGAACTCCCCTGCCTCTGCTTGCGCTTCCGCTATCGCACAAAGCGCCTCCACACGCTCCCATGCCCATTCAATCCCCCGCGCTGTCTCCAAAGCAGCGCTGAAGGTCTCCCTTGCCCCTTCCCTCTCCCCCGCCCCTGCCTGCGCTTCCGCTATCGCACAAAGCGCCTCCACACGCCGCCATGCCTCTTCAATCCCCCGCGCTGTCTCCAAAGCGGCGCTGAACTCCCCTGCCTCGGCCTGCGCTTTCGCTATCGCAACAAGCGCCTCCGCACGCTGCTCCACCTTTTCAATCCGCCGCGCTGTCTTCAAAGCAGCAGAGAAGTGCCGGCGCCTGGAGAGTTCTTCACACAAGGCACCAGCGTCAGCGTCTCCCAGGAGTCGCTCCTGCAAGAAATCGAAGGCCTCCTCGCTCACATCGGGAATATGGCTGAGGAGGTAAGAAGCATACTGGCCATGCCAGCCTGAAAGGCGGGGCAACTGTTTTTTCATCAGCCGTCGCAGCGTCTCACCCGCTTCTTGCAACCTGCCCGCATCCTTCAATTCCCACGCCAGCAGCAAATGCCACAGGACACACCGTTCAATCTCAAACAGATCCGCCAGTTCCCACGCCCGCTGCAGGTGGCCCTTGCGAAGGGCCTCAAGTGGATTTTCCTGCCTGATTTCGAGCAGCCTCCGCGCGTGCGTGATGAGAAACTCCGCCATCGCCGCTGCATCGTCCCTTTCAGCAGCGCTCAGCAGCGCCGCCCGCACGGTGCGCAGCGGCAGGTCGGGGTCAGCGGGGAATGCTTGTGCCTGCGCTTGATGAAACGCACGGTCCCGCGCCAGGGCGAACAACTCATCCCATCGCTTGGCCTCCCGCAAATGCTCGGCATAGTGGCGCAAGGCATACGCGCTGTTGTGCGTCCGCCAGTCAGCGCACCAAGCCAGCAGCTTTTGCTCCGCTGCTTCCGCCTCTTTGCCCAACGCCTTCGCGAACTCCGTTGCCAACAAGGTGTGGGTGAAGCCGTAGGCGCGTTCGCCGTCTTGTTCGCCGATGTGCCACCAGCGGGTGGCTTGATGAGGCAAGCCTTCCAAATCCCACGCTGACAAATCCGCTATGGCTTTCAATTCGCTTTCCCGCAAAGCGCCCTTTGCCACCGACAGCACAGCGAACAGCGTTCGAACCGCTTGCTCCCTTTTCACCAGCGGCGCTAATTGCTTGAGTTGCTCAGCCACATACTTTGAAAAGCCCTTGGGCGTTTGCGCTAGCGATTGCCGAACATCCTTGCCCTGTTTTGCCGCCTGCCGCAAATCGTCCAGGAGGAAGGTCAAGAACAACGGCAACCCGTCGGTCGTCTCCCGAAGTTGCCGCACAAAGGCACGGTCATCGGCAAAGGCTTGGAGTTCGCCATCGCCCAACCGCTTCAACCATTCGGCGATTTCATCCTCGTCCATCGCATCCAACTGCACCGTCCTATCGGCCATCTCCAGCCAATTCACCAAGTAGTCCGGCGGGTCACCTGCCCCATCCCACCGCCCCGACACGACGACAAACACACCGTTAGGCAAGGGCTTTTGAACGGGCGGATAAAACGCCTCTTCGGCATCGTCCAAACCATCTAGCACGACGACCAGCCGCTCGCCCTCTGCCAGCTTCAACTCGGCCATCGCGCGCTCCAGCTGCGCTCTTCGCTCGTCCGGATTGTCTGAAAAAGCGATGGGCACGCCGTCGGTTTGAGTCATCGCTGCGATTTGCCCCAGCAGGTGAGCAAAGGCGTTCATCGGCTTGGTAGCATAGCCGCCCAAGTCAGGGTCTTTGGAGAAGAAGTGATAGGCGACAGCTATGCCGCCTTCCCTTTGCAGGGCGTTGACCCAGTTTGCCAGAAAAGTCGTTTTGCCGTAGCCAGCGGGCGCATGAAGGACGGCAACGCCGCCTTGCTCCTGCATGACAAACTCAGAAAGTTGCTGCCACGCCGCCTGACGGGGGACGAACGGCTTCTGGCAAAGTCTGTGGATGAAGGCTTGAGTTCGCTGCTGCAAGGCGACCACCAAGTGTTCGGCGCTGAAGCGCTGTCGCAGCCAGCGCAAAACCTCATCTGGGCGGCGGCGCATTTCGCGAAGCGCTTCTTGCAGCAGCGCGGTCAACACTTGCTGTTGCGCGGCGATGTCGGGCAAAAGTGCGAGCAATGGTAGCATTTCGTCCAGGCGCTCTTGCACGGCAGCAAGGCCTTCAGCTTGCTCGGCACGCAATTGGGCAAGGTGCGCATCCAACTGCTCTAATCGCTTCCCCATCACTTCGCTCAGTTTCTCAAACTGCTCAAGCGTCAGAGGGGCGCTCTCCACTGTGAGTTGCGCGAGCAGTTGACCTTCAAAGATAGTGCGCACTTTTTCGTTCGTCTTCAGTTCGTGAACGAAGAAAGCACAGAGCAGGTCAAACCAATCAAGATGCGCTGTCTTGCCGTCAGGCGCAACATCCTTCCAGCCCTGCTGCACCATTTCCGTAAAGCGGGCAGGTGGTTCGCCATGTTTGCTGAGTTCTTCTACAAGGTTTTTCTTGAGCATCATCGAGAGTTCGTTTTTACGCTTCTCGCCGGTCGTGCCTTTCGGCTGCAGTAGAATTTCGATTTGCTTGTCGGCTTCAGAGGATGGCGCTTCATACTCAGCGCGGGGGAGTCGCCGGAGTTCCTCAAGGATCGCACCGCGCACTTTGTCCAGCCAGCGGATTTCGTCGCTGGGACGAAGCCGCACCCTCGGGTCGCGCCGCCACCAACTTGGCGCCGCGCCCAGTTCCTTCAACATCGCCTCGCACACCGCCAGCGTCGCCTGAAGATAGGCTTTCCGCACCGCTCGCTGCAAGTCGTGGTTGACGGGCCTTCCGCCCCGCCGCAGACGCTCGATGACCATGTTCATCACTCGGCAAAAGGTGTCATCGGCGCGATTGCCGATGATACCGCCAACGGCAGCGCCAAGTGCGAACGCCACTAGACCAAAGGGGTCCATCTCATATTGCTCCTCGTTTTTAGGTTTCGGTGCAAGCGAAACAGATTATACCCGACCCGCAGGAATTTTGCTGGATCGCCGCCTATCGTCCCTCTCGATTGAAGACCATCACGTGATGGTAGATCCGGTAGCCATCCTGGAGGGCATAGTTGTCGACCTTCGCTGCCATCCGGCTGGCCCGGATCATGGTTTCGGGGTCGCTTCGGAGATGCGCAGCGGCCGCCGCGATCTCCTCTATCGTGCGCCGCGAGGCCCTCCCCTTCCCTCCGGCCACGAACAGGCCCCGCTCCTGCCCGGCCTCCTTCAGGGCTTCCTTCAAAGCCCCGCAGACCACCGTGGTGAGGCCGCTGGAGTGCCAGTCATAGCCCAAGACGCAGCCGAAGGCCTGGAACCAGTAAGGGTCGCTCAGGCGACGGAGCACCTCCGCCGTCCCGAACTCATCGACCAGAACGGTGATGATCTCCCGGGCCAGGGCGGTCATGCGAACGAAGAGCCAGCGAGGCGCCCGGCCTGTATGGAGCGGAAGATCCGCGAACCCGGTGCGCGGCATAAGCCTTTCGGCAAAGATTCAAGAGGGAGAAGGGGTCCTCTGAAGCCTTTTTGCATGCAGGAAGCGCGCGAAGTCTAAAACCTCCAGCGCCATATCCTCCGGGAGCCGAGCAATGAGCTCGGCCATCCGTTCGGAAAGGGGAACCCACTCCCGGGTTCGGGCACGCCAGATCACAATGAACTGATCCCGATGTAAAGGAAGAAGCGCGATCGTTTCCCCATCTTCGTTAACAAACTCTATCTCGCAAACACTTTCTGAATGACAATGCACAACTGTGCCCTGCATGCCCGCCCGTAACCCATGCTCAGGGAGATCTACGATTAACTCAATAACATCGAACAGATCTGGCATGATTATTCGCTCCTTTCTGTTCATGAAACTTTTCGCACGTAAATGGTCAATAACTTTGCCTCTCGACTCCCATGGGGAATCATCCAACCGGTTCGCACAATCGCTTCCTGCCCCTCAACGCCCCGGATCCGGAGATCAACCGTATAACGCTTTCAAAATCGGTCTTCTCTATGAAGAAAAGCCTCTCCATCTAAAGCTTTTTCCATGATTTGCTCCATCAGAAGTTGATAATTTTCCTTAGTAAATCCCAGCTTTTCCTTGAATCTTCTGGCCTTGTGACGCCCCCAGGGAGATTCCGGATCCAGGGCATACTCCGTTAGCTTTCGAGGATCAATCACTATGGAATCAGCCACGTCAGCAAGGCGCATGTTGCTCCCCTAAGCCAAATTATAATGCAACCGGTAAAACAGGAGATGGGTGCTCCCGTAATCCCGGCGGTCGACCAGATCCAGGTGATGGAGGGTCATCGTTTCGAACTCGCGCGGGTGGATCTGGACCACGACCTGTCCCTCCGGGGCGATCCACTCCGGCCGGGCGTCCAATTGCTCCAGGGTGCGGCGCCACTCGCCCCGATACTGTGGGGGCGCGACGTAGATGAAATCAAAGGCCTGCGCGCGGGCGGAACGCAGAAATGTGAAAACATCCGCCCGCACCACGCGGGCCCGGTCGGCCAGGCCGGTCTCCCGGAGGTTTTCCCGCAGCACCCGGATCGCCCGAGGATCCTTCTCCACGAACACGGCCTCCGCCGCCCCGCGGCTCAGGGCCTCGATGCCCACGCTCCCGGTGCCCGCGAAGAGATCGAGGACCCGCGCCCCGACGATGCGGGGGCCCAGGATGTCGAAGAGGGCGGTCTTCACCCGATCGGTGATCGGCCGGGTGGCGGAGCCCGGCAGGCTCTTCAACCGGCGGCCCCGGGCCGAGCCCGAGATCACCCGCATCAGTGCCCCCAGTCTCGCAGATATCGGAAGTCGATGCCCACCGTGCGGGAGGTCAGCTTGGCGATGATCGGCGTCCGCCGCTTGAACTGGGTGTCGCGGACCATCCGCCACAGGCGGCGGACGGTCTCCGCATCGAAGCCCAGGCGGATCACCTGCTCCGGCGTCATGCGCTCCTCCACCAGCAGGTAGAGGATGCGGTCCGCCTCATCGTAGGTCACCCCCAGCTCGCCCTCATCGGTCTGGCCCAGCCAGAGATCCGCCGTGGGAGGCTTGCGGATGATCTCCTCCGGCACGCCGACGGCGCGGGCCAGCTGGCGGACCTGGTTCTTGTAAAGATCCCCCAGGGGGGCCAGGGCGTAAGCGCCGTCGCCGTAGAGGGTGAAATAGCCCAGCAGGATCTCCGTCTTGTTGCTGGTGCCCACCACCATCCCGCCCCACGCCGCCGAGAGGTCGTAGAGGATGATCATCCGCATGCGGGCCATGACGTTGCCTCGCCGCCGGGCATCCATGTCCGGGAACCGCTCGAAGAGCGGCTCCACCATGGGCGTGATCTCCACCGTTTCCGAGGGGACGCCCAGCTGCTCGATGACCAGATGGGCATGCAGCAAGCTGTCCGGCGAGGAGGTGCGATAGGGCATGCGCACCGCCAGCACGTTCTCAGGGCCCAGGGCCTCCGCGGCCAGGAAGCACGTCAGCGACGAGTCGACCCCTCCCGAAAGGCCGATCACCGCCCGCCGCATGCCGAACTTGCCGATCTCATCCCGGATGAACCGCACCAGCACCCCGCGCACCAGCTCGGGGTCGATGCGCATCCGCTCATCCACCCACTCCCGGATCCGCTGTGGATCCGGCACCCCATCCCGCTCGATGATCTTCCAGGATCGCATCCCGCTCACTCCCCCAGGATCTGCACCACGATCTCACGCTGACGGGGGCGGACGTCGAAATCGATCAGCACGATCTGCTGCCAGGTCCCCAGCAACAGACGGCGCTCCCGGAAGGGAACCGTGAGGGAGGGCCCGATCAGGGAGGCCCGCAGATGGGAATGTCCGTTGCGGTCCCCCCAGCGCAGATTGTGACGGTATTCCCGGTCCGCCGGGACGGTTTCCTCGAACCAGCGCTGCAGATCCTCCACCGCCCCCGGTTCGAACTCCATGGTGGTCAGCCCGGCTGTGGAGCCGGGGACGAACAGGGCGACGATGCCCGCTTCCAGACCGGAGCGCGCGACGGCCTCCGCCACCCGCTCCGTCAGATCCACGATGTGGTTGTTCCCATGCGTTCGCACCGTCAGGCGCTCGGTGACCACCATCTCCCTCACCTCCCTCGGTCAGGAGGCGCCCTCCTCCGGGCCCATTCGCTCCATGCGTCCCAGGAGCCGCAGGCTCTCCAGATCCTCCAGAATCCGCCGGGCGACGCCGGCGGAACAACTCCCGGACATCCCGGAACTGCTCCGGGGTCGCCTGGCCCAGCATGCGAGCGATGTCCGCCAGATCCTGCAGCCGGCCCGCCTCGAATTTCATCAGGATCAGGTAAGGCAGCGGCATGATCGGAAACACGGCCTCGTCCCGATTCCCCTGGGCCGCCTCCAGGGCTTCCTCGGCCCAGGGATCGTGCAGCTCCAGCACATCGAGGCGCCATCCTTCCGGGGAAACCCGGGAGGATCCCGGGATCGCCAGCTCCCCTTCATACCGGAAGCCGGCCGCCTGCAACCGCCGTCGGGCCTCCGGCCCGTCCGCAGCCCGGATGGCAATGTCCAGAGCCCGGGTTGCCCGCTTCGGCATATAATAGCGGGCCGCCATGGCGCCAACGACCGCCCACAGGATCGGATCGAGAACCGCGCCCAGGTCAGGAAGGCCGGACAAAGGCGACCTCCGGGCGAGGAGCTCCCACCGGCTCCCGGCCCCCGGCCGGGCGCGCCGGAGGGCCATCCGGATTAAGGTTTTCCGAATCCGGGTTCGGGGATCCATGCTTGCCGCGCGGACAAGGTTTCCCTTCGCTCCGTTAGGGCGTCTGGATCCGCATATCCAGCGGGACCATCTGGAACCAGGTGTTGCCCGGCTTCAAGGGGATGGGCTGCCCCTGGGCGTCCACGAAGCGGAGCATGTCCTCTCGCCGAAAGCGTTGCCACTGCCCTTCGAACATCCGCCCGTCCCGGAAGATCTGGACCGGCCCGCTTCCCCAGATCTGGATCTCAATGGAGTAGTTGCCCAACCGGTCCTCCAGGATGTCCGTAGTCTGGTGATGGGCGTAAACCACGACCACGTTCGCGGCGGAGAGCTGGCGGCCTGTGAGGGCATCCATATGGGGCTGGCCAGCCGTCCAGCGAAGCCAGCGTCCGGACCCGGAGTCGTAGCGCCAGGTGACCGGCTCCACGCGATAGGGGATGATCAGCGTGGAGACCGGCCGGCCGCCGGGTGGGGGCTGTTCTGAGAACATCATCCCCCGCAGGTTCGGACGGGTGTTGATCCCGCGACGGGTGGCTTCCTCCCAAAGCCGCCGGGTGCTGGTGAAGAGGGTATGCTCCAGGGCCACGCCTTCGCGAGGGATGCGCCAGAAGATCGGGGCTCCGACCCCAAAATCCGGGCTCAGGGCCCGCTCGAAGAAATCCGAGTTCCGGATACGGGCGTTGACGCCGGCGCTGGCCCCGGAGTAGGCGAGGATGGCCTGGAACATCGCCGGGATTTCCAGATCGATGAGCCGGGCGCTGCGCACGGAGCCCACCGGCTCGGCGTCCTGGCTCAGGAAAACGGCGGTGAAACGCGTCACCCCGCCCTCCGCATAGTGTTCAAAGACCAAATCGGCCAGATCCACCCCGGACTGGGGTCGGACCACCGGAGGGTAGTTCGAGATTTTGATGGCCAGGGGCCGTCGGCTCAGCACGGCGGGATCCGGCACGCGCAGGCCGGTGAGGGGGTTCACATCGGGCGGGAGCTCGTTCGCCCATACCGACGGAGTGGGGGTCGGCGAAGGAGCAGGAGAAGAGGCGGGTTGGGGTCGGGATGGGGAATCCGTGACGATGAGGGGAGGCGGCATGGTCGGCGTCGGAAGCCGGACCTCCGCCGCCGTCGTGCGGAAGGCGCAGGCGTTGAGCCCTACTACCCCGAGGATCATGAGCCATCGAGGCGGCCGCATCCTGAATCCCATATCTCCTCCTCCCGAAGGATCTTCCCATGTCTTGAAGTATAAACCGGGCGAGGCCGGCCTGTCGCAGCGTGAGGTGGGAGATCTTTCCCACAAACAAAACGCTGGGGGCCCGACCGGCGTCCGCCGCGCCGGCCCGGCCCCCAGGCCCCCGTGGGGAGGGCGGCCGTTCATTCGGAGGACGAGGAGGACGACCCGCTTTCGGACTTCTCCTTTCCCTTGTTCGCGGACTTGCGGCTCTCGGTGATATACCAGCCATCGCCTTTGAAGATGATCCCGGCAGGGGAGAGCACCCGACGCACGCCCGGGTGGCCCTCCGGGCAACGCTCCAGAGGGGGATCGGTGAAGCGTTGCTGTTGCTCGAAGCGGATGCCGCAGACCGGGCACTCGTATTCATAGATGGGCATCGGCCATCACCTCCTGCCTCGGCAGGCTGTCAGGCGATCCGGGAAAGGGACAGGGGCGGGCCGAGGACCCGCCCCTGTCGGATTCGGGCTTCGACCCGGGATCAGAACTCCTCGGACGGCGTCGGCGTGGTCTCCTTCTTCTTCTCCGGCACCTCGGTGACCAGGGCCTCGGTGGTGAGGATCATGGCCGCGACGCTGGCGGCGTTCTCCAGGGCGGTCCGGGTCACCTTGGCCGGGTCGATGATGCCCGCCTCCACCATGTCCACGTATTCGCCGGTGAGCACGTTGTAACCGATGTTCGGGTTGTTCTTCTCCTTCTGGAGGCGGCGCACCATCTCCACCACCACCGCGCCGTCCTCACCGGCGTTCTCGGCGATGCGGCGGAGCGGCTCCTCCAGGGCGCGGCGCACGATGTTGATGCCCGTCTGGACGTCGCCATCGGCCTTCAGGCTATCCAGGGCCTTAGCGGCGTTCAGCAGGGCCACGCCGCCGCCGGGGACGATGCCCTCCTCCACCGCGGCGCGGGTCGCCGACAGGGCGTCCTCCACGCGGTGCTTCTTCTCCTTGAGCTCGACCTCGGTGGCCGCGCCGACGCGGATGATGGCCACCCCGCCGGCCAGCTTGGCCAGCCGCTCCTGGAGCTTCTCACGGTCGTAGTCGCTGGTGGTCTTCTCCATCTCCGCCTTGATCTGCTCAATGCGGCCCTTGATGGCCTTCGGATCGCCGCGCCCGCCGATGATGGTGGTGTCATCCTTGGTCACCACCACCTTGTCGGCCCGGCCGAGGTCGGAGATGCGCACGTTCTCCAGCTTGCGGCCCAGCTCCTCGCTGATCACCTGCCCGCCGGTGAGGATGGCGATGTCCTGGAGCATGGCCTTGCGGCGCTCGCCGAAGCCGGGGGCCTTCACCGCCACGGCGTTGATGATGCCCCGCAGCTTGTTGAGCACCAGGGTCGCCAGGGCCTCACCGTCCACATCCTCGGCGATGACCAGCAAGGAGCGGGTCTCGCCCTCCTGGAGAAGGCGCTCCAGGACCGGGACGATATCGGCCGCGGCGGAGATCTTCTTGTCGTGGATCAGGATGTAGGGGTTCTCCAGCACGGCCTCCATGGTCTCGGGGTTGGTCACAAAGTAAGGCGAGATGTAGCCCCGATCGAACTGCATTCCCTCCACATACTCGGTCTCAAAGGGCAGGCCGGTCTTGGACTCCTCCACCGTGATCACGCCGTCCTTGCCCACCTTGTCCATCACCTCGGCGATCAGGTTCCCGATCTCCGGGTCCGCCGAGGAGATGGCAGCCACGTGGGCGATGTCGTCCTTGCTCTGGACCGGCTTGGCCATCCGCTTGATCTCCTCGACCACGGCCTTGACGGCCATCTCGATGCCCTTCTTCAGGAGCATCGGGTTGGCCCCCGCGGCCACGTTCTTCATCCCCTCCGTGACCATCACGTGAGCCAGGACTGTCGCCGTGGTCGTCCCATCGCCGGCCACGTCGTTGGTCTTGGTGGCCGCCTCCTTGAGGAGCTGCACGCCCATGTTCTCATAAGGATCGGGCAGCTCGATCTCCTTGGCCACCGTCACCCCGTCGTGGGTGATCGTGGGGGCCCCCCACTTCTTGTCCAGCGCCACATTGCGGCCTTTGGGCCCCAGCGTGGTCCCCACCGCGTTGGCCAGGATGTCGATGCCGCGCTTCAGGCGGCGGCGAGCCTCCTCACCGAAAACCAGCTGCTTGGGCGCCATCTCCGATCACCTCCTTCTCTGGGATTAAAGGTTGAGGGCGAGAGGTTTTTCGCCCCTACTCCTCAATGATCGCCAGGATATCGCTCTCCTTAAGGATGAGGAGCTTCTTGGTGGTGTCCACCTTGAACTCGGTGCCGGCGTATTTGGCGAAGAGGACGCGATCGCCGACCTTGACCTCCATCGGAACCCGATTGCCGCTCTCATCCACGCGCCCCGGGCCCACGGCGATCACGCGGCCTTCCTGGGGGCGCTCCTTCGCCGTCTCCGGGAGGATGATGCCGCTCGGGGTCATCTCCTCCCGCTCGATGGGCTCCACCACCACCCGATCCGCCAGCGGTCGAAGTTTGAGCTCCGCCATCTCTGCCCTCCTCGGGGAACTCGGATTAGAATTAGGGGGTTGAGAGACCGCTCACTTCACCTTGACTTTAATCGCCCGCGCCTTCACCGCCTCGGCCTTGGGCAGCCGCAGGGTCAGGACCCCATGCTCGTATTCCGCCGTGGCCCTGTCTGCGACCACCTCAACCGGGAGCACGAAGGAGCGGGTGAAGGCGCCGAAGCGACGCTCCTGACGCACCCAGGATCCCTCCCGGGCCTCCTGCTCCTCCCGGAGCTCCCCACGGAGGGTGACGGTGTTCCCGCTCACCGTCACTTCCAGATCCTCCGGCCGGACCCCGGGGACGGCGGCTTTCACCACCACCTCGTCCTTGGTTTCGTAAATATCCACCGCCGGCCAATCAGCGGAGCCGAAGAAGAGGGAGGGACGGGCGAAGGCGTCGTCCAGGATGCGGTCAATGGCCCGCCGAAGGGAGAGGACCTCCTGGAAGGGATCCCACCGGCGGATCTCGCCAGCCATCGCAGGCCTCCTCGTGCCGTTCCTGGGATCGGGGCGTTCCGTCCCCCTATCGTAATTCGGCCGTGTTAGAGCCGCGCAAGAGCCGCATAAGAGTTTCGTAAGAGCCTCAGGCTGCCCGCCGGGCCAGCGCCTTCACGCGCAGGTTGTTCACCACATTACGAACGCCGCGGACGGAGCGGGCGATCTCCTCCGCGCGCTGGCGCGCGGCCTCATCGGGCACCCAGCCGGCCAGCGTGACATCGCCCTGGACGCTGGTGACCAGCACCCGGGCGCGCGGCGGGCTGAGGTCCGGATCCGCCGCCAGGCGCAGGCCCAGCTCGGCCTCGATCTCGGGATCCGAGATCAGATCGTTCTGCACTTCCCGCACTCCCGGCACCGCCCGGGCGAGGGTCTCCGCCATACGCTTCATGGAAGTGGAAGGCACCACCCCCTCCAGGATCACCCGTCCGTCCCGCGCGCAGATCCGGATCAGATGGAAATTCACGCGAAGGGGATCATAACGGTAGAGACGCTCTTCCACCTTCGCCTGCAGGGTCGCGTCGTCCATCACGTCCAGATCCATGGGTTCCGCTCCGGCTAAGAGTGAGGAGAAGGTCTGGAATGATGAACGCAGGATGCGCGCCGGTTCGTCCGATCGGCCTCAGACCTGGCGGTATTCGCCCTCCACGACCTCGCCCTCGCCCGAAGGCCGGGAGCTGCCCGAGCCGCCGGTCGCCGCAGCCCGCTGATAGACCGCCTGGCCGATGGCCAGGGCCGCCTGGCGCAGCTCCTGGGTGAGCTGCCGGATGCGGGCCGTGTTGTCCGTGCCCATCGCCTCCTTCAGCTGTCGGATCAGGCCCTCCAGGCGCTCGCGGTCCGCCGGGCTCACCTGATCGCCCAGCTCCCGCAGCGAGCGCTCCACGCTGTAGATCATGTTGTCCGCCTCGTTGCGGGCCTCGGCCAGCTCACGCCGGCGCCGGTCCTCCTCGGCGTAGCGCTCGGCCTCCTTGAGCAGCCGCTCCACCTCCTCCTTGGACAGGTTGGTGGAGGCGGTGATGGTGATCTTGGCCTCCTTGCCGGTCGCCCGATCCCGGGCCGAGACGTTCAGGATGCCGTTGGCATCGATGTCGAAGGTCACCTCGATCTGCGGCACGCCCCGCGGCGCCGGCGGGATGCCCTCCAGGCGGAACTGGCCCAGCAGGATGTTGTCCGCCGCCATCGGCCGCTCGCCCTGGTAGACCTTGATGTCCACCGCCGTCTGGAAGTCCTCGGCGGTGGTGAAGACCTCGGTCTTGCGCACCGGGATGGTCGTGTTGCGCGGGATGATCACCGTCATCACCCCGCCCAGGGTCTCCACCCCCAGGGAGAGCGGCGTCACGTCCAGGAGCAACACATCCCGGACCTCACCGGCCAGCACGCCGGCCTGGATCGCCGCGCCGACGGCCACCACCTCGTCCGGGTTGACGCCCTTATGCGGCTCCTTGCCGGTGAGCTCCCGGACCAACTGCTGCACCATGGGCATGCGGGTGGCGCCGCCGACCAGGATCACCTCGTCGATCTGCTCCGGGCGCAGCTTGGCGTCCCGCAACGCCTGCTCGAAGGGACCCTTCAGCCGCTCCACCAGATGGCGGGAGAGCTGCTCGAACTTGGCCCGGGTCAGGCGCATCTGAAGGTGCTTGGGCCCATCGGCCGTGGCCGTGATGAAGGGCAGGTTGATCTCCGTCTCCATCAGGGTGGAGAGCTCGATCTTGGCCTTCTCGGCCGCCTCCTTCAGGCGCTGCAGGGCCTGGCGGTCCTTGCGCAGGTCGATCCCGTGCTCCTTCATGAACTCCTCGGCCACATAGTCGATGATCACCTGGTCCCAATCATCGCCGCCCAGGTGCGTGTCGCCCGCCGTGGCCTTCACCTCGATCACGCCGTCGCCGACCTCCAGGATCGACACATCGAAGGTCCCGCCGCCCAGGTCCCAGACCAGGATGATCTCGTTCTTCTTCTTGTCCAGGCCGTAAGCCAGGGCCGCGGCCGTGGGCTCGTTGATGATGCGCAGCACCTCCAGCCCGGCGATCTTCCCCGCGTCCTTGGTGGCCTGGCGCTGGCTGTCGTTGAAGTAGGCCGGCACGGTGATCACCGCCTGGGTGACCGGCTCGCCCAGGTAAGCCTCGGCGTCCTGCTTCAGCTTGCGCAGGATCATCGCCGAGATCTCCTGGGGCGTGAACTCCTTGCTCACCGCCGGGATGAACACCCGGGCGTCTCCGTTGGGCCCCTCCACCACCTTATAGGGAACCCGCCGGATCTCCTCCAGGACCTCGTGGTAGCGCCGGCCCATGAAGCGCTTGATGGAGAACACGGTGTTCTCCGGGTTGATGATGGCCTGGCGCTTGGCCGGCAGGCCCACCAGGCGCTCCCCGGTCTTGGTGAAGGCGACCACCGAAGGGCAGAGGTTGCCGCCCTCGGCGATGGGGATCACCTTGGGCTCCCCGCCCTCCATCACAGCGATCACCGAGTTGGTCGTCCCCAGATCAATGCCGACGATCCGCCCCTTCTTGGCCATCGGAGACCTCCTCCGCAGGATTCATCGGTTCCCCTCCTTCCGAATGGGAAACGCCCACCAGGGGGGCAGGTCGCCGGATCCGCATCTGCGCCGACGGGAAGGGCCCACGCTGAGCCAGCGCCGTCGGCGCTGTGGGCGACGGCAACCGGGCGTAATCACACTGGCACGGCCCTCCCTGGGCGCATCCCAGGCAACAGTAAGCGTGCCGGCCCACCCGGACCGGCTGCCAGTCGAACTCAATCCCGCAGTTCCGGCAGACCCACGCCACGGATCCCCCCTGTTCTCCACGGCCCCCATTTTAGGCCGCTTCTATTAGAAGATCATTAGAGGAACAAAGGCGTTCCATCAGCCGCCGCTCCCGCCGTTCTCACGCGGGAGCAGGTGGAGGGGGAATTGCGAACCCAGGGGGCTCTCCCGGATGGCCTCCTGAAGGGCCTCCAGGGGGAGGATCCCGGTTTCCTGAAGGACCACCCCCAGCGCATACAGGGCGGCGTAGCGAGCTCCTGCCGGTTCCCGGAAACGCCGGAGCCGCACCTCCGCTCCGGTCTCCGGGACCGGCAGGGAGGCCTCCAGCCAGAGGATCCCCCGACGCATCCCTCGGATCCGATCCTGCTGATGGGAGAGGCCATCCTCGGAGGTGATCACCACCGCATCCGGCTCCTGGACCCCCGGATACAGGATGGGATCCGCGGAGAGGATGAGCTCCGCTGTGGAGAATCCTACCCCCACAGTCACCGGATAGCTGCCCCGGCGGGCCACATGGAGCCCGGCTGCCATCGCCGCGCGGGCCAGGATCATCGCCGCCTGCTGCACCCCCTCTCCGGCGGAGCCGCTCAGGACCAGGGCCCAGCGTCCCCTCAGGGTAGAGTGGAACTTCGTCTCCACCGGAGGGAGATCCAGCAACCCCGGACCGCGGGGACCCGGAGATCCGTCTGCCGCCTCAGGCAGGCGGAACACAGGCCGGGGGGGACGCTCCCAGGCCCCGAGGGCCAGGCCGGCCTCTTCGACCAGGGCCTTCAGCCGCAGGCCCGGATTCCACTTCACCCCATATTCCACACAGAGCTCCAGGACCTCCACCAGCGCGAACCCCTCCGTCCTCATCGCCCGGTGGAGGACTTCGGAGAAATCCCCTTGCCCGAGGACGCGGGCCACGAAGGAGGCCCCGGCGTCGAACGCCAGCTGGCAGAGATCATGGGGAGGCAGCCGCACGCCTTGCGGAGTGATCGCCGTGCGGAAGCCCCGGGGGGTCAACCCGCTGGGCTGGCCACCGGTCATCCCGTAAAGCATGTTGTTGTGCACCACCACGGTGAGATCCACATTCATCCGCGCCGCTTCCAGGATGTGTTGCAAGCCGATGGTGGCTCCTCCATCTCCGACGTAAACAATGACCTTCTTGCCCGGTGGAAGCCCCATGGCAATCCCCGCCGCCAGGGCTACCGCCCGCCCATGAAGGCCATGGACGGTGTGGGTGGCGAAGTGGCCATCGACGATGCCGTGACAGCCGATGTCCGTGACCAGGATCACATCCAGGGGATCCACCCCCAGGATCTCCAGCGCTTTCACCGTGCTGCGCACCACAAAGTGGTGCCCGCAACCCTTACAGAAAGGCAGATCCGGACGGGTCAGGAAGGCGCTCATGGAGCCAGGACCTCCCGAACGATCCCCTCCGGACGCACCATGCGCCCGACCGCGCCCACCCGGCGGACATGGTCAGGGGTCCGCCACCCGAAGAGCAGACGGGCCAGCTGGCCCTGGGCGTTTTCCTCTGCGATCACCACCCGGGGATATCGGGCCAGCACTTCATAGTAGATCGCGGGGATCGGCAGCAACGTGCGGATGAGAAGCAGGGAAGCCGGCACGCCCTGGGCCCGCAGGATCGCCGCGGCCTCCCGGGCTGCTCCGCTGGTGATGTCATAGCTGACGATCAGCGCCCGAGCCCCCTCCTGCTCATCCAGTTCATAGAGAGCCGGCGTGAGCGCCTCGATCTTCTCCCCCAAACGGCGTGTGTTGGCGATCGCCTCCTCGCCAGCCGATCGCAGGATCCCCGAGCGATCGTGCGTGGAAGCGTTCAACCGCACCGGATGGCGCTCGTTGCCCACCGGGAGGAAGGGAGGGACCAGGCCATCCCCAGGATCATACGCTCGATATGGGGCGGATCCCCGATAGAAAGAGCGGCGGATGGGCTCGATGGGCGAGAGACGGCGCAGGTCGAAGCTGTGTTGCGTCATCACCATCTCTTTCGAGCTAAGAAGAACCACGGGGGTGCGCAGGTCCACGGCGGTTCGCAAAGCGATCGGCGGCAGTCGCCAGCAATCCTCAAGATCCGCGGGGCAGAAAACGGGGAGCGGATAACCCCCGGAGATCAGGCCGTCCAGAAGCAGCACGTCTCCCTGCGCGCCGACCGTAGCCGTCCCTGTGGAGGGCCCCAGCCGCTGGACCAGTATGATCAGCATGGGGAGCTCCATCATATAGGCCATGTTGATGGACTCCACCATCAACGCGAAGCCCGGGAAGGAAGTGGCGGTCACCGGTAAAAAGCCGGCGGCGGAGAGGCCTGCCATCCATTGAAGCGGGGTGATCTCATCCGGAGCCGGCAGGGCGACGGGGAAACGCTGGCTGGCATACGAGAAGATGAGGTTGGCAGGAGTGATGGGATAACCCACATAGACGTCCGCTCCGGCCTGCACGCAGGCCTCAACGATCAAACGGGATCCGTCCAGGAGAACCCGGTGCGCGCGATCGGCCTCCATGGAAGCCATCTCCTTTGTGGAAGATCCCCACTCCCCCAGCGCGCCCGATCCCCTGAAAGGATCTTCTCACAGAAGGCCGGAAGCAGCAAGCTCCATGGGGAAGGACTCCCCTCTTGCTATGTTAAAATGATTGACGAAACAGGCCTGCTTCACCCGCGGCCTCATTGCGGGAGGATACGCCAGGCCGGCCTGGCCTTCCATTGATCCGGAGATCTGTCGTGGCGCGACCGCGAACGCAATATGTGTGTCAGAAGTGCGGGGCGGTGCACCCGAAGTGGATGGGGCGCTGCCCGGACTGCGGGGAGTGGAACACCCTGGTGGAGATGTCCCCCGCTCCCACCGTGCGGGCGGTGGGCCTCGCCGGGAAACCGGGGGCCCAGCCGGTACCGCTTCCAGCGGTGGCGGCCGCTGAGGTAACGCGCTGGCCGCTGCCCATCGGGGAGTTCGCCCGGGTGCTGGGCGGCGGCGTGGTGCCCGGCTCCCTGGTCCTGGTGGCCGGCGATCCGGGGATCGGGAAATCCACCCTCCTGATGCAGCTGGCCGATCGCATGGCCGGCCCCGATTTCCCCGTCCTCTATATCTCCGGGGAGGAATCCCTCGGCCAGCTGAAGATGCGCGCCGACCGCCTGGGCCTGCACAACCCCCATCTGTATCTCTTAAACGAAACCCGGATGGACGCCCTGGCGGATCACATCCAGGGGATGCGCCCCCGCCTGGTGATCGTGGACTCCATCCAGACCGTCTACGTGGAGGAGATCCCTTCCCCTCCGGGGAGCGTCAGCCAGGTGCGCGAGTGCGCCGTCCGGTTTCAGGCTATGGCCAAGAACCTGGGGATCACCATCTTCCTGATCGGCCACGTCACCAAAGCAGGGCTGATCGCCGGGCCCAAGCTGCTGGAGCACATCGTGGACACCGTCCTTTACCTGGAGGGGGATCGGTATCACGCCTTCCGCCTGCTGCGCAGCGTGAAGAACCGGTTCGGTGCCACCTCGGAGGTGGGAGTCTTCGAGATGCGCGGGGATGGGATGGCCGAGGTGCCCAACCCCTCGGAGCTCTTCCTGGCCGAACGCCTCATCCAGGCCTCCGGCTCCGCCGTGGCCGTGACCATGGAGGGCACCCGCCCGCTGCTGGTGGAGATCCAGGCCCTGGTCAGCCCAGCCCCTCCCGGGGCCGCCCGACGCACCGCCAACGGGGTGGATCCTTACCGCCTCCTGCTCCTGGTCGCCGTGCTCACCAAACGGGTGGGCCTGCGCCTGCACGATCACGACCTCTTCGTGAACGTGGTGGGGGGGCTGCGGGTGGACGAGCCGGCCGCCGACCTGGCCATCGCCATGGCCATCGTCTCCTCCGCCCGGGACCGCCCCCTCCCGCCGGACATGGTGTTCATCGGGGAAGTCGGGCTATCCGGGGAGCTGCGGGCCGTGGGACATATGGAGCTGCGCCTGGCGGAGGCGGCCCAGCTGGGCTTCCGGCGCTGTCTCCTCCCCCGAACCGCCCGACGCCTGCGGGAGGTCCCCCCGGAGCTCACCCTGTTACCCGCACGCACCCTCGCCGAGGCGATCGCTGTGGCGTTCCCCGGATGACCGCTCATCCCAGCATCTCCCGCAGCTCCACGGCGTTGATCACGGCGTGTCCGAAGGCGTCGTTGTTGAAATACGCGTAGACCTCATGGCCGGCGCGCAGGAACCCCCGGATGCGCTCCGCCCAGGCCGCCAGCGCTTCGCGAGCGTAACGCCCCGCATAGAGGGCCGTCGATCCGTGAAACCGGATATACACCACCGGCCCGGTCACCCAGAGCGGAGGGGAGAGCTCCGGCATATCGAACAGACAGAAGGAGAGCGCGCCTCGGGCCAGCACCTCCCGCACCGGCTCAATCCACCAGCGGGGATCCCGAAGCTCGAACCCGTGAAGCATATCCGGGGGGAGGAGAGCCGCGAACTCCGCCAGACGGCCTGGATCCGGTGGCCACCCGGGAGGAAGCTGATAGAGGATCGGCCCCAGGCGATCGCCCAAGCGCCGAGCGCGCTCCAGAAAGCGCGCGAGGGGGTCCGCGCAATCTTTCAGCCGGCGGACATGGGTGAGATACCGGTTGGCCTTCACGGCGTAGCGGAAGCCTTCCGGGGCTTGGTCGCGCCAGCGATCGAAGGTCGCCTCGGAGGGCAGACGATAGAAGGCGTTGTTGATCTCCACCGTGTCGAAATGAGCCGCGTAATAGGAGAACCAGCGGCGCTGCGGGAGATCTTCGGGGTAGAACACGCCGCGCCAGTGGGGGTAAACCCACCCGGACGTCCCGATCCAGCAACGGGGGCCCATCAGCGCTCCCCCAGGATGATGGCGCTGCGGTCCGCGCCCCGGGCCACGGCAGGGGCTTGAAGGGCCGCCTCCTCCAGCGCCTTCATCCGTGCGGCCAGCCCTTCGATCTCATCGAGATGGAGCCGCAACGTCTCCGCCAGATCCAGCAAGGCCTGGATCAGGTGACGTTCAAAGGCATGGCGGAAGTCAGCCAGCGAATCGAAAACGATGCGCTCGACCTTCGCTTCGTGCTCGCTCAACCACAGGGCCGCCGCCGGGCTGCGCGGGACCTCTTTCACGAAGACCAGGGTTCGCTTCCGTGCCCGGACCGCCCGCCCCCACTCCAGCCCCATGGGGGCGGCGTAATCCATGCCCAGGATGAAGACATACAGATGCGCGGCCTCCACGGCCTCCAGCGCGGGGGCGAGGGCCTCCCCCGGTTTCGGGGTGTGTCGGATCTCCCATCCCAGCCGGACCGGGAGGCCGGCCACCACCTGCCCAACCACTTCCCGCTCCGCTTCCAGCTCCGGACTGCTGCTCACAAAGAGCCGGATGGGCTCGGCCATGGCCTTGTTTCAGGGTGTCGCCAGGGATTCATTCGGCGCCCCCCACCACCGGTGGGAACAGACGAACCACATCCCCGGGCTGAAGAGGCGTATCCAGCGTGGCCTGGACTTCGTTGACGAAGACCGCGTGGATCAACTCCAGAGGGATCCCCAGCGCCGCCGCGATATCGCGAGGGGTGCCTCCCTCCGGGATCTCCACCGGGATCCCTTCATCCCGGATCCCGGCGGGGCGGTAGCGGCGCAGGATCGCATGCAGCTTCGCCGTCACCTGCATCGGGGCTCACTCCAGGACCGGTCGGATCCCCTGATGCACCACGCGCCCGCCGATGGTCTGGAGGATCTTCTGGGGGTCCTCCCACCGGCCGGTGCGCTTCTGGAGGGCCTGGGCGATCTGTCGCGGGGTCATGGGCTGGTTGCCGTTCACCAACAACAGCCGGAACACCGCATCGGTGAGCGGGGTTTGGGGCGTGATGAAATCCGGCTGGCGGCTGCAATGCTGCAGAAGGATATGCCACAGCCCGTCCACCCGCCGCACCTCGGCGGTCTCCGGATCCACCCAGTCGATCTCCGTCTCCTCCGGGTGAGCGAGGAAGCGCTCCCGATGCTCCGGGCAGAGATGGCTCATCAAATACGCCCGCAGATCCTGGCCCTTGCGCTTCCACCAGTCCAGGTCGATGTGGAAAGGGGTATCGAGGGTAGGTTTGATCAGGCGCTGCAGCGATGGACCCGGACGGCTGCTCATGCCTCTTCCTCCCGCCACCGCCAGTATCCATCGCCCAGGTAGAGGCACCCGGGCAGGCTCATCATCTCCTCGAAGAGCGGCTCCGGCGGCGTCCGGATCAGCAGGTTCACAGCCTGGTAAAGCGTGCGGGCGTGGACGGTGCCCTGAGGGGTGAGCTGGGCCAGCGATGGAAGCAACTGCTGGGCCAGAGCCCGGACCGGACGGTTCCGCCAGCGGGTCCACAGCTCCTCCAGGGCCGCCGGATCATCCACAACGATCAGGCTTTGGTCGTCGAACTCGCCCGGGATCTGCCGGCGGAGCATCTCAAAGACCAGCTGGCCCTCCTCCGCCCGAACCACCCGCACCCAGTCGCGCCGGCTGCGGCCTCGCAATGCCACCCGGATCACACCGGGCTCTGGGGAGCGTCGGAAGGCCACCAGGCAACCCGGCTGGACCTGATAGGCCTCATACCATTCCTTGAGGCCGAAAACGTATTTCCGCTCCCGAACCACCCATCCGGGCCAGCGTCGGCCGCTGACCGGATCCTCAAACTCAAAACGGATGCGATGGGTTCGGCCCAGGGGGAAGACCTGGCCGGTGCGCCGGGTGAGAGGGGACGTTCCGCTCCGCAGATGGGGATACGAAGCGACCCAGATCACCTCATCGGCCTCCCCCAGGCCCGGCCGGATCTCTTCCGGATCGCTGAGCTCGTCATCGATCTCCGCCGCGATGCGGCGCAGGGCCTCATCGAGGCGCGCGCGGTCCCCCCCATAGGGTCGACCCTGCAGGCGGGGCGGCGTCTCCCGCACCTCCGGGGGTTCCATCCGCCGCAGGAACCACAGGAACTGACCTGCCGGGCCCACCTCATCGAAGCGAGGATCCCGGTAGAGGGCCGCGTTCAGGGAGAAGACCCGCAGGGGCAGGGGAACATCCGCCGGGAGCTCCAGATGCGGCAGGAGCTCCTCCGGCGAGAGAGGCCCTCCGTTGTGGACATCGAGGACCGCCTCCACCAGATTCAGGTGGCCCTCATGGAGCTCCACCAGCAAGGCCCGAGGGAACCAGTGATCCCCTACCCGGACGAAATCCGGGCTGGCCTCCAGCCGCGCCCGCAGCTGCTCCCGGATGCGCTGCCCCCACCGGTCCCAGATCTCCTCCGGACGCAGCTCCTTCTCATCAGGTCCCCGCCACCCATCCAGATCGTTGAGGCGATGTGGAAGCGGATACTCCGCCGCGAACTCCCGAACGGTCCCGTCCTCTTCAAAGCGCACCTGGATCACCTTGAAGGGGCCGATCTCGGGGTTATGGCCCTCGCGGATCCCCACTACCGTTCCCACTGCGAAACCCATATGTGGGAAGAAGAGGCGTTCCCCCACCTCATAGCGATCCCGGGGGCGGAAGGGACGGGTGCCGGCGAGGGCGGCACGCCGGCGCTCCTCAATCTCCTGCAGGCGCTGCCGGATCAGGATGCGAGCCAGCTCCTCATCGGTGCGGGGAAGCGGATCTTCCAGGAAGCGGTTCAGCAACGCCTCCAGATCCGCTTCCGTGATCTCCATGTGCTCCCAATCCATCGGGCCGGGCCATGCCATCGCCACCGCTTGCTCCTCACAGATCCGCCTTGAAGCCTGCGATGCGGCGCTCCTCCGGAAACGAGGCCCCGTGATCTTCAAGTCGAAGCGCCGAGATCCTACAAGATTATAGCGAGGCCGAACGGGAGCAGCAACCAAATGGGCTTCTATGCGCCGCGGCTTCCTCTCCGGAGCCCGGAAGGCGATGAGGCCAGAGGGACGAGATTTGCATCCGCGAAGGGTCCTCGCTATAATCATCCCAAACAACCGAATATAGGTGCCGCTCTTATCCAGAGTGGGTGGAGGGACCCGGCCCGATGAAGCCCCGGCAACCTGCCCGCCGTAGCGGGCGGCCGACCGGCGAACGGCCGCGCGGGTAAGGTGCCAAGTCCGGCAGAAGCGTTCGCCGCGCTTCTGGGAGATAAGGGTGGCCTGACGCGAGGCCCCTTTTCCCAGAAGGGGCCTTTTTGTTATCCCTACAGGCCTCGCCTTGCTCCTCCCATCCGTCTCAGAGTGGTCGAAGGATCGCATCATCTTCTTCCGAAACGGATAAAGGAGGTGCCGGCGATGGAACTGCAGACGGAAACCGGATGCGCCACCTCGCTGGAGATCCGCGGCCCATCCACGCGGGCGGTGCATGGCGGCGCGGAGCGCCATAACCCCTACCACGCGGTGGTCCCGCCTATCGTCCAGACCGCCACCTACGCGTTCCGAGACACGGTGGACCTGATCGCCTTCCAGGAGGCCCGGCAGTGGGGCGCGGCCGGCGGCCGCGTGGATTACGGGCGCTACGGGAACCCCACCGTCGCCGCCCTGGAGGCCCGGGTGGCTGCCCTGGAAGGGGCGGAGGCCGCGGCAGCCTTCTCCTCCGGCATGGCCGCGGTCACCGCCATCCTCTTCGCCTCCCTGCGCAGCGGAGCCCACCTGATCGTCACGGAAGACGCCTACCGGCGCACCCGCCAGTTCGTGCTCCAGTTCTTGCGCCGCTTCGGCGTGGAGGCCACGGTGGTGCCCATCGGGGATTTCGAAGCCCTCGAGGCCGCGATCCGGCCCAACACCCGGCTCATCTTCACGGAGACCCCGACCAACCCGTATCTGCGGGTGATGGACCTGGAGCGGCTGGCGGAGATCGCCCGTCGGCGCCGCATCCGCACGGTGGTGGACGCCACCTTCGCCACCCCCATCAACCTGCGCCCTCTGGATTACGGGATCGACCTCGTGATCCACAGCGCCACCAAGTATCTCTCCGGCCACAACGATGTGATGGCCGGGGTGGTGGCAGGATCCGCCGACCTGATCGCCGGGCTGCGGGAGATGCAGGCGATGATCGGGGGCATCCTGGATCCCCACGCGGCTTATCTGGTCCTGCGGGGCCTGAAGACCCTGGCCCTGCGTGTGCACCGGCAGAACGAGAACGGCATGCGGGTGGCCGAGTTCCTCAGCGTCCATCCCCGCATCCGCCGGGTCTGGTATCCGGGGCTGCCCTCCCATCCAGATCACGCCGTCGCCCGCCGCCTGATGCGTGGGTTCGGGGGGGTGGTCACCTTCGAGGTCGCTGCGGATCGCGAGGGCACCTCTCGCTTCATCGACGCCCTGCGCATCCCGTATATCGCGCCCAGCCTGGGCGGGGTGGAGAGCCTGATCGAACAGCCCGCCCTGATGTCCTACTATGAGATGGACCCCGAGGAGCGGTCCGCCATCGGCATCACGGACAACCTGGTCCGTCTCTCGCTGGGCATCGAGGACCCGGACGATTTGCTGGCCGACCTGGAACAGGCCCTGGCCCGCCTTCCTTAGCGGGCCCTCGACCGGGGAAGCCGGACGCCCCCCGGGCCGGTCCGATGCCATGCCCGGTTGAAACGGCCGCGCGCCGAAAGCAGTAGACTTCTATGTTTGGGGACCGGGGAAGCGCGCGAGGGCATAGGCCGCGTGGATCCTCGTCCCGCGCGGCAGCCGGATGCCGATCCCCTGGATCCCATGTGAGGAAGAGCCTCCAAGCCGCCGGATGTGGCAAGAGCCTTGATGATCATCGCCGATGAAACGTCCGCGCTCGCCCGCTGGAAGGGAATCCTCCGGGCCGTCCGCCGGGACGGGATGCCGGCGCTGTTCCTGATCGGCGCGACGGCCCTCTTCTTCTGGCCCCTCTGGATCGCCGGATACCGCTTCCCCAAGGGAGGCGGCGATCTGTGGGGGCAACTGTATCCGGTCTGGTCCTTCGTGGCCGAAGAGCTGGGACGCGGCGTCCTTCCGCTGTGGAACCCCCGAATGCTGGGAGGGGACCCGATCTTCTCTGAGGGGCAATATGGCTTGTTCACCCCCCTCAACTGGCCCCTCTTCCTGGCTTCCCCGATCCCACCGGGATGGGTGCTGCTGCGCGGTGCCTTCAGCCTGTGGCTGGCCGGAGTCGGGATGTATGTGTATCTGCGTCGTTCGCCCGATCTGGAGGCTGGGACGCTCCGCCGCCCTCACCGGCGCCCTCGCTTATATGTTCTCGGACCCATTTGTGGTCCACCTGGGCCACCCTCAGTTCAACGACGCAATGGCCTGGCTCCCGTGGGCACTGGCCGGTGTGGACCAAGCCGCGCGGCGAACCCGCAGGATCCCCCTCGGTGCCCTCCCCATCGCCCTGCTCCTCCTTTCCGGGCACGGTCAGGCGGCGCTGTATGGGATGCTCACTGTAGGGCTTTACGCTCTCGGACAGGCGGCAGCGGGGGGATGGCCCCGGGGCTTCTACCGAATCGGACGGCTGGCCTTAGCCGGGCTGCTGGGCATCGCCCTGGCTGCCCCCTCCCTCCTCCCCGGTCTGGAGCGGCTCCCCCTGACGGATCGAGCCGGCGTTCCCCTTGAACAACGGCGGGGGTATGAATTCCCACCCGCGATGCTCATCGATCTCCTCAGCCCGCTCTTCCACGGGCGGGGAGCTGACCAGTTCTGGCTTCCGGCAAATCGAGTGGAGAGCGGCTACGTGGGATCGGTGACCCTGCATCTGGCCCTGCTGGGGCTGTTGGGGACCTTGCGGTTTCGTCGGACGTGGGCGCTGATCGGCCTGGGCACGCTGGCGCTGCTGTTCTCCCTTGGCTACCAGGGGCCGCTCTACCCTGCCCTGGCTCGGCTCCCCCTGTTCTCGGAGACCTGGAAGACCGCCCGGGCGATCTATCTGGTTTCCTTCGCGCTGGCCATCGCCGGGGCCATGGGGGTTGAACAGCTTCGACGTTCGCGCCCGCGGACCCTCATTCTCTGGGCCCTGGCGTTGTCGATGGGCGGGCTGGTGCTCTGGGGGATCGCCCCGCGCTGGGCTGCGGAAGCCCCGGAGGGGCCCGCCCGGCCGCGCGCCGTAACCGGGCTGCGTTTCGCCGCCTTCCTGGCGTGGGGAACCGCTCTGTCCGGCCGGGCGATCTCACAGGGGAGGACATGGCTTCGCCCCGCCCTGCCGCTGCTTTTGACCGCCGAGCTGGTGGCCCTGGGAGCCACCGCCGAAGCGGAACCCTCCCCGCCTCACCGGGATCCTCATCCGCAGGCCCTGCGCTTCCTGCGGGCGGATCCCGGCTGGTTCCGGGTGGATGTGGATCCGGCGGCGCGCGACCTCTGGCCCCCCATCGCTCTGCAGATGGCCGGCTTCGAGGTCCCCCAGGGAACAGGCAACCCGATGGAGCTCCGGGAATTCAACATCCTGCGCTGGTGGATCCCCTTCGCGACCCATCCTGCTTACCGGATGCTGGGGGTCAAATACATTGTGGTCCCCAAAGGGGCTCCTCCCGGCGGCGAGGGGATCTGGCCTGTTTTCGTGGACGACCCGGCTATCGACATCCACCTCCACACCGGAGCCCTCCCCCGAGTCTGGCTGGTTTACCGAACGGAGATCGTGGACCACTACGGCGAGGCGCTGAAACGGGTGCTGGACGAACGCTTCCGTCCGGAGGAGATCGCCGTCGTCCAGAACGGGCCGCGGCTCAACGGGGAAGGTCGAGGACGGATCGGGGTCGCTCGCTACAGCCCGAACGAGGTCATCCTGGATGTGGAGACGGACGCTCCCGCCCTGCTGGTCCTCTCGGACACCTTTTACCCCGGCTGGCAAGCGACAGTGGATGGCCTCCACGTTCCCATCTACCGGACCAACGCCGTCTTCCGGGGCGTGGAGGTGCCCCCGGGACGTCACCGGGTGACGTTGCGGTTCCGGCCGGGGAGCCTGCGGATCGGCCTGGGGATGGCCATGGCAGGCGGGCTGATGGGTCTGGTCCTTGGGGTCGCAGGAAAACGAAGTCGCTGAGGGCCGAATCCCATTTCGTCCCCCCGGAATCGGACGATCCTCGCCCTCCACACCTGAAGAAAAGCACTTCATCCCCCTGGGCGCTTCGGAATAGGATCAAAGCGGGTGATCCTTTTTGAGAGGGGGCATCCATGGCATGGTATCTGGTGGAAACCCGCTACTGTCCGATCCTGAAGACCGAGGTGGCGTTGCTGGAGCAGCGGATCTACCCCCGCAGCGATCATCTCTCCGACATGGCCTATCGGGTCCTTGCCCGTCGTTGCTCCCACGATCTGATCTGCAACGCCAACGATCACATCCATTGTCGCTGGGCCTACACGAACCCGGCGTGGGATCCCTTTGAGGAGGGCACAGACTAAACCGGGGGGGAGCGGCGCAGTGGGAGCATCTCACGGATCCGGGCCGACTCCTCCGGTGTGAAGGGCTGCAGCATCCACCAGGCGAGCCCATAACCGAGGGCACCTAAAGGCAGGGCGAGGACCGGCGTCGTCCTCCAGAGGGCGGCCATGAGGCCACCCATGACGACACCCGCCAGAAGCGGCCGCCCCAGGATCTCCCCCCAAGGCAACGGCCCCATCCTCCGCCGCAGGTCGTAATAGAAAGCGAGCCCCTCGACGATCTCGGACAGGATGGTGATCACCGCCGCCGCCACATACCCGAAGAGCGGGATCGCCAGCAGGTTCGACAGAGCGTTGAACCCCAGGGCGATCAGGAAGGCTTTGGTCTGGTAACGCTGTCGGCCCAGGGCCACCAGCACATAGTTGATCAGGCTGTTCATCCACCCGATGGGGATGGACCAGATCATGATGCGCAGGGCGATGGCCGCATGGGGGAGATACTGGGCGCCCCCCAGGAGATATGAGAGGGGCTCGGCCAGGAAGGTGAAGAGCACCGCGGTGAAGACGGCGATCGCTGCCAGACCTTTGAGGGTGAGGATCACCGAACGCCGCATGGCCTCTGTCGAGCCGGCCGCCTGCCGGGAGATCACCGGGAACACCGCGAAGGTCGTGTAGGCAGGGATGATGTTCAGCGCGTCCAGCCACTTGTAAGCGGTGCTATACCACCCCACCTGCACATCCCCTTTCAACGCCTGGAGGATGGGGACATCGATCTTGAAGAACAGGGTGGCCAGGAGATGGTTCAGCATCAGAGGGGCGGATTCGCGGACCATCTCCCGCCGCAGGGCCGGATCGTCCTCCCAGCGTGGGCGGAAGAAGGTCCGGAAAGCGATGCCGCTGAGCAAGGCCAGGGTGATCCCGTTGACGACCACCGAGGAGGCCGCGAGCCCGACGAACCCCCCGCCCATCAGGAGGATGGGCACACCGAAGCTGACCTTCAGGAGGACGGTCACCACCGTGAGGGCGGCCGGGATCTCCGCCTTCTCATACACGTAGAAGAGGGCGGTGACGCCGGTGGAGAGGCTGGCGGGGACCTGGGCCAGGGCCAGCAACAGGATGGCCAGGGCGGTGTCGCCGCTCAGGCGGAACAGCCCCATCCAGAGCCCGGTGATCGCAAGCAGCAGCGGCAGCCAGGCGGCAAGCAGGACCAGACGCATGGCCGAGCTGTTGACGAAATAGCGGTTCACCTGATCGCGGCGCTTCGCCCCTTCCCGCGTGAGCCAGACGTTCAGGCCGAAGTTCGAGAGGATCTCATACCAGCCCACCAGGACGATGGCGAAGTAATACTTCCCCGCCGCCTCCGGGCCCAGGATGCGCAACATCAGGGCGGCGAAGGCGAAGTCGATGGAACGGGTGAAGAGGTTGAGGGCCATGGCGGTGAGGCTGTTCTTGAGGACGCGGCGGGCGGTGGAGTGCTCCAGCTCCTCCCGATACAGGCGCCCCCAGAGCCAGAGGGCCGCCAGGAAGATCATCCCCATCCCACCGATGAAGGTGGTGAAAAAGCCCAACTTCACCGAAAGCGGGCTGTAGCGGAACCGCACCGTCCAGCGGCCCGGAGGCAGGATCACCGCCCGAAACAGGCCGTTGGCAGCGTAGATCTCCAGCGACTGCTCCTCCCGCTCGCTCCCCCCGATGGGCCGCCGATATGCCACCCAGCCCGGGAAGAAGGTGTCCGCCAGCACCAGCCAGGAGGGTTCCTCCACCGCCGCATCCACCCACACCTCGTTGATCCCGTAAACGGTGACCGTCGCCGGGCGCGGCGCCCCCCGCTCCCCGAACCGCTCCAGCTCCGGGACCCGACCATCTACCACCACGTAGAAGCGGGGGTCGAACTGCCGCAATGCCCCGAAGGGGTCCCGGTGGAAGACCGTGGCGGTCAGAGGCAACGTCCACGCCCGGGGCATGGCGCCCTCGTTGCGGTAGACCCGCACTTCCCCTTCGTAAACCTTCGTGTAACGGGGCGAGGGGATCTCCTCTTCCGTGACCACGTATTTCACGTTCAGGGCGTCCAGCAGGGGGGAATCCAGGGCGGCCGGATCGGTGAGGGGCGCGATGCGGTTGAAGGGCAACTCGTGCTGGGGCTGGATGGTCGACATATAGGCCACGTAACGCTTGAGGATGATGGAATCGTATCCCCGCACGTCCTGCAGATCATACAGCCAGGGGCCGTTGGCGTTGAAGGTCTTGCGCCCGTGCGGATCGAAGGTCGTCAGCCGCCACGGACCGGGATCCTGGCGCAGGAACCGAACGACCGGCGGGACGAAGTCCAGCCAGCGGGGATCGGCGGCAGGATAGAACCCCGCCCCCGCCTGGAGCAGGTCCAGGGCCAGCATCCCGATGGGCAGGACGCTGCGAACCGGACGGGGTTGAAACAGCCGGAGGGCCAGGCCGCTCCCCAGGGCCACCCCGCCGAAACGAAGCAGGTTCCAGAACTGATACGAGAAAAACGTGCGGCCGTCCGGGAAGGCCTCCGGCGCCTTGGCCAGGGCATGGAGGGCCCGCTCCGCGAGGGACAGGGCGGTTTCCGGCATCCCCCAGCGGGCCAGGACCAGGGCGGCCAGGGTGAGCGCTCCCACTCCCATCCATCCCAGGGCCATCCACCGCACCGCCTTCCCCTCCTCCCGCAGCGCCACCTCAAATCCCGCTCCTGCCAGACCCGCCATCGCCAGGGTGAAGGGCCAGATCCAGCGGAAGGGCGAGTGGAGCTGGTTGATGCCCGGCAGGCCGTAATACAGCAACGCATACGTGGGCATCCCGAAGGCGAACGAGAACGAGAGCGCCGCGAGGAGGACCAGGAACAGGATGGGAACGCGGGAGCGGGCGAGGGATCGCCAGCGGAGCAGCGCGAGGAGAGCGAAGCTCCACGGCAACAATCCCAGATATGCCCCTCCTTCCACATAGTTCTTGATCCCCCAGTGGCTGGTGAAGGCCCCGTTCGGGTTGGGCTGGCCGTAGGCGTTCACCGTGAAGGGCACCCAGGTCCCGCTGAACACATCCCGCACCCCATGGTGGCTGGGGTTCCCGTAGAAATCCGGGATCAGGAAGACCAGAAGATGGCGCCAGGGATACGCCCAGCCCAGCACCTGCTGCAGGGTCGCCGTCCCCTCGCGGAAATTCTCCCGCACCACTTCATACAGCGGCATCCACTGGGCCGCCCCCAGGGCGAACCCCAGGCCCACCGCCAGGCCGGTCCATCCCAGGGTCTCCAGCGCGGCCCGGATCCGGGCCCGGGCACGCCACGCCCCCCACAGGCCGTAGCCCAGGCCGATCAAGACGGTGTAGTAGGTGATCTCCACGTGCCCGGCCAGGATGTTCATCCCCAGGGCGATGGCCGCCAGCAACGTCCAGGGGAGGGCCGCCGGGCGGCCGAGCAGCGGACGACGCTCGATCATCCCGTGAAGGGCGGCGAGAAGATAGGGGAGCCAGGCCGCGCCGGCGATGATCATGGGGAACACCATGCTGACCACCATGAAGGCGCTCAGCTCATAGGCGACCCCGGCGAAGGTCGCTGCGGCCCGGCTCAGGCCCCAGGCCCGCGCCAGGGCATACATCCCCAGGCCGGCCAGGAACAGTTGCAAGGCGTTGAACAGCGCATAGGCCTGGGGGAGGGGGAAAAGCAGGAAAAGCGCGGTGAACGGGTAGAGGGCGGAGTGCTGCCCGTTGGCCAGGAAGGGAGCGCCGGCGAACAGATATGGGTTCCATAGGGGAAGCTCCCCCCGCCGCAGGGCCTCCAGGAGAAAGCGCTTCCACGCGTAGTTCTCCAGCACCAGGTCGGAGAGCAACGCGTTGTGAGGAACCCCGATCCCGAAAGCGGTGGCCGCCGCCCGCCAGGGCTGCCATTCGTAAAGATTATCCGCCGGGAGGATGGTCCGCGACCCGGTCAACGTGGGACCCAGCAACAAAACCGGCAACAGGGCGAAGATCCCCATCGGCCCCAGCCGGGAGAGCCACCTCATCCCTCGTCGCATCCTCTCATCCGCCCTCCCCCGCAGGATCCCATCACGGGTCCATTATACCCGGGGCGGATCGACCGGCCCGCCCGAAAGTTGCAGGCCTCCCTCGCTTCGCCTTATAGTGAGTGAGCACTCACTCCATGGAGGCACCGGTGGGGCCACGGAAGGCTCCGGAGATCCGGCGGGCGCAGATCCTGGAGGCGGCGGCCCGGATCTTCGCCCGGCATGGGTTTCGGGGAGCGACCACCCGGCAGATCGCCCGGGAGGCCGGGGTGGCGGAGGGCACGCTGTTCCGCTACTTCCCGACCAAACGGCATCTCCTGCTGGCGATGTTTGAGGCCCTGACCGTCCAGCCGATTCAGCGCCACCTGCAGGCGCTGCCGGCCATGGAGCCGCAGCGCTGGCTGGAGGAGTTCCTCCGGGAGCGCCTGGTCGCGATGCGCGCGCAACTGCCGCTCATGCAGGCCCTGTATCAGGAGATCCGCACCGACGAAGCCGTGCGCCGAGCCTTCCTGGATCAGATCGCGCGGCCGCTTCTGGAGGAAGTGCGCCGCATGTTGGCGGTGAAGCTGGGTCAGGGACGCTATCGCCCGCTGCACCCCGCCCTGGTGATGTGGGCCATCTGGGGCACCCTGCACGGCGTGACCGTCTTCGGCATGGAGCTGGATCCCGAGCTGGCAGCCCTCCCGCCGGAACAGATCGCCAAGCAGCTGGCTACCTTGGTGCTCCGAGGCATCGAGGATCCTTCCCAAACCTGAACTCCAGGAGGACGCTTCATGAAAGGCCGCGTTCGATGGCTCCTCGGCGGATTGCTCTTCCTCGCCCTCATCGGGGCCGGGGCCTTCTTGGCGCAAGCCCGGGGGCGTTCCCCCGCCCTGCCGGAGACTGCGACGATCCGGCGGGGGACCCTCCGAGTCACCCTGAGCGCGGCGGGGAAGATCCGTCCCCGCGCCCAGGCCGTGCTGAACTTCGCCACCGCCGGCACGGTGGCCGAGATCTTCGTTCGGGAAGGCGAGGCGGTGCGCAAAGGGCAACCCCTGGCCCGCCTGGACACCACGGATCTGGAGCTGGCGGTGCGCCAGGCGGAGGTCGCCTATCTCACCCAGCAGGTGGTCTACAGCCAGACCGTTCAGGGGCCGAAGCCGGAAGAGCTGGCCGCGGCCCGCGCGGCGGTGCGCAGCGCGCAAGCCGCCCTCCGGGCCCTGGAGCAGGGCCCGGATCCCACGGATCTGGAGATCGCCCGGCTGAACTACGAGGTGGCCAAGAACGCCATCTGGCAGGCCCAGCTGACCCGGGATACAATCGCCGGCTCTCCCCTCTCCGCCCCCATCGGCGTCGACCTGGCCCGGGCTCGGGTGGGACAGGCGGAGCTCCAGGCGGAGATCGCCCGCCTGCAATACGAGAAGATGAAGGCCGGGGCGCGGCCGGAGCAGCTGGAGGCCGCTCAAGCCCAGCTGGCGCAGGCTCAGGCCAGCCTGGCCCGGCTTCAGCCGGACGCTCTCACCGTGGAGCGGACGCGGCTGCAGCTGGAGCAGGCCCGCCTGCAGCTGGAGCAGGCCCGCCGCCGCCTGGAGCAGGCGACGCTGCTGGCTCCCTTCGATGGCACCGTCATCGCGGTGAACATCGAAATCGGCCAGGTGGTCGGGGCCGGCGTCCCCGGCGGGGCCATCGTCCTGGCTGATTTGAGCGATCTCTATCTGGACCTGACCGTCGATGAAGTCGATGTCGTGCGCCTGAAGGAAGGGATGCCGGTGGAGATCACCCTGGACGCCCTGCCGGGCCGGTCCTTCCGCGGGCACATCGACGCCATCGCTCCCGCCGCCACCGAAGCCGGCGGCGCCGCCACCTATCGGGTCCGCGTGGTGCTGGATGAGCGGGATCCCGTTCTGCGCGCCGGCATGAGCGCCAACGTGGAGATCGAAGTGGAGCGCCGGGAGAACGTGCTCCTCGTGCCCAACGCCGCCGTCCGGCGGGATCGGGAGACCGGGCGGGCCTTCGTGTATCGGGTGGTCGGCGATCGGGCGGCGGAAGTGGAGATCCGCCTGGGCGCCCAGGGGGAGACCGAGAGCGAGGTCCTGGAGGGGCTTCAAGAAGGCGACCGCGTCGTCCTGGGCGAGGTGCAACCGGCTTCTGCGTTCCGGATCTTCCTCCGGCGCTGATCGGATCCGCAAAGAAGGGGATGCCGGGATGCGAGCGGCGTTGTGGAGGGAGAACATCCAACAGGCTTTCGAGACGCTGGCCGCCAACCGTCTGCGGGCGGCCCTCACCCTCCTGGGCATCCTGATCGGGGTGGCTGCCGTCATCGCCATGGTGGCCATCGGCCGCGGGGTGCAGAACTACATCCAGGACCAGTTCGCCGCCCTCGGCACCAACCTGATCTTCGTGATCCCACGAGCAGCGGCGGAGGGCCGATCCGCAGGGGCCGCGCTGCAGGACATCTCCTCCCTCACCATGCGGGATGTGCGCGCCATCGAGCAGGAGGTGCGCGGCCGGGTCACCGTCGTCGTCCCGGTGATCCAGCGTTTCGGGCCTCTGGAGAGCGAGGGCCGGGAGGCGGTGACGGTGATCCTGGGGACCACCCCGGGCTACGCCCCCGCCCGCAACTGGCCTCCCCAGCACGGCACGTTCCTCGAGGAGGCCCATCTCCTCAACCGCTCCCGGGTGATCGTGCTGGGCCTCACCCCGGCCCGCCGCCTCTTCCCGGACGTGCCCAATCCGGTGGGGCGGACGGTGCGCATCAACGGGGTTCCCTTCCGGGTGATCGGGGTGATGTCAGACAAAGGGGGCAGCGCCTTCGGGGACTACAACGACCTGGCCTTCATCCCGATCACGGTGGCCCAGGAGATGCTCTACGACGCGCGGGATCCGCGAACCGGGGAGCCGCTGGTGACCGGGATCATGCTCCAGGCCGCCCGATCGGAATACACCGACGAGATCGTCCGACGGATCACAGAGCTCCTGCGGGAGCGGCATCGCATCCGCTTCCGGGACGAGGACGACTTCGCCATCCTGACCCAGTTCGAGCTGGTTTCGATCTTCGGGCAGATCTCCGGCGTGCTCACGGTGTTCCTGGGGGCGCTGGGCGCCATCTCCCTGATCGTGGGGGGCATCGGGATCATGAACATCATGCTGGTCTCGGTGACCGAGCGGACGCGGGAGATCGGCCTGCGCAAGGCCGTGGGAGCCCGTCGGCGAGACATCCTGCTCCAGTTCCTCACCGAGGCCATCCTGATCACGATGCTCGGCGGCGTCCTGGGCACCGGGGCCGGGATCGCCCTGGCCTCGACGATCAACGTCCTGAGCGGCGGAGCGGTGCGGGCGGCGGTGGGCCTGGATACGGTGCTCCTGGCCGTGGGGGTGAGCGCCGCCGTCGGGCTCTTCTTCGGCCTCTACCCGGCCTGGCGCGCCGCCCGGCTCGACCCCATCGTCGCCCTCCGCGCCGAATGACGGGGGGAGCGACCGCATCGTTCGGGAGGACCGGAAGCGATGATCGCGCAATTTCAGGAGAACCTGCAGACAGCCCTTCAAGGCCTGCTGGCCAACAAACTGCGCACCGCCCTCAGCCTGCTGGGCATCCTGATCGGGGTCGGCGCCGTCGTGGCCCTGCTGGCCGCCGGCCAGGGCGTCCGGGACTACATCCAGCGCCAGGTGGAGGCCATCGGGCCCAACGTGCTGTTCGTCTTCCCCGGCGGGTTCTCCCAGAGCGGCCTCACCCGGGCCACCGCCCAGCGGTCCGGCCTGATGCGGCCCGCCCTGACCCTGGGGGATGCTCGGGCGTTGCAGGATCCTGCCCGGGCGCCGGACATCGTCATGGTGGCCCCGGTGGTGGCCCAGACGCTCCCGGTGGCCTCCGCCAGGGAGCGGATGGTCACCACCGTGCGTGGGGTGACGCCGGAGTATCAGGTCGCCCGGAACTGGACGGTGGCGCGAGGCCGTTTCCTCACCCCGGAGGACGAGCGGACTGCGGCCCGGGTGGCGCTCCTGGGTGTGGAGGCCGCCCGAAGGCTGTTCGGGGAAGCCGATCCCGTCGGGCAGCTGATCCGTATCCGGGATGTCCCCTTCCGGGTCATCGGGATCCTGAGCCGCAAAGGAGGCACCTCCTTCGGGAACGACGATGAGGTGATCCTCATCCCCTTAAGCGCCATGCATCAGTATCTCTACTCGGTGCGGGGGCGCGGCGGGGAACCCGGCCTCTCGGCCATCGTGCTGGTCGCCCGCTCCCCGGACCGCATCCGGGCGGCGCAGGAGCAGGCCACAGCTGTCTTGCGAGAGCGCCACGGCATCCGCTTCCGGGAGGATGAGGATTTCACCGTGGTCTCCCAGGAGGAGATCCTGAGTCTCTTCGGCAACCTCACCTTGATCCTGACCGCCTTCCTCTCCGCCATCGCCGGGATCTCCCTGCTGGTGGGAGGGATCGGCATCATGAACATCACCCTGGTTTCCGTGCGGGAGCGAACACGGGAGATCGGCCTGCGCAAGGCCGTGGGGGCCCGGCGACGGGACATCCTGCTCCAGTTCTTGATCGAGACGGTTCTCCTGACCCTCATCGGGGGGTTCCTGGGGGTATTGCTGGGGATCGGGGTGGCTTTCCTGATCTCCACGCTGGCTGGAGGGGCGTTCCGGGCCATCGTGACCCCGGAGGCGATCCTGCTGGCGGTGGGGATCAGTTCCGCGGTGGGCCTGGCCGCTGGCCTCTACCCGGCCTGGCGCGCCGCCCGGCTCGACCCCATCGTCGCCCTGCGCTATGAATGAGGGAAGAAAACCAGGGGTCGGGGATCTCCGGCTTCCCCCGACCCCTGGGTCCGGCTCCGCTCACCGTTGTGGGGCTGGCTGGAGATGCGGGAGGATCTGCCGGAGCAGGCGCTCCCGGGGCTGGTAGCCGACGATCCGCGCCACCTCCCGCCCGTCCTTGAACAGGATGAGGGTGGGGATCCCCATCACCCCGTAGCGCATGGCCAGCTCGGGGTAATCGTCCACATTTAACTTGCCCACCTTCAGGACCTGGGCGTATTCCCGGGCGATCTGGGCCACGATGGGTTCCAGGGCTTTGCACGGCCCGCACCACTCCGCCCAGAAATCCACCAGCACCGGTTTCTCGGACTTCAGGACTTCCTGCTCGAAATTCTGTGCCGTGATGGTCACCTCATGCTCACCCATCGGCCGTTCCCCTCCCCTGGGGTTTTCTCGGATGCGCAGTCCTGCGGGCCTGCGCCGCGCCTCAGATGACGCCCCTCGACTCGGAGGGCTCCTCCTGCAGCACGACTACCGTCACCGGGCCCCGTCCCGCGACCTCCCGATGGGACCCATCGCAGAACGGGAAGTTCTTCGACTGAAAGCACCGGCACAGGGTGACCCGCTCGCCGGGCCGAAGACGCACCGTTGTCCGCGGATGATCCCCCCACGTGGTCTCATGGTCGGCCATCGCGAATCCCTCCGGCGCACATGGATGGAGTCCATCCGGTGGACATATTGAGTGTATGCGCAAGGCGCGAGGGCGTCAAAAACTCAGGCCGGGGGACGCTTTCTCTCAGAGAATCCAACGGGGAACAATGTGGAACTCCTCGGACTGATCCGGGAGGACCGCGATCAAGGCTTCCAGCGCCGGAGCGCCCAGGGCGGCCAGGGCCTCCCGGGCTGCGCGCACCCGATCTGGATTCGAGGAGCCGAGATCCCGGAGGTAGCGCTTGATTTCGGGATCAGCGGATGCCTGCGGGCTCATCGATCAGCCTCCTGTAAAGAGATAAACCGGGAAGGCAAGGCTCAGCGCAGATATAGCCCCAACAGGAGAAGCCCCAGCAGGGCGAGTCCCCATCCGCCCAGGAGGATCCATCCCCCCATACGCCACAGCTCGGAGGCCTGCGTCCGGCGATGGAGCGCCCACCCGGCCCCACCCACGGCCACGAGCAGCAGCAAAACCAGGGCTTTGGAAAGAAACAGGGGCTTCGGCCACCCTGCCCAGGTCCGCAACGGAAGCTCCTGCAAGAAAGCTCACGCGGGAGGCCCTGGGGGCTCCGGAGGGGATCCGCGCGGTTCACGCGGTTCCGGCGCGGCGCTCTCGCTGTTCTCCGTCAGGCCGCGTCGGAACTCCCGCACGCTCTGGCCCAGCTCCCGGGCGATGGCCGACAGCCGACCCGGCCCGAACAGCAGAAGGGCCAGGAACAGAATCAGAAGCAGCTCTTCCGCGCCGATGCGGATCATCGAAGGGTCCTCCGAAACAAGGATCGACCGGTGGGGGGCCGTGTCCATGCCCCCCACCGGTCGACGTCGCGCCCTTCAGCGGGCGGGACGGATCCGGGCGACCTGGTTGGCATACCAGAGGTCATCCCAGTGTCCGACGGCCACCGCGCTCACCCGATCGCCGACCCGGAGCTCCTTCACGCTGGGGCTCTTCAACCCCGGGATGCGGAAGCGGGTGCCCTCGTCGGTGACCAGGGTGACCTTGCCCTTCCCGGTGTCCACGACCAGCTGGTTCCCTCGGATCTCCGCGATCACCCCGCGCACGCTCCGCACAGGTGGGCGCACCCCGATGCGCAGGGCCTCCACCTTGCCATCCGCCCGCTTCCCCACCACCAGCACCCGCCCATCCGGATGGAGATCGTTCCATGTCGGCCTGCGGATCCCGACTATTAGCAGGACCGTCTTGTCAGTTCCGACGACCTCCACCGTCTCTCCCTTCGCGGTCTTCACCGTGAGTGTCTTCGCCGCCGGATCCACCTTCGCAATGGTCCCCCGCAGGATCACCCGGGCGGGAGCGCGGGCGGCGTAGGCGACCCGGAGGCCGGCCGTGCCCGCCCACCCGCTAAGCAGAAAACCCGCCGTCAGCAACGCGCCGATCCACATCTTCCACCGTCCCATCTCTTCCTCCTTTTCACCCCTCGATCATTCGGATTCCGCAGCGATGTGGGAGACCAGGGGATAATGGGCACCCATCATCCCCTCGCCTTCACTTCTTGATCGGCATGCCATCCGGTCCGATCACATACCACAGGTTGTTGAACCCCTGTCCGTTCGTGTCGCCGGGCTTGGCGTCCCCGGAGAAGTAATAGAGTGGATGCCCGTTATAGGTCACCTGGGTTGTGCCATCCTTGCGGCGGATGGTGCCGAGCAGGGCGGCGTTCACCCCGGGGCCTGCGAGGGGCTTGCCTGCAGTCAGGAAAGGCGGCCACCGCTGGGCGCACTCCGCCTCGCACGTGCTGGTGTTCCGAGGATCGTTCATGAACACATAGAGGGTGAAGCCCTGCTCATCGGTCAGGAACTTCCCCAGCGCGGCGCTCTGGCCGAGCTTCACCGTGACCGCCTTGCTGGGGGTCGGCCGGGGCGTGGGAGTGGCCGTGGGCGCGGGCGTCGGGGTCGCCGTCGGGGCCCGCGTCGGCGTGGGAGTGGGCGCCCGCGTAGGGGTCAAGGTGGGCGCCTTCGTGGGAGTGGCCGCTGGCCGAGTGGGGCTTGGGGTCGGCGAGGGCGTGGCCCGGGCGCAGGCCGCCAGGGCCAGCATGACCACGGCAAAGCCGAACCGCCGGATCCCATCATGCGCCATGGGCTTCTCCTCCTTTCAGCCGGATTTCCTGAAAAGAACTTACCCCGCAGGCAGGCCCGCTGTCCTGAAGCGCAGCTCAAGCCAAGCTTAAGGAGACCTTAAAGACGTGGGCTGCTTTTCCGGATCCGACCGGCTATAATTTGAAGCAGGGCCAGAGACGCGGAGGAGCGGAGGAGGCGATGCGGGAGCCTTTCGTCTTTGAGCGCTGGTATCTGGACCGAATCGTCCGCGCCAGGCTTTTTGTGGGAAGCAGCGAACAGATGCCTGAGCTCCAGGATGATGAGATCACCCTTACGGTGACCTCGCCGCCCTATTGGAACGCTATCGACTACGAGATCCACGCCAGCGATCCGGATCGCTTTTACCGAACCCGCACCTATTCGAATGGCTTTGAAGATTACGTGTCCTACCTGGAATGGATGACCCGGGTGTTCCGGGAGGTCCGTCGGGTGACCCGACCCGGGGGATATCTGGCCGTTGTCATCGGGACTGTTCTTTTTGAAGGCACTCTCTACCCGGTGCCTTTCGACCTGGTGAGCCGGCTGACCGCGGACGGCTGGGAGTTTCATCAGGACATCATCTGGCACAAGACCACGGCGGGGGTAAAGCGCGCGGGGCTGTTCATCCAGCGCCCCTTCCCAGGATACTTTCGCCCGAACATTATGAACGAATACATCCTGATCTTCCGAAAGCCTGGCAAGCCCATTTACCGGGACGCCGACGAGGGAAAACGGGAGATGGCGCGTGTGGAGATCAATGAGTTGTTTGTTCAGGAGATCGCCAACAATGTATGGCACATCGCCCCTGTCCCGCCGGGAGCGTTGAACCATCCATGTCCCTTCCCGGAGGAGATCCCTTACCGTCTGATCCTGCTCTATTCCTATCCGGGTGATACGATTCTGGATCCCTTCCTGGGCTCCGGTCAGACGGCAAAGGTGGCCTTGGCCCTGGGCCGCCATGCGGTCGGCTATGACACGGTTGAGGAGTATGTGCGCTACGCTTACCAGAGGCTCAACGAGCCCCTTCAGATTCGCGGCGACCAGCTGGTTGCCCGATTCGTTCGCATCCCCCTGCGCGCGCCTTTGGGTTATCTGGAACGCACTCGCTCTCCGCAACGAACCCGACATGGCTCTGGACGCCCCGCCTCGCGGAAGCCGGATCCGAGGGAGAATCCCTATGACCTTTAACCAAGAGAGACAAGGATTCCATACGCTGCGCACCGGCTTCGGCCGAATCCGCTCCGATTTCGAAAAGGCCGTTGCGCGCCTCTTCGCTCAGTTCGATACCCGCATCCGAGAAAACCGCTTCGTGGTCGGAGGGGCCCTGGAGATCATCCTGGGCGCGGCCTTCCGGGCTTGCGGAGTGAAGGTCCTTCACCGTGGCGCAACCGAAGCGTTCTGGGATCTGATCCTCGAAGGTGAAGAGGGCGGCTACTCTGTCAAATCCATGCTGAAGACCAGCGCCACTCGTTTGATCAACGTGTTAGGACGCCGGCCCTCCGTTCAGGACTGGCAGGCAGCCACGCTCTTCCTGATCCCCTCAGGGATCGTCTACGCGGATCCCGCACTGCCCTGGTGGCAGGAGAATGCCTCACGGGTGATCCGAGTGCGCTCGGATGCGCTGGAGATCTCCCGAAGTCGCATCGAGGAGTTCGCCCAAGGACACCCCGAGTGGATCATCGAATGCAGTCTTCCCGCGCATCAAGCCCGCCGAGAGGAGAGAATCCCTGGGCGGACGGTCTCCTCGCAACTGGCAGCGCAGATCCTAATGGAGATCGGAGGATCCCTGTTTCAGCATCTCCCCCCGCTTCTTGAATGACAATCGAAGCTCCTCTATGCGTGCCTCAAGAACTTGACCGGATGGCGGATGCGATGGGTGGTCCCACCGGTCGGGATCACGCTGATGGAGCCGTCGATCTCCAGGACGGCCATCTCCACATCTTCCACGCGGGCCACGCCGTGCTCCCGCAGCGCGGTCTCCAGGACCTCTCGATCTAGGCCTTCCCGCCGCAGGTTGCGCTCCAGCACCTGGCCATGCAGGATCGGCAGGGTCGGCGACCCTTCCAGCACCCGACGCAAGGGACGCCGGCGGAGGCGCAGATAGGCCACGCCGGCGTTCAGGATCAGCAGAACCCCGGCCGCCAGGATCCCCCCGGTCAGAGAGGTATCCGGGCCCACCATGGCGTTCTGGACGGCGTTGGCCAGCAGGAGCAGGACCACCAGGTCAAACACGGTCATCTGGCCCAGCTCCCGCTTCCCGCTCAGGCGCAAACCCAGCAGCACCGCCAGATAGACCGCGGCGGCGCGCAGGATGATCTCCCATGCAGGAACCCCCAGGCTCAGCATGCGCTCCCCCTTCGACCCGGATGGGCTGCCGGCAGGATCAGGGTGAAAGCGCTCCCCGCCCCCGGCTCACTGGCTACCTCCAGACGCCCTCCATGGGCTTCCACGATGGTCCGGGCCAGGAACAGGCCCAGCCCCAAGCCGGGCCGTCCCTCCTGATGCCCCCGATAGAAGGGCTCGAACAGCCGGGGCAGATCCTCCGGCGGGATCCCCGGGCCGGTGTCCTGAATCCGGATCCATACCTTCCCATCCCCGCTCCCGGCCTCCATCCGCACGCATCCTCCAGGCGGCTTGAACTTCACGGCGTTGTCCACCAAGTTGTCCAGCGCCTGAGCCAGCCGGTCAGGATCCGCCACGATCGAGGGGAGTTCGGACGGAACCGCATCCTCCCAGCGCAATCCCCGCTCCCGGGCCATCCCGGCCCAGAGGGGGATCCGCGCCCGCAGCCAGCTCCCCGGATCCAGCGGCTGGGCGCGAAGAGAAAGCGGCTCCCGCGTCTGCCGATAGGTCTGCGCCAGATCGTCCAGCAACCGGGTCAGATCTCCGGCGACCTGGGACATCCCCTGGAGCAGCTCCCCCCGCAAGCGAGGATCCTCGGCCGCGCCGGCCCGAAGGGCGTGCAGCGCCGCCTGCAGGGCGCCGATCAGCCGGCCGAACTCATGGACGATGCTGCGCAACAGCAGCCGGCGCGCTTCCTCGAGCTCCGCGCGCCGGGTCTGGAGGCGATTGAAGGTTCGGATGAGCTGACGGACCTCCTGAGGCCCGCTCTCCGGCAAGATCATCGCGGGCCCCTCCAGGGGAGACTCCGCGATGGCCCGGGCCACCGCCTGGAGGGGTCGGCTCAGCGATTGCGCCAAGATCAGCCCCAGCAGCCCGCTCACCGCCAACCCGATCCCCAGGGCCCCCAGGATGAGCCGCCGCGCCAGCCGCAAGCCCTCCACCACATCCGGGAGACGCCGGAGCAAGCGGATGTAGCCCAGGCGCACCCCACTTTCATCCGCCACCGGGACGACCACATCCAACACCACGTCGGAGTCAGAGCCTCGGAGAGCCGCGTGCCACACGATCTCGCCCGCGCGGGCGCGCTCGGGCAACGCCCCCTCCTCCGCCTGTCCCAGAAGGCCCCTCTCCTCCGGCCCCGCCAACAACCGCCCTGAGGGATCCAACAGCAGCACCTGAGTGGGCTGTCGGATCTCCAGCGCCCGCAGGAAGGCCTGGGCCGCCTCGGGATCCCTCCAGATCTCCGGGAGGACCTGCCCCAGCCGGGCGATCAGGATCCCCTGGTCGATCATCTCCTGGGCCAGCGCAGGCAGGAGGATGCGCTCCTCCACCAAGCCGATCAGCATCAATCCCAGGATGGGAGCCATCACCAGGAACGGAAGCCAGACGCTCCACAGGAGACGAGATCGAAAGGTGCGGAACACGGCCGTTCTCCTTATCCCTGGGGCACCAGCTTGTAACCCACCCCCCGCACGGTCACGATGCGCCGGGGATGCTCCGGATCCTCCTCGATTTTCTCCCGCAGCCATCGGATGTGAACATAGAGGGTCTCGGGCTGCCCTTCATATTCGGCCCCCCAGACCTGCGCGAGCAGCGTCTCCGTCGACAGCACCCGATTCGGGGCCAGCGCCAGCGTGTAGAGGAGGTCAAATTCCTTTGGGGATAAAACGACGGGCCGGCCAGCCACGGTGACCGTGCGGCCCTCCGGATCGAGGACCAAGTCCCCCACGACCAGCCGACCCGGCGGCGGAGGGGAAGCGGATGCCCCCCGCACCCGGCGCAGGACCGCCCGGATGCGGGCGATCAACACGTCGGTGTCGAACGGCTTGGTGATGTAATCATCCGCCCCCAACTCCAGCCCGACCACCTGGTCCAGCTCCCGGCGCCGGGCGGTCAGGAACACCACCGGCACCCCCAGAACCTCCCGGAACCGCCGCAGGGCCTCCAGGCCGTCCATCCCCGGCAGGCCGATGTCCAGGAGGACCAGGTCGGGGCGCTCCCGGGCGGCGACGGCCAGGGCCTCCTCCGCGCTGGCCGCTGTATGCACCCGGAAGCCCGCCTGCTCCAGGCTGAAGGCCAGGCTGCGCCGGAGCAACGCGTCATCGTCCACCAGCAGGATGCGCGCGCCCATAGATGCCCCTCCACACGAGATTGTAATCCCATCCTGGAGCGGTTAGCGGAAGGAGATGATCAATGGCCCGTTCAGGGGGGCCAAAATGGCCCAAACGGGGGATGACAACTCCCCCCACCCCTTGTGAAAATGTTCGTTAACCCCGGGGGCCACCCGGACGCGGAAGGATCCCTCGCGGGAACGCCATAGGGGCGCAGCCAGGAGGAATCCGATGGAGGGAATCCACCGACGGGAGCGCGACGCATGCGGGATCGGGTTGCTCGCCCGTCCCGGAGGCCCGGCGGATCACGAGCTGCTGACGATGGCCCTTCAGGCCCTGGACCGCATGGCCCATCGCGGGGCCACCGCAGATGATGGGCGGACCGGCGATGGGGCAGGGGTGCTGACCGCCCTCCCCCGCCGCCTGTTCCTGCGCTTTCTGGAGGCTCAGGGCCTGCATACGGCGCCCGAACGTCTGGCGGTTGGGATGCTCTTCCTTCCTCTGGATCCCGCCGCTCAGGAGAAAGCCCGCGCGCTCCTGAGGGCCGCCTTCCAGGCGCAGGGATTCACCCTCCTGGCGTGGCGCCCCGTGCCGATCCGCGCGGAGCTCCTCGGCCCTCGGGCCCGGGCCACGTGCCCGGCCATCGTTCAGGCCATGCTGGCGGACGAACGAGGCGACACCCCTGAAGGGATCGACCGCCGGCTGTATCGCGCCCGTCGCCGGAGCGAGCGGGAGGCGGCCGCCGAAGGGCTCTCCCTCCATGTCGCCTCCGCTTCCTCCCGCACCATCGTTTACAAAGCTCTGGTCCTCTCCCGAGATCTGCCGCGTTTCTATCCGGATCTGGAGGACCCGGCCTTCGAGACGGACTTCGTGATCTTCCACCAGCGTTTCAGCACCAACACCCTGCCCGCCTGGGCCCGGGCTCAGCCCTTCCGCACCCTCTGCCACAACGGGGAGATCAACACGCTCCAGGGAAACATCCACGGGATGCGCGCCCGGGAGGCCCTGCTGACCTCCCCGCTTTGGGGGGATTCCATCGAGGACCCGCGGCCGATCATCGATTCCGAGGGCTCGGACTCCGCCATGCTGGACAACGTGGTGGAGTTCCTGGTCCACTCCGGCTACGACATCCGCCACGCCCTGCGCATGCTGATCCCGGAGGCATGGGAAAAGTCCCCCGAGCTCGATGAAGCGGCGCGAGGCTTCTATGCTTACCACCAGGGCCTGATGGAACCGTGGGACGGTCCCGCCGCAGTGCTGTTCACCGACGGCCGCTTCATAGGCGCGCTGCTGGATCGCAATGGCCTGCGCCCGCTGCGGACGCTGCGGACGGTGGATGGCCTGCTCTACTGCGGCTCCGAGATCGGGGCCCTGGAGATCCCCCCCGAACGGATCCTGCGGCTGGACCGCCTGGGGCCGGGTCAGATGCTAACAGCGGATCTCCGCACCGGCCGGGTGCAGGATCCCACCGCCCTGCGGGCCGAGCTCAGCGCCCGGCGTCCCTACGCGGAGTGGGTGCGCCGCCATCGGGTGCGTCTCCCGGAGGCCCCCGCCTATATCCCGCCCTCCGAACCAAAGGCGCTCCTCCGGCGACAGATCGCGTTCGGCTACACGGCGGAGGAGCTGGCCCTCCTGCTCCGCCCGATGGCCTGGACCGGCCAAGAGCCCATCGGCTCCATGGGCGATGACACGCCGCTGGCGATGCTCTCCGGATGGCCCCGCCCCCTTTACAATTTCTTCAAGCAACGCTTCGCCCAGGTGACGAACCCGCCCATCGATCCCCTGCGGGAGACCCGGGTGATGTCCCTGACCGTGCTGCTGGGCGCCCGCGGCAACCTGCTGAACCCGGATGAGGAGGCCGCTCGCCTCATCGAGCTCCCGGGGCCGATCCTCACCCCGGCTCAGGTCGCCGCCCTGCGGGCCTTGCCAGATCCCCGCTTTCGCTCCGCCACGCTCCCCATGGTGTGGCCGGTGGCTGCGGGGCCGGAGGGATTGCGACAGGCCCTGGAGGAGCTGTGTCGGGCCGCCGAGCAGGCCGTTCGGGAGGGATGCGCCCTGCTGATCCTCAGCGATGAAACGGTCGACGCGGCCCACGCCCCCATCCCGGCCCTGCTGGCCGTCGGCGCGGTGCACCATCACCTGATTCGGACCGGTCAGCGGACCCAGGCGAGCCTGATCGCGGTCTCCGGGGAGCCCCGGGAGGTCCACCATTTCGCCTGCTTGATCGGGTATGGCGCCTCGGCGATCTGTCCCTATCTGGCCCTCAAGACCGTCGCCGCCCTGGCGACGCGCGAAGGCGAAGGCGGGCGCGCCGGAAGCCCGGAGGAGGCGATCCGGCGTTACATCCAGGCGGTCGAGAAGGGCCTGCTCAAAGTGATGGCCCGCATGGGGATCTCCACCCTGGATGCCTACACGGGGGCTCAGATCTTCGAGATCATCGGCTTGCAGCGGGAGCTGGTGGAATGGGCCTTCGCGGGGACCCCGGCGGTCTTCGGCCCGGTCGGCCTGGAGGAGATCGCCCGGCGTGTGGAGATCTGGCATCGGGCGGCCTTCGCCTCGGAACGCCCGGAGCTCCCCTCCCCGGGGTTCTACAAACACCGGACGCGCGGGGAGTTCCACGCCCTGAACCCGGAGGCCATCCGAGCGCTCCAGGAGGCCGTTCGGACCCCTGAGGCCCTGGGGGAGGGTTTCCCTGAAGCCTATCGCCGCTACCGAGCCTTCGCCGCCCATGTCCATCGGGAGTCGGTGGATCTGCGGGATCGGCTGCGCTGGGAGAGCGACCGCCCGCCGATCCCGCTGGACCGGGTGGAGCCGGAGGAGGCGATCCTCCGCCGCTTCTCCACCGCGGCGATGTCCCACGGCGCCCTCTCCCCGGAGGCCCACGAGGCCCTGGCCATCGCCATGAACCGCCTGGGGCTGCGCTCCAACAGCGGGGAGGGCGGCGAGGATCCCGACCGCTACGAGACCGAGCGGAACAGCCGGGCCAAGCAGGTGGCCTCCGCCCGCTTCGGCGTCACGCCGTATTACCTGATCTCCGCCGAGGAGCTCCAGATCAAGATGGCCCAGGGCTCCAAGCCCGGCGAGGGCGGGCACCTGCCGGCCACCAAGGTGACGGCTGAGATCGCCCGGCTGCGCTTCGCCCAGCCCGGCATCGACCTGATCTCGCCGCCTCCACATCACGATATCTACAGCATCGAGGACCTGGCCCAGCTGATCTACGACCTCAAGGCCATCCACCCGCGGGCTCAGGTCTCCGTGAAGCTGGTCTCCACCATCGGGGTGGGGGTGATCGCGGCCGGCGTGGCCAAGGCCGGGGCGGACATCATCCTGATCAGCGGCCACGCCGGCGGGACCGGGGCCTCGCCCTGGTCCTCGATCAAGAACGCGGGAATGCCGTGGGAGGTCGGGCTGGCGGAGGCCCACCGGATGCTGGTAGCCTGCGGGCTCCGGGACCGCGTGCGGCTGCGCGTGGACGGGGGCCTGCGCACCGGACGGGATGTGGTGATCGCCGCCCTCCTGGGGGCGGACGAGTTCTCCTTCGGCACCGTTCCCCTCGTCGCCCTGGGATGCGTGATGGCCCGGGTCTGCCATCAGAACACCTGTCCGACCGGGGTGGCCACCCAGGATCCGGAGCGCCGGGCGAAGTTCGCCGGGCGCCCGGAGCACGTGATGGCCTACTTCCGGATGGTGGCGCATGAGGTGCGGGAGATCCTGGCCTCGATGGGCTACACCCGGTTGGGAGAAGTGATCGGGCGAACGGATCTGCTGAAGGCGGTGGATGATTCGGTGGACTGGGAGTCGGTGCTCCGCCCGGCGACGCCGCCTCCGGCCGTTCCTGCCGTCCCGCGGGTCTGGTCTTTCGCCCTCAACGATCAGATCGTGCGCGACGCAGTCCACGCGCGGATGGAGGGCTGGCCGGTGCGGGGGATTTACCGGATCCGCAACGTGGATCGCGCGGTGGGGGCGCGGCTGGCCGGGGAGATCGCCCGGCGGTATCGGGAGGCCGGGCTGCCGGAAGGCACCGTCACCTTATTGTTCATCGGGGAGGCTGGCCAGAGCTTCGGGGCCTTCGCCCATCGGGGCATGCGGCTGATCCTGATCGGGGCCGCCAACGACGGCGTAGGCAAAGGGCTGGGGGGTGGGGAGCTCATCGTCCGCCCGCCCCATGACCTGCGGGATCCGTCCCCGGTGCTGATCGGCAACGCCGCCCTGTATGGGGCCACCGGCGGGTGGCTCTTCGTCGCCGGGCGGGCCGGCGATCGCTTCGCGGTGCGCAACAGCGGGGCGTGGGCCGTCGTGGAAGGCGTGGGGGATCACGGCTGTGAGTATATGACCGGCGGCGGCGTGGTGATCCTGGGCCCGGTGGGGGACAACTTCGGGGCGGGGATGACCGGAGGCGTGGCCTATGTCCTGGACGAGCGGGAGGAACTGGAGCGGCGCTACAACCCCCAGCTCGTCCGCATCGAGCCGGTGGAGGATCCACAGGAGATCGCGTTCCTGCAGGCGATCCTGGAGCGGCATGCCCGGCTCACCGGGAGCCCGCGGGCACAGGGGCTGCTCGCCCGCTGGCCGGAGCCCCTGGCCTGCTTCCGGCGGGTGCAGCCCCGGGGCCTGGCCCGGATCCTCTTCCCTCCGCCGGACGCACTGCCCGCGGCGGAGCTCATCATCCCCACGTCCTTCGATCTGCCAGGCTTCTCCATCCGGCTCCCGGAGCCTATGGGCCTTTCATTTCGCTGAATTGGACCATCGAAAATCGACCCTCGGGATTTGACGGATCCAGGCTCCATGCATACGATGTTGAGAAAAGCCGATGAAAAGGACGCGTTGGATGGCAGAGTGGGATCGAGTTCTCCTGTCTCTGATGAACGGCTGTCTCCAGGGCGGGCCGGACATGGCGTGTTGTCCCGGTCGACCGTTCGGGCCGGCGGGGGGCAGCCGTTTATTCTTGCCTCAAACAGACCTTCCCCATATTGCCTGAGAAGCGACCGAGAACTTCTGTCTCAGTTCCTCCCCCGGCCCGAGATCGGCCGGGGGAGTTTTTTTAATTCCCATTCAAGGAGGAGAAGCGATGCGGCTGGAGGGACCTGACGGAGCGTGGATCAGCGCGCTGGGGATTTCCCTGTTGCTCCTGGGTGCCGCGTTCGGGCTCCTCTGGCAGGCGCTACGGGGGGCCCGCGGGGATCTTCCACGGCCATGGGTTGCCCGGGGGCTCTGGCTCGGGTTGTTTGCGCTGCTCGGGTTAGGTCTCAACCTGAGCAGCCTGCGCTGGGCCCAGGCCGAGCGCCCTCAGGCGGAGGAAGCATCTACCGTTGAGGTGGTGGCCTGGACCTGGAACTATCGGATCGTCCCCCGCTCGGTGCCTGCGGACACTCCGGTGGTCTTCCGGGTATCCAGCCTGGACACCCTGCACTCCTTCGGGGTTTACGATCCTCACGGCCGTCTCCTGTTTACGGTGATGGCCATGCCGGGCCATGAAGAGCGCCTGCGTTTTCGTTTCACCGAGCCCGGACGATATACCGTGCGCTGCCTGGAATATTGCGGGGTCGGCCACGGTCGGATGGTGACCGAATTCCTTGTGGAAAGGAGGAAATAAGATGGCACGCCCGGAACGGCTCTCCTGGTGGTTGATCGTCACCGCGCTGGTCTGGTTCGCAGCGGGCGGGATCCTGGGGCTGTTTTTGCCCGCCTTGCAGGCGTTCGCCCCCCAGGGAGGTGCCGCTCGCCTGTATGCCATCGCCCTGACCGGGCACGGGGTGGCCTTCGTTTTCGGCGGCCTGTTCCAGCTGATGGCCGGCCTGAGCCTGCTTCAAGCCCGCTCCTGCATGGAGGAGACGGGCTCCTCTCCGCCTCGCCTCCTGCCCCGCTGGCTGTATGGGCTCCTGAACGGAGGATTGATCCTCCTCACCCTGGCAAGCCTGCAGGGATTCGCCCCCTCTTACACCTTGATGTATCCGCTGCCGACCACAGGACCCGCCCGGGGGATGTGGGGGCGTGGTCCGCTGATCCTCGCCCTTGTGGGGATCGCGCTGGTCCTGCTCGCCGTCCTCTACCTCTACCCGGCCGCCCTGGCCCGGACGATGTGGGGGCGGCTTTATCCTTCCCGGATGCAGTGGGAGCGGATGCGCAGGGACCCCGGGATGCTGGGGATGGCTGCCTACATCGGGATGATGCCGATCCTCGGGCTCCCGGTGTTCCTGCTGGCGGCGGCGGTCTTTGCGGTCGTCCTGGGCCTCCTGCAACCGGAACAGCTCCCCTCCTGGTGCCGGATCCCTCTGGGCCCTCTTCTCCCCCAGGTCCGTCCGGAGGTGGATCCGTGGCCTTTCAACCTGGCTTTCTGGCTGTTCGCCCACAACCTGATGGAGGCGATGGGGATCATGGCCCTGGCGGCGGTCTACACCCTGATCCCGCTCTACACGCGGGCTCCAGCGCCTCGCCTGTACAGCCCGGGCATGGGCGTGCTGGCCGTTGGCCTGTATACCTTCTCCGCGATCCCCGCCTTCGGGCACCACCTTTACACCATGATCACAATATCCCCGCCGGGGTTCACCGCGCTGGCCCAGGCGGCCTCGTGGCTGACGGGCTTCGCCGCCGCCTTCACCGCGTTCAACATCGGGGCCACCCTCTGGCGGGATGGCCTGCGGCTCCACCCTGCCCCGCTGTTCGTGCTGGGCGGATTCCTTCTTTACCTCATCGATGGCTTCGTGGCCCTTCAGCTGGCCACCCGGGCCTGGAACCTGCGCCTTCACGGCACCCTCTACGTGACCGCCCACACGATGACCATTCTGATCGCCGTTGGGATGATCTGGCTGGGGATGCTGTATCACCATCACCCCGGGCTGCGAGGATGGGCTCTGGAGGCACGCCGGGGATTCCTCCACGCCGGGCTCACCTTCCTGGGCGCGCTGGGGATGTTCTACACCTTGCTGCGGGCCGGAGCGGAGGGGATCCCCCGCCGGGCTTATCCCTGGCCGGGGGATGGCCCGGGGGTTGGGGTCGCCATGCTGCTGTTTGGGGTGCTCTTCGGCCTGGCCCAGGTCCTGTTCGCGGTCCATCTCCTCCGGCCGCCCCAGCCCGCAGCCAGCGCCCCTCGCCCCTTCCCCTCCGGGGAACCGTCTCCCTCCCTTCAGCAGCGGCCTGCCTGAGCGCCGCGAAAACAATGGGCCGGGCGGCTTGATCGCCGCCCGGCCCCGGTCTCTGAACCCCCAGGTTTCTCACGAGGAGCCGGCAAACAGATAGCCCGCGAAGCGCTCCAGCATGGGGACGCCGCGCACCTCGTTCTCCAGGAGGGGGGTCATCCCCCGCACCAGGCCATCGAAGAGCGCCTCGATCTCCTGGAGATAGCGCCCCTGCATCTCGATGCGGTTGCGAACGAAGTCGGGCGTGTTCTCCCCCAGGAGGGACCGATCGATGAGGCCGTTGACGATCACGCCGCCCACCGGGATGCCGAAGTCGTGGAACCAGTGGATGAAGCGGCGGATCACCGCGATGGGCAGCGCCTCCGGCAGGGTCACGAAGAAGAAAGCGGTGAGCTCCGGGTCGGTGATCAGCCGGCGCGCCCGCTCCATGCGGTCCCGGAAGCTGATCAGGTAATCCATCAGAGGGTCCGGCTCCTCCTTCTTGGTGAAGGAGAGCAGCTTGCGGAGGGCCTGGGCCTCCTGACGGGACTTGATCATCTTGTTCACCCAGAGGGCGTAGACTTTGGACATCCCGAGGAGCCGGCGGGCGTTGGCTGTGGGGGCGGTGTCGAACACATAGACCTCATATTCGTCCCGGAACATGAGGTCGATCATGTTCTCGAACATCGCCGACTCCTCGAAGGCCGGGTTCATGGTGGCCGATTCCACGAACTCGTCGGCCCGCGTGGAGATCTCGGCGAACTTGAGAAACCACTGGATCTTCTCCCGGATCTCCCGCTTGGAGCGCTCGATGGTGTCCTTGGTGTCGATCTCATAAGCCCACAGGTTCGGCACCCCGGCCACCGGCGTCGGCTTGCCGAAGACGTTCTGGTCCAGCAGCCCGGAGAGGCTGTGGACCGGGTTGGTGGAGGCCAGGAGGGTGCGGCGGCCCTGCCGGGCGAACCAGAGGGCTGTGGCCCCTGCCATCACCGTCTTCCCAACCCCGCCCTTCCCGCCGAAGAACACATACTTCAGGCGAGGATGTTCCCGCAGGAAGTCCACCATCGTCTTCTCGATGCGGATCATCCCTCTCCCCTCCCGGATCGATCTCACGCCTTCCCGTTTCCGAAGAGCAGCTCCGCCACCCGGGCGATCATGTCCAGTCCGGTGACATCCCGCTCCAGCTCGGGCACATAGGCCAGGACCTGGTCGCCGAAGCGGGCGCGGATCTCCTCCAGATGTCGCCGCTGCATCTCGATGCGGTTGCGCAGATACTCGGGGATGTCCTGGCCCAGCAGCTCCGTCGGAAGGACCCGGTTGACCACGTAGCCGGAGATGGGCACGTCGAACCGACGGAACAGCTCGGCCGCCTTCAACGTGTCCAGGATCACCAGCTCCTCCGGGATCAGCACGAAGAAGAAGGCCGTGCGGCGGCTGTCGGTGAGGATGCTGGAGGACATGTTGATCCGCTGCCGGATATACTGGAGCTCCTCCAGGATGCGGTCCTCCTCGGTCTGCTGGCGGCGGATGCGGGCCACCATCTCTTCATACTCCCGCATCTCCTCCCGCAGCTTCGTGATCTTGGTGATCCACTCATCGTAGACCTTGGCCATGCTGAGGTAATACAGAGCATGCCCCAGGGGGACCAGGTCGTAAATGTAGTAGTCGTAGCGGCCCTCCACCACAATGTCCACCACGGCGTCGAAGATGGCGCTCTCCTCCATCGCCGGCTCGGCGGAGGCCGCCTGGATGTAGTCCTCGATCTCCGGGGGCACCTGATCCAGGCCATACATGTCCAGGATCTTGCGCCGGATCTCCTCCTGATACTCCTTGATCCGGCGGTCGGCGTCGATCTCCTGGGCCCAGAGGTTGGGCATGATCTCCACCGGGCCCTTGCCGAAGATGTCCCGCTGGAAGATGTCCGAGAGGCTGGCCTGGGGGTCGACGGAGAAGACCAGCACCTTATAGCCCTGCCGGGCCAGCCAGTAAGCCGTGGCGGCGGAGAAGGTGGTCTTGCCCAGCCCGCCCTTGCCGCCGAACATGATGTAGCGGCGCTCGGGGTTCTCCCGAAGCAACTTCGCCAGCGCGGTGGCCATCCCGGTTCACCTCGCGTAAGGGATTCGCTTGACCTTCAGAACATCGCGTCCGCCACGTCCCGCTCCCGGAGCATGCGGCGCTTCCAGGTGCTGATCTGGGGCACCACGTAGGGCAGGATGCGCAGGCTGTAATAAGGCGGCAGGATGGGGACGCCGATGAGGTCGCCCATGGTGATCAGGATGAACAGATGCTCCATGCTGGCCCGGGTTCGGAGGGCGTAGCGAGCCATGTCGTGGGCCGCCATGCCGTAGGTCAGCTCCTGCACGAAATTCACCACCCGACGCAGCAACCCCTCACGTGTCTTCTGCTCCGCCATGTCTTCACACCTCCTCAGAGATCCCTCACGGCAACGATCCGGCATCGGGATCGATGCCGCAAGCCGTCCCTCACAGGCCGTGCAAATGGAAATCGTGCTCGTCGGTGAACTCGCGCTCCCGCAGGACCCGTCGCTTCCACGTGCTCAGGACCGGGACGACATAGGGCAGCAGGCGCAGGCTGTAGTAAGGCGGCATGATGGGGAGGCCGATGAGGTCACCGAAGAGAGCGGCGATGAACAGGTTCTCCGTGGCGGCCCGCATCTCCAGGAGATGCTGGACCACATCGTAGGCGGCGAAGCCGTAGAAGAACTCCTGGAACGCCTGACGCCAGGCCCGCCAGCGTTCCCTCAGCTGCGTCAAGGAAAGCGCCATGCCGCCTGCCCTCGCAGGATCTCCCCCCCGGGTCCTGATCCCAGCGGGAGGGCACGATCGCAACCCATTATATCAAAAACGACCCATATGGGCCAGGGCGACGTTCACCCGGGTGTGTCCCAAGATCGTAGGACAACTGCTCACAGTTGTCCTACAAAGCGGCCAGGCCCGACAAAATCGGGACACACCCGTTCACCCCCACCCTTGCGCCCGGTTCCGGGCCCCGTAGCCGGCCTTCGGGGCCTTCCGGTCTTTTCACCCTCCCGTAGGCGAGGCGATGGAGGCGCAGCGGCGCTGCGTCCCTGCTCCCTTTCGGGTTTCATTCCTCATCCACGCGACCTACCTGGTGCTCGCCGGGGCCGCCCTGGGCTGGCTGAGAAGCCAGGTCTAATCCTCGGAGCGTGAAACCACCGGCAGCCAGATATAAAAGGTGCTCCCCGGGCAGCGAACCTCGTCGTATCCCGGGCTCTCCACCCAGATCCGCCCTCCGTGGGCCTCGATGATCCCCCGCGCCAGGGGCAACCCCAGCCCGGGGCCCGCGCCTTTGAACTTGATTGCGCCCGTGGAGTGCCGCTCAATCGGCCCCACCCGGTAGAACTTCTCGAAGATCAGGGCCTGATCCTCCGGATCGATGCCGATCCCCGTGTCCTGCACCGCGATCTCCACATAGTCCGTGGAGCCGCCGGCCTCCTCCGCCGGGACCCGGCGGGCGCGCAGGGTGATCGTCCCCCCGTCCGGGGTGAACTTGATGGCGTTCTGCACCACGTGACGCAGGGCCTGCACCAGCCGGCTCAGATCCCCGTAGATCACCGGCAGGTCCTCCATTGGCTCCACGATCAGCTTCTGCCGTCGCTCCGCGATCGCCCCCTCCAGCGGCTCCACCGCCATGCGGACCAGGGTGGGGATCTGGATGGAGATGGGATAGATGGAAAGGGCCTCCGCGTCGATCTGCGAGATGTCCAGCATGGCGCTGATGATCTCCTCCAGGCGCAGGGCGGCACGGCGGAGGCCCTGCAGGATGCGCTCCAGGGAGCCATCGGGCTCGTCCTGCCCGCTCAGGGTTTCCGCCAGCAGATCCGCATACCCCCGGATGTAGGTGAGGGGGGTCTGGAGCTCGTGGGAGGCGATCTCGATGAAGTGGGTCTTGACCCGATCCAGCTTCTCCAGCCGTCGGGCCGCCCGGGCCAGGTCCTCGTTCAGCTCGGCCATGCGCGCGTTCAGGCGCCGCAGATCCTCCACCAGGCGGATGTTCTGCAGCACCGCGGCCGTCTGCTCCGCCATGGAGGCCAGCAGATCCTGATCCGCCGGGCTATAGGCCTCCGCCCCGCTGCGAGCCCCCAGGGCCAGACACCCCAGGAGCGCCGCCTGCGCGCGGATGGGGACGAAGAGCTCGACGCCCAGGCGCTGCAGCCAGCGCCGCTCCGCGGGATCCGCCCGCTGGAACGCCTTTCCGAAGTCGATCTCATACTGGGTGAGGGAACGGCCCTCCTGCCACGCCTGCAAGATTGGGCTGTCAGGGGCGAAGCGGCCCGGGTCATCCGGCGCTTCCCCCAGGCCCCGGATCACCCGCGCCTGCAGCGACGCGTCCGGCTGTTCTTCGAATAGCAGGAGGACCCCCTGCCGGAGCCCGAAGGTCTCCTGCAGCACCGTGAAGGCGGCCTGCGCCAGCGCCTCTACATCCAGCAGGTTGCTGATCGTTTGACCATATCGCCGGACCGCGGCAGCGGGCTCTTCCACGGCGGGCAACAGCCGCCGCCGGAGCCATCTGTGCAACGGCCATCCGATCCACCATTGCGCCAGGACGATGGCCAGCGCGATCCCTCCCCACTCCAGCCCCACCGGGACCACCCCGGGCAGGGACGCCCGCGCGGCCGCTGCCCCCGCCAGGATCCCCAAGACCAGACCGATCTGCAGGATCCCGCTAAGCCCCCACGTGAGCAGGGATCGCCCGACCTGCCGCAAGGAGGGCAGCTCCAGCCATCCCATCGGAAGCGCCAGGATCGTGACCCCGATCCCCCGGACCCCCCACCCCAGCGCGATCCAGTCGCTCCGAGGGGTCCAGGCCAGGCCCTCGCCCAGGGCCACCAGCCCCGTCCCCAGAAACTCATAGGCGACCCGGTTCCGATGGAGAGGCCGGTGGATGTGAAGGTAGGCCCATCCCAGCCATCCCAGCCCCAGGGCTGTCCCGATCCCCCAGATCCCCTCCCGGATCCCCCAGGACCACAGGACCGGGTCGCCGGGGATGCGCCTGGCGTTCCACCACGCGGAAAGCGCCGGGCCGGTCTCCGGCCGATAGGGCAAGGTTGCCGCGATCAGCGCGACCCCCGTCCCCAGACCCATCAGCAGGATCGCCCAGCGGGGAAGCCGGCGCTCCAGGAACCGTCCGATCCACAGGAGAGCTCCCATCGGCAAGAGGGAGAGCACCACGCCCGCGAGGTTCCAGGCCGTGAACCGGATGAGCGGGGGAACCCCCTGCCAGATGGCGACCGCCCATAGCCCCTGCCACAGGACCCCCAGCCCGCTATAGATCCAGGCCTCCCCCGGCAACCCCTCTTCCCTTCCCCAGGCCATCCGGGCCAGGAGCCCCATCTGCCAGACCGCCCACCCCAGGGCCAGGATCACCCCGATTTGCACCCCACTCAGGACCGGAAAACCGGGCGTCCAGTTCACCATGTTGTTATCCCAAACCCCTTTTGGGAAATCTTTGGGAAATCGCCGCCGAGATGCGCCACAGCCTACTTCAGGATGTAGTAGGTCCCGCGCTTGTCGCCGATCTTGAGCAGGATCCCCCGGCGGACCAGGTCCGCGAGGTCCAGGCGCAGGGTTTCGGGGGAGACCCCCGGGCAGAGCTGCTGGTATTCCCGGTTGGTGATGCGCCCATGCTCCCGGACATACTGCAGCGCCTTCAGCTGGCGTTCGTTCATCGGAGGCTCCCCCGCCGGGATGGGAGGGCGCTCCTGCCGGTTATACAGGATGACAGTGAACGAATAGGGCGTCTCCTGGAACTTCGGCTGGGGGTGGCCCGCCCGGACCATCTCCTCGATCATCCGATCGATCCCCAGGCCCAGCTCCTCGATGTAGCCCCAGTAGAACAGACCGGAGACGATGCGCGGGTTGCGGGAGTAATGCTCCTCCACGATGTTGTCCAGGGTGATGTGACCCGGCAGCCCGCCCGGGCTGATCACCTCCAGGCGGTCGGCGAACTTGCGGATCTCGATGCGCCGGCCCCGCAGCCGGTAATCCCGATGGCACACCGCGTTCACGATGGCCTCCCGCACCGCGAAGGGCGGATACTCCGGCCGCTCCTCCCGTTCCAGGCCGCGCACCACCGCCCCCAGCTGCATCTCCTCCCAGACGACTTCCCAGGCCCGCTCGATGACGCGCGCCAGGGGACCTCCGATCTCCTCCCGTCGGGCATAGCCCGGGAGCCCGCCCTCGCCCTGGAGCCCAACCCCGGGAAACTTCACGAAGACCACGCCGCTCTGGGGGAGGAACCGCTGCGGTTGCTTGCCGAACAGCAGGATCCCGGCCACCGTGGGCCGCCCATCCGGGGTCAGCGCCCCGATCTCCACCAGGAGATCCTCCACCGTTCCGCTGATCCGCCGGCGCTGGCGGGCCTCTCGCTTGCTCACATATTCCTTGATCATCGCCTCATCCAGGTCCTCGCGCCCTGCGCCGGGGACCACCTCCGCCTCGTAATCGCCGACGGCTTTGGTGGCCGCCAGCTGCTGGATCTCCCGGCCTTCCAGGGGGCGGTTCTCCGCGCCCCGACGGATCAGCACGCGCCCGTCGGCCAGGCTGTGGAGCTCCGGACTGCGGGGGACGTGGAGGATGATCACGGTCCGGCCATCCACCTCGCCCTGCTCCCACCGCGTCTTCACCGGAGGCCGGCATTGGGCGAGGGCGCGGCGGAGGGCGTCCTCCACTTCCTGCGGATCCACCCCCACCGCTCTCCCCTCCGGATCCACGCCGATGAGCAGGGCCCCGCCATCGGTGTTGGCGAAGGCCACCAGCGTCTCCGCCATGGCCTCAGGATCCGGTTCCCTCAGGAAGGCCTGCAGCGCGCCCGGCCTGCGCCACCCCTCTCCCATTCCATCCCCTCCGGCCTGCCAGACCTCCAGGTTCGATCCCACGGCGCCGCGCGTGGGAAGGAAGAGCCTTCCCCGCTTCCCCCATTATAGCCGCCCCGCATTCGGAGCGTTCCGCCGTGAGTGAGGAAGGGCGGAATCCGACTATGGCGCCGGGATGCCGTTGCGGGCGTCATCCTTGCAGGCGCAGGCGGTTTTGCGCTCCCCATCCCGCGCCAGGGCTCCCTCATAAAGGGCGAAGCTGGGAAGCGCCTCCCATCCCCCCAGCCGGAACGGCTGCCCGGGGGCGATGGGCACCCACTCCCCGTTCAATCGCCGGGCGAGATGCACGTGCGCGGCGTCCGCGAACCCGCCTTCGCAGGAAGGATGACCCAGAGGATCCCCGGCCCGAACGCGAGTCCCCGGCGGGATCCGGCCCTCCGCGGCGATGTGGAGATACACCATCACCCAGCCGGTCTCCTCATGGCCGTCGCCATCGGTGTCCAGGACCACCACGCCTTCCCCGGTGCGCACGATGAGGCCGTCCGCGGCCGCCCGCGCCCAGTAACGGGAGGGGGCGCAGCCCTCCACATCCGGCGGCGCGAAGTCCAGCGCGCCCCAGGCCGCGCCGTTCCCCCATCCGCCGTGCGGCCCGCCCGTGAAATACCACATCTCCCCATCCGCCCACGGCAGCCGCCACGTTGGCTCTGGAGGAACGGACACGGGAGGCTCCTCCCGGAACGGATCCCCGAACAGGGCCCGATAGACGGCCGGGAACCCCCGGGAGCTCACCGCCCGCGCCCAATCCTCCGGAGCCCGCACGGCGGCCAGGAAGGCCTGCACCGCCACCGTTCCGGCGTTCAGCCCCTCCGCCACCCGAACCCGCCGCCCGTCGGCGAACCGGACGGTCCACATCCAGCGGCCTTTGAAACCGTAATAGCCATCGTTCAGGCGATCCGCAGCCCAGTTCAGCTGCCGGTAGAGGCCCTCCGCGCCCGGCCGCTCCCATCCCATCGGATATAAGCGGGCCCGGTCATCCGCCGGCTCCCCCCGAACCCATCCGCTCTGCATCTCCAGCAGGGTGAGCAACACCCGCGGCCCCACGCTATGGTTCCGCGCCACCTCCTCGACAATCTGGGCTCCGGTCAGCGTTCGCCCGCCCACCGTCTCCTGATAGCGGCTCAGATACCCCCCGAAGCGGCGGATCGCATCCGCAACGGAGAAGCGGAGATACGCCGGCCCGTAGACCAGCTCCGAATCCGGGATCAATTTCTCCGATGGACCCCTTTCCTGAACGCCGAGGGGGATCCAGAGGGGCTGGCCCACCGCCAGCCGCTGGGGGTCCACGCCGGGGTTCAGCGCCTGGATCGCTTCCACGGTGGTCCGGAATTGGGCGGCGATGGCGCTCAGCGTATCCCCGGGCTGCACCAGATACAGCTCCCGATCGGGCGAGACCCCCGGACGCGGGGGATCCGGCGTGGGCGTCCGGGGAACCGGCGCGGCGGGGCCTCCGGCTCCGGAGAGCGCCCTCTCCGGTTCGGGCGGCGCGGACGACGGCCGGGCGTCCTCCCCCCGACATGAGATCAGCACCAGCAAGAAGAGAAGGAGAAACCCCCGTGAACGCCCGGGCCTGTGGGCCTCGCGATCTCCTCGCCTGCGCAAGGGATCCTCCATCCGTTTCCGGGAGCGAACGGCATGGATCGAGGTCGGATGACACAAGGTATACCCGGATCCTCCGGGGCGGGCAACTCCGGCTTGTCCGCGTCCGGTCTTGCCCCTAAGATGAGAGACGTAAGCGCGCCTTCGGAGGGAGGAAATGGCCCGGCGTCTACACGGGATCACGGACGTGCCCGGGATCCGGGTGGGCCACGCGCAGGATCCGAAAGCCCTGACCGGGGTGACGGTGGTGCTCTGCGAGCGGGGCGCGGTGGCCGGGATGGATCAACGAGGAGGAGCTCCCGGGACCCGGGAGATGGATGCCCTCCGGCCGATGCACCTGGTTCAGGAAGTGCACGCGGTGGTGCTGGCCGGCGGCAGCGCCTGCAGCGCCTTCGGCCTGGACGCCGCCTCCGGGGTGATGCGCTACCTGGAGGAGCGGGGGGTGGGCTTTGAAACCCCTGGCGGACGCGTGCCCATCGTTCCGGCCGCCATCCTATATGACCTGGCCATCGGCAATCCGCGGGTTCGCCCGGACGCCGCGATGGGTTACGCGGCCTGCCAGGCCGCCACCGACGGCCCGGTGCCGGAGGGGAACGTAGGGGCCGGGACCGGCGCCACGGTGGGGAAGATCCTGGGCATGTCGTATGCGATGAAGGGAGGGATCGGGACCGCGGCGCTGGAGATCGGCGGGGGCATCCGAATCGGCGCCCTGGTGGCGGTGAACGCCCTGGGGGATGTGGTGGACCCCCACACCGGGAAAATCCTGGCGGGCGCCCGACGGCCGGACGGCACCGGGTTCGCCGACACCATGGCGATCCTGGAGGCCCTGGCCGGCCAGATCTCTCTGAGCTTCCGCCGGCGGGTCCCGGAGAGCACCGTCATCGGGGTCGTGGCCACCAACGCGGCGCTGACGAAGGAGGAGGCCAACAAGGTCGCCCGGATGGCGCACAACGGCCTGGCCCGCGCCATCCGGCCGGCGCACACCATGGTGGATGGGGACACCCTCTTCGCCCTGGCCACCGGCGAGAAAGAGGTCGATGTCAGCATCGTCGGCGCCTTCGCGGCAGAGGTGGTGGCCGAGGCCATCGTCCGGGCGATCCAGGCGGCCGAAGGGGTGGCCGGGATCCCCACGTGGCGGGATCTCGCCGGGGAGACCTCCGATCCCACATAGCGACGGCACCAGGAGGACCGATGGCTCGTTTCAATCGAGGTGGACTGGAGATCGCCGGCCTGCTCGTCCTCGCCATGGGGCTGGCGGCGCTCCTCAGCGGGACGCAGGGAGCGCTCACCTTCCGGGGGATCTCCGACGGGCTGTTCTGGGTTGGCGTGCTCTACATGCTGATCGCTGCCTTCCCGGCGGTGGCGGAGATGGGCGGGAACATGGCCGCGCCCTGGCAGGCCCTCCGGGAGCAACGCCTCCTTCCGGATGTCCTCCGCGAGCAACGCGCCCGTTACGCCCCCTGGATGGCGGTCTCCTGGCGCTTCGGCCTGGCCGCCCTCCTCTGCCTGGCCCTCGGGCTCGGGCTGGGCCTGCTGTGATCCCACATCCCCTTTCGAAGGGCTTCCGGGGGGCCCCCAAAGCCTGCGGGTTCCCGGAAGCGGCCCATTGAGGTTAAAATAGAACTAACCCGGCCGGCATCCAGGGACCTCTCCATTTCGGTTTTTTAATTCGGAAGCGCCTGTTCCCACCCCTTGGGTTCGGAGGGGGCTTGGCGCAGGCCGGCGGGGGATCGAGCCGTGAGGCTTCTGCGCGTGAGGGAGGACGCGATGCGCAAAGGGCGGATTCTGATCGTGGAAGATGATCCCGACATCGCCAACCTGCTGAAGACCTACTTCACCTCCCTGGACTACGAGGTCCAGACGGCTGCGCGGGGCCAGGAGGCGCTGGAGAGAACGCGGCAACAGCTCCCCCACTTGATCCTCCTGGACATCGTCCTCCCGGACATCGACGGCTACGAGGTGTGCCGCCGCCTGCGCACTCACCTGCGCACCCGTCACATCCCCATCCTGTTCCTCACCCAGCGGGACGAGCGCAGCGACCGCATCGCCGGGCTGGAGCTGGGCGCCGACGATTACATCACCAAGCCCTTCGACATCGAGGAGCTGCGCCTGCGGGTCCAGAACGCCCTCCGACGGGCGGAGCGGGAGAGCCTCACCAGCCCCGTCACCGGCCTTCCCAGCGGGCGCCTGATCGAGGACCAGCTGCGGGAGCTCCTGCGCCGCTCGGACTGGGGGATGCTCTACATCGGGATCAACGGCATGGAGGCCTTCAAGGAAGCTTACGGATTCGTGGCCGCCGACGAGGTGCTGCGCTGGACGGCGATGCTCATCGGGGAGGTGGTGGATGAGCTGGGGACCCCGGAGGATTTCATCGGCCACGTCGGCGGGGACGACTTCGTGGTGATCACCCGGGCGGACCGGGCGGAGGCCATCGCCCAGGCCCTGCGCCAGCGCTTCGCGGAAGGCGTCGGCACCCACTATGCCTTCCCGGATCGGGAACGGGGCTACCTGGTGCTCACGGACTCCGAGGGGAACGAACGGCGTGTGCCTCTGATGTCTCTGGCCATCGGCATCGTGCGGGCCGGCGACTCGGTCTTCCACGACATCCGGGAGCTGACGGAGATCGCCGCGGAGGCCCGGCGCCGGGAGATGCTCCTGCCCGGCTAACCGGACGCCTGAGCCCGAATCCCGGAGGGGAGCGGCGATGGGGTGGGCGCGTTTGCGGAGATTCCTGGGAGGAAGATCCCCTCGCCCCGCAGCGGCCGCCGCGGAGGCCTCTTTCCTGGATCGCTGGGCGGAGCCGGTCCTGTGGGTGGAGGCCGGCAGCGGTCGGGTGTTCCTGAACGCCGCCGCCCGGGCGCGCATGGGAGATCCTCCGCCGGCCTCCCGACAGGATCTGGAAGCCCGCCTCCAGCCCCTCGGAGTCCTGGAACGCTGGCTGCGGGGCTCGTCGGAACCCGCCCTCGTGAACGGGCAGCGCGTGCATGCCCGCGTCCTCCCCCTCTCCCTGGATGGACATCCCGGTCACTTCATCGTTCTGCAGATCGCCCCGGAGGCTCCCATCCCCTCCCCGCTCATCCCCCAATCCCGTGAGCTGGCCCTGGTGACGGGGATCGCCCGTCTGCTCGGCGCTTCCCTGGATCTGGAATCCACCCTGGACGCGATCCTGTTCGCGATCCGGCAGGTGATCCCCTACGACCTGGCGGAGATCCATCTGTGGGAGCCTGGAGAGCGGCGCCTGCGCACCCGAGCCCGGGATGGGGATCCCCAGGTCGTGGCCCAGCTGGCTCAGGGCAGCGACCTCCATCGCCCGGAGGAGGGCCTCACCGGTTGGCTGTTCGCCCACCGACGCCCCCTGCGGATCGAGGATCTCCAGCGCTTCAACGAAGCCCGTCCCCGCGCGCCGCTGGCTGCCCTTCCCTTCCGGGCTTTCCTGGGGATCCCCCTGCAGGCGGGTGAGGAGCTGGTAGGGACCCTGGAGCTGTGCGCCTATCGGCCGGGCGCTTTCACCGAGGACCATCTGCGCTTGCTGGAGGCCATCGGCGCCCAGGCCGCCATCGCCATCCACAACGTCCGCCTCTACGAAGCGACCCGCCAGTATGCGGAAGGGCTGGAGACCCTGTTCCGCATCGCCGCCATGAGCGCCATCTCCCGCTCCCTGGAGGAGTTCCTCCGCCCGGCCGTCGCAGAGCTGGCCCGCTGGTTCCGGGTCGAGCGGGTGGTGGTGCTGCTCTACGATCCGAAACGCCAGGAGCTGGCTCCCCATCCCGCGGGGGTCCATGGGCCGTGGTCGCCGGAGGACCTGCGTTTCCGGCTGCCGGTGGGCGATCCTGTGTTCGCGGAGAGCGTGTTCCGCAGCGGGCGGCCCTTCCGCTCCAACCGGGCGCCGGAGGACCGTCGGGTGATCCCGCCTTACCGGGAGCTCATCGCCCGGTTCGGGGTCCAATCGGTCCTCTCCATCCCCCTCATGGCCCGGGAGCAGCCCATCGGCGAGGTCCATCTGATCAACCGCCTGGAAAGCCGCTTCACGCGGGAGGACGAGCGGCTGGGGATGGCCATGGGGGTGATCCTGGGGACCACCCTGCATAACCTCCAGCTGATCGAGCGGGCCCAGCGCCGCGCCGCCCGCATGCGGACGCTGATGGAGATCGGGCAGCGCATCGCCGCGACTCTGGATCTGGACACGTTGTTCGAGACGATCCGGGAGGAGCTCGGGCGGATCCTGGACGCGCGGAATTTCTACGCCGCCCTCTACGACCCGGAGAACGATGAGGTCTCCTTCGTGTTCTACGTGCATCGGGGGGAACGGCTCACCGAGCGGCCGAAGCGACGCGGCGGCCGCGGCCTGACCGAGTATGTGCTCCGAACCGGCCGGCCCTTGCTGCTGCGGGGAGATGTGATGGAGCAGGCCCGCGCCCTGGGCATCGAGCCCGTTGGGTCCCCTGCCCGGCTCTGGATGGGCGTGCCCATGCGGCGGGGCGACCGCGTCATCGGCATGATCGCGGTGCAGCACGAGGAAGAGGATGCCTTTGACGAAGAGGACCTGGAGCTGCTGCAGGACATCGCTCACCATGCGGCCATCGCAGTGGAGAACGCCCGGCTTTATGGAGAAATGCGGGAACGGCTGGAAGCCCGTATCCAGCAGCTGCTGGCCCTCAACCGCATCGGGCAGGAGCTGAGCGCGAACCTGGATCTGGATCACATCCTCAACCTCGTGCTGGACTCCGCCATGCAGGTCACCGGGGCGGATTACGGGATGATCCTGCTGCATGACCCGCAGCATGATCTCCTGCGCCCGCGCCTCCTGCGCCACCTCACCCTGGAGCATCTGCAGGCCCGAGGCCTCGACCGCCAGCGGCCCGGCGAGGGGTTGATCGGCCAGGCCTTCCAGACCGGCCGGGTCCTGCTGGTGCGGGATGTCCGACAGGATCCCCACTACCTCCCGGGGACGCCGGACACCCTGTCCGAGGTCGCCGTCCCCATCTGGTATGGCACCCTGGTGGTGGGCGTCCTGGATCTCCAGAGCCGCCAGGCGGACGGCTTCCGGGAGGAGCAGATCGCCTTCCTGGAGGCCCTGGCCGCCCAGGCCGCGGTGGCCATCGGCAACGCGTTGCGCCTGCAGGAAGAAGCCCAGCGGAGCGAGCGCTACCGCCAGCGCATCGAATTGATGCGCGGGATGCTGGAGGTCAGCCAGGCCCTGCGCGCCGAGCGCCCCCTGGAGAACGCCCTGGACGCCATCGCCCACACCATCCGGGAATCCCTGGGATTCGAGCGCGTCCTCATCAGCCTGATCGAAGGGGAGCCACCCGTTCTGCGTCGAGTGGCCCAGGCCGGGCTCCCCCTCCCCGTTTTCGAGCGGATGCGCCGGATCACCCAGCCCTGGCGCAACATGCAGCAGCTCCTGCGGGAGGAGTTCCGCCTGGGGAACTGTTACTACATCCCCTACGAGCGGCAACCCGAGAACCTCACCGACCTGCTGGACACCTGGACCGCTACGCCGACGCGGGAGCCACGGCCGGATCCCACCCGCTGGCACCCGGAGGACCTCCTCATCGTGCCGATTTACGGAACGGGTGGGCACCTCCTAGGGATCATCTCGGTGGGCGAGCCCCGGGACGGGCGGGCGCCGACCCGCGAGATCGCAGAGATGCTGGAGCTGCTCGCCAGCCAGACCGGCATCATCATCGAGAACGCCCGTCTGTATGAGAGCCTGACGGCGCGGATCGAGGAGCTCACCCGTCTCAACGAAGCCAGCCGGCTGATCGCCGCGCGCCTGGAGCCGGGCACCCTTCTGGAGGCCATCGCCCAGGCCGCGGCGACGCTGAGCCGGGCGGCCTGGGCCGCCGTGCTGGTACCCGGACCGACCGGAGCCCCCCAGATCCAGGCCCGCTTTCCATCCGAGGCCGCGCCCACAGGCCCCTCTCCGGAGGACCTCCTGGACCCAGCGTGGGTCGATCAGGCGTGGCGCTCGGGGCGGGCCCTCTACCTGCGCGATCTGACGGAGATCCTGGAAACCGAAGGGGAGGGGATCCGCTCCCTGCTCCTCCTTCCGATGCGCACCGCCGGACGGACGGTCGGGCTGATCGCCGTGGCCCACCCGGACCGAGGGGCCTTCGACGAGGCGAAGCAGATCCTGCTCCAGACCCTGGCGGAACAGGCGGCCGTGGCCCTCGAGAACGCCCGGCTCTACGAGCAAACCCGACGCTTCAGCGAGGAGCTGGAGCAACTGGTCCGCGAGCGCACCGAGGCGCTGGAGAAAGCCCTAACGGACCTCTCCGCCCGCCATCGCCAGCTGGAGTTGCTCTATCAGGCCACCTTAGCCCTCACGGCCAGCCTGGAGCTGGAGGCGACGCTCCAACAGGCCCTTTCCCTGCTCACCGAGGAAGGGGAGACCGCCGCCGTGATCCTGCTGGATCCGGAGTCCGGCCGCCTGCAGGTGCGGGCCGGGGTCGGTCCGGGGAGCGCCCATCTGCTCGGGGCCTCGTGGTCCCTTCGGGAGGACCCCGGGCTGGTGCAGGACGCTATCCGCCAGCGGCGGACGCAATGCCCGGAGGCGGTCTCGCCGGAGCGCCTGCCTCCCGCCTGGCAGAACCTGCGCCCGCAGTCCGCCGTGGCCATTCCCCTCGTCCTGGGCTTCGATGTGCTGGGCGTCATGGTGCTGACCCATCCTCAGCCCGGCCGCTTCCGCATGGAGCGCATCCAGCTGCTGGAGACCGTGGGAGCTCAGATGGCGCAGGCCATCCACAACGCGGCCCTCTATCACCTGATCACCCAGCAGGCGGAACAGCTGGGCAACACCCTGCGGGCCGCTCAGGAGGAGGCCTCCAAGCGCCAGGCGATCCTGGAGTCCATCGCCGAGGGCGTGATGGTGGCCGACGCCCGGGGAGAGGTGATCATGATGAACGCGGCCGCCGAGCGCATCCTGGGCCTGCGCCGGGAGGAGGTCCTCGGCCGTCCCATCCGCCACTTCACCGGCCTCTACGGCCCGGCCTGGCAGGAATGGATGGCCTCCCTCCGGCGCTGGCTCTCCGCTCCCCATGGCCAGCCCCCCACCCTCTTCATGCGCCACGAGCTGGAGCCGGAGGGCCGCTTCATCACCGTCCACGCCGCCCCGGTGATGATGGGCACCGAGTTCCTGGGCATCGTATCGGTCTTCCGGGACATCACGGCTGAGGTGGAGGCCGACCGCGCCAAAGCCGAGTTCATCTCCACCGTCTCCCATGAGCTGCGCACTCCCATGACCTCCATCAAGGGCTACGTGGATCTGCTGCTGATGGGGTCCGCAGGCCCCCTCTCCGAGATGCAGCGGCGCTTCCTCCAGATCGTCCGCGCCAACGCCGATCGTCTGAAGATGCTGGTCGACGATCTGCTGGACATCTCCCGCATCGAGAGCGGGCGTCTCCAGCTGGACCTCCGGCCGGTCCCCCTGGAGGCCGCCGTGGAGGCCGTGATCCTCTCCCTCAAAGCTCGCCTGGATGAGAAGCGCCAGCAGCTGGAGGTCGACCTTCCGGACGCCCTCCCGCCCGTGATGGCCGACAAGGACCGCCTGATCCAGATCCTGATGAACCTGGTCAGCAACGCCCACAAATACACACCGGAGGGAGGGTGGATCCGGATCCGCGCCCGGCCCCAGGGGGAGATGGTCCGGGTGGAGGTCCAGGACACCGGCATCGGGATCCCGCCGGAAGCCCTCCCCCGCATCTTCGAGCGCTTCTATCGGGTGGACGACCCCCGCGTCCAGGAGACGCCGGGGACCGGCCTGGGCCTCTCCATCGTGAAGGCGCTGGTCGAGCTGCACGGTGGGCAGATCGGCGTGGAGAGCGAGGTGGGCAAAGGCTCCACCTTCTACTTCACGTTGCCCATCGCCCGGCCGGCCGTGTCCCTGCCGGAGCCGGAGCCGGGCGCCCGACCTGCTCCCCAGGCCCAAACCGATGGAACCGCCCCCATCCTCATCGTGGAGGACGACCGGCACATCGCCGATCTGCTGGTGCAGCACCTGGAGCGGGCCGGCTACCGCACCCTGGTCGCCCACCGGGGCGAGGACGCCCTCCGCCTGGCCCGGGAGGAGCGCCCTCAGCTGATCACCCTGGACATCTACCTGCCGGACGTGGATGGCTTCACCGTGCTGGAGCGCCTGAAGGCGGATCCGGCCACTGCGGAGATCCCGGTGATCATCGTCTCCGTCCTGGCCGACCGCCAGCGGGGGGTTCGCCTGGGGGCCGTGGACGTGCTGGGCAAGCCGGTGGACGCGGACCGGCTGCTGGAGGTCGTCGCCCAGTATGCGCGGCGCCACGCCCGCATCGTCATCGTGGACGACGATGCGGGAACCCGGGCGTTGCTTCAGGACACCCTGCGGGGCCATGGGTTCGAGGTGATCGCCTTCGGGAACGCCCAGGAGGCCCTGGCCTGGATCGAGGATCATCACCCGGATCTCGTGCTGCTCGATCTCAAGCCTGCGGGGCTGAGCGGGCTGGACGCCCTGGCCCGCCTGAAGGCCAACCCGAAGACCGCGGACATCCCGGTGGTGATCATGACCGCCAGCGCCACGGATCCCATGGGCAAGCGCCGGCAGGCGCTGGCCATGGGGGCGGCGGATTTCTTCCTCAAACCCTTCTCGCTGGAGGAGTTCGTCGCCGCCATCCGGCGGCTGCTGGCGGCCCAGCCGGAAAGCGAATAAAGCCCGAGACCCGGAGGGGAATGCGACGATGGCCAGGATCCTGATCGCGGAAGATGAGCGGGATATCCGGGAGCTCATCATCTTCACCCTGGAGTTCGGGGGCTTCCAGGTGCTATCGGCGACGAACGGCGAGGAGGCGGTGGAGCTGGCGCGTCAGCATCGTCCGGACCTCATCATCCTGGATGTCCGCATGCCGAAGATGACCGGCTACGAAGCATGCCGCCTCCTGAAATCTCAAGAGGAGACGCGGAGCATCCCCGTGGTCTTTCTCTCCGCCAAGGGCCAGGAGGCGGAGATCCGCCAGGGGATGGAGGCAGGGGCCGACGCCTATATCCTCAAGCCCTTCGCGCCCGACGAGCTGATCCAGCAGGTCCGGGCCATCCTGGATCGCCGGACGCCAACCCCTCGTTGAGGGATCCTGCAGTCGACGGAGCGGGCCGTGAGCATCGCGACGGTAGGAGAGCGCCTGATCCATTACGAAGCCCTGGGCCGTGGGGAGCCCGTGATCTTCCTCCATGGGTGGGTCGGCTCATGGCGCTACTGGCTGCCCACCATGCGGACGCTCTCCCATCGCTTCCGAACCTACGCCTTAGACCTGCTGGGCTTCGGGGATTCGGCCAAGCCTCGCCGGGAAGCGGAGACTGCCTATCGTCTGGAGCAGCAGACCGAGATCGTCCGAGGATGGATGGAGGTCATGGGCATCCCCCGGGCCCACTTCATCGGCCACACCCTGGGGGCCATGGTGGCCGTCCGGCTGGCGCTGATGGACCCCGACCGCGTGGACCGGATCCTCATAGTCGGCTATCCGATCTCCCTGGATCCGCCCCGGGGTCTTCCCGCACCAAACGCGCGGACGTGGCTGGCGGAGCGGCTGGGACGCCTCGCCCAGGTCCACGCCGAAGTGCATCCGGATCACGGCCGGGCGGATCCCCAGGCCGTCGAGTGGGGGCTGGAGGAGGCCATCCGCCGGCGGGAGGAGCTGATCGAGTGGCTCCAGCGGATCGACCGGCCGCTGCTGCTCCTTTACGGCGGGCGGGACCCGCTGATCCCGCCGCCCCTCTTCCTGAACGGGGCCCTGGATCCCTCGGCGCGCCTGATGATCCTGGAGGAGGGGGAGCATTTCCCCATGCTGGAGCATCCTGCTCGGTTCCAGCGCCTGGCCGAGGACTTCCTCACCCTGCCCGATCCCTCCCAGATCGCCCTCAAAGAAGAATGGCGCCGCCGGTTCCGGTAAAGACTTGCGATCCCTCCTCCCCACTCCACACTTTCCCTCCGCCGGAAGGGGATCACCCAGGGGCCGCAACCCGATTTAAAATATCTGTGATCTTGCCGGACCGGAGGGGCCCCAATGACGGAATGGCGGGAACGCATCGCCATCGATCCGCAGATCTGTCACGGCAAGCCTACCATCCGGGGAACCCGGATCATGATCTCCGTGATCCTGGACAATCTTGCGGAAGGATTGTCCCCGGAGGAAATCATCCGGGAATACCCGCCCTTAACGCTCGAAGATGTGAAAGCAGCCATCGCTTACGCCTCCGAATTAGTTCGCGAGGAAGAAATACTTCCTTTGTGACTAAATGAACAATGAAACTGAAACTTGATGAAAATTTGGGAATATCTCATCTTCGCTTTTTGAGAGAACTCGGTTATCCAGCGGATCGAGTTCATGAAGAAGGGTTATCAGGTGCTTCTGATGAAGCCGTCTGGAGGCGGGTCTGCGAAGAAGAGCGCTTTTTCATCGCTCTGGACCTTGGATTCGCCGACCTCCGCCGATTTCCGCCTGGCTCACATCCCGGCATCCTGGTGCTACGAATCCGTTCCAGAGGTCGAAATGCGGTTCAGGAAATCCTATCCCGCATCACAGCCCGGTATTCCTTTGAAGACCTGAAGGGCTGCCTGGTCATTGCGGACGAAAGGAAGATTCGGGTGCGCCGCCCGCCTTCCCGTCTTGAATGAGCCTTTAGATCCCTCAGCGCGCTGGATGCTCCTGTAAGGAGGGGGAGAATTTCCCCATGCTGGAGCACCCCGCTCGGTTCCAGCGCCTGGCCGAGGACTTCCTCACCCTGCCCGATCCCTCCCGGAGAGCGCGTGTCCTCCCATGCGGGGATATCCCTTCGAATCCTGTTCCCTCCGGCTAAAATAGTGATGTTCCATCATCCTGTTCCGGGAGGGGCCGGATGTTCGGATATGCCGGACGCATCCTCCATGTGGATCTCACGGAAGGGCGCCTCTGGGTGGAGGAGCCCGATGAGGCGTTCTATCGGACCTACTGGGGCGGCAGCGCGATGGGGCTGTATTACGTGCTGAAGCACACGCCGCCCGGCATCGACCCCTTCGACCCCCGCAACACCCTCACCTTCTTCCTCAGCGCCACCACCGGCGTCCCGATCTCCGGCCAGAGCCGGGCCACGGCCAACGCCAAATCCCCCCTCACCGGCCTGATCGGCGACTCCCAGGCCGGCGGCTTCTGGCCCGCTGAGCTCAAGTTCGCCCGCTTCGACGGCATCGTCCTCTACGGACGGGCGCCCAGGCCCGTTTACCTCTGGATCCACGACGGCGAGGCGGAGCTGCGGGATGCCTCCCACCTCTGGGGGCGCACCACCGGCGAGGTGGAGGATATCCTTTACGAGGAGCTGGGGGACGATCAGATCGAGATCGCCCAGATCGGACCGGCCGGCGAACGCCTCGTCCGCTTCGCCGCCATCATCAACATGGCCAGCCGCGCCCACGGCCGCACCGGGCTGGGCGCGGTGATGGCCTCCAAGAACCTCAAAGCCATCGCCGTCCGGGGCCGCTGGCGCCCGCCCGTCTATGATCCGGAGGCCCTTCAGCGCCTGAACCGGCAGGGGCCGGCCGCCTACGAGGCCAACCCGGCCGTGAAGAACCTGGGCGTCTACGGCACCGCCAACATCCTGGCCTACCAGAACGCGGCGGGCGGCCAGCCCACCCGCAACTACACCAGCGGCTTCTTCGAAGAAGCCGACCGCATCACCGGCGAGCGGATGGCTGAGACCATCCTCAAGGAGCGCGACACCTGCTACGCCTGCATCGTCCGCTGCAAGCGGGTGGTGGAGACGGAGTGGAACGGCCGCAAGGTGGAGCCCCGCTACGGCGGGCCGGAATACGAGACCCTCTCCACCTTCGGCTCCTACTGCGGGGTGAGCGATCTGGAGGCCATCGCCCTGGCGCACCAGATCTGCGCCCAGTATGGGGTCGACACCATCTCATGCGGGGCGACCATCGCCTTCGCCATGGAGTGCTTCGAGCGGGGGATCCTCTCCGAAGCGGAGGTGGGCTTCCCCCTGCGTTTCGGGGACGCGGAGGCGATGATCCGCCTGCTGGAGATGATCGTGCGCCGGGAGGGGATCGGGGACCTGCTGGCGGAGGGCTCCGCCCGGGCCGCCCAGCGCCTCGGGCGCGGCGCGGAGGACTGTGTGGTGGCGGTCAAGGGCCAGGAGCTCCCCGCTCACATGCCCCAGCTCAAGCGCTCCCTGGCCCTGATCTACGCCGTCAATCCCTTCGGCGCGGATCACCAGTCCAGCGAGCACGATACCCTCTATATGCCGAAGTCCCCCCGCCTGTTCCTGGACCGGCTGGCCGCCCTCGGCCTGACCGATCCACAACCCCCTCGCGCCCTCAACAAGGAGAAGATCCGCTTCGCCTATGAGACCCAGAAGTTCTACAGCTTCCTGGACACCGCGGACCTCTGCCAGTTCGTTTTCGGGCCCTCCTGGCAGCTCTACGGGCCGGAGGAGCTGGTGGCGCTCATGCGCGCGGTCACCGGATGGGAGGTCACCCTGGAGGAGCTGATGCGCGTCGGGGAACGGCGGCTGAACATGATGCGGGCTTTCAACGCCCGGGAAGGCGCCGGTCGGGATCGGGATACCCTACCCAAACGGCTGTTCGAGCCCCTGAAAGGGGGGAAGAGCGAGGGCCTGTGCGTGGACGCCGCGGAGTGGGAGGCCGCCCTCATCCGCTACTACGAGCGGGCCGGCTGGGACCCCCAGACCGGGATGCCCACCCGGGAGAAGCTGGCGGAGCTGGGGTTGGACTGGATCCTCCTCTGAGGCTTCGGGGCGGGGGCCCTGGAGCGGCCCCCGCTCTAACGAAACGTTAACTCACCGCTTGCGCAACGTTGATCCCGCGCTAACGCTCCTCTAAGGCCTCCCGCCTACGATGAGGGCTGGAAACTCCCACAGGGGTGCAGCGAAACTCGATCACGAAAGGAGGTGAGGCCTATGGCGCGCGAGCTGATGCTGCGGGATCCCTTCGATGCGGCGTTCATGACCCTGCGTGAGGCCATCGACCGGCTGTTCGACCAGGCCTTCGTGCGGCCCTTCGACGGGTTCACCACGCTGGGCGTGGCGGCGCCGGTGAACATCTATGAGCTGCCGGATCGCTATCACGTGGCCATCCTGCTGCCGGGCGTGCGGCCGGATTCCCTGGAGGTGCAGGCGCTGGGCTCCTCCCTGACCATCCGGGGCGAGGTGGCCCTGCCGGAGATCGAGAACGAGAAGAACGTAGCCGTCCTGCGCCGGGACTGGACCGGTGGGCGCTTCGCCCGGACCATTGAGTTCGGCGATCCCATCGACGCCGAGCACATCGACGCCCGTCTGGAGCACGGCGTCCTGCACCTGGTGGTCCCGAAGGCGGAGACCGTGCGGCCGCGGACGATCAAGGTGCAGGTGGCCCGTTGAAGGCCCGAGGCGCTCGGGGGGCGGAAGTTCCTTTCCGCCCCCCGATTTTTTCACTCCCCCAGGCGTTCCCACTCCGCCCGCAGCTGCTCCCGCCGCGCCTTGAGCTCCTCCAGCTTGCGGCGCTCTTTCTCCACCACAGCAGCCGGCGCCCGGACGGAGAATTCGGAGGCGAGCAGGGCTTCCGTCTTCGCGATCCGGGCCTCCAGGTCCTCCAGCTCTCGCTCCAGCCGGGCCCGCTCCGCCGCCCGATCCACCAGCCCGGCCACCGGCAGGTAAATCTGAATGGAGCCCGCCGGGTAGATCACCGCCTCGGGCGGCGGTTCCGGGAACTCCGCTGCCAGGACCAGCCGGTCCGGATCCACGCGGGCCAGCGTGGCCAGGAGATGCCGATGGCCCTCCAGGACCGGCAGCGCCTCCTTTGCGGCGATCCAGGCCGGGATGCGACGCTCCGAGGGCACCCGATGCGCCTCCCGGGCGTTCCGGATCGCCCGGACGGTCTCGATGAGGGCCTGCATCTCAGCCTCCGCCCGCTCATCCACCGGGCCGGGGATGGGCCATGCGGCCACGATCAGGGCTTCCGCGCCGTCCACCGCTCCCGCCCGCTTGAGATAGCCCCACAGCGCCTCTGTGATGAAGGGCATGAAGGGATGCAGCAACCGCAAGATTCCATCCAGCACGTAAACCAGGATCCCACGGGTCCGGGCCGCGTCGTCCTCTGATCCCCGGTAGAGAGGCTCCTTCGCGATCTCAATATACCAGTCGCAGAACTCATCCCATGTGAACTCATAGATCCGCCGTCCGGCCTCCCCGAAGTCGAAGGCGTCCAGGGCCTGGGTGACCGCCGCCACCGTGCGATGGTAGCGGGAGAGGATCCAGCGATCCGGGAGGGTGAGCGTGGGATCGTCCCAGGACGGGCGGCGCAGGGGCCCGGAGAGCGCTCCCAGCACGAAGCGGGCCGCGTTCCAGAGCTTGTTGGCGAAGTTGCGGTTCCCCTCCACGCGCTGGAGGGAGAGGCGCATATCGTTGCCTGGCGTGGAGCCGGTGGCCAGGGTGAACCGCAACGCGTCCGCCCCGTAATCCCGGATGACCACCAGGGGATCGATGACGTTGCCCTTCGTCTTGCTCATCTTCTCACCCTTCTCATCCCGCACCAGGCCGTGGAGGTAAACGATGCGGAAGGGCACCTCCCCGGTCATGGCCAGGCCCATCATCACCATGCGGGCCACCCAGAAGAACAGGATGTCGTAGCCGGTCTCCATCACCGTGGTGGGGTAAAAGTATCGCAGATCCTCCGTGTCGTCCGGCCAGCCCAGGGTGGCAAAGGGCCAGAGAGCGGAGGAGAACCAGGTGTCCAGGACGTCCTCATCCTGATGGATGCGCGCGCTTCCGCAGCGGGCGCAGGCGGTGGGATCCTCCCGGGCCACGGTGATGTGTCCGCAGTCGTCGCAATACCAGGCCGGGATGCGGTGGCCCCACCACAGCTGGCGGCTGATGCACCACGGGCGGATGTTCTCCAGCCAGCGGAAGTAATCCCTCTCGAAGCGTTCGGGGAGGATGCGGATGCGGCCCTCCTTCACCACCCGGATGGCCTCCTCGGCCAGGGGCTTCACATTCACGAACCACTGGAGGGAGAGCATGGGCTCCACGATGGTGCCGCAGCGCTGGCAGCGGCCGGGGGCGTAGCGGTGGGGCTCGATTTTCTCCAGCAGCCCCTCCTTTTGTAGATCCGCCACGATGGCCTCCCGCGCCCGGAAGCGGTCCATCCCGGCGTAGGGGCCGCCGTTCTCGTTGATGGTGGCATCCGGGTTCATCACGTTGACGCGGGGCAGGCCGTGCCGCTCCCCGATCTCATAGTCCGTCGGGTCATGACCCGGCGTCACCTTCACCGCGCCGGTCCCGAAGTCCCGGTCCACGGCGGGATCGGCGAGGATGGGGATGCGGCGGCCCAGGGCCGGCAACACGGCGATCCGCCCCACCTGATGGGCGTAGCGGGTGTCCTCCGGATGCACGGCCACGGCGGTGTCCCCGAGGAGGGTCTCCGGCCGGGTGGTCGCCACCGTGATGAAGTCCCGGGCGCCCTCGGCCCAGCGGCCGCTCCCCCACGGGGCAGCCGGCCCTTCCCAGCCTTCCCCGATCAGAGGATAACGGATGTAGTAAAGGAGGCCTTCCTCTTCCTCCTCGCGCTCCACTTCGAGGTCGGAGAGAGCGGTCTCACAGCGGGGGCACCAGTTGATCAGGTATTCCCCCCGGTAGATCAGGCCTCGCTCGTAGAGGCGGACGAAAGCCTCGCGCACGGCGCGGGAGTAGACCGGATCCATCGTGAACCGCTCCCGGGTCCAGTCGCAGGAGGCCCCGAGCCGGCGCAGCTGGCGGGTGATGGTGCCTCCGTATTTCTCCTTCCAGGCCCACACCCGCTCGAGGAAGCGCTCCCGCCCCATCTGATGGCGGGTGAGCCCCTCCTTCGCGATCTCCCGCTCCACCATCACCTGGGTGGCGATGCCCGCGTGATCCGTCCCCGGCACCCAGAGGGTGGGCTCGCCCTTCATCCGGTGGTAACGGATCATCAGGTCCTCCAGGGTCACGAACATGGCGTGGCCCATGTGCAGCTCCCCGGTGACGTTAGGGGGCGGCATGGAGATCACGAAGGGGCGCCGGGCGGGGTCGATGCGCGGCGTGAAGAAGCCCCGCTGCTCCCACCACTGGTAGATGGGCTCCTCGATCTCCTGGGGGTTGAAAGTCTTCGGAAGCGCGATCATCTCCGTCGCCATCCGTCACCTCCTCCACGCGCTCAATGAAAAACGCCCCCTCCCGTCACAAGGACGAGAGGGGGCGGACCTCCCGCGGTACCACCTTGCTTCAGGGGGTGGAGCTTATCCCCCTGCCCTCAGGCTGCGGTAACGGGCAGCGCCCGGGTCAGGCTCAGGCCGAAGATCCCGGCGTTCACCCGACCGGCTCCGGGGCGACCTTCAGCGCCGCGGACGACAGGGGCTCGCACCCGACCCCCCTCGCTGACGTCGCCGCCCGCGCCTACTCCTCCCCTTCACCGCCTTTCGGAGAATCCGACTTTATCCGCGCACGGTTTCAAAAGCAATCTGCAAAGACCGCTCCTGCGAGACAGAAGACGAGAAGTTTAGCTTCTCGAATCCGATGACCCTCCCGGAGCGATCCTTCATCAGAATCACTTCATCCCCGGTCTCTTCACAAACATACTCCTTCGCGGGATCATCGAACCAAACCGTCAGGGTGTTTCCTATTTCATCGTAAAGAACTCTTATTTTAACCACACCCGTTCTCCTGCTTTCAGAGACGATGATGGGTCTGACCCATATTCATGAAACGGATCCCCCGAACCATAGGCAAGGGATCGATGGATTACGAGAAAGAGGACAGGATCCGGGCGTTCAGATGACCTGGAAGCGGCCGGTGGCCTTGACGATCTTCTCTTTATAGTTCCGGACGTGGCGGAAGAGCTTTTTCTTGAGTTCCTGCCACTCCGGGCTGGCGAGGATGCGCTGCAGGGTTTCCATGTCCTGGGCGATGGCGCCGGTGAGGATCTGGGGGCCCTCCCCATACATCGTATACCAGGCGTCCGTCGGCTCCATCCCCAGGCGTATCATCCCCGGCGCGAACTCCCGGACGATGAACTCAAAATACTCCTGTTCGTGGCCGGGTTTGATGTCCCAGGCCATCAGCAGCTTCACCATCTCGGCCATCGCAGCACTCCCTCCACCGACACAGGGGCTCCCGGATCGAACCCAGGCGCTCTGGATATTTACATTGTAACAGACGGATCGATCCTCTGGCAAAACGGGCCAGACCCGGACGCGCTCTCCGCGGGCTCTATCCCAGACGAAGCACGCCAGCGATGAGGAGGAGCAGGAACCCCAGCAGGAACAGGTCCAGGAGCAGCATCCCGAACAGGATCAGGCGCTGGGAGGGAGTCAGCGTGCGCAGGAACGCCAGGCCGGGGAAGACAGGACGCTCCTCCACGCTCTCCTCGATGACCTCCCCCTCCGGGACCTCGGACAGCTGTTGACGGATGTCCTCGAACATGGACACCTCCCCCGTTGCAGGAATCCTTTGCCCCCGGATCCGCAGGGCAACCCACCACGCTCCTATTCGCGGACACCTCCCTTCCCTTGAAACAGCCGCAACCATTGCTCCAGCTCCGCCTCGTTCACCCCCGGCTTCTCCTCCGCTTCCTCCGTCGCCCTCTTCCCCTCACCCAGCTCCCGCTCCATATAAGCCCGGAATTGGGCCGCGGACCACGCGGAAGCGCCCTGTCGCCGGGCCGCCTCCTGCACCGCCCGATCCGAGGAGACCACGATCAGCCCGCGAGGGTTCCGCTCCGCCCGGATCTGCCGGATCATCAGCTCGTCCGCGCTCACGCCCGCAGGGGCGAAACGCACCGTCACCCCACCCCGGGAGAAAGACGTGGCCATCCCGCCCGGAGCCCCTCGATCGAACACCACCGTGATCCGCCGCCCCGTCCGCCAGGCCAGCCGCTGCAACCGCTCCACCAGGCGCGCCTCATCATCCGGATCGTCGAGATCTAAATCCGGCAGCGCCCCGATCAGGTTGTGCCCATCGATCAGGAACGGCATCCTGCTTCCCCTCACGCGTGCGGCACCCGCTCCATCAGAGGGATCGCCTCCGCGGTCTGCCGCTGGAAGATCAACCCCTGCTCGCCCACATCGACCACGATCACATCGCCGGCCCGGAACTCCCCCCGGAGCAGGCGGACCGCCAGGGGGCTCTCCACCTGTTTCTGGAGGACCCGCTTCAGGGGACGGGCACCGAAGGACGGATCGTAGCCCTCCTCGGCCAGCCAGCGGCGCGCGGCCTCGGTGAGGATCACCTGCAGCCCGTGCTCGGCCAGACGCGCCTGGATCTGGCGCATCTGGATGTCCACGATCTGCATCACGTGCTCCATCGTCAGCCGGTTGAAGATCACAATCTCATCGATCCGGTTCAGGAACTCCGGCCGGAAGGTCTCCCGGAGCGCCCGCTCGATCCGCTGCCGCTCCTCCATGCGCTCCCGCTCCGAGGTCGCCGGGAGGAAGCCCATCGTCCCGCTGCGGCGGAGATGCTCGGTGCCCACGTTGGAGGTCATGATGATGATCGTGTTGCGGAAATCCACCGTGTGGCCCTGGCCGTCCGTCAGGCGGCCGTCGTCCAGGATCTGGAGCAACGCGTTCCAGACATCGGGATGGGCCTTCTCGATCTCATCGAACAGGATCACCCGGTAAGGCCGGCGGCGCACCGCCTCCGTCAGCTGCCCGCCCTCCTCATAGCCCACATACCCGGGCGGCGCGCCGAAGAGGCGGGAGACGGTGTGGTATTCCCGGTATTCGCTCATGTCCAGCCGGACCAACGCGTCCTCGTCGCCGAAGAGATACTCCGCCAGCGCCTTCGCCAGCTCCGTCTTCCCCACCCCGGTAGGCCCCAGGAACAGGAAGGAGCCGATGGGCCGCCGGGGGTCCTTCAGGCCGGCCCGGGCCCGCCGGATGGCATCCGCCACCACCGCGATGGCCTCATCCTGCCCCACCACCCGCTCCCGAAGCCGCTCCTCCATATGAAGGAGCTTCTCCGCCTCCGTCTCCATCACCTGGGCCACCGGGATGCCGGTCCACGCCGCCACCACCTGGGCTACGTCCGCCTCGGAGACCACCTCGTCCAGGTTGCGCTCCCGCTGCCACTGGGCCCGCCGGGCCTCGAACTCCTTCTGCAGCCGGAGACGCCGCATGCGGATCTGGGCCGCCCGCTCGTAATCCCGGTTCAGCCCGGCCTGCTCCTCCTCCTGCAACAGCCGCTCGATCTCCCCCTTCATGGCCTTGAGCTCGGGCGGCAGGGTGTTCAACGCCACCCGCAACCGGGCCGCCGCCTCGTCGATCAGATCGATGGCCTTGTCCGGAAGCCGACGATCCGGGATGTAGCGATGGGAGAGGCGGACAGCGGCGACGATGGCGGCGTCGCTGATGCGGACCTGATGGTGGGCCTCGTAGCGCTCCCGCAGGCCCTGGAGCATCTGGATGGCCGACTCCACCGAGGGCTCCTCCACGAAGATGGGAGCGAAGCGCCGCTCCAGAGCGGGATCCTTCTCAATGTATTTGCGATATTCGTCCAGGGTGGTGGCGCCGATGCAACGCAGCTCCCCCCGGGCCAGGGCGGGCTTCAGCATGGAGGCCGCGTCCAGGGCTCCCGAGGCCGCCCCCGCGCCCACCACCGTGTGGATCTCATCGATGAAGAGGATGACCTCCCCCTCGGCCCGTTGCACCTCTTCGATGACCGCTTTCAGGCGCTCCTCGAACTCGCCCCGGAACCGCGCCCCGGCCACCATGGCCGCCAGGTCCAGCTGCACGATGCGCTTGCCCATCAGCAGCTCCGGGACATCGTTGGTCACGATGCGCTGGGCCAGTCCCTCCACGATCGCCGTCTTCCCGACCCCCGCCTCGCCGATCAGCACCGGGTTGTTCTTGGTCCGCCGGCACAGCACCTGGATCACCCGCAGGATCTCCGCCTCCCGGTTGATCACCGGGTCCAGCTTCCCCTGGCGGGCCAGCCGGGTGAGATCCCGGCCGTAGCGCTCCAGCATCCGATAACGGCCCTCCGCCCCCGGGTCCGTCACCCGAGCCCCGCCCCGCAGATCCTTGATGGCCTCGTAGATCCGATCCCGCGTCACCCCGGCATCCATCAGGATGCGAGCCGCCGGGGTGTTCCGCTCGGTGGCGATGGCCAGGAACAGATGCTCCGTGGAGATATAGTCATCGCCCAGGCGGCGCGCCTCCTCGTTGGCCAGATCCAGGATGCGCTTCACGCGGGGCGTGATGAACACCTGACCGGTCCCCCCGAAACCGTAGATCGAGGCCCGCGGGCTGGCCCGAAGCACCTCGTCCAGCCGCCCCCGCATCCAGTCCACGCTGATCCCCATGCGCTGGAGGAGCTGAGGGACCACGCCGTCGGGCTGCTCCAGCAGGGCCAGGAGAAGATGCTCCGTGTCCACCTGGTTGTGGCCGTAGCGCTGCAGGATCTCATAAGCCCGCGCGGCCGCATCCTGAGCCCGTTCCGTGAAATGATCGAAGCGCATCATCGTCGGAAGCCTTCCTTTGGGTTTCTCCAGTCTCATTATATTCCCGGATTGGCCACCTCACGGAACCGCGGCGCGCTCATCGTCGGGCTCCGGATTCAGGGGCGACTGGCCATCCCCCTTCCCCATCGCCGTCGCCCCCCTTCGCCTCCGAGCGGGCCAACCGTGCCCAGGAGGATGATCTGCTGGGCCGCGGGACGCTGGAGCAGCTGAACGCCGCCTGGGGAGACGCCGCTCCCGAGGCTCGGCGTCAAGCCGATCGCCTGCGACAGGCCGCCCAGGCCAGCGGGGCCACCCTCACGGATGTCCGATGGGAGATCGGCGCATGCACCGTCTCCGCCCGCCCCGGACCCGACCTTCTGGAGGTGCGGACCGAAGAGACATGGACCTATGTGGCCACGCTTAACTGTCCCCCGGGGCGGACGGCGAGGGCGGAGCGGATCGTCACCTACCCGGGTGAGATCGATCGGCTGGCTGCCCGGGAAGGCGGATGGCGGATCCTCCGCTGGACGCCGGGGGAAGGTTCCCTGCGGCAGGACTGGCGCTGTCCGTAGCCGGCTTCCCCTTCCAGCGCAGCAACCGCAGCCCGTTGAGGACCACCAGCAGCGTGCTCCCTTCATGCCCCACCACGGCCAGGGTCAAGGGGAGCCCCACGCCGAAGGTGAGCAGGACCAGGAGGGCGATCACCCCGCTGGCGAAGGCCAGGTTCTGCCACACCGTCCGCATAGCGGCGCGGGCCAGCGCGATGGCCTCCGCCACGCGCCGCAGGTCGTCCTGCAACAGGACCACATCGGCGGACTCGATGGCCACGTCGCTGCCCATCCGCCCCATAGCGATCCCGACGGAGGCTGCGGCCAGCGCGGGCGCATCGTTGACCCCATCGCCCACCATCGCCACCGGCCCGATCTCGCGGGCCAGGGCCCGGATCCGCTCCAGCTTCTCCTCCGGCAGGAGCCCTGCCTCGAAGCGGGAGATGCCCACCGCCCCGGCCACGGCCCGAGCGACGGCCGGATGATCCCCGGTCAGCATCGCCACTTCGACCCCCAGCCGTCGCAGCGCCCGCACCGCCTCGGCCGCCTCCGGACGCACGCGATCCGCGACCTCGATCACCCCCCGCCAGCGTCCATCGTAGACCAACAGGGCGGTGCGCCCAGCTTGCTCCGCCGCCTTCAGGTGCGCGTGGACCTCCGGGGGCAGCGCGATGCCCTCCTGCTGGAACAGGCGCGGGGAGCCCGCCCAGATTCGATCCCCATTCCGCCGTCCGATCACGCCCAGGCCCGGGCGGGCTTCCACCTCCCGGATCTCAGGCAGGGAGAGGCCCCGGGCGCGGGCCTCCTCGAGAATCGCCCGGGCGATGGGATGCTCCGAGCGGGCCTCCACCGCCGCCGCTAACCCCAGCACCTGGTCCGGCCCCGTTCCGTCCAGGGCGTGGATGGCCTGCACGGCCACCCGGTTCTCCGTCAGCGTCCCGGTTTTATCCATCGCCACCACCCGCACGCGGGCCAGGGCCTCCAGGGCCATCCCGCCCTTGAACAGCAGCCCCCGGCGGGCCCCGGCGGCGATGGCCGAGAGGAAAGCCGCCGGCGTGCTGATCACCAGCGCGCAAGGCGAGGCCACCACCAGCAGGGTCATCGCGCGATAGAAGGATCGATCGAAGGGCTCCCCGAACAGCCCGGAGAGGAGAAGGGTGAGGGCCGCCCCGCCCAGCACCGCCCAGGCGTAGCGTTGCTCGAACCGATCGATGGCCTGCTGGGTGCGAGCCCGCTGGGCCTGGGCCTCCTCCACCAGCCGGATGATGCGTGTGAGCATCTTGTCCGAAGCCGGGCATGTCACCTCGATCTCCAGGGCCCCATAGCCGTTCAGCGTGCCCCCGAAGACCGGGTCTCCGGGCCCTTTGGGGACCGGGATGGACTCCCCGGTGAGCATGGATTCATCGATGGCGGAGAACCCGGCCACCACCTGCCCATCCGCCGGGATCCGCTCCCCGGGCCGGACCAGCAGGCGGTCCCCGACCCGGATCTCCTCCACGGGGATCTGCTCCTCCCGCCCTTCCCGCAGGCGGCGGGCCATCGCCGGGCGCAGGTCCAGCAACTTGCGGATGGCCTGGCGGGTCCGCTCCAGGGCCATGGTCTGCAGGGCGTTGGAGAGGGAGAAGAGGAAAAGCAGTGTGGCTCCCTCCTCGGCGTGGCCGATGAAGGCCGCCCCCAGGGCGGAAAGAAGCATCAGCAGGTTGACGTCGAGCCGCCCGCTTCGCAACGCCGCCGCCCCATCGATCACGCCGTAGAAGCCCCCGGCGAAATAGGCGATGACCCAGAAAGCTCCCGTTAGGGACGGAGCCAGGAAACGGGAGAGCAGTCCTCCGAGGAGGGCGGCAAGGGTCACTCCGACCAGGGGGAATTCAAGCCGGCGCGCCTCCAGCACCCAGCGGCGGATCCTCCGCCCCATCGCTTACGCCTCCGGGGATGCAGCAGTCCGTGCTTTGCGCTGGCACTCCGGGCACAGGCCGTAATACACCAGGCGGGCGCCCTTCAGGGCATAGCCGGAGCGGGCGGCCACCGTCCGATGCAGCGCCCGCACCGCCACGCCCTCGAGATCCTGCACCCGATGGCAGGAGAGACAGACCAGATTGATGTGGGGCTCTGTGTCCCCATCGTAATGCACCATCCCGTCCCCGGCGTCGCCCAGGGCGCTGACCAGGCCCAGGCGAACCAGGGCGTCCAGGGTTTTGTAAACCGTAGCCAGGCTCATGGTGGGGAACCGCCGGCGCAACCGGCGGTGGATCTCATAAGCGGTGGGATGGCTCCGGCTGGTCGCCAGCACCTCGCAGATGGCCACCCGCTGGGGCGTCAACCGCAGCCCGGACGCCCGCAGGCCCTCCAGCATCGCCTCCAGTCGCTCCCGCTTCCGTCGCATTTGAAAACATCTCTCTGGAGAGAATGATTTTCCAAAGCGGAAGCAATTCTACTCGAAGCGGGAGGCCTTGTCAAGCCTGAACCTCGAGAGGGGTGGGTCCCGATTTTGTCGGGCCTGGCCGCCTTGCAGGACAATTGCTCGCGGTTGTCCTGCGATCTTGGGACACACCCGATGCGGAATGCGGATGCCCCACTTGCCCTGAAAGCAAGGATGGTGTATACTTTATCAAAAAATTCTCCGGCGAAGACAGACTCCGAATACCGGGGCGATCTGGATCCGCCCTCGGTGCAGCGGGTCCTCCCGGTCCCTCGAGCGGTTATGCCAAAGGAGGCACGAGATGACGGTGAGAATCCTGATCGTTTGTGGCGGCAGCGGCATCAAGCTGCTCGGCCAGCGCAGCGTGTTGGGCGTCGATGCTGAAATCCAAATCGATGTCGGCGAAGAGATCCGAAGGCAACACCCACGCGCGACAGATCCTTCCTCTTATTCCATCGCATTAGATAAAAACATTGGAACTACTGGGTTTCTTTTTCGCGATATCCAAACTTTTTATGATATCCGCACTGAAACAAAGGATGTGGGGCCAGATCCCTCCCGGGTGCACGGAATGTCTATTTATCTGAACCCATTCTCTTCCCCACAAGCCAGGGAGCATTTTAAAGTTTTGAAAGAAAGCATTGTTGCACATAATGAGTTAAGATGGGGATTGGCTCAATCGCCTGCCATTGGGGGGTTAACGATTCGTCACCACCAGAATCGAAGGGCCTTGGAAAATGTGTTGAACGACATCCTTGCGCAACGCGGCCTTGGGCCGGACAACCCTGTAGAGGCCTGGATTGTCTCCTCCACCGCTGGAGGCACCGGAGAGGGGATCCATCGCTTCGTCGGCGCTTTCCTGGCCCAGTTCGTTGCGAACAGGGCCGCAAACACCCACGTGGCGCTCAACTATATCCGCATCGGGCAGCTGACTTATCGATCGGTGAATGAGACGCAGACAGCCCTGAATACGCTCTTCGGTGTAGCCGCTGATGCCGCCTTCTTTATGCTGTCCAGGACGGCTCAGAACCTAGTGACCAACTGGTTTTATGTGGACCTGCCCGATGTCGGGAAAGGACCAGGGAGCATCCCACTGCGCGCCCAACTGGTGGAACTAGCGGCCAAGGCAATCATGAATCCACAATTACAGCAGTTTCTCCAGGGTCTCTTGGTGAACAATGCCGGAATTCGAATGGTGGTGACCCGAACCGGATACTGGGGTAGGGATTTCGAAGCGCAACGAAAATACTACGAGACTCTCCGGCAGCTGCGAGACAAATTAGAGGACTTGCTAGATCCGAATTATGAGGAGAAATACATTTCTAGATCATCACAAAGTCCGCTTTTTCATCCCGGAAACCTAAGGGATTGGGCAGACCGCGCGGGAAATGCGCAGTGGGTCCAAAGGCGAATGGAGGAAGGATGGCGATTCCCTCAATACCAAATGCGTAGGTATCCCCAGAACCTGAACGAGGTTCGAGAATTGATGGAGTCATGGAAGCAGGCCATGGAAAGGCTGCTGGGAGAAAGGTGGGAGAACGTGGTGAGGGGGGCAAGGTGGGAGGTCGAGCGGGTGCGGGAAGAGGCTGGGGGAGAGCAACGGGAGATGGTGCCGCTGCAGGTCGACCAAATGGTGGAGGTGCCATTCGGCACGCCGGAGTGGTTTAAGCGGATCGAGGAGGCCCACGAGGCTCTGGCGTGGGCACGGCATTTGCTGGGGTGTGATCTGCGGAGCGGCCAACCCCAACAGGGCGGGCTGGTGGAACAGTTGCTCCATCAGGCCCGGTCCATTTCGACAGCCCTCTATGGGTTTGACCCGTTTAAGGGAACGGAAGCCCGGGCACGGGAAGCGGCAGACCGGCTGAGGGAATTTGTGAAGCTGTTAGCCCAGGTGGATCAGTTGCTGACCGTGGAGGATGCGGCGTGGAACAGGCTGCAAAGCCAGCTGAGCCAGGCTCGCGAAGTTCAGGCCATGGCGGACGCGGAATTCCGAAAACTGCGGCAAACGGTAGGCGGCGGGGGAGCGGCCGAAGTGGTGAGGGCGGCCAAACTGGAGGCTCCGCTGGACCAGGCGACGGGGGCGACCTGGCTGCAGTTGTTGTGGGATGCCGTCCGACGAGGGGATCCAGACGTGTTTCGCGAAGCGGTGCTGCGGGGCGCCGTGGGATTGACGAAGGCCGGCCTGTGGGAAGTGCTGGGATTGCCGCCGCGGGCCACTGTGGCAGATGCCCATAAGGAGATGGCCGAACGAATGGGGAGGATGTACACCCCAGATGGCAAATTCTACGAGGCGCCCTGGTGGGCGCACACCACCCCGGAGCCAAATCAGGAATACAATTATCGAATTCTGCCCTTGTTAGACAAGGATCTTCAAGAAGAATTTCAAAATTATAAGCGTAATCATCCAGCATCTTTCGAATATGTTTTCGCCGAAATGGGAATGATCGGCCTTTATGTTCTGGCCTTTCAGGGTGTCTCACTGACAGCGCAAGCAGGGGATACGTTGAGCGCGCCGGTCTATCTACTTCGGCCATTTGTTCCTCAACTCCTGAAGACTCTAGAAGAGCCTGCAGGTAATATGCAGCTTGTCTTATCCGGCGTCATCGGAGAGCCGCTCTATCTTCCGGCCCTGCATAAAGCCCTGAAGGAAGCGGGCCTCGCGGATGACAAGGCGCAGGAAGCAATAAAGCGAATTGGGAAGTTTTACGGTTTCATAATGGACGATGGGACCTTTTACAGTTTCACAAATGAAGGATAGCGCTTTGCCAACCACCCTCTTGCAGGTCTCTGGTTCATCACATTGGCGAATTCAGCCCACAAAGCAAATTATAAAAACCAATAGTCTCACCCTAATTCAATTATGAGGGTTCTATGGGAAATGAATTTGGAATAGAAGACGGGAATTATTTCATACGTCGGATTCGCGGGCGAAAGTGGTGGTTTCTGTTTCTCTTTCTTGCCGGAATCGGGGCGGTAGGGCTGGGGAAGTATTGGCTCTTTACAGAGGCCCAGTGTCCCCGCCTGCAGGATGCCGTGCTCTATGTCACCACGGGAGGTCTTACGTTGCTGGCGCTCCTCTGGGCGGCCCTGACGCGAAATGACAGCCCGGCCGTCGTTGTGAGCTCTATCCTTTTCCTCCCTTTCGGCATCTTGCTCGTCGCTACATGGGCCGGAGGCCTTCTCAGCAACCAGCCTCCCCTCCAGCTTGTTTATTGCCCGCCCCGGATCTGCGAGCAAGCCCAATCCGTCCGCTCCTATCGCGAATCGAGGAAGCTGGATGCGGCGGAGGAAGCGGCGCGCGAATGCGTGGAGCGAAATCCTCTCACTC
>Ga0080007_1063631_pt1 | contig 83829 bp, 81 predicted proteins | sample OctOCTMetagenome_FD_69210 | JGI IMG/M metagenome (GOLD analysis project Ga0080007, IMG submission 69210) | Hot spring and microbial mat streamer communities from Octopus Spring Streamers, Yellowstone National Park, USA - OCT_B (SPADES... | ecosystem: Environmental > Aquatic > Thermal springs >...
ACTTTCCGCCCGATGCCGTCGCTTATGACCTGCTCAACGAACCCGAAACCCGTGAGCCCCGCGCTTACAACGCCTTGCTCCGTCGCATCACCCAAGCCATCCGCGAGGTGGACAAGACGCATCTCATTTACGCCGAAGTCATCGCCCCTTGGGGACCGAACGCCCAACCTTATCCCGAAGCGGCGTTCGCCAACTTGGAACCGACAGACGACCCATTGACCGTTTACAGTTTCCACGATTACGAGGTGCGGCTGATGCCCCGCTATCCCAACGGGCAAGTGGACATCCGCACGCTGTTGGATCGTTGGCTGCCTGCCTTTCGCTTCAGCATTGACCATCGGGCGCCCATTCACTTGGGCGAATTCGGGGCGTTTGAGCAGACGAAGGAGGACATCTACGCCAACCGCTGCGCCATCACCTTGCTGCTGGACTACTTCCGCATCTTTGACCGTTTCGGTTGGCACTTTCACTACTACAGCAACCGAGGCATCGTGCGGGTTCGGCGGGACGGGAGCGTGCAAGAGAGCCTTGTTCAGGAAGCCTTCCGCCGTTACTTCGGTCGGAAACGGTTGAATGCAGTGCGGAGAAGCCAATAGCGACGAGTGGTAAAAATGGCAGCAATCAACCGATTGACCAGTCGCCATTCACCAGTCGCTATTCGCCGCCGTTTTGCCGAGGGAGGGTTTCGGGGGTCGGGCTGGGGGAGGGGGCGGGGCGAAAGATGCTTTTGGCGATGCTGTTGAGCCAAGCGAGGACGGAACGGAGGGCGTAACCGCTGAGGAAGCCTAAGGCGAAGATGACTTTGGGCATTTGGTCACCGACGGGACTTTGAAGCGTCAGCGTCCACGCCAATCCTGCGGCGAAGGCGTAAACGACGATTCCCAACACCCCACCCAAAAGCGGGCGTGTCAGGTAATCCACCCAGAAGCGGGGGCTGTAATCGCATTGGACGGCGATGTGGTCGGCGAGGGTGCGCAAGTTGTAAAGGCTCGCCCCCAAGATGCCCCCGCTGAAGGCATAAGAGAGGGCGCGCAAGGGCGGGTTGGAAATGCCTTGCCAAGTGACGATCGCTATCGTCCCGCTGATGGCGATGGCGAACACTTGCCAAAGGGTTTGCGTCCAAATCGCCCAACGCACGGGCGGGATGGCGAAAGGGCTGAGGGCAAGGAGCAAACCGAGGCAGCGATTGGCATGGGCGCGCCATTCGGACGAGGTTTGTCGTCGTTCGGTCAGGGGCATTTCTGCCAACGCCGTCATCGCTTGATGCAAAGGGACACAGGACGGGGCGACGGATTGGGCGAATTGCACGGCGCTCATCGCCCGCTCGTAAAGCCAATGCCCTTGCGCTTCGTCCCGCTCTTGAAGGGCTTGCTTTAGGGCGAGGGTGGCTTGACTGAGGGCATCCCAAGCGAGGCTGCATGGGTCATCGGGGCGGACGCAAAAGAGGGAGAGGAGCACGAAAGTCAGCCCAAAGGTTGCCGCCAACAAAGTCGCACCTGTCAAGAGGGTTGCCGACGCCGCTAAGACGACGAGGGAAGCGACAATGCCCAGCGCAATGAGAGCGAGGGCGAAAGCGATGAGGACGGCGAGGAAGAGGCGGTCAGGGTGATGCGACATAGATGCTTGCCTCCGTGTCTTCAATGCCCACATACCAGACAAAAAGGGCATCGGGGACTTGAAAGACGGTCGGGGGCGTCTCGCGGATAGCGTCGCCGTAGCGGCGGAAGTTGCTGGCGGCGCAATGGATGACTTTTGTGACTTTGCCGTTCCGCACGGCAGAGACGATGCCGACATGCCCGTAAGGGCGTTTCGGTCGTCGGGAGGGGAAGACCCAAAGGCAACCGACTTTGGGTTCGTCCAACGGGAAGAACAGTCCTGTCGGCTGATTTGCATCATAGACGATGGCGTCGGTGTTGATCCAACCGCCATTGAAGCGGACATAGAGGGGATGGTCAGTTTTGCGGGAGATGCCCAGACACCAACAGACAAAGCCGCTGCAATCGCAAGCGTTGTCAATGCTGGCGGGGGTCGGAGAATTCGGATCAATCCCGCCCGCTCCCAGACGATACTTGACTTTGTGTCCGATCGCCGACCGCGCCCGTTGCAGCAATTCGGTGACGGTCATCGGTTTTCACTCCCTTTACGGCAGCGAATAGCGATCGGCGAATGACGACTGGTCAATTTGTTGTCGTGCCTTCTCTTGCCACTCGCCCATCGCTATTTGCCGCCGCTTTCACCGTTCGCCAGTCGCTAATCGCCAGTCGCCGCCGTTTCACACGGTGACCATCTCCGGGGTAGGTTGCAGTGCCAACTCCAAAACTTCGTCCATGTTCTCCACGAAGTGGAAGGTGAGGGCGTTGCGGATGTGTTCGGGGATTTCGGTCAGGTCTTTGCGGTTTTGGGCGGGCAAGATGATTTCGTGGATGCCCGCTTCTTTCGCCGCCAGCACTTTCTCTTTGATGCCGCCGACAGGCAACACGCGCCCCGTGAGGGTGATTTCGCCCGTCATCGCCAAGTCAGGGCGGACGGGACGCCCCGTCGCCAAACTCGCCAACGCCGTCGCCATCGTGATGCCTGCCGACGGTCCGTCCTTCGGGATCGCCCCCGCTGGCACATGGATGTGGATGTCGTGCTTGGCGAAAAAGTCTTCGGAGATGCCCAGTTGCTCGGAACGAGAACGCACATAACTGAGGGCGGCTTGGGCGGACTCCTTCATGATTTCGCCCAAGTGACCCGTCAAGATAAGGTTGCCCTTGCCGGGCATCTTCGTCGTCTCCACGACCAGCACCGAACCGCCAAAAGGCGTCCACGCCAACCCGTTGGCGACGCCGACGCGGGGTTGTCGCTCGGCGAAGTCTTCCACGAACTTGGGCGGTCCGAGAAACTCCGACACATTGTCGGGCGTGACGACGACTTTTTCGGAAACGCCTTCGGCAAGGCGTCGGGCAACCTTGCGGCAAATGTTGGCGATTTCTCGGTTCAAGTTCCGAACGCCCGCTTCCCGCGTGTATTGGCGGACGATGAGTGAAAGGGCATCGTCGGTAATTTCCAAGTGCTCGTCGGTCAAGCCATGTTCGTTGAGGTTGCGGGGGATGAGGTAACGACGGGCGATTTGCAACTTCTCCTCGTGGCTGTAGCCGGGCAAGCGGATGACTTCCATGCGGTCCAGCAAAGCGGGCGGGATGGTGTCGGTGATGTTGGCGGTGCAGATGAAGAGGACTTGCGAAAGGTCAAAGGGCACATCCAAGTAGTGGTCAACGAAACTGTGGTTTTGTTCGGGGTCTAACACTTCCAGCAACGCCGCAGCGGGATCGCCCCGAAAATCAAAGCCGAGTTTGTCCACTTCGTCCAGCATGAAGACGGGATTTTTCGTCCCCGCTTGGCGGATGCCCTGAATGATGCGTCCCGGCAACGCGCCGACATAAGTGCGCCGATGACCCCGAATTTCGGCTTCATCGCGCACGCCACCGAGGCTGATGCGGACGAACTTGCGCCCCAAGGCGCGGGCGATGCTTTGCCCCAGACTTGTCTTGCCGACGCCGGGCGGACCGACGAAGCACAAAATCGGTCCTTTGGTGTCCTGCTTGAGTTTGCGCACTGCCAAAAATTCCAGCAGTCGCTCCTTCACATCGTCCAAGTCGTAGTGGTCTTCGTCCAGCACTCGTTTAGCGTTGGCGATGTCCAAGTTGTCTTCGGTCACCTTGCTCCAGGGCAAACTGATAAGCCAGTCAAGGTAGGTGCGGCTGACGGTGTATTCGGCAGCGGCGGGATGCATTTTGGACAGGCGGTCTAACTCCCGCAGGGCAACTTCCTTCACCTCGTCAGGCATCCCTGCCTCTTCAATCTTCTGGCGCAACTCTTCCACTTCCGCTTCGGGCGTTTCGCCCAGTTCCTTCTGGATTTCCCGCAACTGCTGGCGCAAGATGAATTCCCGCTGGGCTTTGTCCAACTCTTGGCGGGCTTGCTCTTGGATTTTTTGCGTCAGTTCCAAAACTTGCACCTCGCGGGAAAGCAAGGGCAAAAGGTCGCGCAAGCGTTGCACGGGGTCAAGGGTTTCCAAAAAGCGTTGGCGCTCTTGGGCGGAAAGGTTCAAGGCAGTCACAATGATGTCCGCCAGTTGGGCAGGCGTTTCGGCGGCGGCAGCGATGGCGGAGGCTTCGTCGGGTAGGTGAGGGGAGAGTTGCACCATTTGCTGGAAGAGTTGCAAGACGCTTCCCATCAACGCCCGCACCTCAACGGTCATCTCTGTCGTCTCGTCTATGATGGTGTAGCGGGCTTTCAAGTAAGGGTCGGTCTGCGTCCATTCGTCAATGCGGACGCGGGCAAGTCCCCGCAAAAGCAACTGGATGCGCCCATCAGACGCCCGCTTCATCCGAAGGATGGCGACAAGCGTGCCGATGGTGTAAAGGTCGTCGGGAGGCTTGGGGTCTTGGATGTCCTTGTCCTTTTGCATGACGGTCAAAAACATCCGCAAATCGGCGGCGACAGCATCTACGGCTCGGACGCTTTTGGGTCGCCCGACATCTAAGGGCGTGAACATGGAGGGAAAGATGACGAACTCTCGCAGTGCCACGACAGGCAGTTCGGGCGGGAGACTTCGGCGCACTTCCTCAGGCAGCAACATCGTCCTTCACCTCGTCAGCGATTTCAAAGTTGGAGTTGAAGGGGGCGGGCGGGAGAAGTTTTGGGAATGCGGATGTGCAGCATCCCTGCCTTGTAAGACGCCTCAATGCCATCGGGATTGATGTTGTGCGGCAGCGGGATGTGCCGCTCAAAAGCGCCATAAGCGATTTCCAAAAGAAGGCAAGAGACCGTCCCGCAAAGCAACGGGCGACGCACCCCGCGAACGACTAACACACCGTCGGGTTGATAGATGACTTCCAAATCCTGCTCGCTCACGCCAGCGATGTCCATGATGACATGATAGGCTTCGTCGTCCTCGCAAAAATCAACGGCGGGCTCCCAATGGGTGCTGGCGGCGGAAAGAAAAAGCCGTCTCGCCCAATGCAATTCCATCATCGCTTGCCGCCTCCTGTCGCCATCGTTGCGACCGCCAATTATTTTGGCACTTTCGGGTGTCAAAATTGCAGCGCGGAGGTGGGAGTGCGTTGACCGATGCTTTCGGCGTTTGCGTCGTCGGTTACGGCATGGGGCGATGGCATTGTCAAGCCATCCGACAAGTGGACGGGTTGCGCCTCGTGGCTGTTTGCGACTTGGACGAAACCCGTCGCCAGCGCGCCATCGCCGAGCAAGGCGTGAAGGGTTACGCCACTTTGGATGACGCCCTCAATGATGACGCCGTTCAAGTCATCGTCTTAGCGACGCCCCACGACACCCACGCGCCCCTCGCCGTCCAAGCGATGGAAGCGGGCAAGCATGTCGTCGTGGAGAAGGTAATGTCGCCGACAGTAGAAGACGCCGATGAAATGATTGCAGCCCGCGACAAAAACGCTGTGCTGCTGACGGTCTTCCACAACCGCCGCTTTGACAGCGACTTTCTGACGGTGAAGGCGGTGATAGAAGCAGGTTGGTTGGGCGACATCGTGGAAGTGCAATCCAGCGTCGGGCACTATGGCAAGCCTCGCGGTTGGCGGGCGTGGCGACGGCACGGCGGCGGGATGATTTACGACTGGGGCGCTCACCTGTTTGACCAACTGCTGCAACTTTTCGGCACGCCGTCTTGGGTCTTTTGTCGGATGGCATACGGCGGTTTTGACGGCGACGATTACGATGTGGAAACCCATTCGCACACCCTCCTCGGCTTCCCGTCGGGAGTTGTTGGCGTCGTGGAACTGTCGCATTTTTGGCGGCTTCCCCGACCCCGCTGGCGCGTCATCGGCACGAAAGGCACACTCGTCAAGCAAACTTTTGACCCCAACGAACGGGCAAAAATCGCCACGAACTTTGGCAGGTTGGCGGCGGAGATGGAAGTGGCGACGGTGCAAGGGGATTGGCTGGATTTTTATCGCCGATTGGTCACCGCCTTAAGGGGCGAAGGCGAACCGCCCGTCAAGCCCGAAGAAGCCCGCCAAGTCGTGCGGGTGATTTGTGCGGCGTTGCAATCGGCGGAAAGAGGGTCTGCCGTTCCGTTCTGAAATGCCGCATCAGGGAACTGGCAAGGGGGTGAAGGGGCATTTCCCTGCCCGCTCAATCATGCGGACATGGAGCGTTTTGACAGCGGAGCGACCGATGGTGGCAGTGGAGCGGGTGACTTGGAAAGCCATCGCCATCGGGTTGGCGCTGGTCATCGGCATCACGGTGGCGGGTTGCTTTTCAGCGTTTTTGCGCTACGACCTGATTGGCACGGGTCATTTGCCCCGATGCGCCCTTTTCCCAGTGATGGTGCTGGCAGCCCTCAACGGCGTCAGCAAATGGCTCTTTGGCAAGCCCCTGTTCACGCGGGCGGAGTTGCTGGGCATTTACTGCACCATCCTCATCATGACAGGCATCCCAGGGCAACAATATGCCGACTACCTTTACCTCGGCTTGATCGCCCCCATTTACTTCGCCACCCCTCGCAACTTGCCAGCGTTGTTGCAATACGACATCAATTGGCTGCCTTACATCCCCGATTGGCTCGTTCCGTCCAAAGACCCGCGCAGCGGCGTGATTGCGTGGGTGATGGAAGGGATGCCTGAAGGGGCGCACATTCCCTGGCAAGCGTGGGTGATGCCGTTGGCGATTTGGACGGTGTTTTTCGTCGCCTTGTTTACCGCTCACCTCGTCATCGCGGCGATTTTGCGGAGGCAATGGGCGGACAACGAAAAACTCACCTTCCCACTGGCGCAAATCCCTGTGGAAGTCGCCGACGAACGGCGGTTGGTGGCGGTCGCCCGCAATCCCCTCTTTTGGTTCGGCTTCCTCATCCCGACGGTCATCTACATCCTTCGGGCGCTGCACCTTTACTACCCGACCTTCCCGAATGTCAACATCTACCCCAACTGGGGCGCCCTCTTCCAAAATCGCCCGTGGGATGTCCTGAACTACATGCCCTTCAACCTCTACTTTGACATGATCGGCATCACCTACTTCGTCGCCACCGATGTCGGGTTTAGTTTCTGGTTTTTCTGGGTCGTCCGTCGCTTGCAAATGGTCGTTCGGTCGGCGATGGGGTTGAGTGACCACCAACCACCGATGGAGCAACAAAGCATCGGCGGCTTGTTCGCCCTCTTTCTGATGCACGCCTACATCGCCCGCCACTACTTCCGCGATTTCTTCCGACGAACTCTCAAAGGCGAGCGAGGTGAAACCGATGGGGAACCGTTGCCGCCCCGCACCTTGACGCTCCTTTTGCTGCTCACCGTCGGCGGCGTCATCGTTTGGAGCGTGGTGGCGGCGCGATTGGCATTGCTTTGGGCGGTGTTGCTGTTCGCCGTCCATTTCATCTGGCGCATCATGCTGACGCGGATGGTCGCCGAAGCGGGCTTGTTCGTCTTCTGGACGCCCATCCCCATCACCAACTTCTTCATGCGCGTCTTCGGGCGCGATTTGATCGGAGCGCCCAACATCGTGGCGATGAACATGATTGGCTCCAAAATCAGCGACTCGGCGACGGATGTGACGGCACAAGCGTTGCAGGGATTGAAAATCGCCCAATTGGGCGGATTGAGCCAACGGCAAATCTTCGGGTTGATGTGGACTTCGCTGTTCATCTCCATCTTGACCTGCCACCCGACTTGCCTGCACATCATCTACACGACGGCAGTGCCCAAGATGGGTTGGTGGACGCGAAACTACCCGCGTGGCATGGCGACGACGATGCTGACGCAACTGGCGCAAGACTTGCGGATGCCGACGGCTTACTACATCCACTTGCTGGCGGGAGCGTTGGTGACGATGGCGCTGACTTGGTTGCGTTGGCAGTTTTTGTGGTTTCCGTTTCATCCCCTCGGTTACGCCGCCAGCAACGCTGTCTCGTGGTTCGGCGACCGTTACGGCTTCAGCATCTTCCTCGGCTGGGTGGCAAAGGCGTTGGTCATGTGGTTTGGCGGCATCCGCCTTTGGCACTTCTTCAGACCCTTCATGCTGGGCATGGTGTTGGGCAACACGGCTGTCCTGTTCGTCCTGCTCCTCGTCCACTTCTTCTTCCCGACCAACGAAGTCGTCGTCATTGAGTGAGTGAGGCAATGACCAATGGGGCAATGACCAATGAACCAATGACCGATGAACGAGGGATGGGAGATGACCGTTTCGGAGGCGTTGATGTGGGCGACGGAGCGATTGCAGTCGGCAGAAGTGCCTGAAGCGAAAACGGAGGCGGAATGGCTGTTGGCGCATGTTTTGGGGACGACGCGGACAGTGTTGCGGATGGACGCCCAGCGAACTTTGAGCGACGCCGAAGGGGAACGCTTCGCAGCGTTGGTGGCGGAGCGGGCGAAGCGAGTGCCCCTCGCTTACTTGCTGGGCACGCAGCCCTTTTGCGGTTTGGAACTGAAGGTGGATCGGCGGGTGATGATTCCCCGCCCTGAGACGGAACAACTGGTGGACATCGTGACGGAGCGGTTGAAAAAGTTGGGACGGGAGCGGTTGATGATTGCCGACATCGGAACGGGTTCGGGGGCAATTGCTTTGGCGTTGGCGCATCGCTTCCCTGAAGCGACCGTTTACGGCGTGGACATTTCGGCGGAAGCGTTGGAAGTGGCGGAGGAAAATGCCCAACGATTGGGGTTACAAAAGCGGGTCGTGTTTTTGCGGGGCGATTTGACAGAGCCGTTGGAAGCGATTTTCCCGCCCCACACTTTTGATGCCCTCGTCGCCAACTTGCCTTATGTCGCTGACGCCGAATGGGAACGGTTGTCGCCTGAGGTGCGTTGTTATGAACCGCCCATCGCCCTTCGGGGCGGGGCGGACGGGTTGGCGGTCGTGAAGCGGCTGATGCGACGACCGTTACAGCGATTGCTTGGTCCTTGTGGCATCGTGGCATTGGAGTTGGGGATTGGTCAACCGCCCATCGTGGCAAAATGGCTTCAGGGATGGCAGGTGACAATGTTGGCGGATTGGGAAAAGCGGGAACGATTTTTGATTGCCCAAAAGCGGTCGTGAACGATCGGAGGGACGCAGCGGATGAGCCGATGGATTGCCCTTGTCACCTTTGCCCTCGTCGCCCTTTTGCTTCTGGCGCTGTCGCATTGGCGGTTAGACGAGTTATCGCGGCAGTGGTGGCAACAGGTGCGCAGCCACTTTTCCCTTCCCCAAATGCGCCAGCAATGGCGGAGCGTGTTTTTCCTTCAGCGGGCGCAGGAAGCCCTCAGTCGGCAAGATTGGGGGCAAGCGGAGCAAGCCCTTCGGGAAGCGTTGCAAAATGACCCCAAAAATCAAGAGGCGTGGCAGTTGCTGATGATGGTGCTGATGCGTCAAGGTCGGATGAAGGAGGCGGAGGCAACCGCCCAGAAAATCGCCGACCCGAAAGGACGCGCCCAAGCCTTATTGGTGATCGCTGATGCCCTTTACATGCGAGGGGACTTTGAGCAGGCGGAGCGAATTTACCGAAAGGTGCTGGCGTTAGACCCCGACAATGCGATTGCCTTGAACAATTACGGCTACTTGTTGGCGGAGCGGGGGGTTCGGCTGGAGGAAGCGGAGCGGATGATTCGCAAGGCGTTGCAATTGCGCCCCAACGAGCCAGCCTTCCTTGACAGTTTGGGCTGGGTCTATTTTCAGCGGGGGGAGTATCGGCGGGCGTTGCCCTACATTGAGCGGGCGGCAAAGATGCGCCCTGACGATGCCGAAGTGCGTTATCATCTGGGCATGGTTTACTGGCGGTTGGGGAATCGTTCGGCGGCGCGGAAGGAATTTCAAACGGTCCTTCGGCTCAACCCCAACTTTCACCCCGCCCGCGAGGCGTTGGACGCTTTGCAAGATGAGGAAATGGACGAGGAGATGCGAGGCGAACGGGTGCGCACTTGACGGTGCGTTTTCGGGAGTGACAGGCTGTGGCAGTGCTCATTGACCGTGTGACGGTTAGCCCCTTTCAGAGCAACTGTTACTTGGTGGCGTGCCCCGTGACGCGGGAAGCCCTTGTCCTTGATGCGGGGGATGAAGCCCCTCGCATCTTAGCGATGCTCGCTTCCCATCAAGTGACGGTCAAAGTCATCGTCGCCACGCATGGGCACTTGGATCATGTTTTGGCGGTGAGGGCGGTGAAGGAGGCGACAGGGGCGATTTTTCTGATGCCCGAAGGGGAGTGGGCATTGGCGCGACAAGTTCATGAAATCGCTCCCCTTTACGGATGGGCGAATGCCGAACCCGTGCCGACGCCTGACGGCTTTTTGCACGATGGCGACACCTTGACGATTGGCACGCTCACTTTTCAAGTGCTCTCCGTGCCTGGGCATTCGCCCGACCACATCGCCCTTTACCTTCCTGATGCGCCTGGGCATTTGTTTTGCGGTGATGTCCTTTTTGCGGGGAGCGTCGGTCGGACGGATTTGCCGGGGGGCGACGGAAAGCGGTTGCGCCAATCCCTCCGACGGCTGATGGCTTTGCCCGATGCCACCATCGTCCACCCTGGACACGGACCTGAGACAACTATTGGGCAGGAACGAGCGAGCAATCCCTTTGTCAGCGAGGTGACTTTTGAATGGGGCGACGACCCAAACGAGTAGAACCTTCCGCTATCACTCCTTCCCCTGAGCCTGCAACGCAACGACCGCGCCGTCGTCGGGGTGAGGCGAGGGCGAGGCGGTTGGAAGCGCACCCGACGCGCGGGCAAGGGATAGGCGTTGAGTTCGGGGAAGGCGTTTTGGGCGAAGAAGATGCCTTTTCCCTGCCGGGGCAACAAATTGCCCGACTGGTGTTGGAGACGGTCGCCCAGATGCCGCCACCGGGCGTGGGATTGCGGACGATTGCGGGGCTTTTGCGGGGCGAAACGCGGGCTAACTGGCTCAGTTACATCGCCCGCACCGAAAATTGGGGGGCACTCTTCCCGAATTCGTTAGGGAGCGTGGAGGCGCTCTTGCGGGATTTGGTTCGGGCTGGCTACATTGAGGGCAAGCACTTTGTCCGCTTGACGGAGAAAGGACAACAGGCGTTGGACGGAGTGGACGAATTGCCCGTCCCCCGCCGTCCCTTGCGGGTCGTTCCCCCGTCGTTGCGCCCATTGCTTTGGAAGTTGCTGTTATTGCGGGCTCGGTTGGTCAATGAGCGGAAAGCGCCGGGGTTGCTCAAGGACAGCGTGCTCCTGCAACTTTTGGAACGCCCACCCAAGCGGGTGAGCGACCTGAAAAAGTTGAAAGGCGTCGGGTCGTTCATCGTCCATCAATTGGGCAAGGAAATCGTCCGCATCGTCCGCGAATTTTTCCGACGCCAAGAAGCGCCAGCGAAAAACACCCCGACGGATGAAGCATCCTGAACCGTTGCCCTTCAGCGCACCTGCACCTGGAAGCGCTCCACGATCGGGTTGGTCAACCCAAAGACATCCCGAACGATGACGACGCAATCGTAGATGCCGGGCTTGTCAAAGGTGAAACTGACTTGTCGCCCACGACGGTCGGGCAAATCGGGTTGGACGCCGTTTTCAGGCGAGAAGTCCCAAAGGATTTCCATCGGAAGGTTCGTGCCCGTCACGGAGGCTTCTATGACGAAGGGTTGATTGACTTGGGCAAGGTAGCGCATGAGAGGCTTTTCGCCGGGAGCAGGCATTGTCAAGGCGGAAGAGCGGAGTTGGACGATGGGTTGGTGGGGGCTGCGGGGGCGAAGGGCAAGGCGGGCGATGTAAAGTTCGTCGGGGGCATCGCCAGAAATCCCCAATCGGTAAAGGAGCAGGGGAGGTTCAGGGGATGTGCCCATCAGTTGCAAGGGGATGACCACCGTTGCCCACAGGTCATCAAAAGACATGGCTTCATCGGGGGGCAAGCGGAAGGTGAGGGTGAGTAGACCTTTGTCGGTGACGAAAAGCAACGAGAGCATTTTCAGGGTGCGAATGACAGGGGGTTGTCTTACGGGCGGTTGGGTCGTTCCCGCGCCCATTCCCCCGATGCCAGGGGCGCCCACTCCCCGACCGCCCATCCCATAGGGCGCGCCAGGTCCTATCTCGCCTCCCATCTCGCCGCCGGGCATCCCACCTGCGAGACCTCCGGGCATTCCGCCATACGGATTGAACATGCCACCCGAAAGCCCACCGAAATTAATGAAGCGGCGCAAACCCAAACGCCGCTGACGACTTCCGCCAATGATTCCCATCCCGCCACCATAGGGCGAAAAGCCAGGCATGCCCGGCAATCCGCCGAAGAAGCCTGGACCACCTGCGCCATAAGGGCTGGCAGGTCCGCCAGGGAAACCGCCGAAGGGCATGCCCCCTGGTGCACCGCCTGGGTAGCCAGGTCCGCCACCAGACGGTCCACCCGTCTCAGGTCCTCCGCCAAAGCCAGGGGCGCTTGGTTCGCCAGGCATTCCCGGCGCGCCGGGAGCGCTCGGTTGCCCTGCGGAAGGCGTCGTCGGGATTTCCAAAGGGGCGGGTGGGATGAAAGTGAGGACAAGTTCGTAGTCGCTTAAGGGGCGAGTCAATCGCAAGGGACGGCTGAAAATGAGTTGTCCACCCGACCCGTAACCTTCCGTGATCACCAGCCACGACGGCAAGCCCCGATAGACATGCTCGGAGAAGGGGAATTGGCTTTGCCCACTGCCCATCGGGGCTAAGCGAGGTTTCAAGTCTAATGTCTCTGGGACGCCCGTGAAGAGAAGCAACTCCCCCTGCGGGGGCATTTCTATCGGTGACTCTTTCGTCCCCCAACGCTGTTGCAGCCATTCGGCGATAGGGTTTTGCGGATAGGCAAGGCTCATCAACGCCGCCACTCCGACGAGCAGGCTCATCGTCAACTGTCGGCGCATGGCTTTTCGCCTCCCGTCTTTTTTGACCGACGCAAAAGGGACGCCTTTATTTTGCCACCCTTTTTGTCAATTCGCCTGCGCTATACTTGCCCCTTCGGAGGCGCATGGGCAATGTGGCGTGGCTTGACCGAACGGTTGCAGAACTTGTTAGCCCGATGGCGAGGACGAGGGCGCTTGACGGAAGAGGAGGTGGACGAATGGCTGCGGGAGTTGCGGTTGAACTTGTTGGAGGCGGATGTCAACTTGCGCGTCGCCCGCCAGTTCGTCGGACAACTGCGGGAACGGTTATTGACGCCCGAAGTGATGGAGCATCCCAACCCGTCCCGCCGCATGACCCAAATCGTCTATGAGGAACTGACCCGCTTGCTGGGTGAAAAGCCCTCGCCGTTGGTCTTTGCGTCGCAACCGCCGACGGTGTTTTTGCTGTTGGGCTTGCAAGGTTCGGGCAAGACGACGACTTGCGGGAAGTTGGCGCTGCTTTTGAAAAAGCAAGGGCGACGCCCTTTGCTCGTCGCCGCCGACTTGAAACGACCCGCCGCCGTTGAACAACTGGAGCAAATCGGGGAGAAGGTGCAAGTGCCCGTCTTTGCGATGCGGACGGGTTCGCCCGAAGATTTAGCCCACGCCGCCCTGCACCACGCCCGCACTCATGCCCACGATGTCCTCTTGGTGGACTCAGCGGGGCGCTTGCACACTGACGACGAATTGATGGACGAGTTGAAGCGCCTTAAACGGGCGTTGCAACCCCACGAAGCGTTGATGGTGTTGGATGCGACGACAGGGCAAGATGCCGTTCGGGTCGCCGAAACTTTTGACAGTGAAGTCGGCATCACGGGCGTCATCTTGACGAAATTGGACAGCGACGCACGGGGCGGCGCGGTTCTTTCGGTGCGGGCTGTCACGGGTAAACCCGTCAAACTCGTCGGCACGGGCGAACACCTCAGCGATTTGGAAATCTTCCATCCCGACCGCATGGCGGCGCGCATCTTGGGGTTAGGCGATGTCTCGTCGCTGATGGAACGGGTGGAGGGCATCATGGACGAGGCGACCGCCAAGCGGATGGAAGAGCGATTGGCGAAAGGCACTTTCGGCTTGGATGACTTGCTCTTGCAATTGCGCCAGATGCGCCAGACAGGTCCGTTGGAGCAACTCCTTTCCTTTTTGCCCGGCTTGAGCGGATTGGGCGGACCGCGCCTGCAAATAGACGAGCGAAAACTCAAACGGATGGAAGCCATCATCCTGTCCATGACGCCAGAAGAGCGGCGCAACCCTGACATCCTTGACGGCTCCCGCAAACGGCGCATCGCCAAAGGTAGCGGGACGACCGTTCAGGAAATCAACCAACTCTTGCGCCAGTTCAAGGCGATGCGTGATACAATGAAACGGCTCGCCAAAGCCCGACTGAGTGACAAGGAATTGCTCCGCCTTCTGGGCGGCATGTAGCCATCCGTCAGTTCGTCAACGAGAAAAAACTTCGTTTCGGTGAAGCGAACCGACAGAGGGCAAAAGGGCGAGAAAGCGGAAAGGAGGTGAGACGGCATTGGTGCGGATGCGCTTGATGCGGGTCGGGGCAAAAAATGACCCGCGCTATCGCATTGTGGTCGCTGATGCGCGCACCCGACGGGATGGTCGGTTTCTGGAAATCTTGGGTTACTACCATCCCACCCGCCAACCCGAAGTCGTGCACATTGACAAGGAGCGAGCCCTCTATTGGCTTTCGGTTGGCGCCCAACCGACGGAAACGGTCGTGCGGTTGCTGGCGAAATTGGGCATCTGGCAAGAGTTCCATCGGCTCAAAAAGCAACAAAAGCAAACGGTGACACCATAGCGGGCGCATTGCCCATCCCTTGCCTGCCCAAAAATCCATCCTACCCATGAGGAAGGAGGAGAGCGATGGCGATGGAGCAGCGGACTTCCTTAGGACAACTGGTGGAGACGATTGTTCGCTCCCTTGTGGACAATCCCAACGAAGTGAGCGTCCGCCAGATAGAAGGCGAACGAACTGTCATCGTGGAAGTGCGGGTCGCCCCCACCGATTTGGGCAAGGTCATCGGCAAGCAGGGGCGCATCGCTACCGCCATCCGCACCTTAGCCCGCGCCGCCGCCACCAAAGTCGGCAAAAAGGTGACGGTGGAAATCCTGTGAGGGCACAAAGGGCAACATCTTGACGAGAAGGTTGCATCTGCCGAAAAGCGTCAGCGGCGTCCCGTGCCATCGGGGTGCGGCAAAGCCCACCGCAAGGTGAGCAACGATGGCGAAACGCAAGGGCGTTCCGATTATCGCCGACCCGTTGCGAGCATGGACGCAACCCGTCGGCACGATTGTCGCCACGCATGGGTTGAAGGGCGCTGTCAAAGTGCATCCCAAAGGGGAAAGGGTGCTGCCCCTTTTTGAGGTGGGGCGAACCTTCTGCCTTGTTGCCCCGTCGGGGCGACGGCAGAAAGTCACCATTGAAAGCGTCTATGCCAAAGGCGCCAACTTCATCGTCAAGTTCGCCGAATTCACCCACATCACTCAGGCGGAGCAAAGCATCGGGATGCAGTTGACCGTTCCCGAAGAGTGGCTGCCTCAGTTAGATGAAGGCGAGTTCCTTGCCAGCGAACTCGTCGGAATGACCGTCGTCACTGAGGCGGGTGAGGAAATCGGGGAAGTTTTGGAAGTGATGGAAGCGGGGGCGCACGATGTCTTGGTGACGGGGCGGGGGATGATCCCGATGGTGAGGGAGTTCGTTAAGGCGATAGACCGTCAAGCCCGCCGCATCGTCATTAAGCCTCAGCCGGGCTTGCTGGAGGAGGCGCCCAAGCGCTACCGATGGCGATGGCGAAAGTGACCTTCCATGTCTTCACCCTTTTCCCTGAATGGTTTGAGTCGCCATTGAAGGTGAGCATCATCGGGCGTGCCATCCGTGACGGGCACATCGCCGTCTGTTGCCACAACATCCGCCATTACGCCACCGACAAGCATCGGACGGTGGACGATTACCCCTTCGGTGGCGGGGCAGGTTTGGTGTTGAAACCCGAACCGATTTTTTCGGCGGTGGAAAGTGTGTTGGCGCAATTGTCGCCCCCTTCAAACCCGCCCATCATCCTGCTATGCGCTCAGGGTCGCCCCTTCACCCAAGCCGTCGCCCAGCAACTTGCCCGCCATCCCATCCTGTTTTTGATTTGCGGGCATTACGAGGGCGTGGATGAACGGGTGCGAGAACATTTGGTCACCGACGAATTGAGTGTCGGCGATTACATCTTGACAGGGGGCGAACCTGCGGCGATGGTCGTGATAGATGCGGTGGCTCGGTTGGTGCCCGGCGTCATTGACGCCGAATCGCCCGTTGAGGAGTCCTTTGCGGGCGGGTTGCTGGAGTATCCGCAATACACCCGTCCGAGGGTCTTTCGGGGTTGGGCAGTGCCAGAGGTGTTGGCTTCAGGCGATCATGAAGCCATCCGAAAATGGCGGCGACGGGAAGCGCTCAAGCGCACCTTGCTGCGCCGCCCCGATTTGTTGGTGCGGGCGCCCTTGACCGAGGAAGATTGGCAACTTCTGCGGGAAATAGAGGCGGAACTTTCCCGCTCAGGGCAATTGTTCGCCCAGTGGCGGAAGTGGTCGGTGCTTCCTTAGAACCATCGCACGACGGGCATCAAGGAAAGGGTTAGCCACAGGGCTAAGCGGACAGCGTTGAGCAAATCTTGCGGATGGGTCTTTTTGAGGGGATGGGAAGCAGCGGGGGCAACCTTTTGAGCATTGAGACGGTCTTTGGCGCGCTCCAGCCATGACCAAGTGGCAGCGAGGCAAAGGGCAGTGAGTTCCAAGAGAGGGAAAGGCGAACCCATCCCCGCACTATGACGCACGGGCGAAAGGATGGTCGCTACCAGCAACCCGAATAGAGTCGCATGGCAAAAGTGCCGAACGATGCCTTGCACGGCGGATGGGACGAGGGAAGGAAGCCAAATCGTTGCCCCGACCACCCCTGTCCAAATGACGAACCCTTGCACGGACGGCTGGCGGGTTAAGGACGCCAACATCTCTGGCAGCATCATCTCCATCGCTGGCTCACCCCACGCTTCGGGATGTGATAGCCGACCAAGATTGTAGCGACGCCCGCAAGGATTGGCAACGGCATGACAACGGGGAAAGGCGTGTTAAAATAGCGTCGGCTTTCCATCCCATCGGAGGTGTCTCGTCTGTGGCAGGTTTGCGGAAGGTCAAGATGGATTGGGACTTGCTGCGCTCTTTTGACCCGACCCCCTTGCTGACTTTGGAGCAGGAACTGGAAGAAGCCGTTCGGCAGGAATATGAGGCGCGTCGGATGGCGATTACTGAGAAGAAGAAAGAGCCCAAGCGGCGCCGTCGCCGAGGCGCTGTCGCAACCGAAACGGTCTCGGAAGAAATCTCTCCAATGGCGGCGGGTTAAAAAGGCGGCGTAGCTCAGCGGCAGAGCACGCGGCTCATAACCGCGGGGTCCAGGGTTCAAATCCCTGCGCCGCCACCATCTTTGAGGAGCGAGGGGCATGGAGCGATTACCCGAAGAGGCATTGACATCGCCTTCCCTTGACTTGGACTTTTTGCGCGACCTCATCGCTTTGGTGGAGCGAGAGGATTTAGCGGAACTGACGGTCAGTTGGGGCGAGGTGTCCATCACGGTGCGCCGGCAAAGGCTGACGCCTTCCCTTGCCGCCCCTTCTTTGATGCCTTCCCTGCCTGCCTCCCCTTCCCCAACGCCTCAACGCCAGCGGGCAAAAACCCCACCGAAGGAAGTTGCCGTCACCGATGAACGCCTCTTCCGCATCACTGCCCCCTTGACAGGGGTGTTTTATTCCCGCCCCCGCCCCGATGCCCCACCCTTCATCTCCGTCGGTTCGCCGATAGAGCCGGGGCAAGTCGTCGCCTTAGTGGAAGCGATGAAGTTTTTCAACGAAGTGCGCAGCGAAGTCGGTGGCGTCGTCCGAGAAATCGTCGCCAAAGACGGGCAATTGGTCCGTCACGGTGACACCCTTATCATCGTGGAACGCAGGGATTGACAGGAGGCGAGGTCAACATGTCTACCATCGTCCAGCAACGGTTGCTCATCACCTTGATCGTGGTCGTCGCCGCTTTTTTGGTGGCGTTCCGTCCCCTGCGGCTTGGTCCTTTTGAAGAGTATCGGGTGGAACTGACGATGCGCTACCGCTTCTCCCAACCCTTTTCCGCCATCGCCAAAGACCAACCGATGGAGCGACTGATGGAAGATTTGCTCCGCCAAGCCAAGATAGAGTTGGCGGAAGTGGAAACGGTCGGCGAGCATCTTTTAGTCATCCGCGATGAAGCCCCGACGGTCAGCGAAGCCTTGAAACATCAAGAGCGCATCCAGCAACTGATGCGCCGCCGCTTCCCTCAAGCGACCCTCGTGGAATTTGAGCGACAAGAGAAGGGCGAAAAACCCCTTCGGCAACTGGGGCGGTTGGGCATTTTCAAGCCGTCCTTGAATTTGCGGTTGGGCTTGGACTTGCAGGGCGGAAGCCGCATCGTTTTGCAATGCCGTCGGGCAGAAATGGTCTTTGAGTTGGGCAAAACTTTAGACCCCCGCCAGCGCCTCGCCGCTCAGGAAACCATCACCGCCGAACTGCAACGGCGAGGCTTGGAAAATTTTGAGGTGCGACTGGACGAATCGGGACGCATCGTTTTCGTCCGCAGCCAATCCACCCCCCGAACCGTTGAACGGGATGCCCGCTTGATAGAGACGACCTTGCGCCGCCTTTACGGTTCTGCCAAAGAACTTTCCGAGCGCCGTCAGTTTTTCCAAGTGACGCCCGAACGGGTGGAGACGGTGCGGCAAATCATTGACCGACGCATCAACAAATACGGTGTCGCCGAACCCCAAATTTACCGCGAAGGCAATGACCGCATCGTCGTGGAGATGCCCGGCGTGCGCAACCCCGAAGAAGCCTTGCGCTTGATCGGCGAAATCGGCGAACTGGAATTTCGGGGCGTCCCCGACAAATATCGCGTGGAAGAGGTGCAGGAAGGCGAACGGCAAAAGGTGATTTTTCGTGACGCTCAGGGCAAGGAAGTGCCGCCCTATCAGGTCTATGCCGAATCGCCCCTCGTCGTCAAAGGCACAAACCTCAAACCGCCTGTCAATGTTTTTACCAACCCCTTAGCCATCAATCCCCGTGAGCGGGTGCAAGTGCATCTGGAATTTGACCGAGAAGGCGCCCGCAAATTTGACGACTATGCCCGCCGCCATGTCGGCAAGCATGTCGCCATTTGGTATGACCGAGAATGCATTAGCGCCCCTGTCTTGGAGTCGTCCTATTACGGCGGGCGAGCCACCATCACGGGCATCCAATCCGTAGAGGAAGCCAACCTGCTCAAAGTTGTCTTGGAAGCGGGGGCGTTGCCCGTCCCCGTCTCCGTCCTGTGGCGTCAAAGCATTTCGCCGACTTTGGGCATTGACACGATTTACAAGAGCCTCAACGCCGCTTTCCTCGCCGCCTTCGTGATTGCTGTCTTCATGATTGGCTACTATCGCTTGCCAGGCTTGTTAGCCTGCGTGGCGTTGGCGATGTATGTCGTTGTGGTGTTGGCGTTCATGAGTTTGCAAGTCGGTCAATGGCGTCCCGTGCTGACGCTCCCTGGCATCGTCGGGCTCATCATTTCACTGGGCATGGCGGTGGATGTCAATGTCATCTCCTTTGAGCGGCTGAAGGAAGAGTTGCGAGCGGGCAAGCCTATCCGCACCGCCGTGGAACTTGCCTTTGACCGTTCTTGGACAGCCATTTTGGATGCCCATGTGACCATCCTGATCGCCGCCGCCATCCTTTACTACTTCGGCACGGGACCCGTTCGGGGCTTTGCGACGACGCTGACGGTCGGGACGCTGGCAAATTTGTTCAGCGCTTTCTTTTCGGTGCGTGGGATGATGGAGGGGCTGGTGCGGACGAAACTGGGCGAACGAAAAGCCCTCTTCCAAACCCTTGCCGACCTTCCCGCCATCCGCCACCTTCTCGCTGGCGGGTTGACGACGCAGGAGCGCTAACAACGGAGGGATGACCGTTTTATGCAAGGGACACCGATAACGCCGACAGAACGCATTGACTTAGTGGGCAAGACGCGCCTTTGGTTGGGCATTGCCCTTGCCGTCATGGTCGTTGGCTTTTTGGGTTTAGCCGTGCGGGGGCTGAATTTGGGCATAGATTTCACGGGCGGCGCCCTTTATCAGTTCCGCTTCCCGCAAAAAGTCGCCACGACGACCCGCGAAGAGGTGCGCTTGGCGGGCGAAGTCCGAACCATTCTGCGCCGATTGCGGTTGCCGTCCGCACCCGTCATCCAAGTCGCTGAAGGCGACACCCTTTTGATCCGCCTGAAATTGCAAAACGAGCGGGAGAGCGAACGATGGCGGAAAGTCATCGCCCAAGCCCTCAAAAAGCGCTACCCCAACATTGAAGAGGCGACGACGGAATTCATCGGCTCCACCGTCGGTGGCGAATTGACGACAGCCGCCATCTGGGGCACGGTCTTGGGCTTGCTGGGCATCTCGGCATGGATTTGGCTGCGCTATCAAATTTTGGGGGCAGGTTGGCTCTTCGCCCTCGGCGCCCTTTTCGCCCTCGCCCACGATGTCCTCGTCCTCATCGGCTTCGTCGCTTGGGCTCACATTGAAGTCAACAGCGCCTTCATCGCTGCCCTGCTGACCGTCGCTGGCTACTCGGTGCAGGACACGGTGATCATCTACGACCGCATCCGAGAGAACTTGCGCGTTCGGCGGGGTTGGGCATTGGAACGCATCGTCAACTTCAGCCTTTTGGAAACGATGCCCCGCTCCATCAACACTTCCCTAACGACCGCCCTTTCCCTCATCGCCATCTTGCTGGTGGGTGGCGTGGCGGTCAAACCCTTAGCCCTTTCGTTGCTTTTCGGCATCGTGTCAGGCACTTACTCGTCCATCTTCATCGCTGCGCCTTTGGTGTTGGTGCTGCAGAAATGGTGGGAGAAGCGGCAAGCGAGTCGTCCCCAACCTGTCAAGGCAGTCCGACCGACCGTCGCTGGCGAACGACGCCCCATCTTGCAGGTGCCGACGGAAAGGACAGCCCCTTCAGCACAGGAAAGCGAAGGCAGTGAAGAGGCGAAAGCCCCCACTGGCACCATCCTTCGTCCGACCCCAACTGCCCCACCTCGTCGGCGACGCAAGCGACGGCGTTAACGCCCTTTCCCATCCGACAGGGCGCAAAGCCTTGTGCCCTTTCAACCGTCAAGAATGGTTGCAGGGATGGAAGGAGGCGACGGATATGCAATGGCAGCGCCCTGATGGGCGCGCCCCCGACCAAATGCGTCCCATTCGCCTCGTGCGCGGTTGGCATCGGTTCGCCGAAGGTTCTTGCCTCATTGAAGTCGGCAACACCCGTGTCTTGTGCACGGCATCGGTGTTAGACCGTGTGCCTCCTTTCCTGAAGGGCACTAATTCGGGTTGGGTCACCGCCGAATATGGGATGCTTCCTCGCGCCACCCACACCCGCAATGAGCGAGAAGCCCGTGTGGGACGGCAAGACAGCCGTTCGGTGGAAATCCAACGGCTCATCGGGCGTTGCCTTCGGGCGGCGGTGGATTTGTCGGCGTTGGGCGAGCGGACAATCGTCATAGACTGCGATGTCCTTCAAGGCGATGGCGGAACGCGGGTCGCTGCCATCACGGGCGGCTTCGTCGCCTTAACCGAAGCCCTTTGGCGGTTGCAACAAGAGGGCGTCCTCAAAAAATTGCCCATCTACGGTTGCCTCGCTGCCGTCAGCGTCGGCATCGTCAACCGACAGATGCTTTTGGACTTGAATTACGACGAAGACTCCCGCGCCAGCGTGGACATGAATGTGGCGATGTTGGAGGACGGACGCTTCGTGGAAATTCAGGCGAGTGCCGAAGGCGAAGCCTTCCACAAGGAGCAACTGGATCAACTGTTGACGCTGGCGCAAAAGGGCATCCGCCAACTCATCGCCCTGCAAAAAAAGGTGCTGGAAGGCATCCTGTAACGAACTGTCAAGGTGGCTACTCGCCCTTCTCTGCCGTTTCCCTTCGGGCTTGATAGACCCCGCCCCAACTTACCGAACCAGTTTCTTTCTCGGTCCGACGCCCGTCAGGTCAAAGGGCTTGAAACCCAGCGAGAAAGCGGGGGAGTTGGGTTTGAGGCGGAAGTTGCGACGGGGTGCGTCCACAAATTGCGGGTCGGCGATGAGCGAGTTTTTGTCCATCCCCTTCGCCTGCCATTCGTCCCAAGTCAAGTTGCCAAACTTGATTTGACCGCCCCCTTCCCGCCAGTAAAGGTTGCGGTCAAAGACGAAGTTGAAGTCGCCGATGTTGCCTTGCACCCATCGCTCCGTCGTCCCGATGACGATGTTGCCTTCAAAGCGGAAACGCAAATGGGGTTCGGGACGCGTCACCTGAATTTGCCAATCGCGCCCGTAGGCGAAGATGTTGTTGCGGACGATGTTTTCTCGCCCGTAGTGCTGATGGAAACCGCCATGCGTCGTGTCGTGGACGAGATTGTTCTCGGCGACGATGCCCGTTGAGCCTTCGTCAAAGTAGATGCCCCAACCGCCATATCTCAGCCCCGCGATGTCGTGAAACCAATTGTTGCGGATGACCGTGCCGTTTTGGATGCCGAGGGTGTAAATAGCGCCCATGTCGCTCAAAATCGGTCCGTCGCCGTCGCTGCGTTTGCCGATGTGATGGACATGGTTGAACTCAACGATGTTGCCCCCTGCCAGCGAGCGCCCGTAGCCCCAAGTCCAACCGATGCTGATGCCCGTGTAGAAAAAGTCGGCGATTTCGTTGTGGGCGATGCGGTTGCCGTAACTTTGTCCGACCCAAACGCCGACGGCGCTGTGGAACATCCGACCGCCATCGCGGATGAGGCAATCGGTGACTTCGTTGCCGAAAGTTTGCTCCGCTTTGTCGTCACGGATTTGTCGCTCGCCGATTTTGATGCCGCCTGCGCCCAAGTCAAACAAGTGGCAACCGATGAGGCGATTTTCGTGACAACCCCGCGCCAGTTCCACGCCGTAAGTGCCGACATGGGCAACGGTGCAACCTTCAAAAACGCAATGGCGGACGCCTTCGCCGTAAATGGCGCCGGGCACTTCCACCGCTGCCTGCGCAAAGCCGCCGACTTCCTGACCGCGCAAACTGGCTTCAGGGAAATACCACTCGGCGTGGGCGAAAGCGATGTTGCGCCAGATGAGGTGCTCCACGAAGCGCCCTGCCTTTGGGTCGCCAACCATCCGAACGAGTTGCGCCAAAATGGGCGCGATGACTTCCGCCGTCCGAAAATCTTCGCCTGAACGGGGCAGGTAGTAGAGCGTGCCCGTGCGTTTGTCCAAAAACCATTCGCCCGGTGCGTCTAACGCCTCCAAGCAATGCTCCAAGTAGTAAGGGTCGCCAGCGTCCAACCGAAACACGCTGCGTTTGCCAAACTCCACCATCCGCTCCCTTTCGTCCAGTCGGATAATCGGCAACCGCGACTCCACCCATCGGTTCATGACGACGATTTCCGCATCAGTGATGGTGCTCCACGCCCGCAAGTCGCCGTCGCGGAAACGGAAGCGTCGCTGCCCTTGATTCCACGCCGTCTCTTGGGTCACATCGGGCACTTCGGCAACTTGCAAATAGCCCGTGTTGGGATGGCGGGCACGAATGGCTCGGTTGCCGTTCACCCAAAGTTGGCGGAAAAACCATCTGCCGTCCCGCACTTCGGGAATGTCCGTTGCCCACACGCGACGACCGTTCGCCGTTGCCCAACGCCAATCGGTGATGCGCCGACCACCGCTGAGGATGGGTTTTTCGTTGCGGTAAGCAGCAATCGTCACGGGGCATTGTGCCGTGCCCGAATGTTCAGGCGTGACGATGACGGGTTCGCTCAAAAAGTAAGTTCCGCCCCGCAGGGAAATGGTGACAGGTTGTTGGAGGGTGCCACCTTGTTGCGCCTTGAGGGTTTTCACGGCGTCCAAAGCCCGTTGAAGGGTTGCGAAGGGACCGTCCGTTTTGCTGCGGTTGGGCGACGGCAACTTCCCGCTCCACGCATCGTTGCCATTGGGGGCGACATAAAAGACGATGCCCGCTTCCGCCTTTTGCCCCCGCACATCGCTCACCCCCAAGCAAAGGCTTGCGAACGCCAACGCCATCCACCAACGCATTGTCCGCCACGCTCCTTAACGGGATTCGTCGGCGAAGGATTATGCCATCAAAATTGCGCTTGAACTCCTTCCGCCATCGCTCTGAGAGGACTGAGGGCAAGGGATGGGTGGCACAATTGGGCAAAGGCATCAGGGCAGACACAAGGGGTCTCATCCTACATGGCAGCGAGGCGAAAAGAGATGCGATGGGTTTGGCGCACCTTTTGCCTTTGGCTCACGGTGACGATCGCGGGGGCACAGCCGCCGACGGTCCGCCTTTCCGAAGTGAACCGACCGCTCAAGGAAGTGCTGGCGTCATTGAGTCAGCAAACGGGCATTCAGTTTGTGCCTGTCGGCGAAGCGGGGGAGCGGACGGTGACGGTGCGGTTGGAACGGACGCCGCTGCCTGAGGCGCTGCGCCAGTTGCGTGCCCTTGCCCGCTGCGCCTTCGTTCGGTTTTCGGGTGGCTATTTCGTCGTCCCGCTCTTTTCGCCCGAAGAGATGCGGCAACGCTTGGCGAAAGCGTCCCACCCCGACCAACTCGCGGGCATCTTGACTCTTTCGCAACGAACTTCGTGGGGATGGCAAACGATGACGGTTACCGTGCGCTTTCAAGCGCCCGACCGTTTGCTCGTGGAGTCGCCTGCTGAAACGCTCTGGACGGAAGGGGAGCGGGCGTGGCGATGGGACAAAAATCGTCGCGTCGTCGCTGAAGGGATGAACCCGTTGCTGGATTGGACGGACAGCGTTTTGGGCGTCGCTGCCGTGCCGTCCTTTGGGCATGGTTGGGCGAAGGTTAGTGACGGGGCAGGGGACAAGGGGCAAGGGACGAGTCAGTGGAGGCTGACGGAAGTGAGCGCCACCCTTTTGAAAGGGCGACCTGTTTGGGTGCTGACGCTGACGCGCCAAGGGCAAGTGCCCCGCCGACCCACCTTCACCTTCCTTCGGGTGACCCTCGCCAACACGATGTATGCGCCTTACCTTGAACCTGCGCCCGTGCCCTGGCAAGTGCGCTGTTTTGTGGATTGCGAGACGCAAAGCGTGGTGCGACGGGAAGTTTACGACCCGCTGGGGCGTCCGTTGCAAGTCGTCTCGGCAGAACCGTTGACCGACAAACCGCTCCCGCAAATCGCCCATCGCTTTGAAGTGCTGGACGGGGGCTTGACCATTTTGGTGCGGGGGGAATGGCAACCCGACGGGAGAGGTGGCGAAAAATCATCGTCCCTCGTCCCGCGTCCCTCGTCCCCTTCCGTTCCCAATTTGCCTGCTGATGTGTTGCGTTCCGATGCGCCTGTCGCCCGTCAATTGGCTCAAGCCGAGCAGGTTTGGCTTCGTCGGGACGATGGCGAAACGGCGTTGCGGTTGGTGCGGCAAACGGTGGCGCTAACGGAGCATCCCGCCGCCTTGGCGTCGGCGGCGTCCCTTTTAGCACGCCTAAATCGTCCCCAAGAGGCGTGGCAATGCCTGCAAAAAATGCGGGGGCATCTTTGGCAATTCGCCGAGGCGACAACTTTAGCCGTGCAACTCGCCGATGCCTTGGGGCGATGGGACGAACTTCAAGCGTGGCTTCAAGAGCAATCGGAGCGTCCTTCCCTTGCCGTTTGGATGGCGTTGGCGTATTTGGCGGAAGTAAAGGACTGGCAGCGGGAAAGGTTGAGCGACGAGCCGATGGGTTGGTATGCTCGCATCCTTCGCCACCTTGCCGCCCCCCGTCCCTCGTCCCCCGTCCCGCTCACCACCTTGACAACGCCTGAGGAGCGGGCGATGGCGTGGATGGCGTCCCAACGCCTTTTCTCTTGGGCGTGGGGGATGGGGCGAACGGAAAGGGTGATGGCGTTGGGGCGGGAATTGTTGGGGACGCCCGCCGAACCCATCGGACGAGCGTTATTGGCTTGGGCGGCGATGGAGCGAGAGGATGGCGAAACAGCACGCGAGCATCTGCGCCAATTGCGGGAACGCTTCGCCGATTGGACACTTCTGCGCCTTGCGATGGCAGAGTTGGCGGAAAGTTACGGCTTCACCGATGAGGCGGAAGGCGAATATCGCCGCTTGCTTTCGGAAGTCCCGATGACGCCCGAAGGCTTGCGCGCTCGTGAGCACTGGTTGCGTCGGCTCGTGGAGACGGACAAAGCCGAAGAGGCGGTGCGGTTCTTTCTGGACAGTTTGCGGGTCTTTCGGGACGACTGGGCGAAATCGGGATGGGCGGAAACCTTTCGGGAAATCGCCACGACCGCACTGCGGCACAACCGCATCGCCAACCTTGCCGAAGCGTGGCGGACGCAAAAAGTTGCCCACCCTGACCATGCATGGCTTTATGACTTGATGGCGCGCTTCAGCGAGAGCGAGGGCAACTTGGACGACGCTTTGGAAGTCCTGCATCAAGCGACCCTCACTTATCCGAGGATGCCGATTTTTGCGGGGCGCTGGTGTCAACTCGTCTTGCGGTTGCATGAAGGGGCACGAAGGGGGGACGACAACGAAAAAACCGTCACCCATTCCCCGTCCCGCGCCCCGCGTCCCCCGTCCCATTCCCCGTCCCTCGCCCCTCGTCCCGCGTCCCGCCGTCAGCAATGGGGACGAAAATGGGTAGCATGGATGGACGAACGACTGCGGACTTGGCGGCGACAATTTGCCGACCAACCCTTCTTTTCGTGGCTGTTCGTCTGGACGCCCAACTTGCTGGCAGCCTACGAGGAAAATCCCGCTAACATCCGAAAATGGGTGGGGGAATTTTTGCGGCGCGCCAAAGAGATGGCGCCGCCTTCCGAAGCGGAGCGACGGTTGCTGGAAGCCCTCCGTTTGCTCAACCATCCCGCCAATTGGTTGGATCAACCGAGCGAAATCCGCAACGCTTTGTTGCGCTTAGAGCAGGTGGACGGAGGGGAGTGGCATGGCTTACGGGTGCTGGCGCGCCAACTCTTTGCCACCTTCAACGGCGTCCAGCCCGACTTAAGGCTCTTTTTGCCCTTCCTTGATCGGGCGATGGAGAACTGCTGGAACGAAACCGAGCGCCTCGCCCTCGCCCAAAGCGCCCTCCCAGCGTTGATCGCCCGCCAACAATGGCAGGAAGCCATCACCCGCCTCCACCAGTGGTTGCAACTTCCCGGCAGTGACCTTTATCGGCGCAGTTTGCTTTTAGGCTGGCGGAACGCCTTGACACCTTTGGCGGCGGACGAGAAGGGACGGGAAATGTTGTCGCAAATGATGGGGTTGATGCCTGACGACGCCTTTGGATGGATGCTGCGAGCGGAAACTTGGGAAGTGATGGGCGGCACCGACAAGGCAAGGCAGGCTTACGAGCAAGCCCTTCAGCGTTCCGATGCCGATTGGCTCTGGCAACTTTATGGCGAGGCGGCACTGCGATGGGGGAACACCGAATTGGCGGAGCGAGCCCTCAAACGGGCGATGGGGCGAGCCCCTGATTGGGAGCGGGCGATGCTTTGGCTGCAAGCCCGCGCCCAAAGGGAGCAACTTCCCGATGTTGCCGTCCTGCAACGGTTTATCGCCCATTTCGGGTGGCGGTGGCAACTGTTGACCATTTTTGCGGGCATCGTCCATGACCCGACAGACGCTTTCCATCTATTGCGGTTGGCGGAGCGGTTGGCGACGATGGACGCGATGGCATCGCGGTCGCAGAAATTTTTCCTGCGGGTGAATTTGGCACGATGGGCAGGGCAGACAGGGCAACGGGAGTTGGCGCAATTTTGGCTGGAACGGTTGCGCCAACCCGAAGCGCCCGAAGAAATCCGCTCCGCTGCCGACGAAGTGGCAAAGCAGTTGCCATAATCCTTACGGCTTCAGGGGACGATGGGCAATTTTTGCGGTCTAACCTTCTGGGCGTTAACCACCCGCCATCCCGTTGAAAGGGAGTGACGATGGATGCGTTTTTGCCTGATGCTGACGGTTAGCAGTTTGCTTTGCCTTTGGGTTGCCTGGGCAGACCCCTCGCCTCAGGTGGTCATCCACTCTTTGGAACGGGTTTTGCGCCAGACGATTGTCAACCCGAAGGACGCCAATGGGGTGACCTTGCGCATCGTGCCCGCTTCGCCTGAGGAGACGGCAAAGGGCAAATTCCAATCGGTGGAAATCAGCACCAAACCCGCCAAAATCAAAGGCGTGTTTTTGCGGGAGTTTTACGGTCGGGCGATAGAGCCCGTCGTGGATGTCAACGCCCTTTTGCGGGAAGGCGAACTCAAAACCGTCGCCGTCAAAGAGTCGGTCATGGAGGGCGTGATGGATGCCGAAGCGTTGGAGCAGATTTTCGCCGAGGGCACAAGCACCCGCCCGATGAAAATCAAGGTTCGGATTACCGACGACGGACGGATTCAATTGCGGGGCATCTTGACGCTGTTGCGCATCAACAATCCCTTTGAGGCAATCTGCCGAGCGGAGCCTGGCAAGGATGGGCTTTATGTGCGCATTGACGAGTTGCGGGTCAACGGTGTGCCAGCACCCGCCTTTTTGCGCCACCGGTTGGAAGAGCGGGTTAACCCTGTCGTCAAGCGCGACGCTTTGCCTTTTCACCCCGAAATCCGTTCCGTGCGCATCCATCAGCAACTCATCTATGTCAACCGCTTGCCACCGACGAAAGGGATGGGTTGATGCCCTTTGAGGCGTCGCTGAAAGGCGAAGGGGGAACGAAATGGGATGAGCCAACCCAGCGATGGGATGACGACAGGCGAAGAGCAAGGGCGGTCAGAAATGCCCGCCCCATCGCCACCCACCCCGACCCCGCCAAAGCCTTCGGGCATCGTTCACTGGCTGGGTTGGTTGGTGGGCATCATCGGCATCGTGTTCGCCATCGGCATTTTCTTCTGGGCGCAACAGCAACGCCGATCGTGGCAGGACGAAAGGAGCGTCCTTCAACAAGCCATCGCTTCCGCCCGCCAAGTCTTCCTCAAACGCGCCAGCGATGAACTGGGTTATGCCAGCGTGGATTTGGAGGGCAACTTGCCCAACCGCTACCAAGCCAGTTTCCGCATCGGCGAGGCATTGCGTTGGCTTCAAGACGCCGAACCCTTGCTCAGCCCCGAAGGGCAGCGTCAAGCCGCCACTTTGCGCCAAACCCTGAGCCAGTTGACCGTCACCGCCGAGCAAGACCCCGCCAAAGCCCGCGAGGAACTGGCAAAAGTGCGGGACGCTTTGGAGCGACTCATCCGCACCGAAACCCGACGGCGGTGAGGGATGGTTATGCGGTTGAAGCGATTGAGTTTGTTCGGCTTCAAAAGTTTCGCCCAACGCACCGAGTTAGTCTTTGCGCCCGGCATCACCGCCATCGTCGGTCCGAACGGTTCGGGCAAATCCAACTTGCTGGACGCCATCCTTTGGGTGCTGGGGGAGCGGAGCACGAAGAGTTTGCGGTCACCCAAAGCCGCCGACTTGCTTTTTGCGGGCAACGGGAAAGTCAAGCCCGCCAGTTTGGCGGAAGTTTCGTTGATGCTGGAACTGGACGACGAAAACCTTGACGGGCGCAGCCATCGTGAGTGGCTGCAAGCCCTCTCCGAGTTGGTCATCAGCCGCCGATTGAAACGGACCGGCGAAAGCCAGTTCGCCATCAACCGCATCCCTTGTCGGCTAAAGGATGTGCAGGATTTGCTGTTGGAGTTGGGTCTCTCGCCCGATAGTTACGCCTTCATCACCCAGGCGGAAATTGACCGCCTCGTCCTCCTTTCGCCGCAGGAACGGCGGGAATTCATAGAGCAAGTCGCCGGCGTCCATCGCTTTCGGCTCCGCAGGGAAGAAACTTTGGACAAGTTGGGGCGGACCGACCGAAACTTGGTGCGGCTGCGGGACTTGATGGCGGAGTTACAACATCAGCGGGAAGCCTTGACCGCCGAGGTGGAGAAAGCCCGCCGCTACCAGCACCTTTTGCAACGCCAACGGGAATTGCAAATCGCCCTTTTGGGTTGGGAACATCAAGTCCGCCTTCGGCGGGTGGAACGATGGCGGGAAGAACTCGCCACCCTAAAGCAGCGGGTCGCAGAACTGAGCCAGCAACGCAATGCCCTTACGGCGCAACGGCAAGCGGCAGAGGAAACTCTCCAACGGATGGACGCCGATTTGCGAACCTTGCAGCAACAAGCCACCCAAACCTTAGAAACGGCGAAAGCATTGGAAAACGAATTAGCCCTTTGTCAAGAGCGCCGACATCACCTTGTCCAGCGCCGTCGCCATGCCGAACAGCAACTTTCTGCCATCACCCAGCGATGGCAAAAGTTACAAGCGGAGTGGGAGGAACTTCAGCGGCAGCGGGACGCCCTTTGGCAACAGCGAGAGCAATTCGCAAAGCAGGAAACGCAATGGCAAGCCCAACTAAAGCAAGTTCAGCAAAGGGTCGCCGAATTAGAAGCGCAATGGCAAGATGCCCACGACGAACTCTTTGACGCCGAGCGAACCGTCACCGAAACCCGCTCGCAGTTGGCAGCCTTAGAACCGCTCTTGCAAACCCTTCGGGCGCGTCAAGCGGAAGTCCAAAGCGAGTTGAGGGCAGCGATGGAGCGCCTGACCGAATTGCAACGCCGATGCGAGGAACTGACCGAGCAACTCAACGCCCTCCGTCCCGATGAACTGGATGCGACGACCCATCTGTTGCGCCATCGCTTGGAGGAACTGCTTACCCATCGGGAACGATTGGCTTTCAAGCAAAACACCTTGCGGGAGCAATTGGCGGCGGCGAAGGCGAGGTTGGCAGCGTTGGAAGAGATGGAGATGTCCCTTTCGGGTCTCCCACAAGGGGCGAAAGCCGTTTTGATGGCGGTGCGGGAGGGGCAACTGACGGGCGAATTTCATCTGCTCGCCCATCTGTTGCGGGTGCCTGAAGGGTTGGAAATAGCATATGAAGCAGCCTTGGGCGCCGCTGCCAACTATCTCGTCGCCCCGACTTTTCAGGAAGTGCAAAAAGCCATTGAGTTCCTCAAACGCCAAAACGCTGGGCGCGCCACCTTCCTTGCGTTGGATTTTTTGGCGGAATTGGGGAAGGAGGCGATGGGCGAAGGAAAAATGGGGACAAGGGACGCGGGGCGTGGGACGGAAAGAGGGAAGGGGGATGGCGTGATTGGGTGGGCGAGCGAGTTGGTGCAGGTCACCGACGAGCGCTTTGGGCATGCTGTGCGTTCTCTCTTGCGCCACACCTTGATCGTGGACGATTTGAAGGTGGCGCGCCGCTTAGCCCCGCAGTATCGCCATGTCCGCTTCGTCACTCTTTCGGGCGAAGTCATTGCCCCATCAGGCACGATTTCGGGCGGTGCGACTTTTCAGGGGGCGGGCAACATCTTCCAGCGCCAGCGGGAACGGGAGGAATTGAGCCATCGCATCCGCCAACTGGAAGCGCAAAGTCAAGCCATCCTGTCGCAATGGCGCGCCAACGAGCAAGAGATAGCGGCGTTGCAGCAGGAACTTGCCCATCACCAGCAACAAAAACAGGAAAGACAGCGGCGCGCCGAACAGTTGACCGCAGAGCGGGAACGGGTGGAAGCGGAGCGGATGCGATGGCAGCGGGAAGTGGAACGGTTGCGCGCCGAAGAAATCAGGCTCGTCAAAGAGCAGGAGCAATTGCAACAAGAGGTTGAGCAACTGCGCCAACGGTTGGAACAATCGCTAATTGCCCGCGATGCCGTGCAGGAACGACTTTTGCAGTTGCAAACTGCCCTCACCGAAGCGCAGCAACATCGGGACGCTTTGGCGCAAGCGTGGCAGCAAATGCAGATGACCGCGACCCAATGGCAAGCGCAATGGGACAACCTGCAACAACGCTCCGATGCTTTGACCGACGCCATCGCTGAAACGGAGCGGCAAAGGGAAGCGCTGCAAAAGGAACTTGTTGAACTCGCCGAAGAAGAGCGGGCGTTGGAGGAGCGCCTCCCGCAGTTGGAGCGGGAGTTGAAAATTTGCCTTCAGCGCCACGCCGAGGCGGAAAATGCCCTCGCTCAGTGGCACGAACGCCGTCAAGCCTTATTGCAACGGCGGGACGAGTTGGAGCGACAACTTTCAGCGGTGATGGCGCAGTATCAGGAAGCCGCCGAAGAGTTGCATCGGTGCGAGGTTCGGTTGGCGGAAGCCGAAGCGGAGCGGACAGCAATGGAACGGCGGTTGTTGGAAGAGTTTGGCGTTACGCCCGAAGTCGCCCACGCCGCCGCCCATCAGTTGGAGCAAAAGCAATCGGCACTGGACGAGTTGGAGCGGGTTCGTCAAGAGATGGCGGCGATGGGCGAGGTGCGGTTGGGCGTGTTGGACGAATTTGAGCGGCTCAACGAACGGGTCAACTTCCTCTCGGAGCAAATCGCCGATTTGGAAACGGCGCGAGTTGCCCTGCTCCAACAAATGGCGGCGTTGGAAGAGCAATTCAAGGCGCGCTTTCGGGAAGTTCTGGAGGAAGTCAGCCATGCTTTCAACGAGATGGTGCAGCGGTTTTGGCAAGGTGGCGAGGGGCGGTTGGTGCTGACCGAAGGGGCGACGCTGGCGGAAAGCGGCGTGGAAGTGAAGGTGAAGTTGCCAGGCAAAGCGGAGCAGGATTTGCTGGCGCTCTCAGGGGGCGAGAAAGCCATCGTCGGCTTGTGCTTATTGTTCGCCTTCCTAAAAATCAACCCGACACCTTTCGTCTTGCTGGACGAAGTGGATGCGCCCTTAGATGACACCAACACGGAGCGGTTCGTGGGATTGCTGCGGGAGTTTGCCGACCGCACCCAATTCATCGTCATCACCCACAACCCTGTCACCGTTCAGGCTGCCGACCACCTTTACGGCGTGACGATGGAAGAGGAGGGCATCTCTAAAGTTTTGTCCCTCTCCCTCAAAGAAGCGCTGGCGTGGACGGAAACGGATGCTCCCTCCGCCGTGCCTTAGCGGGCGAAAGCGCGTCGGAAATTGTCGTGGGAACGGCGGATGGTTTCTTTGGCGGCTGCGGCGTCGTGCCAACCTCGGGTGATGACCGCTTTGCCCTCCAGTTCCTTGTAGATGCGGAAGAAGTGCTCAATTTCCCGCAGCATATGGGGCAGGATGTCTCGGTAATCTTGGATGGTGTCATAGCGTGGGTTGTTGACAGGCACCGCCAAAACTTTCTCATCCCGTTCGCCTTCATCCAACATGTCCAGCAAGCCGATCGGGCGGGCAACCAACACGCACCCAGGGAAACTGGGCTCGTCCACCAAAACAAGGACATCCAAAGGGTCACCGTCCTCGGCTAAAGTGCTGGGGATGAACCCGTAATCGCCAGGATAGTGGACGGGCGAATACAAGGTGCGATTGAGTTTGAAGATGTTGAGGCGCTTGTCGTATTCGTATTTGTTCTGGCTGCCTTTGGGCACTTCCACGACGACATGGAATTGTTCGGGCATCTGGTCGCCGATGGGCAACGCCCAGTAGTCCATCTCCTTGCGTCACTCCTTTTCTTTTAGCGGGCGACTTGGCGCAATCGTTCCAATGCTTCAGGCGTTGCTAAGGCAATCACCGTGTCTCCCGCCCGCAGCACGGTGTCGCCCGTGACGACTTGCGCTTGATTGCCCCGAACGACGGCTGCCAGAAGGCAATCAGGCGGCAGCGCAAGGTCGCGGACGGCTTTGCCGACCAAAGGGGAATTGGGCGTCAACTCCATCTCCACGATTTCCAGCCCACCCTTTTGCAACAGCGCCAACGGCAAAAATTCACCGACGGCGACCTCCTGCTCAATGAGTTGGAAAAGCAAGGTGGTGGCGCTGATCGTCTCGTCAATGCCGAGGCGACGGAAGATGTCTTCGTTGCGGGGGTTGTTGACGCGGGCGATGGTTCGGGGGACGCCAAACCAACGCTTGGCGACTTGACAGATGATCAGGTTGTCTTCGTCGTCGCCCGTGACGGCGACGACCAAATCCGCCCGTTCCATTCCCATCCGAACCATCGTCCGAATTTCGCAGGCGTCACCGTAAAACACGGCGTCGCCCAATTCCTCCCGAAGCAGGTGATAGCACTGGGGGCGTTTTTCCACCAGCAAGACTTCATAGCCCTCCTGCAACAGCGCCCGTGTCAACTGGTAGCCGACTTTCCCGCCCCCAGCGACGATGATGTAACTGGGTCGCTTTCCTTCGCCGCTTGCCCGATGGGCAGCGACTTGTTCAGGGCTTGGCAATTCGGCGGCGTAGATGCGGCACATCTGTCGTGTCAGTTCCAGATACTCGTTGATGCTGCGGAAGGGTCGCTCAAAAAGGCGGTCAAACAACAGACCCGCCGCCAACACGGTGGCGCTGACGGTCTCTATGCCTAACTCGCGATAGACTTGCGCTCGCAACGGGTCGTAAACGCGCGCCAAAACTTTCGGGACGCCAAAAACCGTCTTGGCAATCTGCGACGCCATGATGTTGCTGTTGTCACCGTTGGTCACTGCCAGGAAAGCGTCAGCGTCCTCAATGCCCGCCTCCTTCAAGACTTCCACATCAATGCCCAAGCCCGTCACCGTTTGACCCCGAAAGTGTTCACCCAACCTACGAAAGGCGTCGGGGTCTTTGTCAATGACACTGACTTGATGCCCTTCGGTATCCAGCATCAAAGCCAAGGTGGAACCCACACGCCCACAACCCAAGATGACGACCTTCATGGCTCATCACTCCATGCCGTGACATTGTTGCTTTTGCCCGCTTGTGTCCATTTTTGCCCGCTCAAACTCCTCTTCAACGATGCGTCGCATTTCTGAGGCATCCTCATCGGGCAGGATGCCGACACACTTAGCAAGGGGATGAACGGATGGCTCAACGGTTTCAATCGTCACTCTAACTTTGCACGGTTCTGAGAGCCCTTCTAAAGGCTCAAGGGGTCGTAGCAACCCGTTTTCGTAGATGGCTTCCACTGTCTTACGCATGAGGCGTCACCCCTTCGTGTCCCATGTTTTTGCTCATGCTGGGACGCCATCAATGATGACTTCGCAAGGTGGGCGTCTCAGCAACGATTCGGCGGTGCGGGTGAAAAGACCGGGCACACGGTTTTCGGCGAATTGGACGCCCAACACGACTAAATCCGCCTGATAGTTTCGGGCAGTGCGGCGGATGCCCTCGTCGGCTTCCCTTGCCCGAACGATTTCCGTGACCGCCTTCAAGCCATGCCGCTCCACGATGCGTTGGGCGTGTTCTAACGCTTTTTGGGCTCGCTCGTTGACTTCAGGCGGTAGGGGCGCATCCAAGGTTAGCAAGCGCGGCACTTCCACGATGTAAGCCAGCACTAAGGTGGCGTGTTGTTGTCGTCCCAACCGACACGCTAACTCCACCGCCCGCTCGCTGTAAAACAGGTCAAGGATGGGCACAACAATCACCCGCGCCGCTTCCACCGAGTAGACGGCACGGGCAACTTCCTGCGGCAGCGGCTGAGGCAATCTGAGCATCCAAAAGAGCGTCAAACCCAAAGTGACCAGAAAACCGACAGCGATCAAAACGCCCAACGGATGCGGTTGCAAGGTCAATCACCTCGCCCTGACGGTCAAATGTCCAAGATAATTCGCAACGCTTCGTCAACCTCTCTCATTTTCTCCTCTGGACAATTCGCCCAGTCGGGTGATGGGACGCCCTTTGTCAATCACAAGAATCTGCTCACATAGCACAACGGAATCATGCTTCAAGCCTCCCTCTCCAGCCGGGACGAAAACATGGCTTGGGAGTAATTTTTGCCTGATGCGCGTCGTGAATGGCACGATGATGGTGTGGGGGCTATAAGGATTGGCTCTGTCCGTTTGGACAATGAGGACAGGTCTAATGCCCGTTTGTTCGGTGCCTTTTGTCGGCGATAAGTCAGCCAACCAGACTTCGCCCCTTTTCACGACCAATGAATTTCACCCCTTGACAACCGCTCCTCGTAATCAGTCAGTTGAGCCAGATAATCGCCCAAGTCCGACACTCCCTCTTCGGCTTCCCCAAGAATGGTGACCATTACCCGCATCGGTCGTTCGGGCAATTCATCTGGTGGCAGTTCAATTTTGCCGTCTGGATAAAGCACACCCTCTAAGGTTTTGTAAGCCATGCTCCGTCACCTCGTTTGCCAATAGCGCCAGCGGGCGATGCCCAAGGCGATAACCAATGAACCAATGACCAACGGCGTAATGATGGCGTGCCAACCCATGTTATTCGTAACAGCGTAGTAAACTCCGCGCACAACTACGAGCGCTCCAATGACCACCAGCGACATTGCCGTGAATTGCCGAAAAGTTCGCAATGGTTTCATGTCGTTGCCCATCACCGCTTTAGTCCAACACCCGAACTCTCACAATTGTTCGTTGCACAACGACCAATCTGCCTGACAAGCCTCTAACTCAATGACATCGTGAGCGAAAGCGATACAGGTGAGGATGGCTTCCCGACTGAGGTGAGGATACTCGGCGAGGATTTCGTCCACTGTCATCCCGCCTGCCAAGTAACTGAGGATAAGGCTGACGGGAATTCGCGTGCCTTTGATAACGGGCTTGCCTTGCATGATCTTCGGGTTTATCTCCACATACTCCTGCCAATTGACCATCTTCGTCACCTCGGTCGTGAAGGTTTTGCGACAGCAGCAACATTCATTTTGCTTCAGTCCTTTGGCGCTTCCTTCGTTCCAGTTCAATGCGGAAGCGCTCGTAAAGTTCCCACTCGCCCGTGTCGGCTAAGATCGCCAGTTGCTCTTCGTCCCAATTTCTGGGCAGGTTGCCGAAGATGGGTTTGCCCGTCCGATAGCGATACCAAGCGTAGTAGGCGACCCAAGCAGCGACCCAGAGGGGTCCGAGGATGCGGGCGATTTCGTGCGTCCAAAGGACGGCGACGACCATCAGGAAAGTCCCGATGACCGCTAAGATGCCCAAGACGGGAATTTCCATTTCGCCGACGCGGATGTTGAACGGGACTTTGTAGGGGCGGGGCGTGTGAGGCTCCTTGATGCGCAACGCCACCAATGCCGTCGTGCTCAGAAAGTAAGCCAACATCGCCCCGAAGGCATACATGTTCGCCATCGTCTCCATCGCTTTCCTGCCGCTGAAGAAAGCGAAGGTGGCTTGGATGGCGGCGACGGCAGAGAAGAAGAGGATGCTGCGGACGGGCGTGCGGAATTTGGGGTGAACATGGCTGAGCCAATCGCTGATGAGCCCCAACTCCGCCATGCTGTAAGCCAACCGTGACGAACCCATCACGCCCGTGTTGGCGGAAATGAGCACGATGGTTGCCGCCAAAATCGCCGCCATCGGTCCCGCCAAAAAGCCGATGTAGGGGAGTTTGCTGGCGAGGTGGGCGACGGGGTCGCCTTCCCGCGCCGCAATCTCTTGCCAAGGCACGATGCCCAGCGAAACGGTCGGGAACGCCAGCGCGAACATCAGCACGATGACGATGAGCGCCAACGAGGTGCGGGGGATCACGGTCGCTGGGCGAACCGTCTCCTGCGCCGCTTGCGAGACGGACTCCAAGCCGACATACGAGATGACGGCGATGGTAACGGCGTAAATCAGTTGCTTAACGGTTGGAAACTCATTGTGCCACTGGTGCAAAAACAGTTCGGGTCGCCAAGCGAAAGCGAAGCCGATGACGATGATGGATGCTTCCATCAGCATGTCCAGCGCACCCAACACTTCGTTGAACAGCGACGATTCTCGGATGCCCTTGATGTTCAAGACGGTAAGGAAGGCAATCAGGACAAGCGTCTCCGCCAGCCAAATGAGGTTGACATGCTGGAAGGGTCCGATGTTGACGGCGAACTCGCGGGCAGCGGGGAAGAAGAAGTTGATGTAGCCTGCCGACGCCATCGCAAAGAGGGCGACATCTAAGGTGTAATCCAACGCCAACGCCGCCCCCGCCATCAACCCCCAAAAATCACCCAAGCCCCGCAGGGCAAAGTATTGACCGCCGCCTGCGATTGGGTAGGCAGATGCCATTTCGGTGTAAGCCAATCCGACGAAGATGTAAACGATGCCGGCGATGGCGAAGGCTAAAGGTGTTGCGCCTTGAGCCGCAGCCATCACCAACCCCAACGCCACATAGACATCCGCCCCGACATCGGCATAGCCCCAACAAAACGAACCCCAAACCGTGACCTCTCGGCGAAGCCGCACCTTCTCAGGCGTATGCACCATTTACCGTCACCTTCCTTGCTCTTTCGTGACCGATGCCTTTTGACAGGGAGGGTGGGAAAGAGTTGCATCGGTCATTCGCCCAAATAGGCTTTGCGGACGGCTTCGTTGGCAAGTAATTCGGAGGCTCGCCCACTCAAGACGATGCGCCCTGTCTCCAGCACATAGCCCCGATCGGCGACCCGCAAAGCCATGTGGGCGTTTTGCTCCACGAGCAAAATCGTCACGCCTCGTTCTCGGATAGTGCGGATAACCCGAAAAATTTCCTGCACCAAAACGGGCGAAAGCCCCAAAGAGGGTTCGTCCATGAGCAAGAGTTTGGGCGCTGCCAACAGCGCCCGCCCGATCGCCAGCATCTGCTGCTCACCGCCGCTGAGCGTGCCTGCCAGTTGGTCTTTCCGCTCCGCTAAACGGGGGAAGATGCTGAAAACCCAATCCAAGTCCCGTTGAATGCCGTCACGGTCTTTGCGCAAGTAAGCGCCCAACTGCAGGTTCTCCATCACCGTCAGGTTGAGGAAGACGCGCCGCCCTTCGGGGACTTGGGCGATGCCCAAAGCGACGCGCTCGTGGGGTGGCAAGTGGGTGATGTCCCGACCGTCAAAGAGGATGCGCCCCCGCGTCGGGCGCAGCAACCCGGAAATCGTCCAAAGGGTCGTCGTCTTGCCCGCCCCGTTGGCGCCGATGAGGGTGACGATTTCGCCCTTGTCCACTTCCAGCGTGACGCCGTGCAACGCCTGAATGACGCCGTAAAAGACATCCACGCTTTCCACGCGCAACAGCATCGTGGTCACCGTCCAAAGTAGCGACTTGCCGTCATTCGTCGGCGGGCGTTTCCACTTCCATCGGTTCGCCCAAGTAGGCGGCGATGACTTTCGGGTCGGTGCGGATTTGTTCGGGAGAACCTTCGGCGATGATTTCGCCGAAGTCCATGACGATGACCCGCTGGCAAATGCCCATGACGACCCGCATGTCGTGCTCAATGAGCAAAATTGTCAAGCCCCATTCGTCGTTGAGGCGTTTGATGAGGTGCATGATGGCTTGCGTCTCGGCAGGGTTCATCCCTGCCGTCGGTTCGTCCAGCAACAACACTTTGGGCGCCAACGCCAATGCCCGCACGATTTCCAATCGCCGTTGGTCGCCGTAGGGCAAGTTTTTTGCCTTTTCGTGGCGTCGTTCGTGCAAGCCAAAAAGTTTCAGCAAGGCGAGGCACTTTCGCTCAATCTCCCGCTCCCGCTTTTGCTGGTGGGGCAATGCCAAGACGGCTGCCCAGAAGGAGTAACCTGCCTGATGGACGAAGGCTGCCCGCACATTGTCCAGCACGCTCAACTCTTTGAAGAGGCGGATGTTTTGGAAGGTGCGGGCGACGCCCCATCGGGCAATCAAGTGGGGCGGTTGACCATCTAAGCGACGGCTGTCCAAAAGGATTTCGCCCGCCGTCGGGGTGTAGATGCCCGTGACGAGGTTGAAGACCGTCGTCTTGCCCGCCCCGTTGGGACCGATCAACCCGACCAATTCACCATCCCGCAACGCCAACCGAAAGTCCCGCACCGCCACCAACCCGCCAAACTGCATCGTGCAATCGCGCAAGCGCAGTAGCGGCTCGCCTGTCGGGCGGTAAGGTTGCAAAGGTTGCTCAAGGTCGTCGGGCGAGATTTCCTCACGGCGCCGCCAACTCAGTTCCCAACCTCCCAAAAGCCCTTGCGGGCGCGTCAGCATCAGGGCGATGAGCAAGAGGGCGTAAAGCACCATGCGATATTCGCCGATAGACCGCAAAGTTTCGGGCAACACGGTCAGCACACTCGCCGCCATCACCGAACCCGTCAAACTCCCCATCCCACCGACGATGACCATGACGACGGCTTCAATGGACTTCATGAACTTGAAGGTGTCGGGGTTGATGTAGCGTTGGTCGGGGTCGTGGGCGAAGAGGGCGCCCGCCACGCCCGCAAAAAACGCCCCCAAGACGAACGCCAAAACTTTGTAGTAGGTCGTGTTGATGCCGACGCAACCTGCCGCCAATTCGTCTTCTCGGATGGCTTGGAAGGCGATCCCGCGCGTGCAACGGACGATGCGATAGATGACCCAAAGGGTGACGGCAGCCCACAACGCAATCCACAGAAAATGGCTGGTGAGGGGCGTGACGCCCAAAGGCGGGATGTCGGTCAACCCCCGCGCTCCACCGACGATTTCCAGATTGACGAAGGTGACGCGGATGATTTCGCCGAAACCCAAAGTGGCGATGGCGAGGTAATCGCCGCGCAACCGCAAAGTCGGCAAGCCGACGATCAGCCCCGCCAACGCCGCCGCCAATCCGCCCAAAACCGTCACGCCCAAAAAGACGAGGGATTGCCAAACGGGAGAATGCGCTAAGGCAGGCGAATGGGCGACCAGCCATTTGCTCGTCGCCGCTGCGGCGTATGCTCCGACCGCCATAAAGCCCGCATGCCCCAAGGAAAATTGCCCCGTAAAGCCCATGATGAGGTTGAGGCTGACCGCCAAAATCAGGTTGATGCCGATCAGGCGCAGCAAGTAAAAGGCGTAAGGGTCTAACTGCGCCGCAAAGGCGCGGTCCAAAAGCCAAAGGGAGGCAAAAACGGCGGCGAGTAGCGAATAGCGAGTAGCGAATAGCAAGGGGCGAATGGCGAGAAGGGCATAGTGCGACCAACTTGCCATGACCTGCCGATTTGCCGACTTGCCGATCTGCCGACCTGCCGATTTATCCGACCTGCCTGTCCTCACACCTTCTCCACCATCCCTTTGCCCAGCAAGCCCGTCGGCTTGAGAAGCAGGATGAGGATGAGGATGGTGAAAGCGACGGCATCGCGTAAACCCGAAGCGAAATAGCCGACGACCGTTTCCGCCAAGCCCAAAACGAACCCGCCCAAAACCGCCCCCGGCAAATCGCCGATGCCCCCCAACACCGCCGCCACGAACGCCTTGATACCTGGCATCAAACCCATCAGCGGGTCAATCTTGGGGTAACTCATCGCCAGCATCACCCCCGATGCCGCCGCCAAGGACGAGCCGAGGGCGAAAGTCAAGGCAATGACGCGGTTGACATTGATGCCGACGAGGTAAGCGGCGGTCATGTCTTGGGCGATCGCCCGCATCGCTTTGCCGAAAAGGGTGTTCAAGACGAGGAAGCGCATCAGCGCCAGCAAAGTGAAAGTGCCGCCCAACACGAGCAAATGTTTGTCGGTGATTTGCACGGCGAAAATCTGCATCAGCGGGTTTTGCTCTGTCAGCCACAAAGGCAAGTCTTGCCGAGGCGTGGCGCCGAAAACAACCTGACCGCCGTATTCCAGAAAGAGGGAGACACCGATGGCGGTGATCAGCGCCGTCAAACGGGGCTGGTGGCGGATGGGGCGATAAGCGCACCGCTCAATCAACACGCCCAACATCGCACACCCCAACATGGCGCTGACGAACACCAACCCAAACCGCACTGGCAACGGCAACCCTTCCGCCATCGGCGACTTGGCGACGAAGTAACCGATGAACGCCCCGACCATAATCAAGTCGCCGTGGGCAAAGTTGATGAGACGAAGGACGCCGTAGACCATAGAGTAACCCAGTGCGATGAGGGCGTAGATGCCGCCCAACGCAATGCCCAACACCAACAGTTGCAACGCTTGCGTGACATCCATGTCGCCATCACCGTAACGGGCTTGTGCCCCTGAACAAGGCAGGTTGCGTCGTTTCCATCGGTGGGATGGTGGCGACGACTTTTGTCTTGCCGTCCTTGATTTGCAAGACCAGCAAAGGTTTGCGGGCGTTGTGGTTCTCGTCAATGGTGATGCGCCCCGTCACGCCAGGAAAGTCTTTCGTCTGCTCAATGGCATCGCGGATTTTGGCGGGTTCAACGCTCCCCGCCCGTTTGATGGCATCGGCAAGGATGCGCGCCGCATCGTAGCCCAACGCTGCCATCGCATCGGGCAACTCGCCGTAGCGCTCCTTGAACTTCTTGACAAACTCCTGCACTTCGGGGCGTTGCTCATAAGGCGAGAAGTGGTTGCCGAAGTGGACGCCCTTCCCTTCCAAGTCGCCCCGAATTTCCTGAATGAGGCTGGCGGAGTCCCAACCGTCGCCCCCTGTCACGGGCAAGTCCATGCCCAAGTCGCGCCGAACCTGCTTCAAAATCAACCCGCATTCGGTGTAGTAGCCGGGCACGAACAGCACATCGGGATTGGCAGCCTTGATCTTCGCCAGTTGAGGCTTGAAGTCCACATCGCCTTCCTGATAGTTTTCGTGGGCGACGATGCGCCCGCCCAGTTGCTCAAAGGTCTTGGCGAAGAACTCCGCCAACCCGACGCTGTATTCGTTTTTGCGGTCTTTCAGGATGGCTGCCCTTCGGGCTTTCAGGTTCTCGTAGCAAAAGCGCGCCATCGCCGCCCCCTGAAAGTCGTCGGTGAAGCAGATGCGGAAGACCCACTTTTTCCCCTGCGTCACCTTCGGGTTGGTGGACGAGGGGCTGATCATCGGGATGCCTCGCGCCTCGCAAATGTTGCCCCCGACGATGCTGCGGGAACTGGCGACTTCGCCCAAGATGGCGACGACGCGGTCACGGGTGATGAGTTTCTGGACGGCGGCAGCGGCTTCCTCCGTCTTGCCCGCATCGTCCTCGGTGATGACGACAATCTTTTTGCCCAACACGCCACCTTGACGGTTGATTTCGTCCATCGCCAAGCGGATGCCTTTGTCGGTGGATTGACCGAAAGTTGCCGTCGGTCCCGTCATGGACGCAAAGTGCCCGACCTTGATGACATCGGCTTCAGGTTTCCGACATCCTGCCAGTGTCAGCAAAAGCGCCGCCAAAAGGAAGCCAAACAGTCGCATGGCGCATCACCTCGTCGTGGGAAAGACTCGCAAGCCGATGCGCCCTCAAGTTTAGCATGCCCCTTGACGAGGTGGGCAAAAGGGTGCGAAGCGGCAACTTGCGCCAAAATCAAGGCGTAGCGAGTAGGGAGTGGCAAAGGGCAACAAAGAGCCGATAGTTGACCATTCGCCCCTCGCCACCGCACTATTCGCTACTCGCTGCCGTTTGACCATTCGCTACTCGCTATTCGCCACTCGCTGCCGTTTCAAGGAAGGAGGGTCTCTCGTTGGGCGAATGGCTGCGTTGGCTGACGGATGTGGAGGCGCTGATTCGGTGGGGCGGGCTGACGGGCATCGTCACCATTGTCTTCATTGAGACGGGCTTGTTCATCGGCTTCTTTTTGCCCGGCGACTCCCTTTTGGTGACGGCGGGCATCATGGCGGCGGCAGGCTACTTGGACTTGCGTTGGCTGATCCCGTTGACCATCCTCGCTGCCATCATCGGCGACCAAGTGAACTACGCCATCGGCTATCGGGCGGGCGTGGCGCTGATGAGCCGTTACGAGCGCTTCCGCCCCCACCTTGAGCGCGCCCACGCCTTCTACGAAAAGCACGGCGCCAAAACGATTGTGCTGGCGCGCTTTGTCCCCATCGTCCGCACCTTCGCCCCCGCCGTCGCTGGCGCCGCCCGCATGAACTATCGCACCTTCGTCACCTACAACATCGTCGGCGGCATCATCTGGGTTTTGAGCACGACCTTGACAGGCTACTTTCTGGGGCGCGCCATCCCCCACATTGACCGCTATTTGCATCTCGTCATCGCCATCGTCGTCTTCCTCTCCATCTTGCCCATCTTGCGCGAATGGCGAAGGGAGCGACGCAAAGAAAGGGTCTCCCATCCGACTTGAAATGCTTGCCCGCCAGACAACTTCCGCCTTTCGCTGCCTGCGTCCCCAAATGGTAGTTGACAGCCGCTTCAACCGCCGATGGGCTAACGCATGGCGCAAAATTTTGACCGAACCAATCTCAGCGACCGAAAGGGGTTTTCCTGCGTGGCGGAAACGGTGCGGATTTTGTTCGTCGGCGATGTCGTCGGGCGGACGGGACGACGAACTGTCAAGGAGTGGCTTCCCGTTTTGCGCAAGGAACTGGCGCTGGACTTCGTCATCGCCAACGGGGAGAACGCTGCCGGCGGGATGGGCATCACCGAAGCGACGGCAAAGGAGTTGTTTGAGGCGGGCGTTGATTGCCTCACGACGGGCAACCATGTCTGGCAGCAAAAGGAAGCCCTGCAATTGCTGACCCGCGAAAACCGCATCCTGCGTCCTGCCAATTTCCCGCCCGACGCGCCCGGCTGTGGCTGGTTCGTCGCCCCGCTGAAAGGCGGGAAAGGACACATCGCCGTCATCAACCTGATGGGGCAAGTCTTCATGAAGCCGATTTTGGATTGCCCCTTCCGCACCTTAGATGCCGTGTTGGAGCAGTTGCACCCCAAAACGCCGCTGGTCATCGTGGACTTCCACGCCGAAGCGACCAGCGAAAAACAAGCCTTCGCTTTCTACGCCGACGGGCGAGTGACCGCCGTCATCGGCACCCACACCCATGTCCAAACCGCCGACGAACGCCTTTTGCCAAGCGGCACCGCCTTCATCACCGATGTCGGGATGACGGGCGCTATCCATAGCGTCATCGGGATGCGGGTCAACGAAGTGCTGTATCACTTCACGACGAAACTGCCGTCCCGTTTTGAAGTGGCGTCGGGGCGGGCGTGGCTTTGCGCCGTGCTTATTGAAGCCGATGCGGAAACGGGCAAAGCCCTTTCCATTCAGCGCCTCATCAAAGAGAGCGATGGCGGGAAGGAGTGATGGCGATGGCGTTTTTGGAGATGCGCCAAATCACCAAACGCTTTCCCGGCGTCTTGGCGCTGGACAGGGTGGACTTCAGCGCCGAGCGGGGCGAAGTGCACGCCATCGTCGGTCAAAATGGGGCAGGCAAATCCACGCTGATGAAAATCCTCGGCGGCGCCTACAGCGATTACGAAGGCGAAATTTTGTTGGACGGTATGCCCGTTTCCATCCGTTCGCCCAAAGATGCGTTGACAGCGGGCATCGCCGTCATCTATCAGGAACTCAACCTCGTCCCCGACATGACCGTCGCCGAAAACATCTTTTTGGGGCGCGAACCGACCAAGTGGGGCTTCGTGGATTTTCGGCGGATGCGCGAGGAAGCGGTGAAAGCGTTGGCGGCATTAGACAAAACCATTGACCCCGACGCAAAAGTGCGGGAGTTGCCCGTCGGCAAGCAGCAACTGGTGGAAATCGCCAAAGCCCTCTCCCAAAACGCCCGCATCCTCATCATGGACGAACCGACCTCCGCCTTGACGGAAGCGGAGACGCAGAAACTTTACGACATCATCCGCCGCCTCAAAGAAGGCGGGACGACGGTGCTGTATGTGTCGCATCGGCTGCGGGAAGTGTTCACCATTTGCGACCGCATCACCGTCCTGCGGGACGGGCGGAAAGTCGGGACGGTGCGCGTCGCCGAGACCGACCCGAAAACCGTCGTGGCGATGATGGTGGGGCGGGAGATGGAAGAAGAAGTCGCCGAACAAGTCAGCGTCTCTGCCACGCCCGCCGTCTTGGAAGTGCGGAACTTGACTTTGGTGGACGCTGCCAACCCGCAAAAGCGGTTGCTAAATGGCGTGACGCTGACAGTGCGTCGGGGCGAAATCGTCGGCATCTTCGGGTTGCTGGGAGCAGGGCGCTCGGAACTTTTGCTGACCCTCTTCGGAGCGCCGCCGGGCATCGTCGTCAGCGGCGAAGTGCGGTTAGATGGTCAACCCGTCCGCTTCCGTTCGCCCATAGACGCCATCAAAGCGGGCGTCGGATTGGTCACGGAAGACCGAAAGACGACGGGGCTGATTTTGACGATGACGGCAGGGCACAACATCTCCCTCGCTGCCTTGCCCTTCTTCTCCCGCTTCCAATGGGTGCGGCGACGGCAGGAAGAGCAAGCCATCTGGAGCGCTTACGAGCGGTTGAACATCCAACCGCCGATGCCTTTCATGCCCGTCGTCAACCTGTCGGGGGGCAACCAGCAAAAAGTGTTGTTGAGCCGATGGCTATTGGTCAAGCCGAAATTGCTGCTGTTGGACGAACCGACGCGGGGCGTGGATGTCGGGGCGCGGGCGGAGTTGTATCGCTTCATCCGTCGCCTCGCCCACGAAGAAGGGGTCAGCGTCCTGTTTGCCTCGTCGGAGTTGCCCGAAGTGTTGGCGCTTGCCGACCGCCTCCTCGTCATGCATCAAGGGCACATCGTCGCCGAATTTCCCCCCACCGCCCCCGAAGAGCACATCCTCCTTTACGCCACCGGCGGTCATTTAGCCGCCGCCTCCTGATTTCCCTTCCCTCGCTTCACCACCTTGATAGCGGCAAGCGCTTGAAGGCGCACAGAAGGAAAATCAATTGTTTCCGCCACTTTAACGGCACGGTCAAGTTGCCCCGCCTTCGCCATCGCTTTGGCGATTTCAGCAAGCGCCTCAGAACGATTCCATGCGTCTTCAATTTTCTGGGCGACTTGGAGGGCAAGGTCAAATTGCCCCGCTTTTGCCATCGCTATGGCGATGTCCCTAAGCGCCTCAGAACGATCCCATGCGTCCTCAATCTCCTGAGCGGCTTGAAGGGCGAGTTGGAAGGCTTGATTAGCCCTTTCCGTTTGCCCCGCTTCCACCATCGCTTTAGCGATTTTCTTGAGCGCCCAAGAACGATCCGATGCGACTTCAATTTCCTGGGCGACTTGAAGGGCACGATCAAATTGTCCCGCTTCCACCATCGCTTCGGCGATGTCCCAGAGCGCCAAAGAACGATACTCTGCGCCTTCAATTTTCTGGGCGATTTGAAGGGCGAGTTGAAAGGCTTGATTAGCCCTTTCCGTTTGCCCCACTTCCACCATCGCCTTGGCGATTTTCATGAGCACCAAAGAACGAGACCATGCGTCTTCAATCTTATGAGCGATTTGAAGGGCACGGTCAAATTGCCCCGCTTTTGCCATCGCTTCGGCGATTTCCTTGTGCGCCCGAAAACGAAACCCTGCGTCTTTAATTTTCTGAGCGACTTGAAGGGCAAGGTCAAATTGACCCGCTTTCGCCGTCGCTTCGGCGATTTCCTTGTGCGTCTCAGAACGAACCCATGCGTCTTCAATCTCCTGAGCGGCTTGAAGGGCGAATTGGAAGACTTGATTAGCCCGTTCCGTTTGCCCCGCTTCCGCCATCGCTTCGGCAATCTCCTTGAGCGTCTCAGAACGATCCTTTGCGTCTCCAATTTTCTGGGCGATTTGGAGGGCACGATCAAATTGCCCCGCCTTTGCCATCGCAACGGCGATCCCCTTGAGCGCCCAAGAACGATCCCATGCGTCTTCAATCTCCTGAGCGGCTTGAAGGGCAAGGTCAAATTGCCCCGCTTTTGCCATCTCGGCGGCGATTCCCGCAAGCGCCCGAGAACGATCCCATGCGTCTCCAATTTTCTGGGCGGCTTGTAGGGCGAGGTCAAATTGCCTCGCTTCCACCATCGCTTCGGCGATGTCCCAGAGCGCCAAAGAACGAACCCATGCGTCTTCAATCTTCTGGGCGGCTTGTAGGGCGAGGTCAAATTGCCCCGCTTCCACCATCGCTATGATGTCACTGAGTTCACGACGCATCGCCATCGCCTCCTGTTGTTGTGCGGGTGACTGTCATTTTAAGGCGAGCGGGAAAGGGTGCGAGGGAGTGGTGGTTGAAGCGCCTATCGGGCGCCATCGTCCCTCCAAAAACGCTGAAACGCCGACACGCTTGCACACTTGCACGCTTGCGCGCCGACCCACTCATTGCGTCAGGCGGACATAGATGCTGTCGGCGATGGCGGTGTCAACGGCGTATTGGGTGTTGCGGACTTCAAAGACGAAGGAGGGGAAGCGGCGGAGCAGACGGACGGGTTCGCCGGGCAAAATGCCCATCGCCATCAGTTTCTGCATCTGAGGGGCATCCCGCATCTGCAGGTAAGCGATGCGCCCCGTCTCGCCCGGCTTCATCTCCGACAGGGGGACGATGAGGCGGAGACCCGTTCGGCGGGCTTCCTCGCAGCATTTGCCCGGCGGGATTTCGCCCCCGTGCGGGCAATAGCGGGGATGACCCAACAGGGTGCAGACCGCCTCTTCCAAGCCCTCGTGCAAGATGTGTTCCATGCTGCAAGCGGCTTCGTCCAACAAGTGCCCCGAAGTTTGGAGCAAGTCGGCGAGCAATCGTTCCGCCAAGCGCCGTCGGCGCAAGATGCTGCGGGCAACTTCCTGCCCCGTCGCTGTCAAGCGCCATCCGCCATTGCGCCGCTCAATGAACCCTTGCCCTTCTAATTCCGCCAAAGCGCCATCCGTCAGCGACGCTTCCAACTGGGGCAGGTAAGGCGGATGACCGCCTTCGTGGTCTCGCAGCCAAAACAGTTCCAACACATGCTCCGCCTCTCGGCTCAACGGCATTTCGGCATCCCTCCAAGTGACGATGGTGGCACTTTGCTTGCCACAATGATGATGCGCCACGAACAAGGAGGGCATTGACGATGCGCAAAGTTTGCTGGCTGGTGCTTTTGATGGTGACGATGAGCGCCGCCCAAGACCAATTGGTGCTCGTCTCGCCCCATTGGGAGGGCATCCGATTGGAGTTTGAATCTGCCTTCAAGGCGCACTATCAACGCACTTTCCGTCGGACGGTGCAATTGCGTTGGCTGGATGTGGGCGGGACGATGGCAATCTTGCGGTTCATCCGCACGAGTTTTCAAGCGACGCCCAATAGCATCGGCGTGGATGTCTTTTGGGGCGGGGGCGTTGACCCGTATGTGCAACTGCAAAAAGATGGCTTGTTGCAACCCGTTCGGTTGTCGCCGCAAGGGATGCGTCGGTTGCCCAAAACGATTGCGGGTTTCCCGCTTTACGACCCACAAGGACACTGGTATGGCGCGGCGGTTTCAGGGTTCGGCATTTTGGTCAACCGAGTGATCGTGGGGATGCGGGGGATGACGCCGCCGACCACTTGGGAAGATTTGGGCAAGCCCGAATGGTTCGGCTGGATGGAAATCCCCGACCCGCGCCGCAGCGGCAGCGCCCACATGATGTGCGAAATCATCCTGCAGGCTTACGGTTGGCGCAAAGGGTGGGAAGTGCTGACGCACCTGTTCGCCAACGCCAAGCGCATCACGCCAGGTTCGGAAGAGCCCGTCACGGATGTCAGCATCGGCGAAATTGCGGCAGCGCCCTGCATTGACTTTTACGGCTGGTCAAAAATCGCCCAAGTCGGGGGCGACAAATTGCAGTTCGTCTATCCGCCTCGCCTGACGGTCATCAACCCCGACGCCATCGCCATCCTCAAGGGAGCGCCCAACTTGCGGGTGGCGAAAGCCTTTTTGGAGTTCGTCCTTTCCGACGAAGGGCAAAAGTTGTGGCTGTTGCCCGTCGGGGCAAAGGGCGGACCACGCCACTTCAACTTAGCCCGCATGAGTGTTTTGCCCCACCTTTACGAGCAACTGGGCGATCAGGCAATTGTCAAGGTCAACCCGTTCCGTTTTCCCGTCGGTTTCCGTTACGACTCCCGCAAGGGCAATGCCCGCATTGATGTCCTCAACAGTTTGCTGGGGGCATTTTTGATTGAGCCCCATCGGGAGTTGCAGGCGGCGTGGCGACGATGGGTTGTCAGCGGGCGGGCATCGGGGCGCTTCCACGAGCGAATTTGTCGCCCACCTGTCAGCGAAGAAGAAGTGATGCGCCTGTCAACTTGGTGGGCAACCGATCGGGCGATGGCGGCAAAGTTGGAGACGCAATGGGCAAATCAAGCGCGGCAGCGTTACCGCTTCTGACCTCATCGCAAAAATCGCCCGCCGTCCAACGGGATGACGGCGCCCGTCAAGTAATCGCAGGTGATGCAAAACAGGACGGCTTGGACGACTTCTTCGGGCGTGCCCAAGCGACCCAACAAAGTTTTGGCGCTCATCTCGGCGCGCCATGCCTTTTCGTCCATGTGTTCGGGCGGAAGGACAGTGCCCAAAGCGACGCAGTTGACCCGCACCTTCGGCGCCAACGCTTTCGCCAACCCTTGCGTTAGGGCGATGACGCCCGCTTTGGCGACGCAATAGGGCAAAAACTCCGCCCAAGGGCGAAAGGCAGCCGTGTCGCTGATGGTCACGATGACGCCCCCATCGCCTGCCCGCAGCAAATCGGCGGCGTAGCGGCAGCAAAGGAAAACGCCCGTCAAGTTGGTGTCCAACATCGTCCGCCACTGTTTGGCGGTCAGTTGGTCAAAAGGGGTTCGCTCAAAGGTGGCGGCGCTGGCGACGAGGATGTCCAACCTGCCAAAAGTGCGGGCGATGTCGTCCATCAACTTTCGCACCTGCGTTTCATCGGTCAAGTCGGCGCGGAAGGGCAAGGCAGAAACGCCCATCGTTTGCAAAGTGGCAACCGTTTCCATCGCTTCCCGTTCGGACGAGCGAAAGTGGACGGCAATTTGAGCGCCCCTTTCTCCCAACGCCAAAGCGATGGCACGCCCCAAGCGTTTGGCAGCGCCTGTCACCAACGCCACTTTGCCTTGAAGTTCCATGCCCGTTCACCTCACCAACAATGTGGCGACTTTCGCTTTTTGACGCTACAACTTGCCGACGGAGGCGATGAACGATGGGGCGCAAAGTCACGGGCGAAGAAGCGTTGGCATGGGGCGCTTGGCGAGCGGGCGTTCGGTTCGTGACGGGCTATCCCGGCACGCCGAGCAAAGGTGTTTTCGCTGCCTTGCAAGCCCTCGCCTCCGACTTCCCGTCCCCCGTCCCTCGTCCCTCGTCCCGACACCCTGACGCCTCGCCCGTTTTCCATTGGGCAGCCAACGAGAAAGTGGCATTGGAACTTGCCATCGGGGCGACTTTGGCGGGTTATCCGTCGCTGGTGTGCGTCAAGAGTGTCGGCGGGAATGTGTTGTTGGATGCGCTAATGACGGTGAACTTGACGGGTGTGCCGTCGCCCCTCGTCATGGCGTTGGGCGATGACCCGTCGGCGTGGCACTCGCAAAACGAGCAAGACACCCGTTGGCTGGCGTTGATGAGCGAGTTGCCGTTGTTAGAGCCGACGGAGGTCAAAAGCGCCGCCAAGTTGATGGCGGAAGCCTTTCGCCTTTCCGCCGACTTTTCGTTGCCCGTCATCGTCCGCTTCCCCAAAGCCTTTGCGGTGGCGACGGACGAAGTAGACGAACCGCTCCCGCTTCCCGTCCCCCGCCCCTCGTCCCCCGTCCCGTCAGAAATTGGCTTTGTGCCTTCGCTTCCGCCTCTGCCCTCCATCGCTTCAGGCGGGAACGCCATTCGGTTACACGCTCGGTTGCACGAAAAGTTGCGACAGATAGAACGGGCTTACGAAGCCTTGTTGGAGCGGTTGTCAACGGCGATGGGGCAAGGCGCAACGGAAAGGCGGGACGGCGACATCGCTGTCCTTGCCGTCGGTTTTTGTGCGACGAAAGTGCGGGCGGTTTTGGAGGCAATCGGCGATTTGCCGCAACCGTTGCGGTTCGTGCCGTTGGCGACGACTTTCCCGTTACCTCGCCGCTGGCTTTTGGATGCGTTGGCAGGCGTGGCGACGGTGTTGGTCGTGGAGGAAGGCGAGCCGATTGTGGAGATGCAATTGAAGGCGTTGATGCACGAAGCGCGTTCGTCTTGCGCCGTTCGGGGGAAGTTGACGGGCGAGTTGCCCCGTGAGGGCGAGTTGACTTTGCGACGCATCGGCTTGGCGTTGCGGGCTTTGGTGGAGTTACCGTTGGAGCGCGTGGAAGGTTTGCCCGACCCGCAGCGACCACAAGGGTTCACCTTGCGGTTTTGCGACGGTTGTCCATATCCGCCCTTTTTGGATGCGTTGATGGCTGCCTGCCGTGAAAAAGGTTGGGAACTTGTCGTCGCATCTGACCCAGGTTGCTCCATCGTCGCCATCGGCAAGCCTTACGAGTTGGTGCGCATCAAGCACAGCATGGGCGGGGCGGTGAATTTCATCGCAGCGTTGGCGAAGTTGGAGCGCAACCCTCATCGGCGCTACATCGCCCTCGTCGGCGACAGCGATTTCTTTCACGGGGCGCTTCTGGGGATTTTGAACGCTGCCTATTGGCGAGCGCCGATGGCGGTCATCGTCGCCGACAACGGCGGAGCAGCGTTCACGGGCGGTCAGCCCCATCTCGGCAGCGGATTTGATGCGGCGGGCGAATTCGTCCCGCCCTTGCGGATGGAAGCGCTGCTGACGGCAGCGGGCATCCCGACGAAAGTCGTCTCGTCCTTTGACGCCGATGCGTTGGCGGAAAGCGTTCGCTGGGTGCTGGATTACGGAGACGAATTACGGGCGCTGATTGTCCGTGAGCCTTGCCCCTTCGTCCCCGTTTGGACGGCAGAAGGGCTCAAGCCGAAAAAGACGGAAGGCAAGATTGTCGGCGAGTAATTTTCCCATCCCCTCAAAGCGGGTCGGAGTGCCCAACAGTTGCCCGCCGCTGTTTGCCTGCCGTTCAATAGACGACGAAGGGGAGAAGCCCCATGATGCGCGCCCGTTTGATGGCGACGGCTAACTGGCGTTGGTGGCGGGCGCAGTTGCCCGTCTGGCGACGGGGCAAAATTTTGCCCTTGCTGTCCATGAAGCGTTGCAAGCGGTTGACGCTTTTGTAGTCAATGAAGCGGATGCCTTCCATGCACCATTGACACCGCTTTTTCTTTTTGCGCCGTGCTGCCATCGTTCGTCTCACCCCGTGACCTCCTTCAAAAGTGTTTGGGCGTCAGAAAGGAAATTCGCTGCCCTCTTCGTCTTCGGGGGGTGGCAGTTCGTCCAACACGATGTCGTCAATGGGCACATCTTGTTCGGGAAGGATGTCCGCTGACTCCAAAGGCGACGGAAAACCCGGGCTGGTTGCGATGGGTGGGGCAGCGGGGGCGACACCTTCGGGTTTGCGGTCCATGAACTGGACAGTGAAAGCGATGACATCTACGGCGGTGCGCCGTTGCCCCATTCGGTCGGTGTAACTGTTGACTTGCAGTCGCCCTTCCACGAGCACCAGTCGCCCTTTGGTCAGGTAACTTTGGACGAACTCCGCCAAGCGGCGGAAGGTGACGACGCGGATGAAATCGGTTTGCTTTTCCATGCCCCGACGAGTCGGTCGGTCCACCGCCAAGCGAAAGGAAGCGATGGGGATGCCATCGGGCGTGTAGCGGATTTCTGGGTCGGCGACCAACCGACCGACCAAGATGACCCGATTGAACAAACCCGCTCACCTCGCAGCCCGTCCCTCCCCGTCAGGAAGAGCGGGTGTGGATGACCATGTGGCGCAAGACCCGTTCGTCCAAGCGCAAGAGGCGTTCCAGTTCGGCGATTTGGGACGGAAAGAGCCAGAAGTTGATGACGACATAGACGCCGTGCGTCCGTTTTTTGATTTCGTAAGCGAGGCGGCGGACATCGGAGATGCGGACATTCTCCACGATGCCGTCCCGCTGCTCAATAGCGCCTTGCACCTTTTCAATGAGGGCGTCCAGTTCCTCTTTGGGCAAGCCCGCATCCACGAGGAAGATGAGTTCGTAACTGCGGCTGCCCTTCGGGGGCGTCTTGGGGCGCTCGGCGGGCGCTTCGGTGGGGGCTTCGGCAGTCAGCGCCGAAACTTCCGTCGCCACCGCCGTTGTCGTCCCTTCCGCCGATTCTTCGGTGGGTGCGCCTTCCGCAACCTTTTGCTCCGACTCGCTCATCTTCGTCCCTCCTGTCAGCGGACTGGCTGACTCCTTTGGGCACGGCAATTATAGCACGCTCACGACGAAGTGCCCTTCTCGGCAACTTGAGCGATGCCTTCCAGCAACTTCTGCCCCATTTGTTCCACGACTTTTCGGACGAGTTGCTGGACAAGCGAACCGCCGATGGGCACGCGGTATTCGTAGGTGATTTCCAGCCGCATCAAAGTGCCGTCGGGATGGGGCTCAAATTGCCAAATGCCCTCATAGCGATCCAAGTCGCCTTCCTGCAAAGCGAAGCGGCAGAGATGTCCTTCGTCGTCCCACTCATCTCGTTCCACCCATCGGGCTTTCAATCCGAGCAGGGGCACGGACGCTTCCCATTCGCTGACGACCGTTCGCCCATCGTCGCTGCGTTCAAGGATGCGGATGGCGGTCACATACTCCAGCCACTGGGGAAACTGCTCCACCTGTTTGGCAAGAGTGTAAACCTTGTCAAGGGGCGCTTTGGCGACTTGGGTGAGCGTGACCGTTTCGGGCATAGTGACCATCTCCCTTCGCTTACTTTCACCCGCAACGCCCCTCGCCACTCGTCCCGCGTCCCGATTTTCTTAGAGCCTTTGGGAGTGGCGAAGTTGCGGGCGGGGCAAAAGGACGGGGACGGCACGGGGGATGACTTGGACAGTGACGGGGGTTTCGGGCGTCGGTTCGCCGTCCATTTGGGTCGGGACGGGCGGGTCGGAAACGATGTGGGCGTAGCGAATGCGTTGGACGACGACTTCAGGATGCCGACGATGCCAACCCAACCAACCCATCACGGCGAAGCGGAAGTAATCCACTTTGCTTTGCGACGGCAGAATCACCAAATCCAACGCCCCATCATCGGGACGAGCGTCGGGGGCGATAGGGACGCCACCGTAGTCGGGCAAGTTCGTCACCAAGACAAGCCACGCATCCCGCTCCCATTCGCCTTGCGAACCATCGGGCAATTGGGCGGTGACGCGAATGTGCGACCATTCGTAGCGGAGGCTGTGGCGCAAGGCGGAAACCAGATAAGCCAACCGTCCCAAAAAGCGCTTAAGGAGTGGGGGGCGTTCAACTTCCAAACGGGCGACGACATAGGCGTCAAAGCCGATGCCGAGGCTGCAGTGGAAAACACGCCCCGCGCCCCTCGCCCCGCGTCCCGTGCCTTGCCCGTAAGCGTGCCCCAAGTCCAGCCATCGCACTTGACCGTCCAGCAAAACTTGCAAGGCTTTCAGCGGATGAAAAGGGATGGCGAAGTTGGACGCAAAGACATTGCCCGTCCCGATGGGGATCAGGGCGATGGGGGTTTTTTTGCCCGTTTGCCATAAGCCGTTGATAGCATCGTGGAAGACGCCATCGCCGCCAGCGACAAAAATCAAATCGGCATCGTGTTCGGCGACGGCTTGGGCGGCGCTGCCCATTCGCTCCGTCAAGACGGTGTGGACAGACGGAAAGCGATGCTGAAGCGCCCGCGTCAATCGGGCGCTCCAACCTTTCCCTTTGCCACCACCCGCTTTGGGATTGACAATCAACAAGACCGTCTGCCATTCCCTCATGAGTCATCGTCAGCGGGTGTGATAAGGGCACGCATCAGGTCAACGGGTCGGATGGGGCGAAGCCACCCCAACCGTTTTTGCCGATCAAAGGGACGAAGAGGCAGGGACCGTGTTTTTCTTCCTGCCATTCATCACCCTTTCGGACGAAGCGGATGAGTTCCTGAAGGGTTCGGTCGCCGATGGGGATGACCAATCGCCCGCCATCTTTCAATTGTTCCAAGAGGGCTTTGGGGGGATGGGGGGCGGCAGCGGTGACGATGATGGCATCAAAAGGGGCGAAATCGGGCGCCCCCAACGAACCGTCACCGACCAAGACAGTCACATTGCGATAACCCAAGTCCGTCAACACCCGTTGGGCGCGGCGGGCTAACTCAGGGATGCGCTCTATCGTGACGACTTCTTTTGCCAACTCAGCGAGGATGGCGGCTTGATAGCCTGAACCCGTCCCGACTTCCAAGACGCGCTCGTCGCCTTTCAACGCCAAAAGTTCCGTCATCAAAGCGACGATGTAAGGTTGGGAAATCGTCTGCCCATAGCCGATGGGCAAGGGGTAATCGTCGTAGGCGACCCAAAGGTCTTGGGGTCGGACGAACTTGTGGCGGGGGACTTTCAAAAACGCCGCCAAAACCCGTTCGTCCCTGATGCCCCGACGCCGTAATTGATGCTCCACCATCTCCGCCCGAAGGTGGGCGAGGCGGCGTTCCACTTCTTCGGGGCGGTTGCCATCGTTGCGGGGAGACGACAGCCATTTGCCCATTTCCTTCGCCTCAATGGTCGCCTATCCCTCCGTCCTTTCCGACCCTTCGCCTGTTCGGGCAGTAGACGGCAGGGGGATGTTGAACAGTTGCAGGGAATACTGGATGCTGGCTTTCAGTTCGGTGTAGGTGATGCTGCCGCCCACCAAATCGGCGCGCAGCAATCGGTTCAGTTCCGCCAAGATTTCCGCCTTGCTTTTGCCCTGTTGCGCCCATCGGCGCACCGTCTCATAAAGCCGTTCCAAGCGTCGTTCGGGAATGGTTCGGACGGCGCTTTCCACGAAACCCAGCACCTCGTCAATGTCTTCCGTCCGCCGCTCCGCCTCGCCATCCACGAAAGTGATCACGCCTTCGCCCTCGTCCACGAGGATGTTCAACTGGTTGGTGGAACTGCCGGGCGTTTCGTAAACGATGGCGATGTTGGTGAAATGGCGATCGCCTTCCGTCCAGTCCGAAATTTGAAAGCGCAAGTTGCCGTAGTGGACTTTACCCATATAGGGCGCTAAGGTGACGACCAAGCGTTTCTGGACTTCTTCCGCTAAGCGCCCCATCCCTTTGCCCTCCTTAGGCTACGAACCCGTCACCGATTGGGCTTCCTGTCGCTCATCGGCGACAAGCACCAAGGGTTGTTGCCGAAGGGCGTCTAATTCCTTGTCCATGCCCTCTAATTCCTTGCAAAGGGGAAGGAGGGCTTCCCACGACCAGTTGCCCGAACGATAAAGGGCGTAAGCCCGCTCACCGATTTGCAGCAATTTGTCATAGCGCTGGCTCAACCGTCGGCTCACCTCTATCTCCTTCGCCGTCGTTGCCGACCAAAGGCGCAGCCAGCAAACGGCGTCCTTTAAGCGCGCCACCAACCATGTCCCGAAAGCGATGAGGGCGACCTTGACTTTTTGGCTCACTTGCGCCCGCCACTGGCGGATGCGCACTTCCCGCAAGATGGCTTCTTTCGTCTGCGCCTGCCACATCGTCCGTTCACCTCGTTGCAGTCTTTGAATGCTGCCAAGTATTTTGCGGCGTTGCTTGGGCGAAGATTACGACGGTGGCGACAGCGTTTCCATCCGCCGCCGATCGGTCAGGAAAGCGGAAAGGATGTCAATGGGCACGGGCATGACGACGATAGTGCTGCGCTCTGTCGCCACTTCCGTCAAGGTTTGTAGGAAGCGCAGTTGCAACGACCCTGGGTGACGCCCCATGATTTCTGCCGCCTGCGCCAAAGTCTCAGCGGCTTGGTATTCCCCTTGGGCGTGGATAACTTTGGCGCGCCGTTCCCGTTCCGCTTCCGCTTGCCTTGCCATCACCCGTTTCATCGTGTCGGGTAACTCCACATCCCTGATGGCGACCATGTCCACCTTGACGCCCCAAGGATCGGTCGTTGCATCAATAATGCGTTGGAGGCGCTGATTGAGTTCTTCCCGATGGGCTAACAGTTCGTCCAGTTCGCTTTGCCCGATGACATCCCGAAGGGTTGTCTGGGCGACTTGTTGCGTGGCGTAAAGGTAATTCTCCACACGGGTCAAGACAGAGGCAGGGTCCATGACACGGAAATAGACGACGGCGTTGACCTTGACCGTCACATTGTCTTTGGTGATGATTTCCTGCTTGGGGACATCCACGACGAAGACCCGCAGGTCCACCTTGATCGCGCGTTCAATGACGGGGATGATGAACTGGATGCCCGGCGGGAGGATGCGGTTGAAGCGACCGAGGCGAAAGACGACGCCCCGCTCCCATTCGTAAACGATGCGGATGGATTGGGAAATCAACACGACGGCTAAGACGATGACGACGACGGCTAACTGCAAGAGTTCCGCTGGCATGGCTCAACTCACCCCTTTCCAATTTCGGCTGTTTTGCGCCGCACCTTCAAGCGCAGCCCCTGCACGCCGACGACTTCTATGGGTTCACCCGCTTTGACTTCGCCGTCTACGGCTTCCGCCGTCCACCAACTGCCGGCGACAAAGACCGTCCCTTGCGGGTTCAAATCGGTTCGGGCTTCGCCGACTTGCCCGATAAGCCACTCCTGACCGACGATGGGTTTGCGCCGTTGACCGCGCACGACAGCGACAAGGGTTGCCACCAGCAATCCCCCGACGAGGATGCTCGTGCCGATCAAAGTGCCTGGCGCCACCCGCAAGTGGCGGGCGTAAAAGTCGGGCACCGAGCCGGGTTCAGGAAACAGCATGTAGCCGCCCAAAAGCAGGGCGAGGACACCTGCGCCCGCTAAGAGACCGTGACTGGTCACGAACAACTCGGCGATGAAAAATGCCGCCGCTGCCGCAATGAGCAACACCCCGACGATATTGACGGGCAAAAGCGTGGACGAATACAGAAACAGCAAAAAGGCGATGACGGCGACGGTGATGGGCAAGATGGCGCCGGGGTTGTAAATCTCCAAGATGAAGCCGAACATGGCGATGAGGAGCAACAGGTAGGTGATGTTGGGGTTGGACAGAAAGTGAAGGAAAGTCTCTTTGGCGCTCATGCGGATTTCGTGGACTTCGGCGTTGCGGGTGTGCAAAGTTTTGATGCCTGCCATCGTTTTCACGGCACGCCTGTCAATCTTGCGCAACAAGTCATTGAGGTCGTCGGCAACCAAGTCCACGATTTTTTGCTCCACTGCTTCTCGCGCCGTCAGCGAAAGGCTTTCCCGCACCATCCGTTCGGCGACCTTTGGGTTACGCCCCCGCAATTCGGCGATGGCTTTGATGGTGGCAGCGACCGCTTGCGTCGCTTTCTTCGTCATGATGCGTTCTGCTTCCGAGGGACCTTGCTCCCCGCCGCCGATGGGAAGCAACACAGGATGGGCGGCGCCGATGCGGGAGCCAGGTGCCATGGCAGCGATGTGCCCTGCCATGACGATGAAAGCGCCCGCCGAGTCAGCGTTGCCCGCGATGGGGGCGACGAAAGTGACGACAGGGATGGGCGATTGAAAAAACATCCGAACGATTTCCTGCATGGCGTCCACCATGCCGCCGGGCGTCGTGATTTGGACGACGAGACACTCCGCCCCATCCCGTTGTGCCGTCTCTATCGCCCGCTTCAAAAAATCCCTCAAAGCGGGGTTGACGATAGCATCTTGAACGACGGCATAGCAAACATGCGGGCGAGACGATTGAGCCGATAAGAGACCGACCGAGACGATGAGACCGACAGCGACAAGGTAACGCATCCCGATCGCCTGCCTTCAAGTTGTCCTCCCTTCCAAAGCAGGGAGCAAAGCCCTCATTAGCATAGCCGACCTGCGCCTTCCTGTCAACGAGGTCCTATCAGCCGACCCAAAAACTCCTTGCCCGCCACCTTGTCGGCGTCATCGTAAAGTTCAATGTTGATGGCGCCTGAAAAGCCCGATTGCCTAAGGGCAGTGATGACTTCTTGCCAATTGATGACGCCTTTGCCAGGCACCAGATGCAAGTCATCGTGCCCATCGTTATCGTGGACATGCAAGCCGACACAACGGTTTTGGGCGACCGACCAGTAAGGGGCGAACCCTTCGGAGACGGCGGCATGACCGACATCCAAGCAGACCGCCAACATGGGGGACGGAAACTCGGAAAGGATTTGCGCCAATTCCCCTGGTGTGTCCAGCAGAAAAACGATTTCGCTGCCAGGCGGGGCGGGGTTGATGTTTTCCAATGCCAACGGCATTTGCAAGCGTTCGGCGATAGGGAGCAACCGTTCCAGCGACCATCGCAGGCAATCTAAGGCTAACGAACGCACCCAAGCGAGCGTCGGGATGCCGACGCCATAGCCAGGGTGCACCGTCACCCAAGTCGCCCCTAAATCGTTGGCGACGGAAAGCAACCGTTCCATGTAGCGCACAGCGGCTGCCCGAATTTCGGGAAGGTAATCGGCGAGGTTGAGGACATAAGCGGCGTGGAAACTGACGGTCAACCCCGCTGATGCCAATTGTTGGCGAAGGGCTTGCACCCGTCGGCGATGGAACCGTTCCAGCCACTGGGGCGGGCTGAACAGGTCAATCTCCATGTGGGCGAACCCGTTCTCAGCGGCGAACGGGATGTAATCTTCAGGCGGCTTGGGAAACGCCACAAAGCCCAACTTCACTGCCCCTGCCCCCTTGTCAATGAGCGTTTTGTGACGCCAGTGAATTATCTGGCAAGGACGCCTCATCGTCAAGGACGATGGAGGGTGTTCGGAAAGGGAGGGCGAGGCTCCTGCCGAGCCGAAAATTTCGGTAATTCGGCAGATAGGCAGTTCAGGTGAATGAGGCTCACCGAGAGGTTCGCCCTCCCATTGGGCTCAATTTCCGAACACACTCAGGACGATGCCCTGCCAAAATTTGCGACGGGCAAGACGGCTGGGACAGGTGACAAGCCCGATGCAGATGTGCCCGAAATGCAGTTGGAACAACTTTGACACCGCCCGTTTTTGCAGCAACTGCGGCGAACCCTTGCGGGGGCTTTTAGGGCAGGGCGAAATCTTGCAGGGGCGCTACCGACTTTTGCGGGTGCTCGGCTGCGGGGGGATGGGGGCGGTCTATCTCGCCGAAGATTTGCGGCTCAATAACCGCCCCGTCGCCGTCAAGGAAAACTTTGATACCTCCCCTGAAGCCGCCCAGCAATTCCGCATTGAGGCTGAACTCTTGGCGACTTTGCGCCACCCCAACTTGCCCCAAGTCTTTGACTACTTCGTGGAACCCCGCACGGGCAAGCAATACCTCGTCATGGACTTCATCGCGGGCGATGACTTGGAAGACCTCGTGGAAAAGCGCGGACCCCTCAACGAGCGGGAAGCCTTGCGGATTTTCCTTCAAGTGCTGGATGCCGTCGCTTACCTGCACCAGCAAAAGCCACCCGTCATCCATCGGGACATCAAACCCAGCAACATCAAAGTCCAGCCCGATGGGACGGCGGTGTTGGTGGACTTTGGGATTGCCAAACGCTACCTGCCTGGCAAGGAAACGGTTGGCGCTGCCGCTGCCGTCACGCCCGGCTATTCGCCCCCCGAACAATACGGGCAAGGCATCACCGACCCCCGCTCGGACATTTATGCGTTGGGAGCGACGCTTTACTTCGCCTTGACAGGTCAAGTTCCCCCCGAAGCCATTGAGCGGGTGACGCGAGGGGACACCCTCGTCCCGCCCACGCGCTTCAACCCGAATATCTCGCCCCACATTGAGCGGGCAATCCTGAAAGCGATGAGCATCCGCCCGATGGATCGCTTTGCCTCGGTTTTGGAGTTCAAGCAAGCCTTGATGGTGCCGCAGCGTTCCGTGCCCTCTCGCCCCGCGCCCCGTCCCACAACGCCACCGCGTTCCCCCATGCGTCGCCCGACCCCTGCCCCCATGCCCCGCAGTTACCGATGGGAAGTGCAAATTGGCGGGTGGTTGGCGAGTTTTTTGGAGTTGTCCTTTTGGCTGCTCATCCTTTGGGCGCTTTTCGGTGGCTGTCGGAGTTGCCTCTTTTTCCCCATCCTTTTCCTTTTCAGCGGTTTCTTCGGTTGGCTCAAAGGTGGCTGGCTGGGCGTGCTGGCGGCGTGGAGTTTGCTCGGTTGGGTGTGGCAGCAAATGCGTTGGGCGCTACCCCCAACGCCTGACCCGTCAGGAGGTGACCGACGGTGAAAATGATTCACGCCATCATCCGCCCCCACAAATTGCACGAAGTCAAGGAAGCCCTCGCCGAGTTAGGCATTTCGGGCATGACGGTCATTGATGTGCGGGGTTACGGGCGACAGAAAGGGCATGTGGAACGCTATCGGGGCGCCGAATACACCGTTGACCTTTTGGCAAAGGTGAAGTTGGAAATCGTCGTCCGTGATGACCAAGTGGAAGAAGTCGTGGATGCCATCTTGCGTGCCGCCCGAACGGGCGAGATCGGCGACGGCAAGATTTTCATCACCCCCGTTGACGACGCCATCCGCGTCCGAACGGGCGAACGGGGCGAAGACGCCATCGCTTGAACTCATCACAGGAGGCAACCGAAAAGCGTCATGGCGGATTGGCAAGAGAAGGTGAACACCCTCATCGCGCAGGTCAAAGCGTGGCGACAAAAAATCCTGCAAACGCCGCCTGAACGGGTGACAGGTTGGGCGTTCTCGCGGGCGCTTAGCGATGAACTGGACAGTTTTGTGCGGGCAATTTATGCGCTGGCGTGGGAGCGGGCGATGGCGAAATTCGGCAACCGTTACCTTCAAGGGCACAGCGAAGTTGCGTTGCTGGCGACGGGCGGTTACGGACGACAGGAATTGTCGCCCTTCTCCGACATTGACATCGCCTTCGTCCCGCTGGAAGAAGACGACCCCTTCGTGGATGCCCTGCTGCGGGAATGCTTTCGGTTGCTTGTCACCGTCTTCATGGACAACACCGACTTGAAAGTCGGCTACGGCTATCGTCCCTTAGCCGATTTGCCGTCCTTAGATTCGCAGACGCAAGCGGCGTTGCTGGATGCCCGCTTTCTCGCTGGCTATGAACCCCTCGCCCAACAAGCCCAAAAGGTGCTGACGGAGCAACTGGATGTCCTGCGGTTTTTGCGTGACCGAGAGCGAGAGCGCCTTGCCGCTTATCAGCGCTTCCACGCCTCTCCCTTTGTCGCCGAGCCTCACTTGAAGGAAGGGGCGGGCGGGTTGCGGGATGGGCAAACCGCCCTTTGGCTGCTGGCTGCCCTTCACCGCATCCCGACGAAGGGCGCATGGCGTCGTCTCAAAAAGTTGCTGCCGCCCGACCGTTTCCACGCTTTTCGTGATGCTTACGACTTCCTCTTGCGCGTCCGAAATTGGCTTCACTTGACGGCAAGTCGGCGACAAGAAGTGTTGCTGCGGGAGTATCACCATCGCATCGCCTTTGACTTCCGTGACGAGGGGCGGGCGACGAGAGACGATGAAGAAGGGATGGTGCGGGCATTTCATCGGCGACTTTTTGAGGCGATGTCCACCTTGCATCACACCCTTCACTTCGTCCGCCACTTTGTCGCTGATGCCACCATCCCTTTGCCCGACGGTTTCCTCTGCGAAAAGGGGCGCTTGACGGTTGGCGAAATGTCGCCAGAGCCGCCAGAACGGCTGCTGAAAGCCTTTGAGTTGCTCCAACGCTACGACCTGAAGCCCAGCGCCGCGCTGTTGCGTTGGCTTTCCGAAAACGCCGATCAAGCGAAGCGGGCGCAAACTTCCCCTGAAGCCGCCCAATCGTTCCTTTCGGTGCTCACGGGCGACGGCGATGCGCCCTTCGGCAAAGCCCTCAGGTTGATGGAGCAGACGGGCGTTTTGTCGGCTTACCTGCCTGAGTGGGGCGAAGCGTCCGTCTATGTGCCGTCCAACGCTGCCCATCGCTTCACTGTCGGCGAGCATTTGCTGTCCACCGTCACCGAATTGCATCGGTTGCGGGAGGCAGCCCAACGGGGCGAATTCCCCTGGGTGGATGTTTGGGCAGGCGTCAGCGACGAGACGGTCCTTTTCCTCGCCGCCTTCATCCACGACTTGGGCAAAGCCCTTTCCGAACCCGACCACGAAGAAGTCGGCATCCATTTGGCGCGAAAAATCGGTGGGCGATTGGGCTTGCCTGAAGACCGCCTCGCTTTGCTGGAGAAGTTGGTGCGACGGCATCTCATCTTGTTGTCCACCGCCCGCTTGCGCGATGTCTTTGCCCCTGAAACTTTGCGCTTCGTCGCCGACGAAGTGGGCGAGGAAGGCTTGCTGAAGATGCTCCTTCTGCATTCCTTCGCCGATGCCCGCAGCGTCAGCGAGCAAACTTTCACCGAAGTGGAAGAGCGGATGGTGCTGGACCTTTACTTCGGCGTCCTGCGCACTTTGCAAGAACGAGCGGGAGAAGAGTCGCAATTGGCGACGCTGACGAGAACTCGTGCCCGCGAGTTGCGCCGCACCTTGCGGGAAGTCAGCGACGCCGAAATCCAAGCCTTCTGCGAAGCCATGCCCCCCGGCTATTTGCTGAGCACACCCTTGCGCACCATCGCTATCCATTGCCGCCTCGTCCAGCAAGTGAGGCAAAGACGGATGCCCGCTGTGGAAGTTTTGACCGAACCTGATAGCGGCTTCACGGAAGTCGTCGTCTGTGCCTTAGACGACCCGCAACCGGGCATGCTCAGCAAAATCGCTGGTGCTTTGTTCGCTTGCGACGCCGACATCCGCACAGCACGCGTCTTCACTTTGCCCGGTGAGCCGACTTTGGTGCTGGACACCCTTTGGGTGACGGCTGATGGGCGACCCCTCAGCGACGGGCGTGCCCGTCGGGTGCAGGAGGCGATTTTGGCGGTGCTTACGGGCGCTGAGCCGTTGGAAGCGTTGCTGCATCGCAACGGCAAACCCGTCATCGTTCCCGTCCAAGTGCGTTCCATCACTTTGCGCAATGACCTTTCCGAAACCCACACCGTCATCCACATCGTCGCCCGCGACCGAAAGGGGTTGCTGTATCGGCTCACGCGAGAAATCGCCGCGTTGGGGTTGGACATTCAGACGGCGAAAATTGTCACTTGGCGGGAGACGGCAGAAGACGCTTTCTATGTCGTCCGCAAGGGCGCAGGCAAAGTGCCCGATGATTTGCTGGACAGCCTCACCCGCCAACTCTGGGAGCGGTTGGGGTGAAAAACGACCATCCGCCATTTTGTTGGAGTGGCTATCAACCACGACCGAGCGGCTATCCGCCGCAATTGAATGGCTATCAGCCACGACCACGAAAGGCGGTGAAAAAGTGCGATGGCGGAGTTCGTCGTTTTGGGAGCGAGGGGGCAATTGGGCAGCGAAGTCGTTCGGTTGCTGCCCGCCGAAGCGACCGCTGCTTTCCCTCGCGAGCAACTGGACATCACGGACTTTTTGCGGGTCGCCGAAACTTTGCGCTCTTTGCGCCCTCGCTGCGTCTTCAACTGCGCCGCTTTCGTGCGGGTGGACGATGCCGAAGAGATGCCCGACGAAGCGTGGCGGGTGAACGCTTTAGCGGTGTGGAACTTGGCGCGCTTGTGCGCCGAACTGGGCGCGACACTGGTGCAAATCAGCACCGACTATGTGTTTGACGGACGCAAAAAAGCGCCTTACACCGAACTGGATGTGCCCAACCCGTTGAGCGTTTACGGGGCGACGAAGTTGTTGGGCGAATACTTTGCCCGCGCCTATTGCCCCCACCACTTCGTCGTCCGAACCGCTGGTCTTTACGGGCGCAAAGGGAGTCGGGCTAAAGGGGGCAGTTTCGTGGACCGCATTTTGGCAAAGGCGCAGGCAGGCGAACCCTTGCGCGTCGTCACGGACCAAATCACCAGCCCCACTTACGCCCCTGATTTAGCCGCCCACCTCGTGCGGTTGGCAGCGACGGAAAAATTCGGGCTGTATCATCTTGCCAACAGCGGTTATTGCTCATGGCACGAATTTGCCTGCGCCATCGTGGAATTGGCGGGCTTGACAGCGACGGTTGAACCCATCACCAGCGACCAGTTACCCTTAAAGGCGAAACGCCCGTCTTTTTCGGCGTTGGTGAGCGTTCGGTTGCTGTCGGCAGGTTTGCCCCCTTTGCGCCATTGGAAGGAGGCGTTGCACGACTGCCTTGCGGAACGGCAGCAAGTTTGCTGATGGTGCGTTAGAATGTTCAACGCCTTCTCGCGTGGGGCCGTGGCGCAGTGGGAGCGCGCCTGAATGGCATTCAGGAGGTCCCGGGTTCAAATCCCGGCGGCTCCACCATCTCCGTCGCTCCGTTCCCGATGCACAAAAAGTCAAGGGCTTTGACCTGTCAAGGTTGGGACGGTTTTGAGGGATGCTTTTACCGACGCCCGCAAGGGAAAGGGCAACGGCAAAAGGGTTGGCGATCGCCACGCTCGTTTACGGCGCTGCCGTCGTCATCGCTTACTTGGTGGGCTGGATTTCGCCCAGAGGGTGCGAATGGGCGTCGGCGATCCCCTGTTGGTTGGTGGCAAGTTGGTATGTCGCAGCGGCGTGGCGGGGCGAAGCGACGCCTTTGCACCGATGGGGTTGGCTGTTGCTGGCAATCGGATGGGCTTTAGTCGGTGCCGCCTTTGCCTTTCGCCCAGGGACGGGGCGATGGGTTTCGCTGAGTAGCGCCGTCCCGGCTTTGCTTGGTGGCTTTGGGACGGTTTGGTTGGCAAATTGGCAAAGGTTGGAAAGCGAGCAAGCAGGCGAAGGAGGGAATGAGCCGTGAAAGCGGGCATCCATCCCGACTATGTGGAGTGCACTGTCGTTTGTGCGTGTGGCAACACTTGGAAGACACGCTCTACAAAACCGATGCTGCATGTGGAAGTCTGTTCGGCATGTCATCCGTGGTATCAAGGGCAGTTGTCGGAGCGGCGCTATGTGGACACGATGGGGCGGATTGAAAAGTTTGAACGCCGTCGTGCTGCCGCCCGTCAAACTCAACAAGCCACCCCGACGGAAACTCGTCCCCGCCGCCGACGCTCATAGCCCTGCGACAGGCAGGTGACTTCAATGCCCTTGACCATCGGTGGGCAGGCGGTGTATGAGGGCGTGATGTTGCGCAGCCACCGCTTCATGGCGTTGGCGGTCCGCACTCCCAATGGCGACATCGCCGTCCATAGCGAACCGCTTCCCGAACGCCGTCCCTTTTGGCGATTGCCTTTCCTTCGGGGTGTCATCGCCCTTTACGATTCGCTCGCTTTGGGCTTGCGGGCGATGCGCCTTGCGTTGCAAATGGCGTTGCCCGAAGAGGAGCGGAAGGTCGCTGAACCCACCGCTTTCGCTGGACAAGCCCTTCTCGGATTAGCGTTAGCGCTGGGCTTGTTCGTTGCCCTACCTCACTTGTTGGCGGCGAAGACCTCGTTGCCTGACAAGTGGCAAATCAGCGCCTTAGAAGGGTTGCTGCGTTTGGGCATCTTCCTCGCCTTCCTTTGGTTCGTCGGGCGCTCAGAGAAAGCGAGGCGATTGTTCGCCTATCACGGGGCGGAGCACAAGGCTGTCCATGCCTTTGAGCGCGCCGCCGATTTGACGGTAGATGGGCTCAAGCCTTTTCCGCCTGAACATCCCCGATGCGGGACGGCGTTCGTCTTGTTCGTTTTGCTGGTCAAAGTCATCCTGTTTGCCTTTTTGCCCATCGGCGGTTGGCAGGGCGTGGCGTTTCGCATCGCCATGTTGCCTGTCGTGGCAGGGTTGAGTTTTGAGTTGTTGCGGTTGGGCGCTTTGCATGCATGGTGGCGTTGGCTATCTTTGCCTGGGTTGTGGCTGCAAAAACTGACGACCCAAGAGCCCGACGAAAAGCAACTGGAAGTGGCGTTGACGGCTTTGCAGGAACTTTTGCGGTTGGAAGGCGTTTCTGCCTACCGCTAATCGTCCGCTAAAATGCTTTGGGCGATAAGGCTTGACGGTGAGGAGATATGCGACAGCAATTGGCGGCATTGGAAGCGGAACTGAACGCCATAGAGGCGCAACTATCCGACCCCGAAACTGCCAAAGATTCGGGGCGACTGCAAGCCTTGATGCGCCGTTACGGTGAACTCGTCCCCATCGTGGAGCGCTACCGCCAATACAAGCAACTTCTGGAACGGGAACGGCAAGCGCGGGAGATTTTGGAGACGGAAAACGATGAGGATTTGCTGAAACTGGCGCGAGACGAACTGGACGCCATCGTCCCACAGCGAGAAGCGTTGGAAGCCGAACTGGCGGAAGCCTTGATGCCCAAAGACCCCAACGAGGGCAAGGATGTCGTCATGGAAATTCGGGCGGGCACAGGGGGCGAGGAAGCAGCCCTCTTTGCCCGTGACCTTTGTCGCATGTATCTGCGTTATGCGGAGCGAAAAGGTTGGAAGGTGGAAATCGTTTACGAAAACCCGTCCGCATTGGGCGGCTACAAGGAAGTCATCCTGCACATCAGTGGCAAGGACGCATGGAAGTTGCTGCGTTACGAAAGTGGCGTCCATCGCGTCCAGCGCGTGCCTGTCACCGAATCGTCAGGGCGCATCCACACGAGCGCCGCGACTGTCGCCGTTTTGCCCGAAGCGGAAGAAGCCGAAGTGGCGTTGCGGGAGGATGACTTGGAGATTGAGACCTTCCGTTCGTCAGGACCTGGCGGACAGCACATGCAAAAAAACGAGACCGCTGTTCGCATCCGCCACAAGCCGACGGGCATCGTCGTGGAGTGCCAAGACGAACGCAGCCAGCACCAAAACAAGATGAAGGCGTTGCGCATCCTGCGGACGCGCCTGTTGGAGATGCAGCGACGGGAACAAGAGGCTGCCTTGCAACGGCAACGGCGCGAGCAAATCAAGTCGGGCGACCGCAGCGACAAAGACCGCACCTACAACTTCATCCAAAACCGCGTCACCGACCATCGCTACGGCGTCACCCTTTACAGCCTGAAGGACATCCTTGATGGCGACTTGGACGAACTGTTAGCGGAAATCCGACGAAGGGAAGTGCAGCGTTGGTTGGGCGAGGCGGGGCAAAAGGTGCAAATCGCAGTGCCATGAGCCAAAATGGCGGGCAGGCAGGAAGTTTTCTGACCGACGGGGTGACCGTTCATGACCCGACGGCGATGGACAGTTTTGGTGAGCGGTCTGATGCTAACGCTGATGCTGGGTTGTTCGGGCAACCCCCTCCGCCAATTTCGCCTCCTTGACTTTCGCGCCACACCGACCGAGTTGCCGCCCGAAGGTGGGCGGGTTCAAGTGGAAGTGGAAGCGACGCGTGGCGACGGGGCGGAAGTGAAGGTCATCCGAAAGTTGGACGAGCAAGTCTTCGTCCTGTTCACCGTGAGATTGTCTGAAGTTGGCGCTTTTGACATTGAGAAGAAGCGATGGAAGGGCACGGTGGATTTGCCACCCAACAACGACCCCGAAGACAAGCGTTATGCCCTGATCATCAGTGTCTGGGACGACGATGACCGTGACGAGCGGTTGGTGGAAGTGATTGTCAAGGGCAGACCGCCAGCAGGCAACCCTTGACAAGTTACGGGCGAACCCACACCGCCACATCGTTGGTTAGCGTCTCCAATCGCAACGGCAACTCGCCGTTGCGGGCGACGCCTTGTCCTTCCCCGATGACCTTGCCCTGCCAAGTGTCCCAAAGGAGAAAGCGATAGCGCCCGTCCCGAAACCCTTTGAGGGCAAAACGCAGGTTGCGGATGGGTTCGGGCGTCTTGCCTTCCCGCGCCATTTGAAAGTTGCTGCCTTGATGATGCACCCAAATCAACGCCATCGTGTCCGTCTGGATGCCCACGATGTCCACTTCGGCGAAACGGCGGTCACGGTAGGGCGAAAAACGAAAGTGCGTGACCGTGCACCAATCAGCGCCTTGATTGTCCACTTCCACGATGTGCTTGCCTTTCGGGATGGGCACAGCAAACTCGCGGTCATAAAGGTAGTCCCACTTGTGCCAAGTCGCATCCCAGCGTCGCTCGCGGTAACTGCCTTCTCGGTAACTCCGTCCCTGTTCGTCTTTGCGCTCCGTCCCTTCGGGCAATGCTTGTCGCCAAACTTCCTTGCCATCCACCCGCACGATGAGCAAAGCGCCCGACGAGACCGTGCCGACCCGCAACGCTAACACGCCATCGTGCGGGAAGTCCACGACGAATTTGGGCGGGCGATACAGGTTAGGCTTGCTGGGCGAAAAGAGGAAAACGCTTGTTTCGCCGTTGCCGTCCACTTTGCCACTGCGATGGAGGGTGAAAGTGTCGCCCGTCGGGCGTTGCCAACCCAAAGTGGGGGCAAAAAGCAAGTCGCCAAAGGGTGGGTCAGGTTGTTCGCTCAGCATCGGTTCGGAAACTTGAACGGGACGCCAATCTTGCGCCCATGCCTTTCCGACCAACTGGACAAAATCGGCGACGGGGCGGAAGTGATGCCACAAGTTCAGGCGGTCAATGTAGTTGTCCCACCACCAAACGCAAGCCGTGCCCATCCCGCCGCTCATCAGCGACGCCCACATGCCGTTGTGCCAATGCAAAGCGTTACCCTTCGGGTCATAAGTGATGTCAGGCGTCCGCCAGTCAATCCCGAACTCGCCCAGCAAAAACGGCTTGCGATAGCGCTCCATGTGATGGCGATGCAAATTCACGACGGTCATCGTGCAATCCCGTTGGCTGCCGTCGCCATACCAATGCGTTTGGGTGAAGTCCATCTCAGGCAATTGCCAAACGACGTCGTCGCCGTAAGTCGTCGTCAGCAAGTGACCGTAAATGTCGGTGCTTCGGACGAATTGCGCCATCTCCCGCACCCAATCGGCAGGCGCATGGACTTCGTTCCAAAACTCAAATGCCAACACATTCGGGCTGTGGGCGTAGCGGGCGATGAGGTAGCGCAAGCGTTGCTTGTAAAGGCGCTTGGCTTCGGGATTTGTCCAGAAATCGGCGGGCTTATCGCACGGTCCGCCGTTTTTGCGGTTGTAAGGGTTTTTGTCCCACGCTTGTTCGCCGAAGTAAAGTTGGCGGTCGGCAAGTTCGCCGTGATAGCCGAGGCAAAGCATCAGGTAAATGCCGTTGCGTTCGGCGAGGCGCAAAAGTTCGTCAATGCGCCAAGCGTTGTCTAAGGCGTAACGCCCGATGCCTTGATACATGCCGTTGCCGTCGCCCTTCGTCCACTCCAAGCCCATGTTCCAGCGGACAAGCCAGATGCGGGCGAAGTTAGCGCCGTTTCGCTTCATCGCCGAAAACCAGCGTTCGTAGGCGCTCAAGTTGTTGCTTGACCAGCAAACATTCAAGCCGACGGGGACGAAGGGTGTGCCGTCATCAAATTGCAAATGCCAAAACTTGCCCCGCCGCACAAATCCCTTTTCTCGTCCCTCGTCCCGCGTCCCTCGCCCCTTCCCTTGCGGGTTAGAAGTGACTTTCAGCGTGAACCACGCCGATGCCACTTGCATCTGCGTCACCGTTGCCCGTCCCTCGTCCCTCGTCCCCCGTCCCGTCATGACGATGCGATAGCGGTAAGTGCCCAGTTCCGTTGGCGTGAAGCGGACGGCGAAATAGGGTTCGCCGACGGGGCGCAGGGAAGTGCCGTCGGGCGAGGCACGCTCAAAGTCTTGGGTGAAAAAGCCGGGCACGAGAAGGCGTTTCCCTGACGGGGCAACGAATTCGCCGTCTATGCGGATTTGCGTCGGGTCAAAAGGGTTGTCGTAATCGGCGACGATTTCCACGCGCACTTGCAAAGTTTCGTAGCGGCGCACTTGGGACGCATCGGGCGCAACGCGTTGAAGGGCAAAGTTTGGTCGTTGCGCCGCTGCCATCGTCGCCATCCCCATCAACCAAAGCCACGCAAAAAACTGACGAACCGCCATCACTGTCCGTCGTCACCGCCCCAACTCTTCGGGCAAGGGCTGATTGCTGGGCGGGATGGCTTCGTCGCTGACTTCCATCCCTGCCGCCTTCGCTTGCCGCAGCAATTCGCCGGGGTCGGGGATGGGCGAATAGCGGGCGTCAAAGAAAGTCAAGCCCAAGTGGCGCACCAAACGGTTGTAAGCGTCGGCGACGCCTTCCAACGGGACGCGGTAAAGCAGGGCAATTTGCTCCAACGGCTCTTCCACCAACGCCATGCGGTCTATGGCGCGATGGACAGCCGCCGCCCAAGCGGCTTCCGTGTGGGCTGCCAATTCGCCGCTCCTGCGGAAGTCCCGCCACATCCGAACGGCTTTGGCGATGGATGGAAGCGGGTAGTATTCCTGCTGCATCGTCCCGACCAAAATCTGCTCCACGCCATCCAGTTGGGCGGTCGGAGAAATTTGCAAGCCGTAGGAAGTCAGGTAGATGCCGACGGCGACATCGCTTTGGGGGTCGGGACGGTCACTGAGGTAGTGAACGGCTTCCAAATGCCAAGGGGCGATCTCGGCGATCCGCCATCCGCCATCAAAGGGGCGCATGCGAAAGACGACATGCCCGATGGGTTCGCGGGTGTCCTGCGTCACTTGTTCGCCTTCCAGCCACACATTGTCGCCCAACACCAACGCCCGCGTCAATCGGACGACACAGGGACCGCGCAACGCCGCCGAAGCGGCATACAAAGCGGCTTCGCCGAACAGTTCGTAAAGCAAGGCGGCATCGCTGTCGGGGTCTAAGGTGGCAAGGAGGGCGTCTTCGTTGTCTTCCATCAAGGCGTCAAAAAACGCCCAAACGGTGTCAACGGCTTCCTTTGGCACAGACATCGTTCTCGCTCCTTCCGCCGCCAACGCGGCGCAATCATGACCGAAACGGGGCAAAGCGTCACCGCCGTCGCGGTTGCCAACATTGTGGCATCGCAAGGACGGCTTGGCAACGGCGCGCTGAAGGAAGGGACGCAACTTAGCGGGGCGCTATCGCTCCCTTCGCCATCCGCCCGATGAGGGCTGCCAAGTAACCCGCCCCAAAGCCGTTGTCAATGTTGACGACGGCGATGCCCGGCGCACAAGCGTTAAGCATCGTCAGCAACGCCGAAAGCCCGTGAAAACTGGCGCCGTAGCCGACACTGGTCGGGACGGCGATGACGGGTTGCCACATCAGCCCTGCCACGACGCTGGGCAACGCCCCTTCCATCCCCGCCACGACGACGAGGACATCGGCTCGCTCCAAAGTTTCTCGGTGCTCTAAAAGCCGATGGATGCCGGCGACGCCGACATCGGCAAGGCGGCTGACTTGACAACCCGCACACTCCGCCGTCAGCGCCGCTTCTTCGGCGATGGGCAAATCGGCGGTGCCCGCACACAAGACGGCGATGTGCGGTTGCCGTTCGGGAGGCAAGCGGGTCGGTTCTTCGCCTTCCACGACGATCAGCCTTGCCAAATCGTGGTAGCGCGCCTGCGGGACGACTTGTCGGACGGCATCAAAATGGGCTGGTGATGCTTTGGTCGCCAGCACCGTCACGCCCGTTTGCGCCATCGCTGCGACGATTTTTTGCACTTGCTCAGGCGTTTTGTGCTGGCAATAGACGGCTTCTGGGAAACCCCGCCGAAGCAACCGATGGTGGTCAATTTTGGCGAACCCCAACTCTTCAAAGGGCAACGACCGCAACTGGCGCAAGGCGTCCTCTACGCCCAACTCGCCCGATTGAACCCGTTCCAACACTTGGCGCAATCGCTGGAGCAACATCGCCATCACCGTCGGAAAGTTTGTGGCAAGAGGGCGAAGTCGTCCGCCCTTGCGTCTAAGGAAGCGACGGGCAAAATTTTTCCCGACCCGAAAAATTTCCCTCAGGCAGGTGAGACGGGATGCGCCGATGGGTTGGGTTGCTTTCAGCCTTTTGCCTGATGAGCCTTGCCGTTGCCCGACAGGCAAATGAAATCACCTTGCGCCTGCGTTATGCGCCAGGTCAAACGCTCCTTTACGACATCGGTTTGGACGGCAAGATCACCGTCGTCAGCGAAATCGGCGTCGCCACCGATTTGCAGTTTCAGGGCAAGTTGAAGCAGGAGCAACAAGTGGAAGAGATTGCCGACGATGGGACGGCGACTTTGCTGGTCACTGTCAACGGGACGGTGCAGGTGAACATGGGCGGGACGCCCGCTCCCGGCACGCCCCCATCCCAACAAAGCAACGAGATGACCATCCCCCAAACGCGGTTGCGCCTGAAAATTGCGCCCAACGGGCGTATCGTGGAGATGAAGCCTGTGCCCAGCGAGGAAACCAGCGATGGCAAGGAGAAGGAAGCCGTTGCGCCCTTCCTGCAAGACCCCTTCCAAGCCCTGACTTTGGGCACGGGCGCGATGAGTTTGCTGCCAGCCATCCTGCCTGACAGACCCGTCAAAGTCGGCGACACTTGGGACTTGACCGCCAATGCCCCGCTGCCGATGGGCGGTGGGCGCATCCCAGTCGCCCTGAAAGGGATGGGCAAATTGCTCGCCGTCCAGCAAGAAGAGGGGCGCCCCGTCGCCGTCACCGAGATGCGATTGGAAGTGCCCGATTTGGGCGATGCGATTGTCAAGGCGATGCCGTTGAAAGAGATGGGCATTGACATGCAGGCGAAAGGCGGGACGAAAATCGTCGGCAAACATTGGCTGGACTTGTCGCAAGGATTGCTGACGCGCAGCGAAGTGGTGACGGAGACGCAAATGTCCACGCTCATCCGCATGCCAGAAAACGCAGGCGGTGGCGTGATGAGCCTGCAATCGCGCACGACCGTCAAGACGACGATGCGGTTGGTGGAAGTGAAGACAGCCCCACGCAAGTAACCGAAGAGGGTGACGATGTTGAAGCGGTGCGGCGTCTTTTTGCTTTTGCTTTTCGCCGTCAGGGCGATCGCACAGACGCCCGCCATCCTTCCGTCCTACCGTCCCGCATCGGGACGCACTTTTTCTTACCGCCTGTTGCTCAACGGGACGATGCAGGTGGAGTTGGGTGGCGTCGTGGGGTTCGCCCATTTTGCGGCGACGGTGGACATAGAACAACGCTGGCAAAGTTTCGGCGAACGGCTGGGTTGTGCCTTGACGGTCAAGGGCGGGACGCTTCGGATTTTCTCGTCCGCTGGCGAGCAGACGCAAAAGTTGGGGCGTTTCACTTCGCTGTTCGTCACGACGCCTTTCGGCGAATTGGTGGAAGTGCGGGGTAGCCGCGCCCAATCGCTGGACGAGTTGACAGCGGAGTGGGATTTGTTGGCGACGGCATTGGCGAGTTTGCTCATCCCCTTCCCGCCATCGGGCGTTCGGATTGGCGAAGCGTGGCAGGCAACCCATCGGTTGGGCGAAGCGGTGGCGTTAACGACGGTGCAATGCATAGAAGCGCTCCCCGCCCAATCGGCGGTCAAGTTGCGGCTGCGCTACACCTTGCCCTTGGACACCTTCATTGACCCGCAGGTGCGAACCTTGTGGCGCTTGACGGCGCGTTACGCAGCGGAAAGCGACGCCCTTTTCAGCGTCGCTGAGGGGCGAACCCTTTCGGCATCAGGGTCTATTCGGTTGGAGGCGTCTTGGCAACTCCCCAATTCTCCGCCACCATCCCAGCAACCTTCTGACCAACCTGACCAACCGCCCCAGTCTGACCAATCGCCTCAGTCCGACCAATCGCCCAACTCACCGTCGGAAGGCAACGCCCCTTCATCGCCTTCGTCGTCACCGTCTTCTTCTGCCCCGCCCTTCACTTTCCGATTGCAGGTGGATGCCCGCTTTGATTTGCTGCCTGCCCGTTGATCCGCCATCGGGAGGGTGATGGAGATGGTCGGGGCGTTTGCGACGGCGTTTGAGATGGGCATCCGCTTGGCGGCGTTGGTGTTGGTCGTCGCCCTCGTCGGCGCCGCCATCATCGGGCGCATCATGGAGGGCGAATTGACGGGCAGCCACGCCACCATCGCTTTGCTCTTCGTCGCCGCTTTGCTTGTCGGTGTCGTGCTGCTTTGGAACAGCCCATTTGTGTTCGCCTTGTTTTTGGTGGCGGCAGGGTTGGCAGCCTTGTGGTGGCTGGCGCAAGTGACCGCCGAACGCCAACTCGTCCATCAAATCCATGCCGAAGACGAAGCCCGCTACAAAGCCGCCCTTGAGCGCGACCCCAACAATGCGGCGGCGTGGAGCGCCCTCGGTGACCTTTACTTGGAAGCGAAACGCTACGACGACGCCATCGCTTGCTATGAGCGCGCCGTCCAAATCATGCCCGCTGCCACCGAAGAGAAACGCAAATTACGGCGGGCACAGCAACTCAAGGAAGAAGCCCAACGAACCCAACGCCACTGCCCTCAGTGTCGCTCACCCCTTCCCCTGCTTGCCGTCACTTGCCCGCAGTGCGGCGAGGAAGTCAGCGCGCCCGTTTGGGTTTACTTGCTGGCAGCGGCGCGGGATCGGGAGGCGCTGCGACGAACTTTCCTCGCTTTCCTCGTCGCCTTCCCCATCGTGACGCTTTGGCTGATGTTGTTTTTCGCCCTCAACTTCCTCGGTCGCGCCCTTCTGCTGCTTTTCACCCTCGTCGCCATCCTGATTGTCGTGATGATGGAATTGCGGGGTTGACAAGTGATGCGCCATCCTTTGAGGCGTTAAGGAGGTGTCAGCGATGCCGTCGCCGTTCCCTGGCATGGACCCCTTCATTGAAGGGCAACTTTGGGATGACTTTCACAGCCGCTTTGTGCCTGAATTGGCAGCGGCGCTGATGCCGAAGGTTCGTCCGAAGTATTTGGTGACGGTGGAGCGACGGGTCTATTTGGAACGAACCGTCACCGACCATCAACCGCCTTCCATCACCCCCATCCGCCCCGATGTCACCATCGCCAAAGAACGGGAAGGCATCGGCACTGCCATCGCCGTCGCCGAGAAAGTCGGCGTGGAAGTGATGGCGAAAACTTTCACCATTCCCTTGCCCATCCCTGAACGGGTAGAAGAGCCCTTCATCACCATCCGAGACCGAGAGAGCCGAGAGATTGTGACGGTCATAGAAGTTTTGTCGCCTGCCAACAAGCGGGCGGGAAGCGATGGGCGACGGGAGTATTTGCAGAAGCGGGAGGCGATTTTGCTGAGCGGGACGCATTTGGTGGAGTTGGATTTGCTTCGGGGCGGGGAACGGATGCCGACGCAAAAGCCTTTGCCCCCTGCCGATTACTATGCCCTCATCGCCCCTGCTGAGCGGCGTCCTTATGCGTTGGGTTTTGCATGGACGCTGAAAGAGCCTTTGCCGACGATCCCGATCCCGTTGAAGGGGGATGACCCTGAGGTGAAGTTGGATTTGCAGGGCGTTTTCACGGCGGTTTATGAGCGGGCGGGATATGACTACATGCTGGACTACGGTCGGGAAGTGGAGCCACCTTTGAGCGAAGAAGACAAAGCATGGGTCAGGCAAGTGTTGGAAAAGGCGAGGCTGCAAAAATGAGAGGTGAGCGAGCGAAATGGTGCGGTTGGGCGTTGAGGTGCTGATGAACCAGACGGACCGAAAACGGTTGCGGTTTGGGATGCTGACGAATGCGTTGGCGACGACGAGCGAGTTGGTGCCGAGCGTGGATGCGTTACGGCAGGCAGGCTTTTCAATCGTCGCCCTGTTTGTCCCTGAACACGGCTTTTACGGAGCGGCGTTGGCGGGCGAGAAAATCGCCAGCGGTTATGACCCCAAGCGAGGCATCCCCGTCTTCAGCCTTTACGGCGAGACGCTGAAACCCTTGCCCGAATGGCTCAACGGTTTGGATGCGTTGCTCGTGGATTTGCCCGATGTCGGTTGTCGCTTTTACACCTACGCTTGGACGATGAGTTACCTGATGGAAGCGGCGGCGCAAAGGGGTTTGCCTGTCATCGTGTTGGATCGCCCCAATCCCATCAACGGCGTGCAAGTGGAAGGGCAAAGCCAACGGGAAGTCGTCGGTTCGCTGGTCGGTCGCTTCCCCATCGCCATCCGACACGGCTTGACGATGGGCGAACTGGCGCGTTGGCTGACACAAACGCAATTTCCCAACGCCCGCGTGGAAGTCATCCCCTGCGAGGGATGGCGACGGGCGATGTGGTGGGATGAGACAAGGTTGCCTTGGGTGCCGCCTTCCCCTGCGATGGCGACTTTGGAGACGGCGACGGTTTACCCTGGCACTTGCCTTGTGGAAGGGACGAACCTTTCGGAAGGGCGCGGGACAGTTCGCCCCTTTGAGTGGATTGGCGCCCCCTTCGCCGATGAAGATGAGGTCGCCGCGTTGCTGAACAAACTGAACTTGCCCGGCGTCCGCTTCCGACCCCATCGCTTCATCCCGTCGGCGTCCAAACACGCTGACGAAGTTTGCAAGGGCGTTCAAGTGCACATCACCGACCGCAACGCATTTCAGCCCGTTCGGACGGGTTTGTGCGTGATCGCTGCCTTCAAACGCCTTTATCGCTCCGCTTTCGCATGGCGAGAAATTAGCATTGATCGGTTGATGGGCACGAGTGCTTTTCGGCAAGCGATGGATGATGCCGACGACCCGATAACGGTGGCGTTGGAATGGTCAACGGAGCCAGACGAAGCGTTTTTGCGACAGCGGTCGGCGTGCCTGCTCTATGCGTGACTTAAAGAGGTTGGCGACCTTGATAGCCCGCATCCAGTTCGTGCCAGAAGGAGATGTCCTCTTCATCGCAGCGCCAGCACAAAAACACTTCCCGTCCTTCCCGCCAATGCGGGAAATCCACCAAGCCGAGCCACAAATCTTTGACTAACGCCCCTGTCGCATGGACTTGCCGAACGCACTCGGTCAACTCTTGCCAACGAACCCAAAGGCGCGAGGCGATGGGGTTGCCGCCGTTTTCGTGCAAATGACGCCAGACAACCATCAAGTCTCGCTGCCCCAAATCGGCGCCCAACTCATGCGCTAACGCTTGGATGCGCTGCATCAACGGGCGCAAGGTCGGCAGCAACGCTCGCGCTTCGTCCAGCGTGAAATAGCGAGGGAAGCGCCCTTGTCTCATCGTCCCTCTGCGGCGGTCGGCGCCGCATCCAAGTCGGAAATTTGCAGCCGATGGTGACGGCGCAATTGCCCACAAGCGCCCTGAACTTCCGTGCCCCGTTCGTGGCGGACGGTCACCGCAATCCCCTGTTGTGTCAAGATTCGGCGAAACCGTTCCACTTCCGCTTCCGACGGGCGTTCAAACTCCGCCATCGTCGGGTTGTAGGGGATGAGGTTGACATGGCAAGGAAAGTCGCGGAGTAGCCGCGCCAACTCAACGGCGTGTTCGGGTCGGTCGTTGACGCCTTTCAGCAGCACATACTCAAACGAGATACGCCGCTTCGTCGCCTGAAAGTATTCCCAGCACGCCTGCAGCAACTCTTTGATGGGCGGAAGTTTGGCAGGGATGAGGCGACGGCGCAGTTCGTCGTCGGGCGCATGGAGCGAGACGGCAAGGTTCACTTGCATGCCCAACTGCGCCAACTTGCGGATGCCCTGAACGATGCCGACGGTGGAGACCGTCATCCGCCGCGCCCCAATGCCCACTTCCTTGTTGAGCAACCGTAGTGCCTTGACGAGGTTGTCAAAGTTCAGCAGCGGTTCGCCCATTCCCATGAAGACGATGTTGGGCGTTTCTCTCCGACGGGCGAGCAAAACTTGTCCGACGATTTCGTCCGCCGTCAGGTTGCGGGCGAAACTTTCCCCCGAAGCGCAAAACCGACATCCGATCGGGCAACCCGCTTGCGTGCTGACGCAAATCGTTTCCCAATCGCCGTGCGGGATGAAGACGAACTCAACGGTTTCGCCATCGGGCAATTGCGCCAAATACTTCGTCGTCCCGTCCGAGGCGACTTTGACATCCACGACTTGCAGCGGGTTGACGATGGCGAGTTCGCTGAGGCGTTGGCGCAAAGTTTTGGGCAAGTCGGTCATGGCGTCAAAGGTCAACACACTTTTGCGGTAAATCCAATGCGCCAACTGCCGACCGCGATAGCGCGGCTCGCCCAAACTTTCGGCGAACATTTCCAACTCCTGCGTCGTCTTGCCGACGAGGACAGTTTGGGTTGTCGTCTCCGTCATGGCGATTTGCCCCCTTGAATTTGGCACGGGAAATTTTGCCAGCCACTCCCTATCCTTCGCCCGCCTTGAACGCTCTATTTTGTGGCGGGCGCAAAAGCCCGAAGGAGGTGAAAGGGCGATGGCGCAACGGGACGATGTGCAGGAGTTGCGGGAAGTGTTCACGGCGTTGCAGGAAACGGCGATGCCCCTGCTTCGGGAAATGGTAGGGCTTCTCCCTGAACTGGTGCGTCAGGTTTACGCCGTCTTCTACTCCGAAGAGACGGCGCAACAATTGGGGCGAAGCATCGGCGCTTACTTCCGCTCCCTTCAAGAAGCGGGGCTACCTGAAACGATGTGCCAAGAGTTAACGCTTCGCTACGCCGAAAACGCCAACGCCAGCGCTTTGGTTAACTTGCTGCGATCCGCCTTGCGGGGCGAAGCATCCCCCGCTCGCCCCAAAGCCTTGACAGAAGGCGAAGCCTTTCCTGCCCGTCCTAAAGCCCTGCCAGAGGAGTGAAGGCAATATGGCGAGGGCGCTCGCTTTGGGACTGCGGGCAATCGGTGTGTTCGGTCTGGCAATGGTAGGTGGGCTTGCAAAGTTGGCGGTCGCCTTGACCATCGGGCGGTGGCGCCGATGGCGAAGTGCCCGTCGCTTTGCGCGCGAACTTCGGCGGGCGGGTGTCCCTGAGATGTTGGTGCGGGAGTTGGTAGGGCGTTACCGCCAGCCGCTCAACCTGAGTTGGCGTCAGTGGCTGCGGGATGTCCGAAAGCGTTGATGCCGTTGCGAGCGTTGATGCCGTTGCGATGGAGCGAGCCAGCGATGGCTTCCGAATGGCAGCGGGTGAAGGACGACACCTTGTTGGTGCTGGCGGCGATGGCGGGCGATTTGGACGCCTTTGATGAACTGGTGCGGCGTTATCGTCCCGCCGTGCATGCCGTCGCTTATCAGGTGACAGGTTCGTGGGACGAGGCGGAAGATGCGACGCAGGAAACTTTCCTGATCGCTTTGAAAGCCTTGCCGACTTTGCGGGAGCCGCAAAAATTCGGCGCTTGGCTTCACGCCATCGCCCGCCATCAAGCCCTTCGGCAAGCCAATCACCGCCAGCGTTGGGAACTGGACGAATTGTTGCTGGAACGGTGGGAAGCCCTGCGGGAAGAGGAAGCCTTTGAGCGGTTGGAGCGGCGGGAACGCTACGAGCAACTTCACTGTGCCCTGAACGAGTTGCCCGAAATGTATCGGCTTGTCCTCTGGCTCCGCTACTTTGAGGACATGCCCCTCAAACGGATCGCTTCGTTTCTGGGCGTCCCGCTGACGACGGTCAAGTGGCGGCTGCACGAGGCGAAACGGATGCTGCGAAAACGGATGGCGTAACTGTTGGAGTGGCTATCAGCCACGACGGAAAACGGCAGCGAGTGGCGAATGGCGGGTAGCGAATGGTCAAACGGCAGCGCATGGCGAATTGTTGGAGTGGCTATCAGCCACGACAAAGGACGGCAGGCAGGTCGGCAGTCGGCAAATCGGCAGGTCGGAGAACGGCAGCGAGTAGCGAATGGTAGGGGCGAACGGCAGTTCGCCCTGTCGGAATGGCTATCAGCCACGAAGGCAACAAGAAAGTCGCCACGAGGGAAAGTCGTGGCGGAAAAATCGCAAAGGAGGGACGAAGCGATGGAGCAACAAGCGCAGCAAAGGCTGCTGCAAGCCGCCATTCAAATGGCGGAGGCGCTCTACCGCCAAGCCAGCCAGTGGGTTTACCACCTTGAATTTGGCGACCTCGCTGGAGCGGGCAAGCAATTTAACGAACTCGTCCAATGGCTTCAGCAGGAATTGGGCATCCGCTTGCCTTTCCCTCCCTTGCCTGAGGATGTTGACCCCCGCTCCCTTACCCTGGCGGCGGCGCAATTAGTCGCAGCATTGCGGGGCATCGCAGGGGAAGTCATGCCCAAAGAACTGACTGCCGAGCGGCAAAAGCGGGAACGCGAACCCATCCTGCGCATCCGAGAGCAAAAATCGCCCGTAGAGTTCACCGAACTGGTCGTCACTTCGGCGGAGCAGTTGGCAGAATTGCTGCGGACGAATTTGCCCGACTGGATCAAAACCGTCGTCGCCAAAGCGACCCAAGCCGCTGAACGCGCCACCGCCGAGGCGATGAAAGTTGCCGACCAAGCCGTCGCCGAAGCGATGAAAGTTGCTGAGCAAGCCGCCGCCGAAGCGACGGCGAAGGCGAAGCAAGTCGGGGGCGAAACGGTGCGGATAGGGGCAGGTCGCCCGACTTCGGAGCGCCTTTCGGAGCGGTTGGAAGAAGTCGCCGAGTTGCTGGAGGAAATCGCCGACGAACTGGAGGATGTGGAAGAGGAACTCGCTGATGCCGCCGAAGAGGGGCGGTTGACGGATGCCTTGAAGGCGCGCTTGATGGAAAAGCGCGCCCGCCTTTTGGCGCAGGTGCAAGAGTTGATGGAAAGGCGCGCTGAACTTCTAACGCGAGTGCGGGAGATGCTGCAAAGGCTGGGGCAAGAGTCGGAAAGCGGCGAGGCACAATGCGGATAGGGCGTTGAGTTTTGCGATGGTCGCTGACGCAGCACGGAGGTTGGGTGCGATGGTGCGCAAGGCGGTCATTTTGACGGCGGGTCTTTCCACCCGCACTTACCCCTTGACCGTCCGCAAACCCAAGCCGTTGCTGAAGTTGGCGAACGCCCCTAACTTAGCGCACTTGCTGCGCGGGTTGGCGAAAGCGGGCGTTCAGGAAGTCGTCTTGGTCGTCGGCTTTGAGCGGGAGCAGGTGGAGCGAACCATCGGGCGAAAGTTTGCGGGCGTGACCGTCCACTACGCCGTCCAAGAGCAACCGTTGGGCACTGGGCATGCTGTTTTGCAGGCTGAACCTTTCATCGGTGCTGAACCTTTCGCTGTGCTCAACGGGGACGATTTGCTTTTGCCCGATGCGCTCGCTGCCTGCCTTCAACAAGTGCCTGCTTTGCTCGTCGCTCCCCACCATCAACCGCAGCGTTTTGGGGTCGTAGAAGTTGCCGATGGGTTCGTGCGAGCCGTTCGGGAGAAACCGAAGGAAGCGACAGCGGGCGCTTTGGTGAGCACGGGGGCATGGGCGCTGCCGAGCGATGCGTTTGCGTGGCTAAAAGCCTTGCCACCCGCCGAAGATGGCGAAATCCGCCTTCCCGACATCACGCCCCAACTGATGCGACACGGTTTGCGCGCCGTCGTCACCGAAGATGGTTGGGTGCCCGTCACTTACGCTTGGGATGTGCTCATCGCCACCAAGCATTTGCTGTCGCTTTGGGGCACGGAACGGGTCGCTGAGTTGCTACCAAGCCCGCAAGTGTTGGGCGTTGTCCATCCGACTGCCGAAGTGCACGGCGATGTGTTCATCGCCAAGACAGCGCGGGTGGAAGCGGGCGCGAAAATCGTCGGTCCTGCGATGATTGGCGAAGGCAGCGTCATCGGCGCCAACAGCGACATCGTTCGGACGGTCATCGGCGACGACTGCCACATCGGCGGCGGGGCGCATCTGGAAGATTGCGTCGTGATGGACAAGGTGCAAGTCGGCAACGATGCCGAACTGATGTGGAGCGTATTGGGTGACAGCGTCGTCGTCGGCAATCAGGTGCGCGCCTTTGCCAAATTGCCGTCGGGTATCACCGTCCGATCGGTCGTGAAGGGGCAATTGGTGGACACGGGGATGGAGCAGTTGGGTTGCATCGTCGGCGACGGCGCCCGCATCGGCGACAACTGCGTCCTTTACCCCGGCGTCAAGGTTTGGGTGGATCGCACCGTCTTGCCCCGAACGGAAGTTTTGGAAGATGTCCGCTGACGCCGTTTTCCCGTCCCACGCCCCTCGTCCCGCGTCCCACCTACTATTGCTTGCGTAGCAACCTTGCCTAACCTCTGCGCTGACAAACCTTTGCTGCGAGGTGATCGGGGCGATGGTGCGATGGATGTTGGGCGTGTTGGCATTGATGCTATTTGCCGTCGCCAACGCGCAATCGTCCGATGCCGAGAAGGAAGCGGAGTTGCGCCAATTGCGGGAACGGGTCGCTGTGTTGGAGCGGTTGGTGCAAACGCTGCAAGCGGAACTGGCGTCGCTCAAACGCAACGGGACGGCGCCGTCCAACTTGCAACCGTCCGCCATCCAACAGCCGAGCGACGAGGAGCGGCGCAGGTTGGAGCAGGAGTTGCAGAAAGCGTTGCAGCAAGCGCCACCAACGCCAGCGCCTTCCCCTGCGCCCCCGACTTATGGGGCGGTCGTTTTCGGTGGCGGCGCCTATCAAGCCCTCAACCCTGACACTTCTGTCATCGCCAACTTCCGCACCGCTTTTCGCGGGCGCCGCCCCTTCGCAGCGTTTGGTGGGTCGGAATTCAGCGAGGCGGAGTTAGCCTTCCAAGCGGCGACTGACCCTTTCTCCCGCTTGGACACCTTCATCGCCGTCGGTCCTGAAGGCGCCGAGATTGAAGAGGCGACGCTGAGCATCTTAGACCCCAGTTTCCTTCGGTTGCCGCAAGGCTTGCAATTCAGGTTGGGCTTGTTGCGAGCGCCGTTTGGGCAACTGAACAACATCCATCCACCTGAGCAACCCTTCGTGGACACGCCACTTGTCCACAGGCTTTGGTTTGGGCACAAGCACGGGAATAACGAAAACGGCAATGGGCACGAACACGGGGACAACGAAAATGGCAATGGGCACGAACACG
>Ga0080007_1080633_pt1 | contig 81156 bp, 91 predicted proteins | sample OctOCTMetagenome_FD_69210 | JGI IMG/M metagenome (GOLD analysis project Ga0080007, IMG submission 69210) | Hot spring and microbial mat streamer communities from Octopus Spring Streamers, Yellowstone National Park, USA - OCT_B (SPADES... | ecosystem: Environmental > Aquatic > Thermal springs >...
GGTGGCGCTGGAGAAGCGGCGCGTGAAGTCCAGGACGGCCGCTTCGTCCCTGTGGTCAGGGAAGACCAGGCGGGCGTGGAGGCCGAGGTGGAGCTTCGGGGCTTTGCCCTCGGGCATCCTTGGGCTCATTTTACCCCCTTTCGCCTCTTTCGCCGCCCTCCGCGAAGTCTTGCGCTTCTGGATGAACCGGGAGCGAAAGGGAAAGGGTGTGCGGATTGTGGGCTGTTTTTCAGCTGTTTGCGCCTCCCCATCCCCGCAAAACCCCAAAGGCCGGGTATGATGACCCCCTGATGGTGCGCCGCGCCCTGGAAGAGGCCATTCACGCCGCCCTCAAGGAGATGGGCCTGGACCTCCGCCTCAAGGTGGCCAAGGCCCCCAAGGACAAGCCCGGGGACTACGGGGTTCCCCTCTTCGCCCTGGCCAAGGAGCTGAGGAAGCCCCTCCAAACCATCGCCGAGGATCTTAAAAGCCGCCTGGAACTTCCCCCCTTCGTGGAGGAGGCCATCCCCGTGGGGGGGTACCTGAACTTCCGCCTGCGGACGGAAGACCTCCTCGAGGAGGCCCTCCGCCCCAAGGGGCCCTTCCCCAAACGGGAGGGCCTGGTCCTCATTGAGCACACCTCGGTGAACCCCAACAAGGAGCTTCACGTGGGCCACCTTCGGAACATCGTCCTGGGGGACAGCCTGGCCCGCATCCTGGATTACGCTGGCCGCGAGGTCCTGGTCCTCAACTACATAGACGACACCGGCCGCCAGGCAGCGGAGACCCTCTTCGCCCTGAGGCACTACGGCCTCACCTGGGACGGGAAGGAGAAGTACGACCACTTCGCCGGCCGGGCCTACGTGCGCCTCCACCAGGACCCCGAGTACGAGAAGCTTCAGCCCGCCATTGAGGAGGTCCTCCACGCCCTGGAGCGGGGGGAGCTGAGGGAGGAGGTGAACCGCATCCTCCTGGCCCAGATGGCCACCATGCGCGCCCTGGCTGCCCACTACGACCTCTTGGTCTGGGAGTCCGACATCGTGCGGGCGGGGCTTCTCAAGAAGGCCCTGGCCATCTTGGAGCAAAGCCCCCACGTCTTCCGGCCCACGGAGGGCAAGTACGCCGGGGCCCTGGTCATGGACGCCAGCCCCTTCATCCCGGGCCTCGAGGACCCCTACTTCGTCCTGGTGCGCTCCGGCGGGGCCGCCACCTACTACGCCAAGGACATCGCCTTCCAGTTCTGGAAGATGGGCCTTCTGGAGGGCCTCCCCTTCCGCCCCTACGAAAACCCCTACTACCCCCACCTCAGGACCAGCGCCCCCGAGGGGGAGCCCTACACCCCAAGGGCCCAGGAGACCATCAACGTCATTGACGTGCGCCAGAGCCACCCCCAGGCCCTGGTGCGGGCCGCCTTGGCCCTGGCGGGCCGCCCGGACCTGGCCCAGCGGGCCTTCCACCTGGCCTACGAGACCGTCCTCCTGGAAGGCAAGCAGATGTCGGGGCGGAAGGGCCTCTCGGTGAGCGTGGACGAGGTCCTGGAGGAGGCCAGGAGGCAGGCCCTGGCCGTCATCAGCGAGAAGAACCCCGACCACCCCGACAAGGAGGAGGCGGCCCGGATGGTGGCCCTGGGAGCCATCCGCTTCGCCATGAGCAAGACCGAGCCCAGAAAGCAGATAGACTTCCGCTACCAGGAGGCCCTCTCCTTTGAGGGGGACACGGGGCCCTACGTGCAGTACGCCCACGCCCGGGCCCACGCCATCCTGCGCAAGGCAGGGGAGTGGGGCCCCCCGGACCCCGCCCAGGCCACCCCCTACGAGCGGGAGCTGGCCCTGGCCCTCCTGGACTTTGAGGAGGCGGTGCTGGAGGCCGCCGAGGAAAAGAGCCCCCACGTCCTGGCCCAGTACCTCCTGGACCTGGCGGCCGCCTGGAACGCCTACTACAACGCCAAGGAGGAGGGCCGCCCCGCCACCCCCGTCCTCACCGCCCCGGAAGGCTTGCGGGAGCTCAGGCTAGAGCTGGTGAGAAGCCTTCAGGAGACCCTCAAGACCGGCCTCGGCCTCCTGGGCATCCCCGCCCCTGAGGTAATGTAAGGGCATGGGCCGCCCCGTCTTCCTTGGCCTCCTTCTCGCCTTGGCCCTCGCCCTGGGCCAGCGCCTCACCGCCCCCGAGGAGGTGGCCCGGAGCCAGGTCATCAAGAGGGCCCTCCCCGCCGTGGTGCGCATCCAGGGCACGGCCCCCGCCGCCGACGGCGGGACCGTGGGCACGGGCTTCTTCGTGAGCTCCTTGCGGGTGGTCACCAACTACCACGTGGTCCAGGACCTCTCCGACCTCACCATCCGCCTTTACAACGGCCGCACCTTCCCCGCCGAGCGCTTCGCCGTGGACCCGGGGATAGACCTGGCCCTCCTTACGGTGAAGGGCGTGCAGGCCCCGGCGGTCCTGAGCTTTAACCGGGCCTCTCCGGAGAGCCTTCCCCTGGGGATGGGCCTGGTCCTGGTGGGCTTCCCCTATGGCCAGGGCCCCCTGGCCTCCTCCGGCATCCTGGCCGGGGTGGGCCCCCTCGAGGTCCCCACCCCCGACCCCAGCATCGGGGCCGAGGTGGGGGCGTACCTCTTCACCGACGCCCCCCTCACCGTGGGCAACTCGGGAAGCCCCCTCCTGAACCTCCGGGGGCAGGTGATGGGCGTGGTGGCCGACGTGGTGGGCGGCCCCTCGGGGGTGGGGGGGATCGGCGTGGCCATCCCGGGGGAGCTGGCGGCCCAGAGCGTGGAGGACCTGGAGCGCTTCGGCATCCCCCAGAGGGGGTGGCTGGGGGCGAGCCTGGTCTCCCTGGAGGAGCTTCCCCCGGTCCTCCTACGGGCCCTGGGCCTCACCACCACCCAGGGGGCCATGGTGGACCGGGTGGAGCCGGGTAGCCCCGCCGCCCGGGCCGGCCTCAGGGGGGCCCAGCGGGATGCCCAGGGCCGGCTTCTGGCCCTGGGGGACGTGATCCTGGCCATCAACGGCAGGCCGGTCAAGGACAAGGCGGAGGTGGTGCGGCAGATCGCCCGCTTCCGCCCGGGGGACCGGGTGCGCCTCACCCTCTGGCGGGAGGGGCGCCGCCTCGAGGCCACCCTGGTCATGATGGCCCGTCCCCGGAGGTGAGGCGTGTACCTGGCCGTGGAAGGACCCATCGGGGTGGGCAAGACCACCCTGGCCCGGCTTCTTTCGGAGGCCCTGGGGGCCGAGCCCCTTTTGGAGGTGGTGGAGGAAAACCCCTTCTTGCCCCTCTTCTACCAGGACCGGCGGCGCTACGCCTTCAAGGTCCAGGTCTTCTTCCTCCTCTCCCGCTTCCGCCAGCTCGCCCCCTTGCGGCAAAAGCCCCTTTTCGGAGGCGTGGTGGCCGACTACCTCCTGGACAAGGACCCCATCTTCGCCAGCCTCAACCTGGAGGGCCCGGAGTGGGACCTCTACCTGGTCTACCTGGAGCTCTACCGGGAACTGGCCCCAAAGGTGCCCCCGCCCGACCTCACGGTCTACCTGAGGGCCCTGGTCCCCGTCCTCCTGGAGAGGATCGCCCGGCGGGGCCGCCCCTTTGAGCGGGGCATGGACCCCGCCTACCTGGAGGCCCTCTCCGAGGCCTACGAGCGCCACTTCGCCCGCTACCCCCACCCCCTTCTGGTCCTCGAGGCCGACGCCCTGGACTTCGGCCCCACCGGCCCCCACCGGGAGGCGGTGGTGGCCCTGGTCAGGGAGCACCTAGCCCAGAAGAGGCCCTGATGTACATCGCCATCGCCGGCAACATCGGCAGCGGCAAGAGCACCCTCACCGCCCTCCTGGCCGAGGCCTTCGGCCTCAAGCCCGTCTACGAGGCGGTGAGCGAGAACCCCTACCTGGAGGACTTCTACCGGGACATGGCGTCTTACGCCTTTCACTCCCAGGTCTTCTTCCTGGCCCGGCGGGTGCGCCAGCACCTTTTGGAGGTGAACGGCAACCCCCGGGTGGTCCAGGACCGCACGGTCTACGAGGACGCCTTCGTCTTCGCCAAGAACCTCCACCGGGAAGGCTTCCTCTCCCGGCGGGACTGGGAGACCTACATGGACCTCTTCCAGAGCGTCTCCCCGGCCCTCAGGAAGCCCGACCTCCTCATCTACCTGCGGGCGAGCCTCCCCACCCTGAAGGCCAGGATCGCCAAACGGGGCCGACCCTTTGAAAGGCAGATCCCCGACCGCTACCTCCTCTCCTTGAACGCCCTCTACGAGGACCTGATGGCCTCTTGGAACCTGTCCCCGGTGGAGGTGGTGGAGGCCGACCGCCTGGACTTCGTTGAAAGGGAGGAGGACCGCATGGCCCTTCTGGAGGCGCTAAAGCGGAGGCTTGGCCCATGACCCTCAAGGAGCTTTTCGCCCCCCTGGGCCAGGAGGCCCCGCCCCTGCCCGTGCGGGGCCTCACCCAGGACTCCAGGCGGGTGGAGCCCGGCTTCGTCTTCGTAGCCGTCCCCGGCGTCCCCCTCCCCCACCGCAGGCCCCTGGACGGGCACGCCTTCATCCCCGAGGCCCTCAGGCGGGGGGCCATCGCCGTGGTGGGGGAACAGGACCTCGCCCTCCCCGTCCCCTACGCCCGGGTGGCCGATAGCCGCCGGGCCCTGGCCCTCCTGGCCCGGCGCTTTCACGGGGAGCCGGACCGCGCCTTGAGGCTTTTTGGGGTCACGGGTTCCAAGGGGAAGAGCACCACGGCCTTCCTCCTCCACCACCTCCTGGAAGAGGCCGCCCTCCTCTCCACCGTGGGCCTCCGCCTGGGCGGGGAGGCCAGGCCCCCCATCGGCCACTTCACCACCCCCGAGGCCCCCGAGGTCTACGCCTTCCTGAGGGAGGCCGCCGATAGGGGCCTGAGGGAGGCCGTTCTTGAGGTCTCCAGCCACGCCCTGGCCCTCAAGCGGGTGGAGGGGCTCACCTTCCGGGTGGGGGTCTTCGTCAACTTCTACCCCGACGACCACCTGGACTTCCACGGCACCCCCGAGGCCTACTTCAACGCCAAGGCCCTCCTGGTGGAGCGCTCGGACCTGGCCGTCTTGAATACCAGCCTGCCCCACCTGGAAAGGCTTCGCCAGAGGCCCCACCTCCTCTTCGGGCCGGGAGGGGAGGTGTGGGCGGAAGGGGTGCGGGAGGAAGCGGGCCTGCGCTTCACCCTCCACACCCCCTGGGGGAAAGGGGAGGTTCACCTCCCCCTCATCGGCGCCCACAACGTGGAAAACGCCCTGGCCGCCTCGGCCGCCGCTTTGGCCGCGGGGGTTCCCCTAGAAAAAGCCCTTGAGCGCCTTTCCGGCTTCCCGGGGGTCCCGGGCCGGATGGAGGTGGTGCAGGAAAAACCCTTCCGGGTGGTCATAGACTTCGCCCACACCGGAAAAAGCCTGGAGGCGGCGCTCAGGACCCTGAGGCCTGCCACCCAGGGGCGGCTTCTCCTCGTGGTGGGGGCGGCGGGGGAGAGGGACCCGAGGCGGCGGGAGGACATCGGCCGGGTGGCGGCCCGCCTGGCCGACAAGGCCTTCTTCACCGAGGAGGACCACCGCACCGAGGACCTAGGGGCCATCCTCGAGGCCATGGCCCGGGCGGCCGCGGCGGAGGGGGGGCGTTTTGAACTGGTCCCCGACCGGGAGGAGGCCATCTTGAAGGCCATCCTGGAGGCCCAGGAGGGGGACACGGTGCTCCTTGCGGGCAAGGGGCACGAGGTCACTCTGGAAAGGGGCCAGGAAGCCCTGCCCTGGAACGAACGGGAGGTGGCCCTGAAGGCCCTAAGGCTCAGGGCAGAGGCTGAAGGCTCCTCGCCCCGGGAAGGGGGGGCTTGAGGGCGGAAAGCCACTGGGCGAAGGCCTCGAGGCCCCTCCGGTACATGGCCTGGCGCTTCTCCTTCTTGCCCCGCCCCTCCACGGGCGGCACCAGGCCCCAGTTGGCGTTCATGGGCTGGAAGTTCTCCGGGTTCGCCGTGGCCAGGAAGCGGACCAGCCCTCCCAGCATGCTGGCCTCAGGGGGGACCAGAGGCTCCAGGCCCAAAGCCCGGCGGGCGGCGTTCAGGCCGGCCAAAAAGCCCGTGGCGGCGCTTTCCAGATACCCCTCCACCCCCGCCAGGACCCCGGCGGCAAAGAGGCCCTCCGCCTCCTTGAACTCCAGGGTCTCCCTTAGGAGCCTCGGGGCGTTCAGGTAGGTGTTGCGGTGCATGACCCCGTAGCGGACGATCTCGGCGTTTTCCAGACCGGGGATCATCTGGATGAGGCGCTTCTGCTCGGGCCACTTGAGGCCGGTCTGGAAGCCCACCAGGCTCCACATCCGCCCTTCCTTGTCCTCCTGGCGAAGCTGCACCACGGCGAAGGGCTCCTTTCCCGTCCTGGGGTCCTTGAGGCCCACGGGCTTCATGGGGCCGTAGAGGAGGGTCTGGTACCCCCTCCGCCCTAGCTCCTCCACGGGCACGCAGGCCTCAAAGTACTGGAGGTTCTCCCACTCGTGGGGGGTGTGGCGCTCCGCCGCCACCAGGGCCTCGTAAAAGCGGCGGTACTCCTCCTCGGTCATGGGGCAGTTGAGGTAGTCGGCGCTCTGGTCGTAGCGCCCGGCGCGGAAGCACTTGGAGAGGTCAATGCTCTCGTAGAGGACGATGGGGCTGGCGGCGTCGTAGTAGGAGAGGAAGTGGTCGCCAAAGCGCCGCTTCAGGGCTTCGGCCAGGGCCTCCGAGGTGAGGGGCCCCGTGGCCAAAACCGTGAGGCCCTCGGGGATCTCCCTGACCTCCTCCCGCACCACCTCGAGGAGGGGGTGGGCCTGAAGCCTCTCGGTGACGAACCCGGAGAAGACCTCCCGGTCCACGGCCAAGGCCCCGCCGGCGGGCACCCGGGCCACCTCCGCCGCCTCCATGACCAGGCTTCCCGAAAGGCGCATCTCCGCCTGGAGGAGGCCCTTGGCGTTGGTCTCCCCCTCCCCGCCCAAGGAGTTGGAGCAGACGATCTCGGCGAAGCGGTCGGTGGCGTGAGCCGGGGTCATGCGCTTAGGGCGCATCTCAAAAAGCCGCACCGGCACGCCCATGCGAAGAAGGGTCCAGGCGGCCTCGCTCCCCGCGAGGCCCCCGCCCACCACGTTCACCCGTTCCATCCTTTAGATGGTAGCACCGGAAGGGCCTTCGGGAAAGTATAATGGCCCCTATGGTGCGGCACCGGTTCCGGGTGGAGGAGGTTCGGGCCCTGGCCAGCCTCCACCCCGAGGCCCGCCTGGAGCTTTTGGACGGCGAGGTCTACGAGATGACCCCCCCCTTCCAGCCGGCACGCCGGGCTCCTGGACTGGCTCCTCCACACCCTAGCCCCCAAGGTCCAGGGCCCGGCCCAGATCCGGGTGCAAAGCCCCCTCTACCTCTCCCCCCACAGCCTGCCCCTCCCCGACCTCCTCCTTAGGCCCCGGGAGGACTTCTACACCCAGGACCACCCCCGCCCCAAGGACGTCCTCCTCCTGGCGGAGGTGAGCCTCTCCCCAGAGGCCTGGGACCGGGAGAAAAAGCTTCCCCTCTACGCCGAGGCCGGGGTTCCCGAGGTCTGGCTCCTCACCCATAAGGCCCTTCAGGCCTTTAGGAGGCCGGAGGGGAGGGTCTACGGGGAGAGCTTCGCCGTGGCCAGGGGGGAAAGGGTGGCCCCCCTCCTCCTCCCCCAGGCCGAACTCCTCTACCATCCCCCCTATGAGCCTGGCCAAGCGCATCATCCCCTGCCTGGACGTCCACGCCGGCCGCGTGGTGAAGGGGGTGAACTTCGTGAACCTCAAGGACGCCGGGGACCCGGTGGAGGCCGCCCGGGCCTACGACGAGGCCGGGGCCGACGAGCTGGTCTTCCTGGACATCTCCGCCACCCTCGAGGAGCGGGCCATCCTCCTGGAGGTGGTGGCCCAGGTGGCCGAGAGGGTCTTCATCCCCCTCACCGTGGGCGGGGGGGTGAGGAGTCTCCAGGACGCCAGGAAGCTCCTCCTGGCGGGGGCCGACAAGGTGAGCGTGAACTCGGCGGCGGTAGGGCGGCCCGAGCTCATCGCCGAGCTCGCCGACCACTTCGGCGCCCAGGCGGTGGTCCTGGCCATTGACGCCCGGTGGCGGGGAGACTTCCCCGAGGTCTACGTGGCCGGGGGCCGAATCCCCACGGGCCTTCACGCCGTGGAGTGGGCGGTGAGGGGGGCGGAGCTTGGGGCCGGGGAGATCCTCCTCACCAGCATGGACAAGGACGGCACCAAGGAGGGGTACGACCTGAGGCTCACCCGGCTGGTGGCCGAGGCGGTGAACGTGCCCGTCATCGCCAGCGGGGGGGCGGGGCGGATGGAGCACTTTCTGGATGCATTCCAAGTGGGTGCCGAGGCCGCTTTGGCGGCCAGCGTCTTCCACTTCGGCGAGATCCCCATCCCCGGGCTCAAGGCCTTTCTGGCGGAGCGGGGCCTCCACGTGCGGCTAGACTGAGGGGCATGGACCTTACGGCGGTACGCTTCGACGAAAGGGGCCTGGTGCCGGTGGTGGTCCAGGACGCCCGCACGGGGGAGGTTCTGACCCTGGCCTACGCCAACCGGGAGGCCCTCGAGGAGACCTTAAGGACGGGACAAAGCGTCTTCTACAGCCGAAGCCGAAAGAGCCTCTGGCGCAAGGGGGAGACCTCGGGGAACGTCCAGGAAGTGGTGGAGGTCCTCCTGGACTGCGACGGGGACGCCGTGGTCTACCGGGTGATCCCCGAGGGCCCCGCCTGCCACACCGGGGAGAGGACCTGCTTCCACCGCCCCCTGCTAGGGGGCAGGAAGGACCTGGGCTTCGCCCTGGGCCAGGTCTACGCCACCATCCTGGAGAGGCTTAAGACGCTTCCCGAGGGGAGCTACGTGGCCAGGATGCACCAGGCGGGCCTGGACCGCATCCTGAAGAAGATCGGCGAGGAGGCGGGGGAGGTCATCATCGCCGCCAAGAACGGGGATCCCGAGGAGATCCGGTGGGAGGCGGCGGACCTCCTCTTCCACCTCCTCCTCACCCTGGCGGAGACGGGGCTCACCCTCGAGGACCTGGCCGAGACCCTCCTAAAGCGGCACCGGCCCAAGGAGGCTAGCGGTTGAGCCAGAGGTGCCTCAGGAGCCTGGCCTCTAGGTAAACGAGGCGCACCAGGCCGAGAAGGTAGGCCAGAAGGCCCCTCCGCTTTAAGCGGTGCAGGTACCTCTTCCTAAGGGGCTTCCGGTAAGCCTCCGGCCCTCCCGCCTGCAGGGCTTCCATGGGCCCATTATAACGTTCCCGGTATAGTGGAAGCATGGAAATAGAGCGCCGCTTGGTCCTGGAGGTGGTGCGGGTCACGGAGCAGGCCGCCCTGGCGGCGAGCCGCCTGGCGGGCAAGGGGGACAAGGAGGCCGTGGACGAGGCGGGCGCCGAGGCCATGCGCCGGGTCCTCAACGAGCTTCCCATCAAGGGCACCGTGGTCATCGGCGAGGGGGAGATGGACGAGGCCCCCATGCTCTACATCGGCGAGGTCCTGGGGGCGGGGGGCCTCGAGGTGGACATCGCCGTGGACCCGGTGGAGGGGACCACCACCGCCGCCAAGGGCCTGCCCAACGCCGTCACCGTGATCGCCATCAGCGAGAAGGGCGGGCTCTTCCACGCCCCCGACATGTACATGGAAAAGCTCATCGTCCCCCCGCCCGCCGCCGGCCTGGTGGACCTCACCTGGCCCGTGGCCGCCAACCTGAAGGCCTTGGCCCTGGCCCTCCAGCGCTCGGTGGAGGACCTGGTGGTGGTGGTCCTGGACCGCCCCCGGCACGAAGGGCTCATCCGGGAGATCCGGGAGGCCGGGGCCCGGGTCAAGCTCATCTCTGACGGGGACGTGATCGCCGCCTTGGCGGCCGCCATCCGGGGGACGGGGGTCCACGCCGTCATGGGCATCGGCGGGGCCCCGGAAGGGGTTCTGGCAGCGGCGGCCCTCAAGTGCCTGGGCGGGGAGATCCAGGCCCGCTTCACCCCGCAAAACGAGGAGGAGCGGGCCCGCCTCAAGGCCATGGGCGGGGACGAGAACCGCATCTACCGCACCGAGGACCTGGCCCCGGGAAAGGAGATCGTCTTCGCCGCCACCGGCATAACCGACGGGGACATCCTCCAGGGAGTCCGCTTCTTCGGCGGCGGGGCCAGGACCCACTCCATCGTCATGGGGCACGCCACCCGCACCGTGCGCTTTATAGACTCTATCCATCTCTTTGAGACGGGCGCCCGGGTCACCATCCGGGTTTAAGTGCCCCGCCGCGGCGGGGCCCCAAAAAGGCGCATCCGGGGCTTTGGGTGTGGAAAGGGCGAAGGGCGGCCACTTAGACTGAAGGCGTGCCCCGGCGCACCTACACCGAGTCCGAGGCGGAAAGGCTCGCCCTGGGCTTCCTTAAGGACGAGCTCAGGGGCTCGGTCTTCCTCCGCCGCTACGCCCTTCGGGACCGGGAGGGGAGGCTTCTGGAGGCTACCCCGGAGGAGAGATGACCCGCTACCGCATCGCCGCCAAGCCCTACCTCCCCTATCCCGGGGAGCGCCTGGCCCGCAGGAAAGGGCTTGGAGGGGAGTTCTACGAGCTCAGGCCCTACGCGGCAGGGGACGAGGTGCGCCGGGTCCACTGGCGGGCCTACGCCAAGACGGGGAGGCTCTACACCCGCCTGGAGACCGCCCCGGAAAGGGCCCGCTTCCGCCTCTTCCTGGACGAAAGCGAGAGCATGCGCCTCCACGGGAAGCTCCCCTACGCGGAAAAGGTGGCTTCCCTCCTCCTCAGGATCGCCCGCCAGGAAGACCCCCTGGCCCGCTTGGAGCGGGGCCTTCCCCGGGACCTCCGCCCGGGGAGGGGCGTGCTCGTCCTCCTCACCGACGGCCTGGACCCCCTCCCCTGGCCCAGGCTCCTCCCCAGAAGGGTGGTCCTGGTCCAGATCCTCTCCCCCCTGGAGCTGGACCCGCCCCTGGAGGAGGCCCTTCTTAGGGACGTGGAAACCGGGGAGGCCCTCCCCGTGGGAAGGGAGGAGGTGGAGGCCTACAAGAAGGCCCTGGCGGAGCACCTCAAGGGCCTTCGCCTCCTCGCCCTCCTCCGGGGGCGGTACGCCCTCCTCAGGGTGGGGGAAGCCCCCCTACCGGGCCTCCTACGCCAGGGCGTTCTGGAACTCCTCTAGCCCCAGGGCCCTCAGCCGCCTGGCGTCCACCCCTTCTTCCCAGCCCGCCAGGCGGCGGTAGGCCTCTAGGGCCCTCTGGAAGGCCTCCTTGTCCAGGCGGGCCTCGGGGTTGCCCTTGCGGAAGGGCTGGAAGAAGCGCTCAGGCAGGCGGTCCTCCTCAGGGGAGACCCCCTCCCGCAGGTTGAAGAGCCGGGTGAGCTGGAGCGTCCTCTCTCCCACCAAAAGCATCTCCTCCGGGGAGAGCCAGAAGCCCGTGGCGGCGTGAAGGGCCTCCCGCCACTCCTCGGGGGTCCAGGGAACGAAGTCGCACATCACCAGGCTGTTGACGAAGCCCCGCTCCCGGGTCTTGGTCCAGAGCATCCGCACCTTGGCCTCGGAGAGGTCCTCTACGGGGAGGGGAGCGAAGTCCTCCCCGTAAAAGCGGAGCTCCATGAGGGCCTTCCCCTCCTTGGTGTAGGCGGTGTCGTGGAGGTTGTGGTTGTGGTCGGCGCCCGTGGGGCTCACGGCGTAGCCCACGCCCAGGGCCCGCTTGTACCGGGGGTCGTGCATGGGCACCTCCTGCCCCTTGACGTGCATGGCCAGTTCCGGGTGGCCGATGGCCTCGGCCAGGCGCCTGGCCCCCAGGGCCAAGAGGGCCCCAAGCCGCCCCTCCTTCCGGGCCAGGCGCTCAATGGCGGCGATGAGGGCGTCCCCGTTGCCGAAGCGGAGGCCAAGCCCTTCGTCATCCAAAAATCCCCGCTCTACCGCCTCCATGGCGCAGGCGATGGTCACCCCCACCCCGATCACGTCCAGCCCGTACTGGTTGCAGAGGGTGTTGGCCTTGGTAACGGCGTAGGGATCGGTGACCCCGCACGTGGAGCCCAAGGCCCCCAGGCCCTCGTACTCGGGCCCGCCGTACTCGGGGCGGACGTCGTACTTGCCGGTGCCCTCAATCTTCACCACCTGCTTGCAGCGGATGACGCAGGCGTAGCAGGTGTCCCGGCCAATGCGGATACCGAGAGCGTCCAAGCTGGTGCCGTCCAGGGCCTCGGCCCCCTCCAAAAAGCCGTCCAGGAAGTTGTAGCTAGGGAGGACGCCCCTCAGGTTAAAGGGGCGCACCGCGCCCACCGTCCCCATGGTGACCAGGCCCGCCGCCCTTTCCATGCGCTCCTTGGCCATGCGGCGGGCCAGCTCCTTAAGGCGGGCGGGGTCGTGGTAGGCGGGGAGGGTCTCCTTGCTGGCCCGGGCAGAGACCGCCTTCAGGCCCTTGGCCCCCATGACCGCCCCCAGGCCCCCCCGCCCGGCGAAGTGGGCCAGGTCGTGGATCACGTTGGCGATGAGGACCCCGTTCTCCCCCGCCAGGCCGATCTGGGCGACGCGGGTGCTGGCGCCGTGGACCTCCTTGATGAGGGCCTCCACCTCGAGGGGGTCCTTCCCCCAGAGGTGGAAAGCGGGGTGGATGGCCACCTCTCCCCCTTCCACGTGCAGGTAGACCGGGCTTTCCGCCTTTCCCAGGACCACCAGGGCGTCCAGCCCGGCGTTCTTGAGCTCGGCCCCGAAGAAGCCCCCGCCCTCGGCGTCCCCGTAGCCTCCGGTGAGGGGGCTTTTGGCGGCCACGGTGTTGCGCCCCGAGCCGGAGATGGGGGTGCCGGTGAGGACCCCGGGGGCGAAGACCAGAGCGTTCTCGGGGCCCAGGGGGTCCGCCCCCTTGGGCACGTGCTTGAGGAGGAGGTAGGCCGCCAAAGCCCGCCCCCCCAGGTACCTGCGCCAGAAGGCCTCGCCGTAAGCCTCGTACCAGACCTTCCCCTGGGATAGGTCCACGAAGGCCACCCGGTCGTGATATCCCTTGGGCATAGGCCGAGTATACCGCCCCCTAAAATGGGGGCGTGTGGACCCTCACCCTGGACACCGCCACCCCCTACCTCTCCCTGGGCCTCTTCCGCGGGGAGGAGGGCCTAGGGAGGGTGGTGCGGGTGGAAAGGCGGCACGAGGAGGTGCTCTTCGGCCTCCTGGACGAAACCCTGGAGGCGCTGAGGGCGAGGAGGGAGGAGATCGGGGCCCTGGTCCTGGGGGAGGGCCCGGGCTCCTACACCGGCCTGCGCATCGCCCTGGCGGCCGGGGAGGGCGTGGCCTTGGCCTTGGGGGCCAGGGTCTACGGTGTGAGCTCCCTCCTGGCCGCCGCCTGGCCCTATTTGGAGGAGGGGAAGCCCCTCACCCCCCTCTTCACCGCCCGAAACCGGCTCTACTACGGGGCCACCTACGTCAAGGAAGGGGGAAGGCCAAGAGTCCTCCTTCCCCCCAAGAAGATGCGGGCGGAGGAGATTCCTCCGGGGTCCCAACTCCTGGACGCCCCACCGGACCCCCGGGCCCTCTACGAGCTTCTGCCCTTCGCCCGGGAGGGGGTGGAGCCCCTTTACCTCTAATCCGCCCCATGCTGGCTTGGGCCAGCATGGGACCCCGGCAAAAGGTTCCTGGGGAAGTTACCAGGCATGGTGGGCCGGGGGTATAAGGGGCCCCCACCCCGGCTTTGGCCGCGATGGGGCAGTTAGTCCGCGGCGGCCCCGGGAAGCTTGGGCAGGCGGTACTGGTAGCTGGGCAAAGGCTCCTGGAAGGCCGTCCCCTTCAGCCTCTCGGCCATGAGGACCAGGTTCTCCCCGGCGATGCGGGCGTCCTCCAGGACCTCGAGGTCCTCCTTCAGGGTCCCCTTCCCCCTGCGGTGGGCGTAGACCAGGCCCAGGGGGGCCAGGACGAAGCCCATGTAGCTCAAGGGCAGGAGCATCTGGGCCAGGGCCTGGGCCGCCCCCTCCTCCTCGGCCACGGCCAGGAGGGCCATGGGTTTGCCCAGGTTGAGGAGGCCCTGGTTCTCCATGGAGGTCATCCGCTCCAGAAGGGCCTTCATCCGGGCGGAGGCGCTGAACCAGTAGACCGGGGTGGCGAAGACCACGGCGTCGGCGGCGAGGATCCGCTCCGCCACCCTGCCGAACCCGTCCCAGGGCCCCTGGACGCAGGCCTCGGGGCCGCAGGAGGCGGGGTCTAAGGAGTAGTTCCCCGCGCAGAAGGGAAAGGGGTACTTCACCAGGTCCAGGCGCTCGGTCTCCGCCCCCTTGCGCCTGGCCGCCTCCAGAACCTCATCCAAAAGCTCCGCCGTAAACCCGTCGGTCCGCGCCGATGCGTTGACGCCGAGCACGCGTAAGCCCATAGATATCACCCGGGCGCTAAACCGCCTTTAGTTTAGCACCCGCAAGGCTAGGGGCGGAAGGCCCCGGCCACGAACTCCCCCATGCCCCGGGCCTGGACGGAATAGCCCCGGAAAGACCCCTCCCCCACCACCGGGCCCTCCCAGTAGGCCACCCGGGTGGTCCGGGAGAGGATCTCCCCTTCCAGGAAGAGGGGCCTGAGCCTAAGGTCCAGCTCCGGGCCCCTAAGCCGCCAGGCCAGGGTGTAGGTGCGCCCCGAGGGGCTGGTCCAGGCCTCGAGGGGGACGAAGGCCAGCTCCACCGCCTCCGCCCGGCCCAGGGGGTCCACCCGGCTTCCCAACACCTGGACCACCCGCCCCTCCCGGTCCTTCACCTGGTAGGCCATGAGCTCGGAGCCATCGGAGAGGTGGAGGCCGAACCAGTCCCAGGTGGCGGAAAGGCCGGAAAGCTGCTCCCCCCACTGGTGGTCCAGCCAGGCCTCCCCCTCTGCCCGCTCCCCCAGGACCCGGCCCTGGGCCCGGGCCCGGGTGTAGGACTGGTAGTACATCCGCCCCGTCTCCTCGGTGCCCGAGTAGCCGGGCGGGTGGACCACGGGGGGCTTCAAGGGGAGGAAGAGGAGGTCCACCCCCTCCGCCTGGAGGCGGAAGCCCGCCTCTTCCCGGAAGAAGCGGAAGCCCGAGAGCTCCAGCCTAGGGCCCGGCTCCGCCCGGCCCCTCGGCCCCAAGAGGTCCTGGTCCGAGGCCTCCAGAAAGCGCCGTTCGCCGGTGCGCAGGTCGGTGAGGGCCAGGTGGGCGGCGTGAAAGGCCCCGAAGAGGCTTCCCGGCAGGCCCAGGATGCGGAAGGAGGGCGGGGGGTAGGCCTTGAAGAAGGCGAAGTGGAAGGCGTAGGGGTACACCCACCCCGAGGCGTACCACCACTCCAGCGGGGCGGGCTTGGGGTCCCAGTCCCCGGGGTCGGGGAGGCGGGCCGGGTCTACGCCCAGAAGGGCGGGAGCGCAGGCGGCGAGGAGGAACGCCAGGAGGAGGAGGCGCTTCATACTACGTCGCCATTCTACCCACAAGCCCCAACGCCCCTCTGGTCTTTGGGTTACAGTGAGGCCCATGACCGACACCCACGCCCACCTGGACTTCCTGGAGCCCGAGGAACTTCTGGAGGTAGAGGCCCACCTGGGGGAGCTCAGGGCCGTCCTCACCCTGGGCGTGGACCCAGGGCGCTGGGAGAAGGCCCTGGCCCTGGCCCAGGGAAACGTCCACGCCGCCATCGGCCTCCACCCCACCAGCGCCCACCTCCTCTCCCCCGAGGTAGAGGCGGCCCTCCGGCACTACGCCCGGGCGGAAAGGGTGCGAGCCATCGGGGAGACGGGCCTGGACTACCACTGGACCCCGGAGACCAAAAGCGCCCAGTTCCGGGCCCTGGACCTCCAGGCGGCGCTGGCGGAGGAGCTTGGGCTCCCTTTGGTCCTCCACGTGCGGAGCAAGGACGGGAAGGCGGAAGAGGACCTGGCGGCCTGGCTTCGCCTCCACCGGCCTAAAAAAGTGGTCCTCCACGCCTATGGCGGCCACCCGGCCCTCGAGGAGGCGGGCCTAGAGGTGGGCGCCTACTTCAGCTTCGCCGGGCCCCTCACCTACAAGAAGAACGAGGCCTTGAGGGAAGCGGCCAGTCGGCTTCCCAAGGAGAAGCTTCTGGTGGAGACCGACACCCCCTTCCTCCCCCCGGAACCCTTCCGAGGCCAAAGGAACCGCCCCCACTACGTGCGCTACACCCTGGAAAGGCTGGCCCGGGTCCTAAGCCTCCCCTTCTCTGAGGCCGAGGCCCTCACCGACGAAAACGCCAGGGTATGCTTTGGCTGGTGAGACGTCTCCTTGTTCTTCTCTGGCTTCTCGGCCTGGCCCCGGCCGCCCCAAAGGACCTGCCCCACCTGGTCCTCCTTTGAGCGGCTTGACGCAAAGGGAGAGAGCCCCTAGACTTGGGGCCAATATGTGCCCTCGTTCCCTTAATGACGCCTAGCAGGGGGGCGCCCAAGCCCCCCCGGCGAGCCGTGGCCGGGGGGGCTTCGCTTAGGGAGGAGAGGATGCGGGTCTTGGTCAAGGACCTACCGGCCCACGTGGGCCAAGAAGTGGAGCTCATGGGCTTTTTGCACTGGCGCAGGGACCTGGGCAAGGTGCAGTTCCTCCTCCTCAGGGACCGAAGCGGCGTAGTCCAGGTGGTGACGGGGGGGATGCGGCTACCCCTGCCCGAGTCCTCCTTGAGGGTCCGGGGTCTGGTGGTGGAAAGCCCCAAGGCCCCGGGGGGCCTCGAGGTCCAGGCCAAGGAGGTGGAGGTCCTCTCCCCCGCCCTGGAGCCCACCCCGGTGGAGATCCCCAAGGAGGAGTGGCGGGCCCACCCCGACACCCTCCTGGAGTACCGCTACGTGACCTTAAGGGGGGAGAAGGCCCGGGCCCCCCTCAAGGTGCAGGCCGCCTTGGTGCGGGGCTTCCGCCGCTATCTGGACCGGCAGGACTTCACCGAGATCTTCACCCCCAAGGTGGTGCGGGCCGGGGCGGAGGGGGGCTCGGGCCTCTTCGGGGTGGACTACTTTGAGAAGCGGGCCTACCTGGCCCAGTCCCCCCAGCTCTACAAGCAGATCATGGTGGGGGTCTTTGAGCGGGTCTACGAGGTGGCCCCCGTGTGGCGCATGGAGGAGCACAACACCAGCCGCCACCTAAACGAGTACCTCTCCCTGGACGTGGAGATGGGCTTCATCGGGAGCGAGGAGGACCTGATGCGTCTGGAGGAGGAGCTCCTAGGGGAGATGCTGGAGGAGGCCCTCTCCTCGGCGGGGCGGGAGATCGCCCTTCTAGGGGCAGAGTGGCCCTCCCCTCCCCAAAACACCCCCCGCCTCACCCACGCCGAGGCCCGCAGGATCCTCAAGGAGGAGCTGGGCTACCCCGTGGGCCTGGACCTCTCCGAGGAGGCGGAAAGGCTTCTTGGGCAGTATGCCAGGGAACGCTGGGGCTCGGACTGGCTCTTCATCACCCGCTACCCCAGGGCCATCCGCCCCTTTTACACCTACCCCGAGGAGGACGGCACCACCCGGAGCTTTGACCTGCTCTTCCGCGGCCTGGAGATCACCTCCGGGGGACAACGCATCCACCGCTACGGGGACCTCTTGGAGAGCCTAAAGGCCAAGGGCATGGACCCGGAAGGCTTCAGGGGCTACCTGGAGGTCTTCAAGTACGGCATGCCCCCCCACGGGGGCTTCGCCATCGGGGCGGAGAGGCTCACCCAGAAGCTCCTCGGCCTCCCCAACGTGCGCTACGCCCGGGCCTTTCCCCGGGACCGCCACCGCCTCACGCCCTAAGGGTATAGCCCCGTCCTGGCCCAGGCCAGGACGGGGACCCCAAGGTTCTCAGAACCGGTCAAAGAGGATGGCCCGCTTGACCTCTTCAATGAGCTGGGTCACGGGGATCCCCCGGGGGCAGGCCTCGGTGCAGTTGTAGGCGGTGCGGCACCGCCAGACCCCGCTCCCCGAGCCCAGGGCCTTGAAGCGCTCCCTCTTTCCCCGGTCCCGGGAGTCAAAGATGAAGCGGTGGGCCTGGACGATGGCGGCAGGGCCGATGTAGGCGCCGTTCACCCAGAAGACGGGGCAGCTGGTGGTGCAGGAGGCGCAGAGGATGCACTTGGTGCCGTGGTCAAACCGCTCCCGCTCCTCCGGGGACTGGAGCCTCTCCCGCTGGGGCGGGGGCTCGTCGTTGATGAGGTAGGGCTTCACCGCCCGGTAGGCGGCGAAGAAGGGCTCCATGTCCACGATCAGGTCCTTCTCCACGGGAAGCCCCCGGATGGGCTCCACGGTGATGACGCTCCCCAGGTCCTTGACCAGGGTCTTGCAGGCCAGGCGGTTTCGGCCGTTGATGAGCATGGCGTCGGAACCGCAGATGCCGTGGCCGCAGCTCCGCCTAAAGGCCAAAGTGCCGTCCTGTTCCGCCTTCACCTTGTGCAGAAGGTCCAGGACTCGGTCCCAGGGCTCGGCCTCCACCTGGTAGGTCCGCCACTGGGGCTTTCCGTCCTTGTTGGGGTCAAACCGGAGCACCTTGAGGGCGACCTGCATGCCGCCTCCTCTAGTAGGTGCGGGCCTTGGGCTCAAAGCGGCCTAGGACCACGGGCTTGTAGCGGAAGGCCACCTTGCCGTCTTCCACCTTGTAGGCCAGGGTGTGCTTGAGCCAGTTCCGGTCGTCCCGCTCGGGGTAGTCCTCCCGGGCGTGGGCCCCCCGGGACTCCGTGCGGTTCAGGGCCGAGTGGACCAGGGCCTCGGAGACCTCGAGGAGGTACCCGAGCTCCAGGGCCTCTACGAGCTCGGTGTTGTAGGCCTCGCCCTTATCGTCAATGGCGATGTTCTTGTAGCGGTCCATGAGCTCCTTGAGGACCTCCACCTGCTTGCTTAGGAGCTCCCCGGTGCGGAAGACGGAGGCGTTGTCCATCATGCTCTGCTGGAGCTCGGCCCGGAGGGCGGCCACCCGCTCCTTGCCCTTGGAGTTTTTGATGCGTTCAATGCGCTCCCGGCTCGGGCCCAGGTGCGCCTCGGTGAGCTCGTGGTAGTCGGCGTCCTTGGCGAAGCGGGCGGCGTGGATCCCCGCCCGGCGCCCGAAGACCACCAGGTCCCCAAGAGAGTTGGTCCCCAAGCGGTTGGCCCCGTGCAGGCTCACGCAGGCGGCCTCCCCGGCGGCATAGAGGCCGGGGACCACGGTGTTGTTCTCGTCCTGGATCACCTGGCCCCAAAGCGTGGTGGGGATCCCCCCCATGGCGTAGTGGGCGGTGGGCATCACCGGAACGGGCTCCTTCAAGGGGTCCACGCCTAGGTAGATGCGGCTGAACTCGGCGATATCCGGGAGCTTCTTCTCTATGACCTCGGGGGGCAGGTGGGTGAGGTCCAGGAGGACGTGGTCCTTCTTGGGGCCGCAGCCCCGCCCCTCCCGCACCTCCAGGTACATGGCCCGGGAGACCATGTCCCTGGGGGCCAGGTCCTTGATGGTGGGGGCGTAGCGCTCCATGAAGCGCTCCCCCAGGGCGTTGCGGAGGATCCCCCCCTCGCCCCGAGCCCCCTCGGTGAGGAGGATGCCCAAGGGGTAAAGCCCGGTGGGGTGGAACTGGTAGAACTCCATGTCCTCGAGGGGAAGCCCCTTGCGGTAGAGGATGGCCTGCAGGTCCCCGGTGAGGGTGTAGGCGTTGGAGGTGATCTTGTAGATGCGGCCAAACCCGCCGGAGGCGATGACGATGGCCTTGGCCTCAAAGAGGTGGAGCTCCCCGGTGGCGAGCTCATAGGCCACCAGGCCCTTGGCCACTCCGTCCTCCAGGATCACGTCGGTGACGTGGAACTCGTTGTAGAAGGTGATGTTGTGCTTCACGCACTGCTGGTAGAGGGTCTGGAGGATCATGTGCCCGGTGCGGTCGGCGGCGTGGGCCGCCCGGTGCACCGGGGCCTTGCCCCAGTCCTTGGTGTGGCCGCCGAAGCGGCGCTGGGCGATCTTGCCGTTGGGCAGGCGGTCAAAGGGAAGGCCCATGTGCTCAAGCTCTATGACCGCCTCAATGACCTCCTTGGCGAAGACCTCGGCGGCGTCCTGGTCGGTGAGGTAGTCCCCCCCCTTGACCGTATCAAACATGTGCCACTCCCAGTGGTCCTCCTCCACGTTGCCCAAAGCGGCCCCTATCCCTCCCTGGGCCGCCCCGGTGTGGCTCCGGGTGGGGTAGAGCTTGGAGACCACCGCCACATCGGCGCCTTCCCTGGCCGCGTACAGGGCGGCGGTGAGGCCCGCCCCGCCCGCGCCCACCACGATGACCTCGTGTCTGTGCGCCATATCACTTCACCCCGAAATCGTGGTTGAAAAGGCTGAAGCTCCCCAAGGCGAAGAGGAAGGCAATGAGGCTGTAGACCACCACCTTGGTCCAAAACCGCTTGGCCGGGTCCCGGATCCAGTCGTCCATCGCGTAGCGGAGCCCGTTGGCCCCGTGCAGAAGGCCGAGGGCCAGCATGAGCCAGTCGTAGATCTTCCAGGTGGTCTGGGAGAGCCTCTGGGCCACGTAGTCGTAGTCGATCTTGTTGATGTCGGTAAGGATGGCGTTCATCCACATGTGGCCGATGACGAGAAAAACGAGGACCACCCCGGAGATGCGCATGAAGACCCACCAGTAGAGCTCCAGGTTGGTGCTGGCCTCGAGCCGGGCTTCCTGGTACCGCTTGGACTTAATCGCCATGGCCGCCTCCCAGAATCCCGCCCCCGATCTTGATCAAAAAGGGCAGGTAGAAGACCACAAAGAGGACCCAGACCCCGTACCAGAGCTGGCGCTGGTAGCGCACCCCCCACGAGGTGAAGTCCATGAGGATGATCCTGAGGCCGTTGAACCCGTGGTAGAGGACCCCGGCGATGAGCAAAAGGAGCCCCACCTGGAACACGGGCTGGTGGTAGAACTTCATGAGGGCGTTGGACACCTCCGGCCCCCACATGGCGCTGCTGATGTTGGCCACGTGGAGCATGAGGAAGACCAGGATGCCCAGGCCCGAGATCCGGTGCAGGTAAAACGCCCACTGCCCTTCTCTTCCCCTGTACATGGCACCTCCTTGCCAAGGGTCATCATACTACCCTCACCCGGGGAAAAGCGTTCCTCAAGGACCAGATGCCCCTTCATACCCCATCCCCGTATGCATCGGGCACGGGGAGGGGAAAAGCTCCAGGACCCCCCCGCCCCCCTCCCCCGGGGGATGCCCCCCGGGGTGAGAGGCGGAGGATTCCCGCGCCAGGACAAGGTATTGACAGGGGGGAGAGGGGGGGGCATAATGGGGGGCGTGCCGCAGGGAATACCCCGGGGGGCACGGGAAGGAGGTGGTCGCGGTGGAACTCTTCGGATTCGGTCCGCACCTGATGATTGACGGCTACGACGCCAATCCCGAGAGGCTCCGGGACGCCGAGCTGGTCCGGCGGGTTCTGGACGAGCTTCCCGAGGAGATGGAGATGACCAAGGTGCTTCCCCCCTTCGTCTACAGCTACGGCCCGGGTGGGGAAGACGGGGTGACCGGGGTGGTGATCATCGCCGAGAGCCACATCGCCATCCACACCTTCCCCAAGAAGCGCTTCCTCTCCATTGACATTTTCTCCTGCAAGGCCTTTGACATGGGCAAAGCCTTGCGGAGGCTGGCCGAGACCTTTGAGATCGGCCGCTACGAGACCCACATGATCCACCGCGGCAAGGAGTTCCCCAAGGACCCCGAGCTGGCCCGCAAGATCGTCCTGGGGGAGCGGGAGTACCTGGAAGCCCGGGTGGGCTGAGCCCGCCCCTTTAGGCCCCGGGGAGCCTGGGGCCTTTTCATGCTGGACTCATGCTTTCTCCCTAGCCTTGATGGAGGAGGCAGTATGGCGCGGAAACTCCTGGCCCTAGCCCTTATCGCCCTAGGCGTGGCCCTGGCCCAAGGCTTTCGCGGCCTCTCCCTGGGCGCCCCCTACCCGGAGATGGGCGTCCAGCCTGGGGAAAGCGTGAGCCTCACCCTCACCCTGAAAAACCACGGGCTTCCCCCGGGGGTGGTGCGCCTCTCCCTGGCCGAGGTGCCCCAGGGCTGGCAGGCGAGCCTGATCGGGGGCGGGCGGCTGGTGCGGGCGGTCTACCTGGCCCCGGACGGCGAGGCCACCCTCACCCTAAGGCTCCAGCCCCCCAAGGACGTGAAGCCCGGGGCCTACCGCTTCCTGGTGCGGGCCGAGGGGCTTGGGCAGACGGCCAGCCTGCCCATAACCCTGGTCGTGGGCCAGGGCCTGCCCCAGAGGCTGGCCCTCGAGGCCGAGCTCCCCATCCTCAAGGGCCCCCCCACCAGTTCCTTCCGCTACCGGGTGACCCTCAGGAACGAGTCTGACCGGGACCTCCTGGTCTCCCTGGAGTACGAGGCCCCCAAGGGCTTCCAGGTCACCTTCACCCCCGCCTTCAGCAGCCAGCAGGTGACGAGCCTGCCCATCAAGGCCGGGGAGAGCAGGGACCTGGACGTGGAGGTCTCCCTGCCCAAGGACACCCAGGCCGACACCTACGCCCTCACCATCCGGGCGGCGGCCGGGGAGGCCAAGGCCGAGCTGGGCCTCACCCTCGAGGTCACGGGCCGCCCCGAGGTCCGCTTCACCACCAAGGAGGGGCGGCTTTCCGGCCAGGTGACGGCGGGCCGGGAGAACTCGGTGAAGCTCTTGGTGAAAAACGAGGGGAGCGCCCCCGCCAAGAACCTCGCCTTCAGCGCCTTTGAGCCCTCGGGCTGGGAGGTGAAGTTTGAGCCCGACAAGATAGACCTCCTGGAGCCCGGCAAGGAAGAGGAGGCCACCGCCCGCATCAAGCCCTCCCCCAAGGCCGTCACCGGCGACTACATGGTGACCCTCTCCCTGCGGGGGGATGAGGGCATCTCCGAGAGCCTGGACTATAGGGCCACCGTGGTGCGCTCCACCCTGTGGGGCCTCGCGGGGGTGGGCCTCATGGCCCTGGCCCTGCTCGTCCTGGGCTTCGCCGTGAACCGCTACGGCCGGAGGTAGCATGGCGGTCATCGTGACCCGGGGTCTCACCAAGCGCTACGGGCGCGTGGTGGCGGTGGAGGACCTGAACCTGGAGGTGGAGGAAGGGGAGGTCTTTGGCCTCCTGGGCCCCAACGGCTCCGGCAAGACCACCACCATCCTCATGCTCCTGGGCCTCACCGAGCCCACCTCCGGGGAGGCCCGGGTCCTGGGCCTGGACCCCATGCGGGAGCCTTTGAAGGTCAAGGCCAGGGTGGGTTACCTCCCCGACCAGGTGGGCTTCTACGGGGAGCTCACCGCCTGGGAGAACCTGCGCTACACCACGAGGCTTCTGGGCCTGCCGGAGGCCGAGGCCAAGGCCCGCATTGAGGAGGTCCTGAGGCGCATGGGCCTTTGGGAGGTAAGGGACCGCCGGGTAAGCGCCTTCAGCCGGGGCATGCGCCAGCGCCTGGGCCTGGCGGAGGTGCTCCTCAAAAGGCCCCAGGTGGCCATCCTGGACGAGCCCACCCTGGGCCTGGACCCGGAGGCGGCCCGGGAGTTTCTGGACCTCATCAAGGGCCTCAAGGCCGAGGGCCTCACCGTCCTCCTCTCCAGCCACCTCCTCCACCAGGTCCAGGAGATCTGCGACCGGGTGGGGCTCTTCCACAAGGGCCGCCTGGCCCTCCTCGGGCGGGTGGAGGAGCTTGCCGCCCGGGTGTTGGGCGGCGGGTACGAGATCCTGGTGGAGGCGAGCCCCGGCCTGAAGGAGGCCTTCCAGGCCGTGGAGGGGGTGGGCCGGGTGGAGGCGGAAGGGGGGCGGTACCGGGTCCTGGCGACCCGGGACGTGCGGGCCGAGCTGGCCCGGATCGCCGCGGCCCAGGGGGAGCTCTTAGCCCTCGCCCTCCGCCGCCCCAGCCTGGACGAGGTCTACGCCCACTACTTCAAGGAGGTGGCCCATGCGGCGTGAGGGTTCCCCCTGGACCGGGCTCTGGGCGGTCTTCTTCAAGGAGATGGCCGACCACCTCTCGGGGCTCAGGATGCGGATCCTCGAGGGCCTGATCCTCCTCTCCGCCCTGGCCGCCGTCTACACCGGGAGCCAGGCCCTGCGCCAGACGGTGGGAGAGGACCCCTACCTCTACCTGAAGCTCCTCACCACCGCCCAGGACCCCCTGCCCTCCTTTGTGGGCTTCCTCTCCTTCTTCGTGCCCCTGGCGGCCATCGCCCTGGCCTTTGACGCCGTGAACGGCGAGTACGCCCGGGGCACCCTCTCCCGGGTCCTCTCCCAGCCCATCTACCGGGACGCCCTCCTCTTCGGCAAGTTCCTGGCGGGGCTTGGCACCCTGGCCGTGCTGCTCCTCGCCCTCCTCCTCCTGGTCCTGGGCCTCGGCGTCTTCACCCTGGGGCTCCCCCCGGGCGGCGAGGAGGTGGGCCGCATCCTCTTCTTCTTCCTGGCCACCCTGGCCTACGCCGGGGTCTGGCTGGCCCTGGGCCTCCTCTTCTCCGTCCTCTTCCGCCAGCCCGCCACCGCCGCCTTGGCCGCCATAGGGGTCTGGCTCTTCTTCGCCGTCTTCTTCCCCATCCTCACCGACCTAGCCGCCAGCGCCTTCCTCCTCCAGGCCGACCCCTTTGACCCGGAAAGCCAGCTCCGCCAGGCCAACCTGGCCCTCTGGTTCTCCCGCCTCTCCCCCAACACCCTCTTCGCCGAGACCCTCACCGCCATCCTGAACCCGGTGGTGCGCTCTTTAGGCCCCATCCTCATCACCCAGCTGGAAGGGGCCGTTCTGGGTACCCCTCTGCCCCTGGGCCAGAGCCTCCTTCTGGTCTGGCCCCAGCTCACGGGGCTCTTCGCCCTGGCGGTCCTCCTCTTTACCCTGGCCTACGTGGCCTTCCAGCGGCAGGAGGTCAGGGCCTGAACCTCACTCCAGCCACTCCGTGGCGTAGGCGCTGGTCTTGGGGATGATGCAGAGGAACTCTACGGCCTCCTCGCCTTCGTTCAAGTAGGCGTGGGGGGTCTCCGGGGGGATGAAGACGGCCTGCCCGGCCTGGACCTCCCGCACCTCGTCCCCCAGAAGCACTTTCATCCGGCCGGAGAGGACGTACTGCTCGTGCTCAATGGTGGGGTGCTTGTGCTTGGGGATCCGCCCCCCGGGCAGAAGGGTGAACTTGCGGAGGATGAAGTGGGGGGCGCCGTCCTCGGGGCCGATGAGGACCTGGATGAAGGCCTTCTCCCCCCGCTCCACCGGGCGGGCCTCGAGGCCCGCCGCCTGCTTGACCACGGGCTTCATGCCGCCCATTGTAGCAGAAGGGCCTCCACGTCCTCGTCCGTGACCTCGCCAAAGTCCAGGTAGTAGGCCCCCACGGCGGCAAAGTCGGGAGGGGTAGAAAGGGCCAGAGCCTCCGCCCTCTCCTTTAGCCTCTCCACCGCCTCGGGGCTGGCCACGGGCACGGCCACCACCACCCTCCTGGGCTCCTCGGCCAGGGCCACGCTGAGGGCGGCCTCCACCGTGGCCCCGGTGGCGATGCCGTCGTCTACCAGGACCACGTCCCGCCCCTTCAGGGAGACCTTGGGCCGCACCTTTCGGTAGCGCTCCGCCCGCTTGCGGACCACCTCCTTCTGCCTGGCCGCCTCCCTTTCCAGGTAGCTTTGGTCGGCGTACTGGAGGGCGTAGGGCTTGAGGATGAGCTCCCCCCTCTCCCCCACCGCCCCCAGGGCGAACTCCGGGTTGCCGGGGGCCCCCACCTTGCGCACCAGGACCACGTCCAGCTCCCCCCCAAGGCGCCTGGCCACCTCGTCCGCCGCCACCACCCCGCCCCTGGGGATGCCCAGGACCACGGGGCGCTCCAGGTCTAGGAGCTTCAGGGCCTCAGCGAGCAGTGCGCCAGCGTGCCGGCGATCGCGGAAGCGCATGGGAAACCTCCTTCCCCATGCTACACCCACGGAGGTCTTGAACCCGGTATAAGGCTTTGCTAGGGTGGAGGCCAAAGGAGGCATCCATGGTGAAGGAGAAACCCTGGCTGGCCCACTACGATCCCGGCGTGCCCCCGGAAGTGGAGGTCCCCCCCATCCCCCTCTGGCGCTTCCTGGAGGATAGCGCCCGCCGCTTTCCCAACAACGTGGCCCTGGAGTTTCTGGGCAAGACCCTGACCTACAAGGAGCTCTGGGACCTCTCCCTACGCTTCGCCCAGGGGCTAAAGGACCTGGGGATAAAACCCGGCGACCGGGTGGCCGTCATGCTCCCCAACACCCCCCAGCTCGTCATCGCTTTCTTTGGCACCCTCTTAGCGGGGGGCGTGGGGGTCAACGTCAACCCCCTCTACACCCCAAGGGAGCTGAGGCACCAGCTCCAGGACGCCGGGGCCGAAACCCTTGTCATCCTGGACCACCTCCTGCCCCGCTTCCTGGAAGTGGAACGGGAGACCTCGGTGAAGCGGGTGGTGGTCACGGGCATCAAGGACTTCCTCCCCTTCCCCAAGAACCTCCTCTACCCCCTGAAGGCCAGGAAGGACCGGCTCCCCCTGGGCCTCCCCAAGCGGGAGGCCTTCCACGCCTTTTTGGACCTCCTGAAGCGCCCCCCCGCCACCCCCCACGCCTCGGACCCCGAGGACCTGGCCCTCCTCCAGTACACCGGGGGGACCACGGGGATCTCCAAGGGCGCCATGCTGACCCACAGGAACCTGGTGGCCAACGTCCTGCAGATCGACGCCTGGGACTCCACCGCCAAGGACCTTTTGGGCAAGGGGGTCATGCTGGGGGCCCTCCCCTTCTTCCACGTCTACGGCATGACCGTGGCCATGAACTACGGCCTCTATGCCGGGTACAAGATCGTCCTCCTGCCCAGGCCCGAGATCCACGCCGTGGTGGAGGCCATTGAGAAGCACGGGGTGACCCACTTCCCCGGCGTCCCCACCCTCTACGTGGCCTTCAACAACTTCCCCGGGATTGAGAAGCGGAACGTCAAGAGCATCCGCATCTGCCTCTCGGGGGCGGCCCCCTTACCGGTGGAGGTGGCCAAGCGCTTTGAGGAGATCACCGGGGCCCGGCTCATCGAGGGCTACGGCCTCTCCGAGGCCAGCCCTGTGACCCACTCCAACCCCGTGCTGGGGCCCATCAAGAAGGGCTCCATTGGCATGCCTCTGCCCAGCGTGGAGGCCAAGGTGGTGGACGAGGAGGGCAAAGAGGTGCCCCTGGGGGAGGTGGGCGAGCTCATCGTCAAGGGCCCCAACGTCATGAAGGGCTACTGGAACCAGCCGGAGGAAACCCAAAAGGCCCTCAAGGACGGCTGGCTCTTCACCGGCGACCTGGCCCGCATGGACCAGGACGGCTACTTCTACATCGTGGACCGCAAAAAGGACATGATCATCGCCGGCGGCTACAACATCTACCCCCGCGAGGTGGAAGAGGTCCTCTACGGGCACGAGGCCGTCCAGGAAGCCGCCGTGGTGGGCGTCCCCGACCCCTACCGCGGGGAGACCGTGGCCGCCTTCATCGTCCTCAAGGAAGCGTACCGGGGCAAGGTCACGGAAAAGGACATTGAGGCCTTCTGCCGGGAAAACCTCGCCGCCTACAAGGTCCCCCGCATCATCCAGTTCCGGGAGGGCCTCCCCAAGTCCAGCGTGGGGAAGATCCTGAGGCGGGAGCTCAGGGACGAGTTCGCCAAAAAGGCCTAAGCGGCCACCCATGGGCTTTCATAGAAAGCCTTGCCCTTAGGCTAAGACACGCTTTTGGGGCCCCCGCCGTGGCTCTGGCCACGGCGGGGTACCTAGGCCCGGGCCCGGCGCACCGCCTCCCGGAAGGCCTCTATGGCCTGGTCCACCTCCTCCACGGTGGTGAAGCGCCCCAGGGAGAAGCGCAAGGAGGCCCGGGCCTCCTCCCGGGAGCGGCCTGTGGCCAGGAGGACGTGGGAGGGCTCCAGGCTTCCCGCCGAGCAGGCGGAGCCCGAGGAGACCGCCACCCCCAGGAGGTCCATGGCGAGGAGCAACGCCTCCCCGTCCGCCCCCTTCACCGTGACGTTCACCAGCTTGGGCAGGCGCTCCTTGGGGTGGCCGTTCAGCTCCACGCCCTCCACGGAAAGAAGCCCGGCCTCGAGGCGCGCCCTCAGGGCGAGGAGCCTTTGGCTCTCCTCGGGAAGGAGCCTCAAGGCCTTCTCCAGGGCCACCGCCAGGCCGTGGGCCAGGAGGGGGCTTGGCGTCCCCCCCCGCCTCCCCCCCTCCTGCTTCCCCGGCACCAAGGGGAATAGCTCCACCCCGTGGCGCACCACAAGGGCCCCGATCCCCTTGGGCCCGTAGAACTTGTGGGCGCTCAAGGAGACCAGGTCCGCCCCCACCTCGTCCACGCGGAAGGGCACCTGGCCTATGGCCTGCACCGCGTCGGTGTGGAAGAGGGCCCCGTGGGCGTGGGCCACCTCGGCCATGGCCCTCACCGGGTAGAGGTTCCCCAGCTCGTTGTTGGCGGCCATGACGCTCACCAAAAAGGTGTCGGGGCGGAGGGCCTCGGCCACCTGCTCCGGGTAGACCATGCCCAGGGGGTCCGGCTTCAGGTAGGTGACGGCGAAGCCAAGCCTCTCCAGAAGCCGCAAGGCCCCAAGAAGGGCGGCGTGCTCCACCGCCGTGCTGACCACGTGGCCTTTGCCCCGGGCCAGGGCCACCCCTAGGACGGCTAGGGCATCGGCCTCCGAGCCCGAGGCGGTGAAGACCACCTCCCGGGGGCGCACCCCAAGGAGGGCTGCCACCCTCTCCCTGGCCCCCTCCAGGACCTTCCTGGCCTCCTGGCCAAAGCGGTGGACGCTAGAGGGGTTGCCGAAGATCCCCTCCACCTCCCGCATGGCCTCGAGGACCTCGGGGTCTATGGGCGTGGTTGCGGCATAGTCCAGGTAGACCATCGCAGTGCCTGCACTCCGGTTTCGCAACATGGGGTGCCCCAGTCGGGGCTAATGGCTTTTCTGGGGCCCCCGCCGCGGCGGGGTACTTAGCTGGCGGCCTCCAGCTGGATGGGGCGCCTGGCCTCCAGAAGCCTCCTCTCCTCAATGAGGTCCCTGAGGGTGGTGCCCCCCAGGACCTGGCGCATGGCCAGGTCCACCCGCCTCCAGAGGAGCTCCGTGGAGCACTGGCCCACCTTGGCGCAGGACTCCGGGTCCTCAATGCAGGATACCGGGGCCAGGCTCCCCTCCAGGGCCTCCACCACCTCGAGGGCCGTCACCCGCTCCGGGGGCCGGGCCAGGCGGTACCCCCCCTTGGCCCCCCGCACGGAGCGGATGAAGCCGGCCCGGCGCAACTGGGCGGCGATCTGCTCCAGGTAGTGCTGGCTGATGCCCTGGGCCTCGGCCACCTCCTTGAGGGGAACGGCCTCGGGGGCACGGAGGCCGATCTCCACCAAAGCCCTCAGGCCGTACTGGGCCTTCGTGGAAACCCACATGCCCCCAGTATACTCCTATTTCCCGCCCGACAATCCGGCTTTTGCCAGGGCCAAGCCGAAGAGGAGGGCCTGGAAGAGGACCACGCTGGCCCCGCTGGGCCAGTCCAGGGCCAGGGAGAGGAAAAGCCCCCCCAGGGTGGAAAGGAGGGCGAGGAGGAGGGAAAGGAGGGTCATGCCGGCGAAGGTGCGGGCCAAAAGCCTCGCCGCCGCCCCGGGGATGACCAGAAAGGCCGCCACCAGGATCAGGCCCACCACCTTGACCGCCAGCACCAGGCTCACCGCCAAAAAGCCCGAGAGGAGGTAGTCGTGGAGGACGACCGGCACCCGGTCCGCCAGGGCCAGCTCCCGGTCTAAGGTGGCGTAGGCCACAGGACCCCAAAGGGGCAGGAAGAAGAGGGCGAGAAGGGCCATGAGCCCTACGGCCAAAAGGTCCAGAGGCCCCACCGCCAAGAGGGAGCCGAAAAGGTAGCCCATGGCGTCCCCCACGTAGCCCCTGGCCTTGGCCAGGAAGATGGCCCCCAGGGCCACGGAGAGGGCGAAGAAGACCCCGATGGCCGTGTCCTCGGAAAGCTCGGTGCGCTCCTTGACGAAGGTGATGGCCATGGCCACCAGGAAGGTGAAGGGAAGGGCAAACCACAGGGGCTCTCCCCGGAGGAATAGCCCCAGGGCCACCCCGGCGAAGGCGGCGTGGGCCAGGCCGTCCCCCAAAAAGGAAAGCCGCCTCTGCACCACAAAGGGCGACAAGAAGCCGGAGAGGAGGGCCACCAGAAGCCCCGCCAGAAGGGCCCGCTGGAAGAAGGGGTAGCCCAGGGCCTCAGCCACGGCTTCCCTCCACAAAGAGGCCGTGGGCGTGACCCACGTGGCCGAAGGCCTGGCGCAGGCAGGCCTCGGTGAGGGCCTTCTCGGGAGGGCCGAAGCCCACCACCTTCCGGTTCAAGACCAGGACGTGGGTCGCGTGGTGGGCCGCCTCCCAGTCGTGGGTGATCATGAGGACCGTGGCCCCGGAGGCCTTCTGGTAGTCTTCCAGGTAGCGGTAGAGGTCCACCTCCCCCACCCGGTCCACCCCGGTGGCGGGCTCGTCCAGGAGGAGGATGCGGGGTTTGCGGATGAGGGCCCGGGCCAGGTAGACCCGCTGGAGCTGGCCTCCGGAGAGCCGCCCCAAGGGCCTCTCGGCGAGGCCTTCGGCTCCCACCCGGGCCAGGGCCTTCAGGGCCTCCTCCCGCTCCTTGGGGCTCACCCGAAAAGGCCAGCTCCGCCTGAGCCCGGTCAGGACCAGCTCCAGGGCCAAGGCGGGGAAGGAGCGGTCAAAGGCCTTGATCTGGGGCACGTAGCCGAACCACATGGGGTCCACCTGGCGAAGGGGAAGGCCATAGACCCGCACCTCACCCCTAAAGGGGACCAGGCCTAGGACCGCCTTCAAGAGGGTGCTCTTCCCCGCCCCGTTGGGGCCCACGATGGCCACGAAGGCCCCTTCCGGCACGGCGAGGCTCACGCCCTCGAGGGCCCAAAACTCCCCAAGGCGCACCGAAAGGTCCTTGATCTCCAGGGCCAGCACGCTAAAATGGTATTGCGTTCTCAGTATCTCGTCAAGGCGAGGCCCCCTTTTTCCGTCGTGGTAAAATCCCCCCGGGAGGTTCGCATGAGCGAGCAGGAGATCTTTGAAAAGGTGAAGGCGGTTATCGCGGACAAGCTCCAGGTGGAGCCGGAGAAGGTGACCCTCGAGGCCCGCTTCGTTGAGGACCTGGGGGCCGACAGCCTGGACACCGTGGAGCTCATCATGGGCCTGGAGGACGAGTTCGGCCTGGAGATCTCCGACGAGGAGGCGGAGAAGATCCGCACCGTCAAGGACGCCGTGGCCTACATCAAGGCCAAGCTGGGCTAAGGGGCCTCTGGGCCGGGCGGGCGCGCCGCCCGGCCTTTAGCCTTCGGGGTATACTAGCCCCATGCGGCGCGTGGTCATCACCGGCCTCGGGGCCCTCACCCCCATCGGGGTGGGGCAGGAGGCCTTCCACCAGGCCCAGCTTGCCGGCAAAAGCGGGGTGAGGCCCATCACCCGCTTTGACGCCTCCGCCCTCCCGGTGCGCATCGCCGCCGAGGTGGACGTGAACCCCGAGGACTACCTGGACAAAAAGGAGCTCCGCCGCCTGGACCGCTTCGTCCAGTACGCCCTGATCGCCGCCGAGCTGGCCCTAAAGGACTCCGGGCTGGACCCAAGCGCCCTGGACCCCGAGCGGGTGGGCACCCTGGTGGGCACGGGCATCGGCGGGATGGAGACCTGGGAGGCCCAGAGCAAGGTCTTCCTGGAAAGGGGGCCAAACCGCCTCAGCCCCTTCTTCATCCCCATGATGATCGCCAACATGGCCTCGGCCCACATCGCCATGCGCTACGGCTTCCAGGGGCCCTCCTCCACCGCCGTCACCGCCTGCGCCACGGGCTCGGACGCCCTGGGAAGCGCCATGCGCATGATCCAGCTGGGGGAGGCGGAGGTGGTCCTCGCCGGGGGCACGGAGGCCGCCATCACCCCCATGGCCATCGGGGCCTTCGCCGCGATGCGGGCCCTTTCCACCAGGAACGAGGAACCCGAGAGGGCGAGCCGCCCCTTCACCCTCTCCCGGGACGGCTTCGTCATGGGCGAGGGGGCCGGGGTGCTGGTCCTGGAGGAGTACGAGCACGCCAGGAGGCGGGGGGCCAGGATCTACGCCGAGCTTGTGGGCTTTGGCCGGAGCGCCGACGCCCACCACATCACCGAGCCCCACCCCGAGGGCCTGGGGGCGGCCTTGGCCATGGAGCGGGCCCTCAAGGACGCCCGGGTGGCCCCGGAAGAGGTGGGCTACATCAACGCCCACGGCACCTCCACCCCCGTGGGGGACCGGGCCGAGGTCCTGGCCATCAGGCGGGCCTTCGGGGAGCACGCCAAGAGGCTCATGGTCTCCAGCACCAAGAGCATGATCGGCCACCTCCTGGGGGCCGCGGGGGCGGTGGAGGCCATCGCCACGGTCCAGGCCCTCTACCACGGGGTCATCCCTCCCACCATCAACCTCGAGGACCCCGACCCCGAGCTGGACTTGGACTTCGTCCCCGAGCCCAGGGAGACCCGGGTGGACTACGCCCTCTCCAACTCCTTCGCCTTCGGCGGGCAGAACGCCGTCCTCCTCTTCAAGCGGGTCTAGATGCTCTTTGACCGGGAGAGGCTCATAGCCCTGGAGGAAGGCCGCCTGGCCCCCTACGCGCAAAAGGCCAGGGACACCCGAGGGCGGGCCCACCCGGAGCCCGAGTCCCGCTACCGCACCCCCTACCAGAAGGACCGGGACCGGATCCTCCACACCACCGCCTTCCGCCGCCTGGAGTACAAGACCCAGGTCTTCCCCAACTGGGCCGGGGACTACTACCGCACCCGCCTCACGCACACCCTGGAGGTGGTCCAGGTGGCCCGCTCCATCGCCCGGGCCCTGGGCCTCAACGAGGACCTGACCGAGGCCATCGCCCTCTCCCACGACCTGGGCCACCCCCCCTTCGGCCACACGGGGGAGAAGGTCCTGGACGAGCTCATGCGGGAGGAGGGGGGCTTTGAGCACAACGCCCAGGCCCTGAGGATCCTCACCCACCTGGAGGAGCGCTACCCGGGCTTTAGGGGCCTCAACCTCACCTACGAGGTCCTGGAGGGCATCGCCACCCACGAGACCGCCTACGCCCCCACCTTCAAGCCCCTCTACGAGGGGCAGGGGACCCTCGAGGCCCAGGTGGTGGACCTCTCGGACGCCATCGCCTACGCCGCCCACGACCTGGACGACGGCCTCCGCTCGGGCCTCCTCCGGCCGGAAGACCTGGGCGAGGTGCCCCTCCTGAAGGCTTTGGCCCTGGAGGAGGGCCTGAGCCTCTTCTCCTTGAACGAGCTCGGGAGGCGGGTCCTGATCCGCCAGCTCTTGGGCTACCTCATCACCGACGCCACGGAGGCCACCCACAAAAAGGTGGAGGAAAGCGGCGTCCAGAGCGCCGAGGCCGTGCGCCGCCACCCCGAGCGCCTGGCGGGCCTCTCCCCCGAAGGGGAAAAGGCTCTAGGGGAGCTCAAGGCCTTCCTCATGGAGAGGCTTTACCGCCACCCCAGGGTCCTGGAGGAAAGGCGCAAGGCGGAGATCGTCCTCACCGAGCTCTTCCACACCTACGCCCGCTACCCGGAGATCCTGCCCAAGGAGGTCCAGGCCCGCATGGAGGCCGAGGGTCTGCGGGCGGTCTGCGACTACCTGGCTGGGATGACGGACCGCTACGCCCTGGAGGCCTACCGCCGCCTCTACCCCTAGGCGTAGACTGGTAGCGTGAAAACCCTAGAGTGGCGTGCGCTTTTTGGCCAAGGCGCCGAGCGGATCCAGGCCTCCACCATCCGGGAGCTCCTCAAGCTCACCCAGCGCCCGGGCCTCATCAGCTTCGCCGGGGGGCTTCCCGCCCCCGAGCTCTTCCCCAAGGCGGAGGCGGCGGAAAAGGCGGCGGAGATCCTCAAGGAGAAGGGCGAGGTGGCCCTCCAGTACGGGCCCACCGAGGGCTACCTCCCTCTGAGGGCCTTCGTGGCCGAGTGGCTTGGGGTGGAGGTGGAGGAGGTCCTCATCACCACGGGAAGCCAGCAGGCCCTGGACCTCTTGGGCAAGGTCTTCTTGGACGAGGGGGCCCCGGTCCTCCTCGAGGCCCCCAGCTACCTGGGGGCCATCCAGGCCTTCCGGGCCTATGGCCCCCGCTTCCTCACCGTGCCCACGGGGGAGGAGGGGCCGGACCTGGAGGCCCTGGCCGAGGTCCTGAAGGAGGGCCCCCGCTTCCTCTACCTCATCCCCTCCTTCCAGAACCCCTCGGGGGGGCTGATGCCCCTTGGGGCCCGGGAGCGGCTATTGGAGATGGTCATGGAAAAGGGCCTCTTGGTGGTGGAGGACGACGCCTACCGGGAGCTCTACTTCGGGGAAAGCCGGGTGAAGAGCCTCTTTGAGCTTGCCCGGGAGGCGGGCTACCCCGGGGTCATCTACCTCTCTAGCTTCTCCAAGATCCTGGCCCCAGGCCTCAGGGTGGCCTTCGCCGTGGCCCACCCCGAGGTCCTCCTCAAGCTGACCCAGGCCAAGCAGGGGGTGGACCTCCACACCCCGGTCCTCAACCAGATCCTGGTCCTCGAGCTCCTAAAGGAGGGCTTTAGGGAGCGGCTTGAGCGGGTCCGGCGGGTCTACCGCGACAAGGCCAAGGCCATGCTGGAGGCCCTGGAGAAGGAGATGCCCAAGGAGGTGGCCTTCACCAGGCCCAAAGGAGGGATGTTCGTCTGGATGGAGCTTCCCCAGGGGCTTTCCGCCGAGGCCCTCTTCCACAAGGCCTTGGAGGAAAAGGTGGCCTTCGTGCCCGGAGGGCCCTTCTTCGCCCTGGGGGGCGGGGAGAACACCCTGAGGCTTTCCTACGCCACCATGGACCAGGCCGCCATCGCCGAGGGGGTGCGCCGTCTGGGCCGGGCCCTCAGGGCCCTCCTCACCCCCGCCTGAGGGCAGACTTGGCCGGCACGCAGCCCCTGGGGCAAAGCAGGGGCATGACCCTGCGGGAAGCCCGCTTTGGGGCTCCTTTTCTGCGCTTCCTAGGGCCCCAGTCGAGCCTGGGGGTCGCGAGGGTATAATCCCCTACCAAGGAGGCGTGGTATGGAAAGGCTTTCGCGGCTGAGGGCGGTGCTGGAGGCGGCCAAGGGCCACCCGGTCTACCGGGAGAAGTTCAAGGACCTGGACCCAAAGGAGGTGACCCTGGAGGACCTGAAAGACCTCCCCCTCACCACCCGCGAGGAGTGGGTGGCCTTCCTCAAGGAAAACCCCAGGCCCCCCGAGGGGGCAAGCCTCATGCACCTCACCCCAAGCCCCCTGCTAGGCTGGATGCCGGAGTACCTCTCCCAGGAAGACCTCCGCTACCAGGCGGAGGCCCTGGCGGCCCACTACCGCCGCCTGGGCCTGGTGGGCAAGAAGGTGCTGGTGGCCTTCAGCTACCACGTCTTCGCCGGGGGGTGGCTTTTCCACCAGGCGCTGTGGCGGGCGGGGAACCTGGTCTTCCCCCACGGCCCCGGGGAGGCGGCCCGCATCGCCGAGCTTTCCCAGGCCTTTGGGTTTGACGTCCTGGTCACCAACCCCTCCTTCGCCCTCAAGGTGGGGCAGGCGGGGGGACGCTTCCCCCTCCTCCTGGCCGGCGGGGAGCCCTTCACCTCCGTCCCCGGCCTTCGGGAGCGGGTGGAGGCCGCCCTCGGCGGGGTGGCCCTGGACGCCTACGGCACCAGCGAGCTGGGCATCGTGGCCGGGGAGCGCCTGGAGAAGGACGGGCTTTGGGAGATTCCGGAGATGGCCATCCTCGAGGTCCTGGACCCCGAGACCTTAAGGCCCGTGGCCGACGGGGAGAAGGGGGAGCTGGTGGTCACCGCCTTAAGCCGCACCCTAATGCCCATGGTGCGCTTCCGCACCGGGGACCTGGCCATCGCCGAGAGGCGGGAAGGCCTCACGGTCCTCCCCCGGGGGGTCTTCGGCCGCACCGACACCATGGTGAAGGTGAAGGGGGTCAAGCTCTACCCCACGGAGCTAGCCCCCATCCTGGCGGGCTTCGGCCTGGACCCCAAGGGCTTCCAGGTGGTGGTGGAGCGCAAGCTGGAGGGCACCGACAAGCTCATCCTCCGCCTCAAGGCCAAGAAGGTGCCCCCCGGGCTCCCAGAGGCCATCGCCAAGGCCACGGGCCTCAGGGTGGACGAGGTGGAGCTAACGGGCGAGCTGGAGGGCGGCCTGGTGGTGGACCGGCGGTTCTAAGTACCCCACCGCGGCGAAAGCCGCGGTGGGGGCCCCAAGGCGGCCACTTATACCACCCCATGCTGGCCCAAGCCAGCATGGGGGCCCCGGGCATGCGCTCCAGCCCCCACCCTGGGGGCGGGGGCTTGTTAACCTTCTCTCATAAGGAAGGGTATACTCCTGGCAAAGGCCAGCGGCCCTTGCGGTATAGTGGGGGCAAAGCCATCTCGCCGGAAGGAGGCGCCATGCGGTTCTTTGTGCTGGGCGACGTTTCTGTGGACCTACTCTTTTTTGTGGAGCGCATCCCCGAACCCGGGGAGGAGATCCCCTCTAGGCGGGCCCTGATGAAGCCGGGCGGGGCCGGGGGGACTTTGGCGGCCCAGCTGGCCAGCCTGGGCCACCGGGTGTTTCTGGCGGGCCGGGTGGGCCAAGACCCCTTCGCCGATCTGGCCCTGAGCCGGGTGCGGGAGGTGGGCGTGGACCTCCGCCACCTGCAGGAGGACCCGGACCACACCACCAGCTCGGTCCTCATCCTGGTGGTCCCGGGCGGGGAAAGGGCCATGGTGAGCGCCGAGGGAGCGAGCCGCTATCTGGACCCCGCCCTCTTCAAGCCCCGCTACCTGGACCAGGCCGACGCCCTGGTTCTCTCCGCCTACGCCCTGGTGGGGGGGCCTTCCCGGAGCTACGCCGTGGAGGCCCTCGAGGCCGCCAGAAAGCGGGAGATGCCCATCTTCGCCGACCTGGGCACGGGGGCGGTGCGGGCGGCGGGACGGGAGCTTCTCAAGCACCTCCGGGGGGTGAGCTGGCTCCTCATGAACCAGACCGAGCTTTTGGCCCTCACCGGGGCCTCTTCCCTCTCCGAGGGGGTGGCGAGGCTTAGGGAGGAGGGCTTCCAGCACCTGGCCATCAAGGTGGGGGCCATGGGCTCCATCGTGGTCACGCCGGAAGGGGAGGAGCTTTTGGAGCCTTACCCGGTGGAGGACATCGTGGACTCCACCGGGGCCGGCGACGCCTACACCGCCGCCTTCGCCCACGCCATCCTCTCGGGAAAGAGGCCGGTGGAGGCCGCCCGCCTGGCCAATCTGGCCGGGGCTTTGGCGGCCACGGGCCTGGGAGCCCAGGGCCGGCTCATCCGCCTAGAGGACCTGGAAGTGGCGGCGGGCTAGGGCCAAAAAGGCCAGGCCCGCCCGCCCGCTCTTCTCCGGGTGGAACTGGGGGGCGAGGAGGTTTTCCCTGGCCAGGAGGGCGGCGAAAGGGGTGCCCTCGTACTCCCCCACCCCCAGGGCCTCTGGGGCGAGGGGGCCAAAGAAGGAGTTGGCGAAGTAAAAGTGCCGGCCCGAAAGGGAGGCGAAGGGCCCCTCCAGGCGCACCCGGTTCCAGCCCATCTGGGGCACCCGCCCCCGGGGAAAGCGGCGCACCACCCCGGGGAAGAGGCCCAGGCCCTTCACGCCGGGGGCCTCCTCGCTTTCCTGGTAGAGGATCTGCATGCCCACGCAGATCCCCAGGAAGGGCAGGCCCTTTTGGATATGGTCCAGAACCCGCTCCACAAAGCCCGAGGCCCGGAAGGCCGCCATGACCTGGCCGAAGTGGCCCTGGCCCGGCAGGACCAGGAGGTCCGCTTCCGGGCAGGCCCTGGGGTCGGAGGCAACGGTGACGGCGAAGCCGGCGGCCTCGAGGGCCTTGGCGGCGCTCCTCAGGTTCCCCGAGCCGTAGTCTATGAGGAGGGCCTTCATAGGACGCCCTTGGTGCTGGGAAGCCCCTCCCCCGTGAGCCGGGTGGCCCGGTGGAGGGCCCGGGCCAGGGCCTTGAAGCTGGCCTCCAGGACGTGGTGGGCCTCCCGCCCGGAAAGGAGCCTCAGGTGCAGGGTGAGCCTCCCGTGGTTCACCAGGCCCCGCAGGAACTCCCGGAGGTGGTAGTGGTTGACCCCGCCCGCCTCCCCCACCACGGGCCAGGCCTCGGGGCGGTATTCCAGGTGGGGCCTTCCCGATAGGTCCAGGACGCAGAGGACCAGGGTCTCGTCCATGGGGGCGAAGGCCTCGGCGTAGCGCTCCAGGCCCGCCCCCTCGCCCAGGGCCTCCTTGAGGGCCATGCCCAGGGTGATGCCCACGTCCTCCACCAGGTGGTGGGCGTCCACCTCCAGGTCCCCCCTGGCCTCCACCTCCAGGAGGAAGCGCCCGTGCCGCTGGAGCTGAAGGAGCATGTGGTCAAGGAAGGGAAGCCCGGTGGCCACCTCCCCGCCCACCGGGCCGTCCAGGCCAAGCCTGAGGCGCACCCAGGTCTCCGCCGTGGCCCTCTCCACCAAAGCCTCACGCATAGGCCACCTCAAAGGCCGCCCGCAAAAAGGCCTCCATCTCCTCCCTAAGGCCCACGGTCACCCGGATGCACCCCTTTAGGCCCGGGTAGCGGTCCTGCCGCCGCACCAGGATGCCCCCTTTGAGGAGGTGGGCGTGGGCCTGGGCGGCGTCCGGCGTGCGCACCAGGAGGAAGTTGGTGTGGCTGGGGTAGGGATGCCAGAGGGGGTGCTGGCTAAGCCTCCCGTAGACCCGCTCCCGCTCCTGCCGCACGTAGGCCGCCACCTCCTGGGCGTAGCCGGGGTTTTCCAGGACCACCTCCAGGATGGCCCCGGTGTGGGCGGGCAGGACGAAAGGGGGCAGGACCTCCCGCACCACCCCCGCCACCTCCGGGCTTGCCAGCAGGTATCCCGCCCGGATGCCCCCCAGGGAAAAGGCCTTGGAGAAGGTGCGAAGAAAGGCCACATGGGGGTTGTCCCGCCCCAGCGGGGAAAAGTCCGTCCCGGAGAACTCCCGGTAGGCCTCGTCCACCACTAGGAGGCCGCCCACCTCCCTGGCCCTTTCCGCCAGGGCCCTAAGGGCCTCCTCGGGGAAGAGGGCCCCCGTGGGGGCGTGGGGGTTAGGAAGGAAGAGGACCCCCCCAGTGAAGGCGGCGAGGAGGGCCTCTAGATCTAGGGCGAAGCCCTCCCCCAGGGGCACCGCCCGGTAGGGAGTCCCCGCCGCTTTGGCGGCGTGGGCGTAGTGGGGGAAGGAGGGGCTTAGGTCCAGGACCTCCTCCGCCGCCAGGCTCAAGGCCAGGATGAGGAGGTTGGACCCCGGGGCCAGGACCACCCCCTCCTCCTCCCAGTCCAGGAGGGCGGCAAGCCGCCTCCGGAGCTCCTCGGCGTGGATCTCGGGGTAGCGGTTCCAGGGAAGGCGGGCCATGCGCCTCAGGGCCTCCTCCTTGAGGGCCTCCGGCAGGTCAAAGGGGCTTTCGTTCTGGTCCAGCTTGATGGGGGCCTCCACCTTGGCGTAGGGGTAGGGGGAAAGGCCCCTAAGGTGCGCCTTAAAGGCCCGCATAGGGGCAGTATACCGGGTAGCCTTAAGGGGTGAACCGGGCGAGGGACTGGGACATCCCCACCCGCTACCCCGACGCCTTCCCTGAAGGCCCTTCCGCGGAACACTACGGCCCCCTTCAGAGCCAGGAGGCCCTGGACTATGCCCGTGAGGTCCTTGCGTTCGCCCGTGCTCAGATGGCCTAGCCGGGAGGAGGTGGAGGAGGCCCTAAAGGCCTGGCTCGCCCGCCACCCCATCCCGGGTCTTTTGGCCCTGGGCTACTTCGGCTCCTACGCCCGGGGGGACCAGGGGGTGGGGAGCGACCTGGACCTGGTCCTGGTGGTTGGCCACTCTGACCTCCCTCCCTGGCAACGGACCATGGGGCTCCCCCTCGAGGAGCTTCCCGTGCCCACGGAGGCCCTGGTCTACACCCTCCCCGAGTGGCGGAGCCTGGCAGAGAGGAGTCCCCGCTTCGCCCGGGTCCTCCGGGAGGAGACCCGCTGGCTCCTAGGGCCGGAAGTGGTCGTAGCCCCTCCGGGGGACGGGGCGGCCCCTCAGGTAGACCCCCTCCCCCTCCCCCACCCGCCCGGCCCGGAAGAGGGGTAAGCCCACGGCCTCCGCCCTGGCCAAGACCGCCCCCTCGGCCTCGGGGGGCACCACCAGCACCGCCTCAAACTCCTCGCCCCCGTAGAGGACCAGCTCCAGGGCCTCGTCCTCGCCGCCGGCGAAGGCCAGGACGTCGGGGTAGAGGGGGAGGGCCTCGAGGTCCACCCGCACCCCGAGCTCGGAAAGCTGCCAGAGGGTCTCGGCGAGGCCGTCCGAGGAGTCCAGGCCGCCCCTGAGGAGGCCGGAAAGGGCCAAGAGCTCCAGCCTGGGCAGGGGGTAGAAGGCGGCCTGGCGAATCTCGGGAAATCCTTCCAGGGAACGCCCCCGGTAGTGGGCCAAGATGGCCGCCCCCACCCGCCCCCAGCGGTCCCCGGCCAAAAAGAGGAGGTCCCCGGGGCGCGCCCTCCGGGGAAGGGGGGCGTGGCTTAGGGCGAAGCCGGAGACGGTGAGGGCCACCTCCTCCCCAGCGTTGGTGTCCCCGCCGAGGAGGGGGGCTCCAAGCCGCCCGGCAGCCTCCGCCGCCCCCTGTACTAGTCCCAGGGCGAAGTCCTCCTCCAGCTCCGGGGACAGGAAGAGGCCCAGGGTGAAGCCCAGGGGACGGCCCATCTTCACCAGGAGATCGGAGGCCGTGGCCGCCACCCCCCTGAAGCCCACCTCAAAGGGCCCCATGCCCAAGAGGGCCACCTCCCGGTAGAGGAAGCCGTCGGTCTTGAGGAGCCAGGCCGCCTCCCCCACCCACACCCCCCCGGCGTCGTCCCCCGGGGGGAGGGGGGCCTCCACGGGGTACCCCAAAGGGGCCAGTTTCCGCAAGAAGACCCGCTCCCCCAGGTCCTTGAGCCGCATACGCCCAGGCTAAGGTATCATGGCGGGGTGTGCCGGGTTGACCTGTGCCTGAGGCCCGCCCCGGGGCCCCTTTTCCTGGTGGAGGTCCTCCCCGCAGGCAGCGTCCTCACCCTCCTCCTGGCCCAGGGCGCCCAGGAGGTCTGGGTGGCCCCGGGGCCCAAGGTGGCCCGCCTTCTGGCCCAGGAGCTGGGCCGGGAGGCCCTCCTTCTGGGGGAGGTGGAGGGCTTCCCCCCGGAGGGCTTCCACGGGCGGGTCTCCCTGGTGGAGCTGGAAGCCACCGAGGTAAAGGGTAAAAGGGCTATCCTGGTGGCCCCCATGCTCAACGCCAGCCTCCTGCCCGAGGAGAAGGAGGTCTATCTGGCCGGCTTCCGCAACGCCAAAGCCGCCCTGGAGCTGGCCCGAAGCCTCCCCTCCCCCACCTTCCGCCCCGCCGGGGCCCCCGAGCCCCTCCTCTCGGCCCTGGTGGCCACTGGGTTCTTCCAGAAGAAGCTTGCCCAGGAAGACCCCCCCACCCTGGCCACCGCCCTCCTCAAGGCCTTCCCCGACCCCCAGGAGGCCCTCTTCCAGAGCCCGGAGGGCCAGGCCCTCTACCGGGAGGGGCGCACCGAGGAGCTGGCCCGGGCGAGCCTCATCGGGGTGGACCCGGTGGTGCCCAGGCTGGCCGAGGCCCGCTTCTTCCCCAAGGAAGCCTTTGGCCTCACCCAGGACCGCTTCGCCCAGAGGTTCGTGCCGTGGAGCGCCTAGAGATTTTGGGCCTTCCCCTGGACCCCGTGGACATGGAGGAGGCCCTAAAGCGCATCGGGGGCTTTCTGGAGGAGGCCCGGACCCACCAGGTGGTCACCCTGAACCCGGAGATGGTGGTGCGGGCCCAGGAGGACGAGGCCTTAAGAAGGGCGGTCCTCGAGGCCGAGCTCATCACTCCGGACGGCGTGGGGATCCTCTGGGCCGCAAAAAGGCTGAAGGGCGTGGCCCTCAAGGAAAGGGTCACGGGGGTGGACCTCACCCTAGCCCTTTTCCGGCGCTTTCCCGGGCTCAGGGTCTACCTCCTGGGAGGGAAGCCCGGGGTGGCGGAGCGGGCCGCCAGGGAGGCGGAAAGGCTTGGGGCGGAGGTGGTGGGCGCCCACCACGGCTACTTCCAGGAAGAAGGCCCCGTGGTGGCCGAGATCCAAAAGAAGGCCCCGGACCTCCTCCTGGTGGGCATGGGGGAGAGGCAGGAGGCCTTCATCCACCGCCACAAGCCCCACCTGGGGGCCCGGGTGGCCATAGGGGTGGGCGGGACCCTGGACGTCCTGGCGGGGGAGGCTAAAAGAGCGCCCCTCTTTGCCCAGAGGCTCGGACTGGAGTGGCTTTTGCGGGTGGGCCTGGACCCCAAGCGCTGGCGCAGGGCCCCGAGACTTTGGCGCTTCGCTTACCTGGTCCTCAGGGAAAGGCGCTAGAATGCCTCCATGCGCTGGCTAAGTGCCCGCACTCTGGTTTCGCAACATGGGGTGCCCAAGTCAGGGCTGTGGAAGGGCTTTTCTGGGGCCCCCACCGCGGCAAAAGCCGCGGTGGGGTGCTTGGCTCCCTTCCTCTTCCTAGGCCTGGGCCTGGCCCAGGGCCTGGTCCTGCCCTTTGAGGGGCCCAGGGGGTACACCCTGGCCCAGGCCTTCGCCGAGGGCCTGAAGGCCCCACCCCCCACCCTCCTCGCCCTCCTCCTCCCCGAGCCCCCCTGGCGGGACGGGTACGAGCTCACCGGGGGGCTTTACTCCCGGGCGGGGGCCCGGCTGGCCCGGGAGATCACCGGGGCGGACTGGGTCCTCCTGGGCCGGGAAGAGGCCAGGGGCCTCAGGCTCTTCCTGGCCGGGAAAGAGGGGGTGAAGGAAGGCCTCTTCGCCAACCTGGGGGTGGCCTGGCTCTGGCTCCAGAAGGAGGGCCTGGCCCCCAAGTTTAGCGCCCTCCCCGCGCCCAAAGGGGACGAGGCCCGCCTCCGGGCCCTGGCCCGGGGGGAGAACCCCGACCCCCTCCACCGGTCGGCCCTGGACCTGAGGGAGGGGCGGGGCGCGGGGCTTCTCCTGGGCCTCCTCCCCGAAAGGCTTCTCCTCTTCTGGCAGGGCAGGCTCCCCCGGGCCTACGGCCTCCTGCGCCTCTTCGCCGAGGAGAAGCGGGAGGAGACCCTGAAGGAGGCCGAGGCCCTCCTCTCTGGGGACGCCCTGGAGCGCACCGCCGCCCACCTGGTCTTTAGGGCCCTCGAGGACCCCCGCTGGCCCGCCTCGGCCCGGGCCCTGAAGGAGGCCTTCCCCGAGTCCCCCCTGGCCTGGGAGGAGGCGAGCTTCGCCGCCTTCCGGGAAGGAAAGGGGGAGGAGGCCAAGGAGGCCCTCCTCCAGGCCCTAAGGCTCCGCCCCGACTCCTGGCTTTACTGGACCAACCTGGGCTGGGCCCTCTACCTCACCGGGGACCTCCCCCGGGCCATCCGGGCCTCGGAGCGGGCGGTGGCCCTGAACCCCAACGCCACCGCCTACTACAACCTGGGCCTCTTCCGGGCCATCTACGGGGACTACCTGGGGGCCAAGGCCGCCTACGACCGGGCTTTGCGGCTGGACGAGGGGGAGGATTTCCAGGAGGCCCTTAAGGACCTGGAGGCGAGGGGGGAGCCCCTTGCCCTCTTCTTCCGGGCCTACGTGGCCGAGCGGGCAGGGCTTGAGGCCAAAGCCCTCTACCGGGCCTTCCTGGAGGCCCACCCCCGGCACCCGGCCAGCTTCGCTGCCAGGAGGGCCCTCGCTCGGCTGGAAGGGGGCGAGCTCCGCCTTTTCCTGGAGAAGCTCACCCTGATCCCCGGGGACCTGGAGGCGAGGCCCTTCCGCGCCGGGGAGGCGGTCTTTCCCGAGGTGCGCCTGGAAGGGCGCCCCTACCTCCTCCGGGCCGCCCTGGAAAGCCTCCTCTTCCGGGAGGGGGAGGAGGTGGGCCGGGCGGAGAAGCCTTTGGGCTTTCCTCCCCTCACCGCCGGCCTCAAGGAGGTGGCCCCCGCCCTCACCCTCCCCGAGCCCGGGCGGTACACCCTCGAGGTCCGTTACGGCGAGGCCAGGGCCCTGGTCCCCCTGGAGGTGGGCCCGCCCAGCCTGGCCCGGCGCCTCTACGCCCTAGGCCTCAGGCCCAAGGACCTCTCGGGAACCCCCCTCCTCACCCCCAAGGAGGCCCTAGGCCCCGAAGGGGAAAGGCTTCTTCTGGAGAGGACCCTGGAGGCCCTGAAGGAGGCCGCCCCCCTGGCCACCTCCCCCTCCCTCACGGCGCCCCTCCCCAAGGGGCCTTACCAGGGGAAAAGCGTCCAGGAGATCCTCAAGAACCCAAGCCCCGATCTGGTCCGGGCCTTCTACGAGCACGTCCTGGAAAACCCCGAGGCCCTGGGGGAAAACGACGCGGTCAACGCCTTCGTGGAGTGGCTTCTGGGCCCGTAACGGCATAACGGCCACCCCCCGCCCTAGGGCGGGGGGCTTTTGGTGGAGCCGACGGGACTCGAACCCGTGACCTCCTGAGTGCGATTCAGGCGCGCTCCCAGCTGCGCCACGGCCCCACGCGCCCTATATGGTAGCGGGGGCCCTTGGCCTTGTCTAGTCCCCTTCTTTGAGGCGCACCTCCACCCGGCCCTTCTTGTCCTTCACCGAGAGCTTGGCCTTGGCCTTGCCCTTGCGGTACTCCGCCTTCCACTCGTCCTTCTTGACCTCGTACTTCACCCTAACCCAGCCCCTACGGCGCAGGTCCTCGTCGTGGTAGCGGAAGATGGCCTCGGCCTTGGAAGCGTTGTAGACCACCACGATCCCCTGGGGCTCGGCCACCCGTTCCACCACCACCGCCTGGGGAAAGAGGTTGAAGCTGAGGCTAGCGGAAACCTGGACCTCGAGGGCCCACGCCAGGGCGAAAAAGGGAGCCAGCCGGAAAAGCCTTCCCATGCCCCAAGCCTACCCCACCCTACCCCGGCCCGGGTGAGGAAAAGCTAAAGTACACTAAAGGCATGGACGAAGTCTGGCGGAAGCTGGCCGAGCCCTTTCCCCCGGGGAGGTCCAGTGGCGCGTTGAGGCCATTTCCAAAGACAAGCGCCGGGCCCTGGTGGTGCCCTACGTGGACGCCCGCACGGTCCTGCACCGGCTGGATAAAGTGGTGGGCCCCGAGGGCTGGCAGGACAGCTACGAGGTCCTCTCCGACGAGGAAAGGAGCCTCAAAGACGAGCGGGGCGAGCGCCGGGAGCGGGTGGTGGAGGTCAAGTGCCGCCTCACCGTCTTGGGGGTCACCAAGGAGGACGTGGGGGAGGGGGACTCCCTCAAGGCCGCCTTCTCCGACGCCCTAAAGCGGGCCGCGGTCAAGTTCGGCGTGGGCCGCTACCTCTACCGCCTGGAGAAGCAGTGGGTGGACTACGACCCGGAGAAGGGCCGCTTCACCCCGCCCACCCTCCCCGAGCCCCAGGAGGCCGCGGAGCCCGAGGAGGAAAAGCCCGAGGCCTACCGCCTCATTGACCAGCTCCTGGAGCGCCTGAAGGAGAAGGGCCTGGGCAAGGAGGCGGCCAAGATCGTGACCAAGTACGGGGGCTATGGCAAGACCCCCGAGGAGACCCGCCGCCTCTACGGGGAACTCAGGGCCCTTCTCAAGGGATGAGGGTCATCGCCGTCGGGGACCTCCACGCCAACTTCCCCGCCCTCTGGCGGATCCTCAAGGCCGAGGGGCTGGCAGACGCCGCCCTCCGCCCCACCGAGGCCCTCCGCTCTGGGGAAGCCCGGCTGGTCCTCCTGGGAGACCTGGTCCACCCCAAGACCCCAGCCGACTACGAGCGCCTCACCGGCCTTTCCCCCTACGACCCCCAAGACCCCACCCACCTGCGCCTGGCGGCGGGGGCCCAGATCCGGGAGCTATTCCGCCTCAAGGCCTTCCAAGAGGGGGCGGAAGGGCACGTGACCATCCTCCTCGGCAACCACGACGAGGCCGTCCTCAAGGGGGAGCCCATCCTGGGCAACCGCTACCTGAAGCACCTGGAGTTCCACCCCGAGCACGGGGGCAAGCCCCTGCCCGAGGCCCTCAAGGCCTGGTTCGCCGCCTTCCCCCGGGAGCTCAACCTCCACGGGGTCCACTTCGCCCACGTGGGCCCGGTCCCCTGGCTCCAGGAGTACAACGCGCTCTTCTACGCCCAAAGCGAGCCCAAGACCTGGTGGTTCCGCACCCCGGACTACGTGGAGCGCATGGGCTTCCGCTTCGGGGTCTACGGCCACGTGCCCATGAAGGAGGGCATCCTCCTCAAGGACCGTTTCGCCCTCATAGACGCCCTGGACCTGGGGGAGTACCTGGAGATCCACCCCGAAAGCGAGCCCCTGAAGGTGGAGGTCCGGCGCCTCCATGGCTAACCCCCTCACCTCCCCTAAGGCCGTCAGGGAGCTCCTGGAGCGGCACGGCCTCTTCGCCGACAGGCGCTTCGGGCAGAACTTTCTGGTGTCCGAGGCCCACCTTCGCCGCATCGTGGAGGCGGCTAGGCCCTTCACCGGGCCGGTCTTTGAGGTGGGGCCTGGGCTTGGGGTCCTGACCCGGGCCCTCGCCGAAGCTGGCGCAGAGGTGGTGGCCATAGAAAAGGACCTCCGCCTCAAGCCCGTTTTGGAGGAAACCCTAAAGGGGCTTCCCGTGAGGCTCGTCTTCCAGGACGCCCTGGCCTACCCCTGGGAGGAGGTGCCGGAAGGAAGCCTCCTCGTGGCCAACCTCCCCTACAACATCGCCACCCCCCTGGTGACCCGCCTCCTCAAGACGGGCCGCTTCGCCCGCCTGGTCTTTTTGGTGCAGAAGGAGGTGGCCGAGCGCATGACGGCTAGGCCCAAAACCCCGACCTACGGCCTCCTCTCCCTGAGGGTGGCCCACCACGCCGAGGCGGAAAGGCTCTCGGACCTTCCCCCCGGGGCCTTCTTCCCCCCGCCCAAGGTGGTGAGCGCCCTGGTGCGCCTCCACCCCAAGGGCGTCCCCGACGACCCCGAGCTCTTCGCCCTCATAGAGGCCGCCTTCGCCAAGAGGCGGAAGACCCTTCTGAACGCCCTGAGCGGGGCGGGCTACCCCAAAGCGCGGGTGGAGGAGGCCCTGAAGGCCCTGGGGCTTCCTCCCGCCGTCCGGGCCGAGGAGCTGGACCTCGAGGCCTTCCGCCGCCTGAAGGCGCTTCTTTACACACCCGTGTAGCCTTTTGGGCTCCATAAGCGGGGGCGCTACACCGATGGCGGTGTAGCCTCCTCCCTTTTGTCCCGGCCCTGGGGTAGTAAGATGGGCGGGAAATGGGGAGGGGCTCTGGGGGTTGGTGGGGCCCCTTCTCGTGAAGAGAGGCACGAAAGGAGGGGACCTTGGCGCCGATCGCAGAGCACGTGAACATCCTGATCTACCTGGGGGTAGCCCTCTTCATCGGGGTGGCAGCCCTTGCCGTGGGGGCCCTCCTGGGCCCCAAGAAGCCGGGGCGGGCCAAGCTCATGCCCTATGAGTCGGGGAACGACCCCGCCGGGGAGGTGAGGCGGTTTCCCGTCCACTTTTACGTGGTGGCCATGCTCTTCATCCTCTTTGACGTGGAGGTGGCCTTCCTCTGGCCCTACGCCGTGAGCGCCGGGGAGCTTGGGCTTTACGGCTTCCTGGGGGTCTTGGGCTTCACCTTGCTCCTCCTCGTGGGCTTCCTCTACGAGTGGTGGAAGGGGGTGATGCGGTGGCGCTGAAGGACCTCTTTGAGCGGGACATCCAGGAGCTAGAAAGGGAGGGCATCCTCTTCACCACCCTGGAGAAGCTGGTGGCCTGGGGGCGGAGCAACTCCCTGTGGCCCGCCACCTTTGGCCTGGCCTGCTGCGCCATTGAGATGATGGCCGCCACCGATGCCAGAAACGACCTGGCCCGCTTCGGGAGCGAGGTCTTCCGGGCCTCGCCCCGGCAGGCCGACGTGATGATCGTGGCCGGGCGGCTCTCCAAGAAGATGGCCCCGGTCATGCGCCGGGTCTGGGAGCAGATGCCCGACCCCAAGTGGGTCATCTCCATGGGGGCCTGCGCCAGCTCCGGGGGGATGTTCAACAACTACGCCATCGTCCAGAACGTGGACTCGGTGGTTCCTGTGGACGTCTACGTCCCGGGCTGCCCCCCTAGGCCCGAGGCCCTCATCTACGCCGTGATGCAGCTGCAGAAGAAGATCCGCGGCCAGGCCTTTAACGAGCGGGGGGAGAGGCTTCCCCCCGTGGCCGCCTGGCGGCGGGCGAGGGGGTGAGGCATGCGGTTGAGTCGCGTTCTGGAAGAGGCCCGGGCCAAGGGCTACCCCGTGGAGGACAACGGCCTGGGCAACCTCTGGGTGGTCCTGCCCAGGGAGGGCTTCAAGGCGGCCATGGCCCACTACCGGGACCTGGGCTTCAACTACCTGGCCGACATCGTGGGCCTGGACTACCTGACCTACCCGGACCCCAAGCCTGAGCGCTTCGCCGTGGTCTACGAACTGGTCTCCCTGCCGGGGTGGAAGGACGGGGACGGAAGCCGCTTCTTCGTGCGGGTCTACGTGCCGGAGAAGGACCCCCGCCTCCCCACGGTCACCGACCTCTGGGGAAGCGCAAACTTCCTGGAGAGGGAGGTCTACGACCTCTTCGGCATCGTCTTTGAGGGCCACCCCGACCTCAGGAAGATCCTGACCCCGGAGGACCTCGAGGGCCACCCCCTGCGCAAGGACTTCCCCCTGGGGGAGACCCCCACCCTCTTCCGCGAGGGGCGGTACATCATCCCCAGCGAGTTCCGGGCCGCCGTCACTGGCAAGGACCCCGGCCTCACCTTCTACCGCGGGGGCAGCCGCAAGGGCTACCGCGCCCTCTGGGCCGACCTCATGAAGGCCAAGGAGGCCAAATGAAGGACTACCTGGAACTGGACGCCCCAATCCCCGAAGAACCCCGGGAGCTCCGCACCGAGGTCATGACCCTCAACGTGGGCCCCCAGCACCCCTCCACCCACGGGGTCTTGCGGCTTTTGGTGACCCTCTCCGGCGAGGAGGTCCTGGAGGTGGTGCCCCACATCGGCTACCTCCACACCGGCTTTGAGAAGACCATGGAGTACCGCACCTACCTCCAGAACCTCACCTACACCCCCCGGATGGACTACCTCCACTCCGTGGCCCACGACCTGGCCTACGCCCTGGCGGTGGAGAAGCTGGTGGGGGCGGTGGTGCCCAAGAGGGCCGAGACCATCCGCATCATCCTGAACGAGCTCTCCCGCCTGGCGAGCCACCTGGTCTTCCTGGGGACGGGGCTTTTGGACCTCGGGGCCCTCACCCCCTTCTTCTACGCCTTCCGGGAACGGGAGGCCATCCTGGACCTCTTTGAGTGGGTCACGGGCCAGCGCTTCCACCACAACTACATCCGCATCGGCGGGGTCAAGGAGGACCTGCCCGAGGAGTTCGTCCCCGAGCTCAAAAAGCTTCTGGAGGTCCTCCCCCACCGCATCGACGAGTACGAGGCCCTCTTCGCCGAAAGCCCCATCTTCTACGAAAGGGCCCGGGGCGTGGGGGTGATCCCGCCGGAGGTGGCCATCAACCTGGGCCTCACCGGGGGCTCCCTGAGGGCCAGCGGCGTGAACTACGACGTGCGCAAGGCCTACCCCTACGGGGGCTACGAGACCTACCAGTTTGACGTGCCCCTGGGGGAGAGGGGGGACGTCTTTGACCGGATGCTCATCCGCATCCGGGAGATGCGGGAGTCGGTGAAGATCCTCAAGCAGGCCCTGGAGAGGCTGGAGCCCGGGCCCGTCCGCGACCCCAACCCCCAGATCACCCCGCCCCCCAGGCCCCTCCTGGAGACCTCCATGGAGGCGGTCATCTACCACTTCAAGCACTACACCGAGGGCTTCCACCCCCCCAAGGGGGAGGTCTACGTGCCCACGGAGTCGGCCCGGGGGGAGCTGGGCTACTACATCGTCTCCGACGGGGGAAGCATGCCCTACCGGGTCAAGGTGCGGGCCCCGAGCTTCGTCAACCTGCAAAGCCTCCCTTACGCCTGCAAGGGGGAGCAGGTGCCCGACCTGGTGGCCATCATCGCCAGCCTGGACCCCGTGATGGGGGACGTGGACCGATAGGAGGGAAGATGGGGTTTTTTGACGACAAAAAGGAGTTCCTGGAGGCCACCTTCGCCAAGTACCCGCCCGAGGGCCGCCGAGCGGCCATCATGCCCCTTTTAAGGCGGGTGCAGCAGGAGGAGGGCTGGATCCGCCCGGAAAGGGTGGAGGAGATCGCCCGCCTGGTGGGCACCACGGCCACGGAGGTCATGGGGGTGGCGAGCTTTTACTCCTACTACCAGTTCGTGCCCACCGGCAGGTACCACCTCCAGGTCTGCGCCACCCTCCCCTGCAAGCTTGCGGGGGCGGAGGAGCTTTGGGACTACCTCACCCAGGAGCTGGGCATCGGCCCCGGGGAGGTGACCCCGGACGGCCTCTTTAGCGTGCAGAAGGTGGAGTGCCTGGGGTCCTGCCACACCGCCCCCGTGGTCCAGGTCAACGACGAGCCCTACGTGGAGTGCGTGACCAGGGCGAGGCTTAAGGCCCTTCTGGAAGGCCTCAAGGCGGGCAAGCGCCTGGAGGAGATTGAGCTTCCCGGCCGGTGCGGCCACCACGTGCACGAGGTGGAGGTATGACGGGCCCCATCGTCTCCGGACTAGACCCCCGCTTTGAGCGAACCCTCTACGCCCACGTGGGGAAGGAGGGCTCCTGGACCCTGGACTTCTACCTGGCCCAGGGAGGCTACGAGACCGCCAAGAAGGTTCTAAAGGAGAAGACCCCGGAGGAGGTCATAGAGGAGGTGAAGCGCTCGGGGCTAAGGGGCCGGGGCGGGGCGGGCTTCCCCACGGGGGTGAAGTGGAGCTTCATGCCCAAGGACGGGCAGCAGCACTACCTCATCTGCAACGCCGACGAGTCCGAGCCCGGGAGCTTCAAGGACCGCTACATCCTGGAGGACGTCCCCCACCTCCTCATTGAGGGGATGATCCTCGCCGGGTACGCCATCCGGGCCACGGTAGGCTACATCTACGTCCGGGGGGAGTATAGGCGGGCGGCGGACCGCCTCGAGGCCGCCATCGCCGAGGCCCGGGCCCGGGGGTATTTGGGCCAGAACCTCTTCGGCACCGGTTTTTCCTTTGACCTCCACGTCCACCGGGGGGCCGGGGCCTACATCTGCGGGGAGGAGACGGCCCTCATGAACTCCCTGGAGGGCCTCAGGGCCAACCCCCGCCTCAAGCCCCCCTTCCCCGCCCAGTCGGGGCTCTGGGGCAAGCCCACCACCATCAACAACGTGGAGACCCTGGCCGCGGTGGTGCCCATCCTAGAGCGGGGGGCGGACTGGTTCGCCCAAATGGGGACGGAAGGGTCCAAGGGGATGAAGCTCTACCAGGTCTCGGGGCCCGTCAAGCGCCCCGGGGTCTACGAGCTCCCCATGGGGACCACCTTCCGCGAGCTCATCTACGAGTGGGCGGGCGGGCCCCTGGAGCCCATCCAGGCCCTGATCCCCGGCGGCTCCTCCACCCCGCCCCTCCCCTTCACCGACGAGGTCCTGGACACCCCCATGAGCTACGAGCACCTACAGGCCAAGGGCTCCATGCTGGGCACCGGGGGGGTGATCCTGATCCCGGAGCGGGTCAGCATGGTGGACGCCATGTGGAACCTGACCCGCTTCTACGCCCACGAGTCCTGCGGCAAGTGCACCCCCTGCCGGGAGGGGGTGGCGGGGTTCATGGTGAACCTCTTCGCCAAGATCGGCACGGGGGAGGGCGAGGAGAAGGACGTGGAGACCCTCGAGGCCCTCCTCCCCCTCATTGAGGGCCGAAGCTTCTGCCCCCTGGCGGACGCGGCGGTGTGGCCGGTGAAGGGGTCTTTGCGGCACTTCAAGGACCAGTACCTGGCCCTGGCGCGGGAGAAGCGGCCCGTGCCCAGGCCCAACCTCTGGAGGTGAAGGTGGTCAGGGTTAAGGTCAACGACCGCATCGTGGAGGTGCCCCCGGGAACCAGCGTCATGGACGCCGTCTTCCACGCGGGGTACGACGTGCCCCTCTTCTGCTCGGAACGCTACCTCTCCCCCATCGGGGCCTGCCGCATGTGCCTGGTCAGGATCGGCCTCCCCAAGCGGGGGCCCGACGGCAAGCCCCTTCTGAACGAAAAGGGGGAACCGGAGATCGCCTGGCAGCCCAAGCTGGCGGCGAGCTGCGTCACCGCCGTGGCCGAGGGGATGGTGGTGGACACCCTCTCGGAGGTGGTGCGGGAGGCCCAGGCGGGGATGGTGGAGTTCACCCTCCTCAACCACCCCCTGGACTGCCCCACCTGCGACAAGGGCGGGGCCTGCGAGCTCCAGGACCGCACCGTGGAGTACGGGCTCTACGAGAAGTACTACCAGAAGGACCCCCTTTCCCTCCCCGTCTACACCCGCTTTGAGTTCACCCGCCGCCACGCGGACAAGCACCACCCCCTTTCCCCCTTCGTGATCCTGGACCGGGAACGGTGCATCCACTGCAAGCGGTGCGTGCGCTACTTTGAAGAGGTTCCCGGGGACGAGGTCCTGGACTTCATAGAGAGGGGGGTGCACACCTTCATCGGCACCATGGACTTCGGCCTGCCCTCGGGGTTTTCCGGCAACATCACCGACATCTGCCCCGTGGGGGCCCTTCTGGACCTCACCGCCCGCTTCCGCGCCCGGAACTGGGAGATGGAGGAGACCCCCACCACCTGCGCCCTCTGCCCCGTGGGGTGCGGCATCACCGCCGACACCAGGAGCGGGGAGCTCCTAAGGGTGAGGGCCCGGGAGGTGCCCGAGGTCAACGAGATCTGGATCTGCGATGCCGGCCGCTTCGGCCACGAGTGGGCGGACCAGGGGCGCCTCAAGACCCCCCTGGTGCGCAAAGACGGGCGGCTTCGGGAGGCCACCTGGGAGGAGGCCTTTTTGGCCCTGCAGGAGGGGCTCGAGGGGGCGAGGGGCGAGGAGGTGGGGATCTACCTGGCCCACGACGCCACCCTCGAGGAGGGCCTCATGGCCTCTGAGCTCGCCAAGGCCCTCAAGACCCCCCACCTGGACTTCCAGGGCCGCACCGCCGCCCCGGCGAGCCTCTTCCCCGCCGCCACCATGGAGGACCTCCTCAAGGCCGACTTCGCCCTGGTCCTGGGAGACCCCACGGAGGAGGCCCCCATCCTGCACCTAAGGCTTTCCGAGTTCACCCGGGACCTCAAGCCCCCCTACCGCTTCGCCCACGGCACCCCCTTCGCCGACCTGCAGATCAAGGAGAGGATGCCCCGCCAAACCCACAAGCTCGCCGTCTTCGCCCCCCACCGCACCGCCCTCATGAAGTGGGCCTCGGTCTCGGGCCTCCACGCCCCCGGCGAGGAGCGGGAGATCCTCCTGGCCCTTCTGGGCGAGAAGGCGGGCGGCGAGGCGGTGGAGGCGGCCAAAGCCCTCTGGGAAAAGGCCCAAAGCCCCGTCCTCATCCTGGGGGCCGGGGTCCTGCAGGACGCGGTGGCCGCCGAGAGGGCGAGGCTTCTTTCCGAGCGCAAGGGGGCCAAGGTCCTGGCCATGACCCCGGCGGCCAACGCCCGGGGCCTCGAGGCCATGGGGGTCTGGCCCGGGGAGAAGGGCGCCGCCTGGGACGAGCCCGGAGCCCCTTACGCCTTCTATGGCTTCGTGCCCCCCGAGGAGGCCCTGAAGGGCAAGCGCTTCGTGGCCATGCACCTAAGCCACCCCCACCCCCTGGCGGAGCGCTACGCCCACGTGGTCTTCCCTGCCCCCACCTTCTACGAGAAGCGGGGCCACCTGGTGAACCTGGAGGGCCGGGTCCTCCCCCTGAGCCCCGCCCCCATAGAGAACGGGGAGGCGGAAGGGGCTCTGCAGACCCTGGCCCTCCTGGCCGAGGCCCTGGGGGTGAGGCCCCCCTTCCGGCTCCACCTGGAGGCGGAAAAGGAGCTTCGGGGGAGGAAGGTGCCCGAGGCCATGGGCCTCCTGGCCTACCGCACCAAGGCCCTCCGCCCCAGGGCCCAAACTGGCCGCCTCTACCTGAGGCCCACCATGTGGAAGGCCCACCAGGCCGTGGGCAAGGCCAAGGAGGCGGCGAGCCCCGAGCTTTGGGTCCACCCAGAAGACGCCCGGGCCGAGGCCCTCCTCGAGGGGGCAAAGGTGGCGGTGGAAACCCCCTTCGGCCCCGTGGAGGCCCGGGTGGTCCACCGGGAGGACGTGGCCAGGGGCTTCCTCTACCTGTCCGCTTTAGGCCCCATAGCCGGGCTCAGGGTGGAGGGCAGGGTTCTGGTGCCCGCAGGAGGTGAAGCGTGAACTACCCCGTGGACCCTTACTGGATGGTGGCCCTGAAGGCCTTTTTGGTGGTGGTGGGCCTCCTCACCGCCTTCGCCTTCATGACCCTCATTGAAAGGCGGCTTCTCGCCCGCTTCCAGGTCCGCCTGGGCCCGAACCGGGTGGGGCCCATGGGCCTCTTCCAGCCCATCGCCGACGCCATCAAGAGCATCTTCAAGGAGGACATCGTGGTGGAGCGGGCCGACAAGGTCCTCTTTGTCCTGGCCCCCCTGATCGGCGTGGTCTTCGCCCTCATGGCCTTCGGGGCCATCCCCTTCGGCCCCCCGGGGAGCTTCTTTGGCTACCAGCCCTGGGTGCTGAACCTAGACCTAGGCCTCCTCTACCTCTTCGCCGTGAGCGAGATGGCCATCTACGGCATCTTCCTGGCGGGCTGGGCCTCGGGCAGCAAGTACAGCCTCCTGGGCTCCTTGCGCTCCTCGGCCAGCCTCATCTCCTATGAGCTGGGCTTGGGGATTGCCCTCCTCGCCCCCGTCCTCCTGGTGGGAAGCCTCAACCTGAACGACATCGTCAACTGGCAGAAGGAAAACGGCTGGCTCTTCCTCTACGCCTTCCCCGCCTTTCTGGTCTACGCCACCGCCGCCCTGGCCGAGGCCGCCCGCACCCCTTTTGACCTGCCCGAGGCCGAGCAGGAGCTGGTGGGGGGGTACCACACCGAGTACAGCTCCATCAAGTGGGCCCTCTTCCAGATGACGGAGTACATCCACTTCATCACCGCCAGCGCCCTCATCCCCACCCTCTTCCTGGGGGGCTGGACCATGCCCTTCCTGGAGGTGCCCTACCTCTGGATGTTCGTGAAGATCGCCTTCTTCCTCTTCCTCTTCATCTGGATCCGGGCCACCTGGTTCCGGCTCCGCTACGACCAGCTCCTCCGCTTCGGCTGGGGCTTCCTCTTCCCCGTGGCCCTGGTCTGGTTCCTGGTCACCGCCTTGGTGGTGGCCCTGGGCCTCCCCAAGACCTACCTCCTCTACCTCTCCGCCTTGAGCTTCCTGGTCCTCCTGGGGGGCCTCTTCTATAGCCCCAAGCCCGCCAGAAAAGGAGGTGGCGCATGACCCTGAAGGCCCTGGCCCAAAGCCTGGGGATCACCCTCAAGCACCTCTTTTCCAAACCGGTGACCGTCCCCTACCCCGACGCCCCCGTGGCCCTGAAGCCCCGCTTCCACGGGCGGCACGTCCTCACGAGGCACCCCAACGGCCTGGAGAAGTGCATCGGCTGTTCTCTGTGCGCCGCCGCCTGCCCCGCCTACGCCATCTACGTGGAGCCGGCGGAGAACGACCCGGAGAACCCGGTCTCGGCGGGGGAGCGGTACGCCAAGGTCTACGAGATCAACATGCTCCGGTGCATCTTCTGCGGCCTATGCGAGGAGGCCTGCCCCACGGGGGCCATCGTCCTGGGCTACGACTTTGAGATGGCGGACTACCAGTACTCGGACCTCGTCTACGGCAAGGAGGACCTGCTGGTGGACGTGGTGGGCACCAAGCCCCAGCGCCGCGAGGCCAGGATCACCGGCAAGGCGGTGAAGCCCGGCTACGTGGTGCCCTACGTCCGCCCCGAGCTGGAGGGCTTCCAGGCCCCCACGGAGAGGAAGAAGCCATGAGCCCTTGGGAAGGCCTCGCCGCCCTTCTCCTCCTCCTGAGCGGAGTTCTGGTGGTCACCCTCAGGAACGCCATCCACGCCGCGCTGGCCCTCATCCTGAACTTTTTGGTGCTGGCCGGGGTCTACGTGGCCCTGGATGCCCGTTTTCTGGGGTTCATTCAGATCATCGTCTACGCCGGGGCCATCGTGGTCCTCTTCCTCTTCGTCATCATGCTCCTCTTCGCCGCCCAGGGGGAGATCGGCTTTGACCCCCTGGTGCGGGCCAGGCCCCTGGCCGCCCTCCTGGCCCTGGGCGTGGCCGCCCTCCTCCTCTCGGGCCTTTGGGGCCTGAAGCTAACCCTGGGCAAGGACCTCCAGGGAGGCCTGCCCCAGGCCCTGGGCCCCCTCCTCTACGGGGACTGGCTCTTCGTCCTGTTGGCGGTGGGCTTTCTCCTCATGGCGGCGACGGTGGTGGCCGTGGCCCTGGTCCAGCCCGCCAGGCCCCCGGACGCCCTCAAGCCCGAGAGGGAAAAGGAGGTGGCGCGGTGAGCTTCCTCTTGGCCTCCGCCCTCCTCTTCGCCCTGGGGGTCTACGGGGTCCTAACCCGCAGGACGGCCATCCTGGTCTTCCTCTCCATTGAGCTCATGCTGAACGCCGCCAACCTCTCCCTGGTGGGCTTCGCCCGGGCCTATGGCCTCGAGGGCCAGGTGGCCGCCCTCATGGTGATCGCCATCGCCGCCGCCGAGGTGGCCGTGGGCCTGGGCCTCATCGTGGCCATCTTCCGCCACCGGGAGAGCACGGCCCTTGACGACCTTTCCGAGCTTAGGGGGTAGTATGACGCTTCTATTCGTGATCCTCCTTCCCCTCCTGGGGTTTGCCCTCTTGGGCCTCTTGGGCAAGAGGATGCGAGAGCCCTGGCCCGGGGTTCTGGCCTCGGGGCTCGTCCTCCTCTCCCTCCTCCTGGGGGTGGGCCTCCTCCTAGGGGGCGGGGCCCGCTTCCAGGCGGAGTGGCTTCCCGGCATCCCCTTCAGCCTCCTTCTGGACAACCTCTCCGGCTTCATGCTCATCATCGTGGCGGGCGTGGGCCTCCTCATCCACGTCTACGCCATCGGGTACATGGCGGGCGACCCCGGGTATAGCCGCTTCTTCGCCTACTTCAACCTCTTCATCGCTATGATGCTCCTCCTGGTCCTGGCCGACAGCTACCCGGTGATGTTCATCGGCTGGGAAGGGGTGGGCCTGGCCAGCTTCCTCCTCATCGGCTTCTGGTACAAAAACGCCCAGTACGCCGACAGCGCCCGCAAGGCCTTCATCGTGAACCGCATCGGCGACCTGGGCTTCATGCTGGGCATGGCCATCCTCTTCGCCCTCTACGGGACGCTTTCCATCAGCGAGCTAAGGGAGGCCCTGGAAGGCCCCCTGAAGAACCCGAGCCTTCTTGCCCTGGCGGGCTTTCTCCTCTTCGTGGGGGCCATCGGCAAAAGCGCCCAGGTGCCCCTTATGGTCTGGCTTCCCGACGCCATGGCCGGCCCCACCCCCGTCTCCGCCCTCATCCACGCGGCCACCATGGTGACGGCGGGGGTCTACCTCATCGCCCGGAGCTCCTTCCTCTACGCCGCCTTGCCCGACGTCTCCTACACCATCGCCGTCATCGGCCTCCTCACCGCCTTCTACGGGGCCCTCTCCGCCTTCGGCCAGACGGACATCAAGAAGATCGTGGCCTATTCCACCATCAGCCAGCTGGGCTACATGTTCCTGGCGGCGGGGGTGGGGGCCTACTGGGTGGCCCTCTTCCACGTCTTCACCCACGCCTTCTTCAAGGCCCTCCTCTTCCTGGCCTCGGGGAGCGTGATCCACGCCCTGGGCGGGGAGCAGGACGTGCGCAAGATGGGCGGCCTCTGGCAGCACCTGCCCCTGACCCGCTGGCACGGCCTGATCGGGGCCTTGGCCCTGGGCGGGCTTCCCCTCCTCTCCGGCTTCTGGTCCAAGGACGCCATCCTCACCGCCACCCTCGCCTACCCCTTCGGGGGCTTCGGCTTCTACCTGGGGGCCCTTTTGGTGGCGGTCCTGACCGCCCTGTACGCCATGCGCTGGTTCGTCCTGGTCTTCCTCGGCGAGGCGAGGGGCCACCACCACCCCCACGAGGCCCCGCCCGTCATGCTCTGGCCCAACCACCTGCTGGCCCTGGGTTCGGTCCTGGCGGGCTACCTGGCCCTGCCCCACCCCCTGCCCAACGTCCTGGAGCCCTTCCTGAAGCCCGCTTTGGCAGAGTTGGAGGCCCACCACCTCTCCCTTTTAGCGGAGTGGGGCCTCGTCGCCCTCTCCGCCCTGGTGGCCCTTTTGGGGCTCTGGCTGGGCCACACCTTCTTCCAGCGGAAGGCCCTTCCCGCCTGGTACCAGACCTTTGAGGCCTGGAGCCGGGAGGCCTTCTACGTGGACCAGATCTACAACGCCCTCATCGTCAACCCCTTGAAGGCCCTAGCGGAGGCCCTCTTCTACGGGGACCGGAGCCTTCTCGGCGGCTACTTGGGACTGGGGAGGCTGGTGCGGGCGGGGGGCGGCGCGGTGGCCCGGGCCCAGGTGGGCTACCTCAGGGTCTACGCCCTCCTCTTCGTCCTGGGGGCGCTTATCCTCTTGGGGGTGATGCGGTGGTAATCCTGGCCCTTCTCCTACCCATCCTCTTCGGCGGGCTTCTCCTCCTGGGGCTTCCCCGAGCCTTGGGGGTCCTGGGGGCGGGCCTCGCCTTTGTCCTCAACCTCTTCCTCTTCCTGAACCATCCCGGTGGCGTGGCCTACGGCGTGGAGGCCCCCCTTCTGCCCCAGGCGGGGGTCTACTGGGCCTTCGGCCTGGACGGGCTTTCCGCCCTCTTCTTCCTCACCATCGGCCTCACCGTCTTCCTGGGGGCTCTGGTGGCCCAGGTGGAGGGGCGCTTTCTGGGCCTCGCCCTCCTCATGGAGGGGCTCCTCCTCGCCCTCTTCGCCGCCCGGGACCTGGTGGTCTTCTACCTCTTCTTTGAGGCGGCCCTGATCCCCGCCCTCCTCATGCTCCTCTTCTACGGGGGCGAGGGGCGCACAAGGGCCCTTTACACCTTCCTCCTCTTCACCCTGGCGGGCTCTTTGCCCATGCTGGCGGCGGTCCTGGCGGTGAAGGCCTTAGGGGGTAGCCCCACCTTCCTCCTCCAGGACCTCCTGGCCCACCCGGTGAGGGGCCAGGCAGCCTTCTGGGTCTTTTTGGGCTTCGCCCTGGCCTTCGCCATCAAGACCCCCCTCTTCCCCCTCCACGCCTGGCTTCCCCTCTTCCACCAGGAGAACCACCCCTCGGGCCTGGCCGACGCTCTGGGGACCCTCTACAAGGTGGGGGTCTTCGCCTTCTTCCGCTTCGCCATCCCCCTGGCCCCGGAGGGCTTCGCCGAGGTGCAGGGGCTTCTCCTCTTCCTCGCCGCCATCTCCGCCCTCTACGGGGCCTGGCTGGCCTTCACCGCCAGGGACTTCAAGACCCTCCTGGCCTACGCCGGCCTGGCCCACATGGGGGTGGCCGCCCTAGGGGTCTTCTCCGGCACGGAGGAGGGGGCCCTGGGTGGGCTTTACCTCCTGGCGGCGAGCGGGGTCTACACCGGGGGACTATTCCTCCTCTTCGGGCGGCTTTACGAGAGGACCCACACCCTGGAGATCGGCCGCTACCGGGGCCTGGCGCGAAGCGCTCCCGGGATGGCCGCTTTGGCCCTCTTCCTCTTCCTGGCCATGGTGGGCCTGCCCGGGCTTTCCGGCTTCCCCGGGGAGTTTCTGACCCTCCTCGGGGTCTACAGGGCGAGTCCCTGGCTGGCCGCCCTGGCCTTCCTCTCCGCCATCGCCTCCGCGGCCTACGCCCTCACCGCCTTCCAGAAGACCTTCTGGGAGGAGGAAAACCGGAGCGTGGAGGACCTGAAGGGGGCGGAGTGGGGCTTCGCCGCCCTTAGCGTTATCACCTTGGTCCTCATGGGCGTCTTCCCCGGCTTCTTCCTCAGGGGCCTGAAGCCCCTGGCGGAGGCCTTCGCGCGGATCCTGGGAGGTGGCGCATGACCCTGGCCCTTTTCGCCTTCTTCTCCGTGGCCCTCACCCTTCTTGGCTTCTTCGTCCCCGTGCCCATCTTCAAGCGGCTGGTGATCCTGGGCCTCTCCTTGGTCCTCCTCTCCCTCCTCTTCACCTGGGGGAAGCCCTTCGCCTTCGGGCCCTACGAGGTGGACGGGGTTTCCCGGGTCTTCACCCTCTTGGCCCTGATCGGGGCCTTGTGGACGGTGGGCCTGGTGCGCACGGGGCGGTTTGAGTTTTACCTCCTGGTGCTTTACGCCGCCTTCGGCATGCACCTCCTCGCCTCCACCAAGAACCTCATCCTGATGCTGGTGGCCCTCGAGGCCCTCTCCCTCCCCCTCTACGCCCTGGCCACCTGGCGGAGGGGCGAGGGGCTGGAGGCCGCCCTCAAGTACTTCCTCCTGGGGGCCTTGGCCGCCGCCTTCTTCCTCTACGGCACCGCCCTCCACTACGGGGCCACGGGGAGCCTGGTGGCGGGCACCCCCGGAGAGGGCCCCCTCTACGCCCTGGCCCTGGGCCTCCTCCTGGTGGGCCTGGGCTTCAAGGTGGCCCTGGCCCCCTTCCACTTCTGGACCCCGGACGTCTACGCAGGAAGCCCCACCCCGGTGGTCCTCTTCATGGCCACGGGGGTGAAGGCAGCCGCCTTCGCCGCCCTCCTGCGGGTGGTGGCCCCCGGGGGCCTCGAGGCCCTGGCCCTCCTCATCGCCCTCTCGGTGGTGGTGGGGAACCTGGCCGCCTTGGCGCAGAAGGAGGCCAAAAGGCTTCTCGCCTATAGCTCCATCGCTCACGCCGGCTACATGGCCCTGGCCCTCTACACCGGAAACGCCGGGGCCCTGGCCTTCTACCTCCTCACCTACGTCCTGGGGACGGGCCTGGCCTTCGCCGTGCTTTCGGAGATCTCCCCGGGCCGCGTGCCCCTGGAGCGCCTCAAGGGCCTGTTCCACAAGGACCCCCTCCTGGGCCTCGCCCTCTTCGTCTCCTCCCTCTCCCTCCTGGGCCTGCCGCCTTTGGCGGGCTTCTGGGGGAAGTACCTGGTCTTCACCGAGGCCGCCAGGGCGGGGGCCTGGGGACTATTGGTCCTCTCCCTGGTCACCAGCGCCATCAGCGCCTACTACTACCTGGCCCTGGGGCTTGCCGTCTTCCAGAAGGGGGAGGCGGAGGCCAGGGTGAGGCCCCTCTCCCGGGGCATGGCCCTCCTGGTGGCCCTCTTCCTCCTCCTCCTGGGCCTCTTCCCAGGGGCGCTCCTGCCCGCTTTGGCAGCGGGCTAAATACCCCGCCGTGGCAAGAGCCACGGCGGGGTACTTAGAGGATCCGCTTGCCGAGGAGGCTAAGGGCAAGCCCCACCATCATGAGGGCGGTGCGGTTTTTCTCGTCTAAAATGGGGTTCACCTCCACCAGGTCCAGGCTCCTCACCCGCCCGGAAAGGGCCAGGATCTCCATGAGGAGGTGGGCCTCCCGGTAGCTGAGCCCCCCGGGGACCGGGGTCCCCACCCCCGGGGCCAGGGTGGGGTCCAGGACGTCGGCGTCCAAGGACACGTGGAGGGGAAGCCCCTCCAGGTAACTCAGGGCCTCCTCGGCGATGGGGGCTATGCCCAGGCGGTCCACCTCGTGCATGGTGTAGACCCTGACCCCCATCTCCTTGAGGAGCCGGGCCTCCCCCGGGTCCACGCTTCTGACCCCGATGAGGACCACGTCCTTAGGGTCCACCGCTTGGAAGACTTCGGTGAGCCTGGGGTGCCCCAGCCCGCAGAGCACCGCCAGGGGCATGCCGTGGATGTTGCCGGAGGGGCTGGTCTCAGGCGTGTTGAAGTCGGCGTGGGCGTCCACCCAGATGACCCCCACCCGCCCCCGGGCCACCCCGGAGACCGAGCCCATGGCCAGGGAGTGGTCCCCCCCGAGGACGATGGGGAAAACCTCCTCGGACAGGTTCATGAGCCTTTCCTTGAGCTCCAAGGCCGCCTGGCGGATCTCCTCCAGGTAGGGGCCCTTTCTGCCCCTCAGGGTCTCCGCCAGGGGCACCCGGACGTTCCCCAGGTCCTCCACCTCGAGGCCCAAGGCCTCCAGCTCCTCCAGAAGCCTGGCGTAGCGAAGGGCGGAGGGACCCATGTCCACCCCGCGCCGCCCCGCCCCCAGGTCCATGGGCACGCCCACCACGGCCACCCGTTCCATGGGCCTGAGGGTAGCAGAAAGCCCTATGCGTTGCTCGGGAAGTTTATGCCCTAGGAAAAGGGGCAAGGTTGCGCTATACTTGGAAGGGTGGATTACCGCAAGGTGGCCAGCATCAACCTAGCCCGCCTCCTAAAGGAAGGAGGCGTGGCCCGCGCCTCCGGCGCAGTGCAGGAAGCGTTCCACGTGGGCGAGGAGCGCTTTCCCCTCGAGGGCGAGGCCCTTTGGAAGGTGAGCGTCTCCTCGGTGGGGGGGCACGAGTACTGGCTCTCCGGCGAGGTGGAGGGGGTGGTCCTCATGGAGTGCCGCCGCTGCCTCAAGCCCACCCCTACCCGCGTCCACGCCCACTTCCAGCACATGCTCCGCTACGAGCCGGGGCTTAAAGAGGTGGTCTTCCACGAGGAGGCCGAGGACGAGTACTACGCCTTCGGGGAGCCGGACCTGGACCTCCTCCCCTTCCTCACCGAGGCCTTCGTGAGCGAGATGCCCTTCACCGTCCTCTGCGAGGAGGGGTGCAAGGGCCTCTGCCCGGTGTGCGGGGCAGACCGCAACCTGGTGGACTGCGGCCACGAGGTGGAGGCCCACCACCCCTTCCTGAGTCTTAAAGACCTCCTTCCCGAACTTTAGGGCTTCTGCTATACTACCGGGGGTTTAGCGGGGGCCTTTGCCCCCCACGGAGGACTGGAGATGGGCAAGCACCCTGTACCCAAGAAGAAGACCTCTAAGGCGCGGCGCGATGCCCGCAGGAGCCACCACGCCCTCACCCCCCCCACCCTGGTCCCCTGCCCCGAGTGCAAGGCCTTGCGCCCTCCCCACACCGTCTGCCCCGAGTGCGGCTACTACGACGGGCGCAAGGTTCTGGAAGTCTAGACCCAGTCAAGGGAACATGGCCCCGCATGGCGGGGCCTCAACTTTCTACGGGTCCGCCGGGTATAGTGAGGCCCATGACAGGAGGTCAGGCATGAGCGGCATCCTGGCCCTGGGGGCCTACACGCCCCAGAGGGTGATGAAAAACGAGGACTTTGAGGCCTACCTGGACACCTCCGACGAGTGGATCGTGACCCGCACGGGGATCCGGGAAAGGCGCATCGCCGCCCCCGACGAGTACACCTCGGACCTGGCCTTCAAGGCGGTGGAGGACCTCCTAAGGCGGCACCCAGGGGCCCTCGAGGGCGTGGACGGGGTCATCGTGGCCACCAACACCCCGGACGCCCTCTTTCCCGACACCGCCGCTTTGGTCCAGGCCCGCTTCGGCCTGAACGCCTTCGCCTACGACCTCCTGGCGGGCTGCCCGGGGTGGATCTACGCCCTGGCCCAGGCCCACGCCCTGGTGGAAGCGGGGCTGGCCCGCAAGGTCCTCGCCATCGGGGCCGAGGCCCTATCCAAGATCCTGGACTGGAACGACCGGGCCACCGCCGTCCTCTTCGGGGACGCCGGCGGGGCGGCGGTGGTGGGGAAGGTGCGGGAGGGCTTCGGCTTCCGCTCCTTCGTCCTGGGTTCAGACGGCACAGGGGCCAAGGAGCTCTTCCACGCCTGCGTGGCCCCCAGGCTCCCCGACGGCACCTCCATGGAAAAGCGCCTTCACATGAACGGGCGGGAGGTCTTCAAGTTCGCCGTGCGGGTCATGAACACCGCCACCCTCGAGGCCATAGAGAAGGCGGGCCTAACGCCCGAGGACATCAAGGTCTTCGTCCCCCACCAGGCCAACCTGCGCATCATTGATGCCGCCCGGGAGCGCCTGGGCCTCCCCTGGGAGCGGGTGGTGGTGAACGTGGACCGGTACGGCAACACCTCCACCGCCTCCATCCCCCTAGCCCTCAAGGAGGCGGTGGACGAGGGCCGGATCAGGGAGGGGGACCACGTGCTCCTGGTCTCCTTCGGGGCCGGGCTCACCTGGGCCGCCGCCGTCCTCACCTGGGGGGGTGCCTGATGTACGCCGCCCTCTTCCCCGGCCAAGGCTCGCAGAAGCTGGGCATGGGCCAGGCCCTCTACCAGGCCTTCCCCGCCGCCAAAGAGGTCCTGGACCGGGCCGAGGCCGCCCTTCCCGGCCTCCTCAAGCTCATGTGGGAGGGGCCGGAGGAGGCCCTCACCCTCACGGAAAACCAGCAGCCCGCCCTCCTTTGCGTGGGCTACGCCGCCTACCGGGCCTTCCTGGAGGCGGGGGGGAAGGAGCCCGCCCTGGCCGCCGGGCACTCCCTGGGAGAGTGGACGGCCCACGTGGCGGCGGGGACTTTGGAGCTGGAGGAGGCCCTCCACCTGGTGCGCCTCAGGGGGCGGTACATGCAGGAGGCCGTCCCTCCGGGGGAGGGGGCCATGGCCGCCATCCTGAAGCTTCCCAAGGAGGAGATCGCCGAGGCCCTGAAGGGCCTGGAAGGGGTAGAGATCGCCAACCTCAACGCCCCCGAGCAGACGGTGATCTCCGGCAAGAAGGAGGCGGTGGAGAAGGCGGCTGAGGTCCTGAAGGCGAAAAGGGCCCGGGTGGTCTTCCTGCCCGTCTCCGCGCCCTTCCACTCCTCCCTCATGCGTAGCGCCCAAGAGCGCCTGGCCCAGGACCTGGCCCGGGTGGCCTTTAAAAGGCCCCGCTTCCCCGTCTACGCCAACGTGACCGCAAGGCCCGAGGAAGACCCCGAGCGCATCAAGGCCCTGCTCCTCGCCCAGATCACCGCCCCGGTGCGCTGGGTGGATATTCTTTTGGACATGGAAAGGCGGGGGCTTAGGCGCTTCCTGGAGTTCGGAAGCGGGGAGGTCCTGAAGGGCCTGGTGGCGAGGACGCTGAAGGAGGCCGAGGCCCTGAGCGTCGTGGACCCCGAAAGCCTGAGAAAAGCCCTGGAGGTGGCGCATGCGTAAAGCCCTGATCACCGGCGCAAGCCGCGGCATCGGCCGGGCCATCGCCCTGCGGCTGGCGGAGGACGGCTTCGCCCTGGCCATCCACTATGGCCACAACCGGGAGAAGGCCCTGGAGGTGGCCGAGGAAGCCAAGAGGCGGGGAAGCCCCCTGGTGGCGGTCCTGGAGGCCAACCTCCTCGAGGCCCAGGCGGCCAAGGCCCTGGTCCACCAGGCGGCGGAGGCCCTGGGCGGGCTGGATACCCTGGTCAACAACGCCGGCATCGCCCGGGACAACCTCCTGGTGCGCATGAAGGACGAGGACTGGGAGGCCGTTTTGGAAGCCAACCTCTCCGCCGCCTTCCGCACCACCCGGGAGGCGGTCAAGCTCATGATGAAGGCCCGCTTCGGCCGCATCGTCAACATCACCAGCGTGGTGGGCCTACTGGGCAACCCGGGCCAGGCCAACTACGTGGCCTCCAAAGCGGGCCTCATCGGCTTCACCAGGGCGGTGGCCAAGGAGTACGCGGGGAGGGGCATCACCGTCAACGCCGTGGCTCCCGGCTTCATAGAAACCGAGATGACGGAAAGGCTCCCTGAGGAGGTGAAGAAGGCCTACCTGGCCCAGATCCCCGCCGGGCGCTTCGGCCGCCCCGAGGAGGTGGCCGAGGCCGTGGCCTTCCTGGTCTCCGAGCGGGCGGCCTACATCAACGGCCAGACCCTCTGCGTGGACGGGGGGCTCACCCCGCACTGACCGCCCACTGCTTTTTTAACTAAGCTCCGGTACACCCTTTTGGGGGCCCCCATGCGTAGGCCAACATGGGGTGGACTACATGAAGCGCTTGCGCCTCTTGTAGGCCTTGACCTCCTTGAAGCTCTTCCGCCCACCCCCCTTGGCCACGCCCAGGTAAAACTCCTGGACGTCGGGGTTTTCCAGGAGGTAGTCCCGGTCTCCCTCGAGGACCACCCGGCCCGTCTCCATGATGTAGCCGTAGTGGGCCACGGAAAGGGCCACCCGGGCGTTCTGCTCCACCACCAACACCGTGACCCCCTCCTCGGCGTTGACCCGGGCCACAATGTCAAAGATCTCCCGCACCAGAAGGGGAGCCAGGCCCAAGGAGGGCTCGTCCAGGAGGAGGAGCCTGGGCTTGGTGAGGAGGGCGCGGCCGATGGCGATCATCTGCTGCTCCCCCCCCGAACAGTACCCCGCCAGGCGGTGGCGGAGGTCGGCCAAGCGGGGAAAGTAGTGGTAGATGCGCTCCAGCTCCTCCTTCAGGTTCACCTCCCGCCGGGTCAGGGTCCCCACCAGGAGGTTCTCCTCCACCGTCAGGTGCTTGAAGACCCGCCGCCCCTCCAGGACCTGCACGATGCCCTTCTTGACGATCTCCTCCGGGGGCCGGTTGTGGATGGGCTCGTTTCGGTAGAGGATCTCCCCCCGGACCACCTCCCCGTCCTCGGGGATGAGGAGGCCGGAGATGGCCCTTAGCGTGGTGGTCTTCCCGGCGCCGTTGGGGCCCAGGAGGGCGGTGATCCGCCCCTCCGGCACCTTTAGGGAAACCCCCCGGAGCACCTGGATGATGTCGTGGTAGACCACCTCAATGTTGTTGACCAGGAGGAGAATGGGCCCCAGGTCCTCGGGGCGGGTGGGGTTTAGGGTGTCCATGCCGTGGCCTCCAAAAAGGGGGGCCGAGGCCATAGGCCCCAGGCCCCCCGCCATGGGCTACTTGCCGTAGTGGACCTTGCGGAAGAGGGCCGAGGTGAAGGGCTCGGTGATGGGCACGAAGCGGCCCCCCTTGGCCTCGAGGATCCTCAGGCCCTCGGCCCCGGTGCGCTCGCTCTTGGTGAAGTCAATCTCAATCCCCTGCTTGGTGGAGACCGCCAGGCCGGGCCGGAAAGCGTTGGGCCCGTTCATGGCCACGATGGCCTGGTAGACCGTCTCGTTGTTGATGCGCTTGAAGCGCTCCTGGGCCCGCCGCATGGCCTCCACGGCGATGGCCGCCGCCAGCATCCCTGCGGTGTAGTTGTGGTTCTGGGCATAGCCCGCGGGCCTGCCAAAGCGGGAGACCAGCTCCTTCTGCAGGCGGATGCCCGGGGTGTCCTCCTCTGGGGTGAAATAGGGGCTCGCCCAGAGGAAGCCCTCCGCCGCCTCCCCCGAAAGCTGCAGGAGGTCCACGCCGCCCGTGTAGACCGCCCCCAGGTGGCGCATCTTGCCGGAAAGCCCCAGCCTGCGGGTGTCCTTGAGGATGTTGGCCACGGGCCCGGCCACGTTCTGGTGCACCACGAACTCCACCCCGGCCGCCTCAAAGCGGCGGAGGAGGGCGGTGTTGTCCAGGTTGCCCGCCCCCACCTCCTGCACGTCCACGATCTGCAGGCCCAGCAGCTGGGCCGCCCTGCGGGCCGCCTCCACTGGGGCCCGGCCGAAGGGGGAGGGGTGGACCACCAGGGCCACCTTGGCCCCCTTCTTCTGCTTGGCGATGTACTCCAGGAGGGCCACCACCTGCTCGGAGTAGGTGGAGACGGGGATGAAGAAGCAGTCCCCGTTGGGGGGGTCAATGAGGCCCACGTGGTTGGAGGCGGGCAGGGTGGGGATCCGGAGCTCCTGGATCAGGGCCTTCATCTGGAGCATGGCCCCCGTGGAGTAGCCCAGGTAGACGGGGATCTTGAACCGGTCCACCGCCTCCTCAAAGAGGCGCTGGGTGGTGGCGTTGTCGTAGCGGTCATCCCGCACCACGCAGTTCAGCACCACCCCGGGGATGGAGCGGGCCATGTGCCGGCAGTAGTCCTCAATCCCTGCCCCATAAGGGGCCCCGTCTCCGAGGTGGGCCCGGTGATGGCCCCCGACCAGAAGAGGGTCGCCTGCTGTTGGCCCAAGGCCAACCCCAAAGCCGCCAAAACGCCTAAAACCGCCTTCCGCATACCTATCCCTCCCTTTCCCTTTAGTACTTGAACGGCCAGGTGCGGAAGAAGCTCCGCACCAGTCGCCACCAGTTGTAGAGGCCTCGAGGTTCAAACATGAGGAAGAGCAGGATCACGAGGCCGAAGACCAGGGGCCGGAGGGCGCTGGCCACGTCCACCCCGGCCACGCTGAAACCCAAGCCCTTGATGAAGTTGGAAAGCGCCTCCATGTTCACGTCCAGAAGGACCAGGAAGCCCGTCCCCAGGAAGCTTCCCACCAGGGTGCCGAGCCCCCCCACGATGGCCATGGCCAGGTACTTCACCGAGTGGGCGAAGACGTAGTCCTCTATGACCACCGCCCGGGAGAGGTAGGCGTAGAGCACCCCCGCCACCCCGGCGTAAAAGGCCCCCAGGGCGAAGGCGAAGAGCTTGGTGCGCCCGGGGTCCATGCCCATGGCGTCGGCGGCCCGGTCGTTGTCCCGTACGGCGATGAGGGCCCGGCCGTACCGGGTCCTCAGGAGGTTCCGCCAGAAGAGGGCCAGGACCACCAGGGTGGCCAGGCTCACGTAGTACCAGAAGTGGAAGTGGTTGCGGAAGCCCGCCTCGTAGCCGAAGAGGCTGGCCCGGGGCATGTCCATGGCCCCCCCTTGCTTCAGGAGGGGGGAGTGGCCCACGGTCCACTCAAAGATGATCTGGAAGGCCAGGGTGGCCAGGGCCAGGTAGAGGTGCTTGACCCTGAGGCTCGGAATCCCCACCAGGAAGCCGAAGAAGGCGGCCACCAGACCCCCAAGGGGGATCAGGAGCCAAAAGGGAAGGCCCAGGGGTGCCAAGAGGGCAGCCATGTAGGCCCCTACCCCCATGAAGGCCGCCTGGCCGATGTTGATGAGGCCGGCGTAGCCGGTGGTGATGTTGAGCCCCAGAACCGCCACGCTGTAGACCAGGATCAGGTCCAGGATGAAGACCTGGGTCCGGGAGAGGAACTGGGGGAGCAGGAGGAGAAAGCCCAGGAAAAGGAGTAGGGAGACGAGTTCCCGGTGGGTGGCGAAGACGCTGGTGTCCTGCCGGTAGCTGGTACGGTAGTTGCCGGTCTGGGCCCAAGGGTTTCTCATACGCGCTCAATCTCCTCCGTGCCGAAAAGGCCATGGGGCTTGAACCAGAGGACGAGAAGGAGGACCAAGAAGGGGAAGACCTCCCGGGTACCGCCGCCAGGCACCAAGGGGTCCAGGAAGCCCGCGGCCAGGTTCTCCAAGACCCCGATCAGAATGCCCGCCACCACCGCTCCCGGTATGGAGTCCAGCCCGCCCAGGATGACCACGGGGAAGACCTTGAGGCCGATGTGCACCAGGCTGTCCAGGTTGAGGCCGGAAATGGTGCCCACCATCACCCCCCCCGCGGCCGCCGTGAGGCCGGCGGCGGCCCAGGCCAGGGCGAAGACCTTGGCCACGGACACCCCCAGGCTCATGGCCGCCATCTGGTCGTCGGCCACGCTCCGCATGGCCACGCCCAGGGTGGAGCGCTGGAAAAACCAGCCGAAGGCCAGGATCAGGGCCAGGGTGAGCCCCAAGGCCAGGAGCTGGGCGTAGGAGATCCGGGCCCCCAAGAGGGTCACCCCGCCCTCGGGAAGGAAGGAGGGGTAGCCGTAGCTCCCCGCCCTGTAAGGGGTGAGGTGGAGGACCCCGTCCAGGAAGAAGGCCAGGCCGATGGTGGCCATGATGACGGAGATGATGGGCTGGCCCACCAGCCTTTTCAGGAAGGCGCGTTCCAAGGTGTAGCCCACCACGGCCGTGAAGCCCAAGGCCAGGGGGAAGGCCAGAAGGAAGGGAAGCCTGAGGGTAACCAGGAAGAAGTGGGCGGCGAAGGCCCCAATGGCCAGGAGCTCCCCCTGGGCGAAGTTCACCACCCGGCTGGCCTTGTAGATGAGGACAAACCCCAGGGCCACCAGGGCGTAGATCTGCCCCAGGACTATCCCAGATACCAGAAGCTCCACCAGAAAGCTCATACGGGCACCTCCGCCACCACATCCAAAACCGGAACCTTGGCCCGCACCCGCTGGACGCTGCCGTCCTGGTAGCGGTACTCCGCCTCCACCTCCACCTCCCTCGCCCTAGAGTAGAGGGCCTCCACCAAGGGGGCGTACTTCTTGGCGATCAGGCCCCGGCGCACCTTGCCGGTGCGGGTGAGCTCCTCGTCGTCGGCGTCCAGGAGCTTGTAGAGGAGGACGAAGCGCCGGATCCTAAGCTCCTCGGGAAGCTCGGCGTTCACCTTTTCCACCTCCTTGCGGATGAGCCCCGCCACCTCGGGCTTCAAGGAGAGGTCCAGATAGGTGGTGTAGGCCAGGCCCCGGTCCTCCGCCCACTTGCCCACGGTCTGGGGGTCAATGTTGATGAAGGCGGCCAGGTAGGGCTTGCGGTCCCCGAAGACCACGGCCTCCTTGATGTAGGGGGAGAACTTCAGCTTGTTCTCCACGAACTGGGGGCTGAAGACGGTGCCCCTCTCGGTGCGCATCACGTCGGAGAGGCGGTCAATGACCACCAGGTGGCCGTCCTCCGTCAGGTAGCCGGCGTCCCCGGTGTGGAGCCAGCCTTCCCGGAAGGTCTCCGCCGTGGCCTCGGGCCTCTCCCAGTAGCCGGCGCAGACGGCGTCCGAGCGCAGGAGGATCTCCCTTCCTCGCTGATCCGGACCTCGGTGCCGGGGATGGGCTTGCCCACGGTGTCGTGGCGGATGTCCCCGTCCCGGTGGACGAAGGCGATGCCGTTGATCTCCGTCTGGCCGTAGATCTGCTTGAGGTTGACCCCGATGGCGTGAAAGAAGCGGAACACGTCGGGCCCCAAAGCGGCCCCGCCGGTGTAGGCCCGCCGGAGGCGAAGGAAGCCCAGCTGGTCCCTCAAGGGCTTGAAGAGCACCTGGTCCGCCAGCCAGTAGGCGAGGCGAAGGCCTAAGGGCATGGGCCTACCCCGCATGCGGTACTCCGCCGCCCGGTAGCCCACCCTAAGGAGCCTCTCGTAGACAAAGCGGTTAAAGGCGTAGCTTTCCGACATCCGCACCCAGATGTTGCTCTGGATGCTCTCCCACACCCTGGGGGGGCTGAACATGACGTGGGGGCCGATCTCCTTCAGGTCCTGCAGGGCGGTCTCCACCGCCTCCGGGAAGTTGACGGCGAAGCCCCCGGTGAGGGCCATGGCATGGCCACCGACATCATCTGCTCCCCGATCCAGGCCAGGGGCAGGAAGGAGAGGTAGTCGTCGGTGGGCAGGAGGGGGTCCACCTCCTGCAGGGCCACCCCCATGTGGACCATGTTGCGGTGGCGGAGCATGGCCGCCTTGGGCCTGCCCGTGGTCCCCGAGGTGGAGGAGAGATGGCAGACCTCCTCGGGGCTGGCCTCGAGGAGGAGCCTCTCCACGGCATCGGGGTGCTTCCTGCGGTGCTCCCGCCCCCTTTCCAGGACCTCCTCAAAGGAGAGGAGCCAGGGGTCCCGGTAGCCCCGCATGCCCTTCTCGTCCTCGTAGATCACGTGGCGCACGTGGGGGATCTCGTTCCGGATCTCGTAGAGCTTGTCCACCTGCTCCTGGTCCTCCGCCAGGACGACGCTGGCCCCGGTGTAGCTCAACATGTAGGCGATCTCGGAGGGCAGGCCGGACTGGTACACGCCCACGCTGATACCCCGCACCGCCTGGGCCCCGAGCTCGGCGTAAAGCCACTCGGGGATGTTGTCGGCGATGATGGCGAGCCGATCCCCCGGCGCAAAGCCTAGGGAAAGGAGGCCGTGGGCGAAGAGGAGGACCTTCTCGTAGTACTCCCCGTAGGTGACCTCGTTCCAGATGCCCAGGTCCTTCTCCCGGAGGGCCACCCGGTCCCCTTCCTCCAGGGCGCGGAGCCTGAGGAGCTGGGGCAGGGTGTAGCGCTTCATCTCGTAGGAGGGGCGTAGGGCCTTCACGCTTCCACCCCCAGGTAGGCCTCCTGGACCCGCGGGTTTTGGGCCACCTCCAGAGGCGGCCCCTCGGCGATGACCTGGCCGAAGTCCAGGACGTAGACCCGGTCGGAGATGTCCATGACCACCCCCAGGTCGTGCTCAATGAGGACCACGGTGGTGCCCTGGGCCCGGATCTCCAGGATGAAGCGCACCATGTCCTCCTTCTCCTCCAGGGTCATGCCCGCCATGGGCTCGTCCAGGAGGAGGAGCCTGGGGGAGAGGGCCAGGGCCCGGGCCACCTCCACCCGCTTCCTGACCCCGTAGGGCAGGTTGCCCACCAAAGCCTTGCGGTAGGGCTCCAGCTCCATGAAGTCTATGACCTCCTCCACCCTCCTGCGGTTTTCCACCTCGAGGTCCAAAGCCCTCCCGTAGAAGGCCCCGGCCTGGAGCAGGCCGTAGCGGAGGTAGGTGTGCCGGGCCAGCATGAGGTTTTCCAGGACGGTGAGGCCGGAGAAGAGCTCTATGTTCTGAAAGGCCCGGGCGATGCCCCGCTTGGTGATCTCGTGGGGGGAGGCCCGGGTGATCTCGTGCCCCTCAAAGAGGATGCGCCCTCGGTTTGGGTGGTAGAAGCCGGAGATGCAGTTCAAAAGGCTCGTCTTCCCCGCCCCGTTGGGGCCGATGACCGAGACCAGCTCCCCCTTCTCCACCGCCAGGGAAACCGCCGACAAGGCAGCCAGACCGCCAAAGGTTAAGGTGACGTTCTCCACCAGTAGCTGGGCCACGGGCTTCCTCCCAAGAGCCGTTTGGGGGGCAGTATAAGGGGAAGGCCCGAGCCTGTCAACGTTATGCCGCCCGGGTGCAAAAATCCGTTAGACCCAATGCAGGCTCTCTTGTGCTACACTCTTTAGGGCATTGGGGCCCATGGGGCCCAGGGAGGGAAATGGATGAAAAGGACCTGGCAACCCAACCGGAGGAAGCGGGCCAAGACCCACGGCTTCCGGGCCCGCATGAAGACCCCAGGCGGCAGGAACGTGCTGAAGCGCAGGCGAAGGAAGGGCCGCTGGCGCCTGACGCCCAAGGTAAGCGGCTAGGCCAAGGCCCCCCCAAAGCGGGGGGCAGGCTTCTTTCCTTAAAAGGGGACCGGGCCTTCCAGCGCCTGCGCAAGGGTAGGGCGGGAAGGGGTAGGTTTGTGAGCGTGAAGTGGCTCCCCGCTCCCGAGGCCCGGGTGGGGATCGTGGTCTCCAAAAAGGTGGGCAAGGCGGTGGTGCGCAACAAGGTGAAAAGGCGCCTTCGGGAGATCCTCCGCCGCCTCCACCTCCCCAAGGCCCACATCCTCCTGGTGGCGAGCCCCGAAGCGCGGGAGGCGGGCTTCGCCGAGCTCTTCCAGGACGTGGTCCGGGCCCTCAGGAAAAGCGGGCTGATACAATAGGCGGCGTGCGCGGCCTCTTGATCCTGCTCGTGAAAGCCTACCGCCGGTTCATCTCCCCCCTAAAGCCCAGGACCTGCCGCTTCCACCCCACCTGCTCCGCCTACGCCCTCGAGGCCCTAGAACGGCACGGGGCCCTCTTTGGTAGCTACCTGGCGGCGCGGCGCCTCCTAAGGTGCCACCCCCTCCACCCCGGAGGGCTTGACCCCGTGCCCCCCGTCTTCCCGCCCAAGAAGGCCAAGGAGGGCCTCCGATGAGGCGCCTCATTGCCCTCGCCCTCCTCCTCCTTCCCGCCCTGGCCCTGGAGGCGGGCTTCAAGGACGTGGACGTGAACGGGGACGGCGTGCCGGAAAAGGTGGCCGTCACCAACCTTATGGACCTAGCCTTTGACCAGAAGGGCCAGGTGGTGGGCTGGTACGTGAAGGCCTACAAGGGCACCGCCATCGCCGACTACGCCAAGGCCCCCAACCTCAGGGCGGATGGCCCCGTGGTGAGCCCGGCGGGCTTCACCCCAACGAAGGCGGAGTTTTTGGTGGAAGATGGCCGCCTCCTCGCCCGCTTCCAGGGGCCAGAGGGCACCCTCATCTACGAGATCGCCAAGGGGCGGTACACCGTGGGGGTCCAGGCCGACTTCCCCCTCGCCCTGAAGCTCTCGGCCCAGGGAACGCCCAAGCTCCTCCTGGAAGGCGGGAAGGAGCCCCTACCCAGTGGGGAAGGCGCGGCCCGCTACCTGGCCTGGCAGACCCGGCCCAAGGCGGGCTACGCCCTGGTGGCCTTCGCCGAAACCCCCCTGAAGGCCAGGCTGGTGGGCAAGGAGGGGGAGGTGGCCTTAGCCCCCGGCGAGACCCTGAAGGTCTACGGCGGGCAGAACGAGCTGGTGCGCTTCCACGTGGAGGGCCTCCTCGCCCTACCCGGCCTCTTCACCCCCAACCTCTGGGGCCAGCTCTCCCTGGGCCTCCTCTGGCTCATGGAGATCGCCTTCCGCTACACGGGGAGCTGGGGCCTGGCCATCCTCTTCCTGACCCTGGTGGTGCGCCTCCTCCTCTGGCCCCTCATGCACCAGCAGTTCAAGAGCATGGCCGAGATGCAGCGCCTCCAGCCCCTCATCCAGAAGATCAACGAGAAGTACAAGGACGACCCCAACAAGCGGGCGGAGGCCACCATGAAGCTCTACCAGGAGCACAAGGTGAACCCCGCAGCCGGGTGCCTGCCCCTTTTCATCCAGATGCCCATCCTCTTCATCCTCTGGAAGGTGATCGCCAATTACGAGTTCGGCCAGGGCCTCCTCTGGATCCCCGACCTGGCCCTGCCCGACCCCTACTACATCCTCCCGGTCCTCTACGTGGCCTCCACCCTCCTCTCCACCTGGCTCTCCGCCCACGGCAACAAGGACCTCATCCGGCAAAGCCTTTTCATAAACCTGATCTTCGTCTTCCTGGTCCTGCAGTTCCCCGCCGGGGTCACCCTCTACTGGGTCCTCTCCAACCTCATCGGCCTCTTCCAGCAGTGGCTCATCAACAAAAGCCTCAAGCCCCTGGCGGCGTAAACTGGGGTCATGAACGAGAAGAAGAAGAGCATTGACGACCTCCTCTCAGACCTGGGGGTGCTGGAGGAGGCCCCGGTGGAGGTGGGGCTCAAAGAAAGCGCAAAGGAGAGCCAAGCCAAAGGCCCCAAGGAGGTTCTGGAAGAGTTTCTCGTGGGCCTCCTCCTCCGCCTGGACCCCGCCCACTACGTGGAGGTGCGCCAGGAGGGGAACCTCCTCCGGGCCGAGGTCAAGGGCGGGGACCTGGGGCGCTTCATCGGCAAGGAGGGGCGGACCCTGAAGGCGGTGGAATACCTGGCGGGGGTGGTCCTGGCCAAGCACTTCGGCGGGGCCTACCGGGTGGTCCTGGACGCCGCCGGCTACCGCAAGCGGCGGGAGGACAAGATCCGCAGGCTGGCCCAGGAGGCGGCCCTTACCGTGGAGCTCACGGGAGAGCCCCTGCCCCTGCCCCCCATGCGCCCCTCGGAAAGGCGCATCGTCCACATGCTCCTCAAGAACCACCCCAAGGTGACCACGGAAAGCCACGGGGAGGGGGAGGAGCGGCACGTGGTGGTCTACCCCCGTGATAAGGCTCCTCCGGGAACTGGAGAGGGAGCTTGAAGGGGCGGGCCTCCCCAAGGGCGAGGCCCTGGACCTTCTGGCCCTGGCGGCGGGGCTTCCCCGAAAGGCCCTCCTCCTTAGGCTTTCCGAGCCCCCACCCCCGGGAGCGGAGGCCAGAGCCCGGGAGCTCCTAAAAAGGCGGCTTTCCGGCTATCCCCTGCAGTACCTCCTGGGGGAGGTGGCGTTCTTCGGCCTGCCCCTGAAGGTGGCCGAGGGGGTCCTGATCCCGAGGCCGGAGACCGAGGGGCTGGTGGAGCTGGCCCTGAGCCTTCCCCTTCCCCCAAGGCCCCGCGTCCTGGACGTGGGGACGGGGACGGGGGCCATCGCCTTGGCCCTGAAGCGGCACCTCCCTGAGGCCGAGGTCCACGCCACCGAGGTGGACCCTAGGGCCCTCGCCCTGGCGGAGGAGAACGCCAGGAGGCTGGGCCTTCCGGTCCATTTCCTGAAGGCCCCCCTCACGGGGGGGCTAAGGGGGCTGGACCTCGTCGTCTCCAACCCGCCGTACCTGCCCGAGGCCTACCGGGAGGTGGCCCCCAAGGAGCTCGCCTTTGAGAACCCGCTGGCCCTTTACGCCGGGCCTGAGGGCCTGGACGTGGCCCGGCCCCTGGCCGGTGAGGCCTGGGAGGCCCTAAGGCCCGGGGGCTTCCTCCTATTGGAGCTCGCCCCGGAGAACGTGGGCCTCATGGCGGAGGAGCTGGGCGCCATGGGCTTCCAGGAGGTGGCGGTCCTAAGGGACCTTCTGGGTCGGGAGCGGTACCTCCGGGCCCGGCGGCCCCCCTAGGAGCTGGTAGGCCAGAAGGGGCCTTTCCGTGGTCCAGAGGTCCTTGGCGGCTACCACCCCCAGGCGCACCACGCCCTTTCTGCCCTGGAGGAGGGCCAGGCCCCGGGCCAGCTCCTCGGGGGAGGGGAAGGTGGCGTACTCGGGGGGAAAGCCCGCCTCCAGAAGCCTCCGCCGCGCCTCCTCCCCCAGGCGCTCCAGGACCTCCTGGTGGCGGGCCTGGGTGGAGAGGCGGAAGGCGGCGCTGGCCAGGACCTCCCCGGCGGCAAAGGCCTTCTTCTCCGGGTAGAAGCGGAAGCGCACCAGAAGCCTGCCGTCCCGGTACCCCGCCCCCTCGAGGACCGCAAGCCCCGGCCCCCGCACCTCCCCTTCCAATAGCTCCGCCCCCCGGAAGCCCTGGAGGAGGGCCCGCCGCTCGGCCACCCGCTCCAAAGTGGCCCTCCCCTCCTCGGCCCCCAGGCGCACCTCCCCCAGGTATAGCCTCTCGCTCAGGCGCAAAAGCCTCTCCGAAAGCTGGCCCCGCTCCCCCGCCAGGGCCTCCGCCTGCCTGAGGAGGCCCTGCACCCGCCCCTCGGCCTGGGCCAGGCTTCTCTGGGCCTCGGCGAGCCGCCCCCGTAGGGCGGAAAGCTCCTCCTCAAGGCCCTGGCGCTCCCGCCTGGCCTCCTCCAGGCGGGCCTGGAGGAGGGCGAGGTCGGCCTCCAGGCGGCCCTTTTCCCCTTCCAGCCGCTTCTTCTCCGCCGCCGTCTTCCTCAAAGCCTCCTCCAGGGCCTTCAGGGCCCTGGTCCTTTCGGCCAGAGCCCTTTCCTTCTCCGCGAGGAGGGCTTCCCTTTGCGAAAGGAGCGCCGCCAGCCGGGCCTTCTCTTCCTGCAGCCAGGCCTTCTCCTTTCCCAGGGCGGCCACCTGGGCCTGAAGGCCCCTGGCCTCGGCCACGAGGCGCCCCTTCAGGGCCTCGGCCTCTTCCAGGACCTTTAGAAGCTCCTTCCTCTCCACCCTGAGGGCGTTGAGCTCGGAAAGGGCCCGGGCGGCCTCGGCCTCCATGGCCTCTTTGGCCCTCAGGAGGGCTTCCCGCTCCCCCTTAAGCCGGTCCCGCTCCTCCCGGATGGCCTGGGCCTCGAGGATGGTCTCCCGGGCCTCCCGGAAGACCAGCAAAAAGCCCAGGTAGCTGAAGAGGGCGATCCCCACCCCGGTCATGACGGCCACCAGGGTGGCCGTCTGCCTGGGCCTGAGGCCAAAGAGGCGGTAGTGCCGCTTCCCCGCCCACTTGGCCACCCGGTCCCCCAGGTAGGCCACCAGGGCGGAGAGGAGGAGGATGAGGACGAGGAGGGCCCAGAAGGTCATCTAAAGCTCGTAGTCTTCCCCCAGGTAGTGCCGACGCACCCCCTGGTCCTTGGCGAAGGTCTCCGGGTCGCCGTGGAAGAGGATCTCCCCGTCGTACATCACGTAGACCCGGTCGGTGATGGCCAGGGTCTCCCGCACGGCGTGGTCGGTGACGAAGACCCCCACGCCCCGCCTTTCCCGAAGCTCGGCGATCACCTTCTGGATCTCCCGCACGTTCTTGGGGTCCACCCCGGTGAAGGGCTCGTCCAGAAGGATGAAGTCGGGGTCGGTGCAGAGGGCCCGGGCGATCTCCAGCCGGCGGCGCTCCCCTCCCGAGAGGCTGTAGGCCATCCGGTCTTTGAGGTGGTAGATGGCCAGCTCCTCCAGAAGGGCCTTGGCCTTTTCCAGGCGCTCCCTCTGGGAAAGGGGCTGGAACTCCAGGATGGCCAGGAGGTTTTCCAGCACCGTCATCCGCCGGAAGGCGCTGGGCTCCTGGGGCAGGTAGCCGAGGCCCAGGCGGGCCCTTTTGTACATGGGCAGGCGGCCGATCTCCTGGCCCTTCAGGAAGATGCGCCCCCCGGTGGGCCGGATGAAGCCCACCACCATGTAAAAGGTCGTGGTCTTCCCCGCCCCGTTGGGGCCGAAGAGGGCCACGATCTCCCCCCGCTTGAGGTGGAGGTCCACCCCCTTGACCACCTCCTTGGGGCCGTAGCGTTTCCTGAGTCCCTGGGCCACAAGCTCGCCGTCCATGGCCCTAAGCCTAAGGGCAAACCTTTAGCCCTGGGTGAGATAATGGGCCAGGTATGGTGGTGACCCGCATCGCCCCAAGCCCCACCGGCGACCCCCACGTGGGCACGGCCTACATCGCCCTCTTCAACTACGCCTGGGCCCGAAAGAACGGGGGCCGCTTCATCGTCCGCATTGAGGACACGGACCGGGCCCGCTACGTGCCCGGGGCCGAGGAGCGGATCCTGGCCGCGCTGAGGTGGCTGGGGATCGCCTACGACGAAGGGCCGGACATCGGCGGGCCCCACGCCCCCTACCGCCAGTCGGAGCGCCTGCCCATTTATAGGGCCCACGCCGAGGAGCTTCTGAGGCGGGGGTGGGCCTACCGGGCCTTTGAGACCCCGGAGGAGCTGGAGAGGATCCGCAAGGAAAAGGGCGGTTACGACGGCCGGGCCCGCCACATCCCCCCCGAGGAGGCCGAGGAGCGGGCCAGGCGGGGCGAGCCCCACGTGATCCGCCTCAAGGTCCCCCGCCCCGGCACCACGGCGGTGCGGGACGAGCTCAGGGGTGTGGTGGTCTACGACAACGGGGAGATCCCCGACGTGGTCCTCCTCAAGTCCGACGGCTACCCCACCTACCACCTGGCCAACGTGGTGGACGACCACCTCATGGGGGTCACCGACGTGATCCGGGCCGAGGAGTGGCTGGTCTCCACGCCCATCCACGTCCTCCTCTACCAGGCCTTCGGCTGGGAGGTGCCCCGCTTCTACCACATGCCCCTCCTAAGAAACCCCGACAGGACCAAGATCTCCAAGCGCAAGAGCCACACCTCCCTGGAGTGGTACAGGGCGGAGGGCTTCTTGCCCGAGGCCCTGAGGAACTACCTCTGCCTCATGGGCTTCTCCATGCCCGACGGGCGGGAGATCTTCACCCTCGAAGAGTTCGTGGCCGCCTTTTCCTGGGAGAGGGTCTCCCTGGGCGGGCCCATCTTTGACCTGGAGAAGCTCCGCTGGATGAACGGCAAGTACATCCGGGAGGTCCTTTCCCTGGAAGAGGTGGCCGGGCGGGTCAAGCCCTTCCTGGAGGCGGCGGGCTTCTTTTGGCCCAGCGAAGCCTACCTGCGCCGGGCGGTGGAGCTCATGCGCCCCCGCATAGACACCCTGAAGGAGCTTCCCGAGAAGGCCCCCTACCTCTTCACCGAGGACTACCCCTTCTCCGAGAAGGCCAGGGCCAAGCTGGAGGAGGGTCTTCCCGTCCTCAAGGAGCTCCTTCCCCTCCTGAAGGCCCAGGAGGACTGGAGCGAGGCCGCCCTCGAGGCCCTTCTCCGGAACTTCGCCGCCCAAAGGGGCCTCAAACTGGGCCAGGTGGCCCAGCCCCTCCGGGCCGCCCTCACCGGGAGCCTGGAGACCCCGGGCCTCTTTGAGATCATGGCCCTTCTGGGCCGGGAGCGGACCCTTTCCCGCCTGGAGCGGGCTCTTTCGTGAAGAAGGCCGCAAGCCGGGGTATACTGAGGAGCGTGAAGCGGTTCCTTCTCGCCACCATCGCCCTTTTGGGCCTGGCCACGGCTCAGAGCGCCATCCAGATGCGCTTCGGCTACGGGGAGGGCCTGGGCCTCACCTTCGGGGCCGGGGTGGAAAGCCGCCTCCGGCAGAACCTCTCCGGCCGCCTCCTGGCCGAGCTGGCCCCCGCCGCCCCCGGGGTGGCCCTCGAGGCCAGCCTCCTCTTCAAGCCGGACCTGGGCCAGTACGACCCCACCCTTAGGGGCCTCCTCCCCTACTTCGGCGGGGGGCTGAGCGGGCTCTTGGGCGAGCAGTCCACTGCGGGTGTCAGCTTCAGCGCCGGGCTTGAGGGGCTCCTTGACCCCTACACCGGCCTCTTCGCCGAGGCCACCTACGTCTACGGCTTCGCGGGCTTCCCCAAGGTCTGGCGCTTTGGGCTTGGCGTCAACTTCCGCTAATGGGCTTCTTTGACCGGCTAAAGGCGGGCCTGGCCAAGACCAGGGAGCGGCTTCTCAAGGCCATTCCCTGGGGCGGCAACCTCGAGGAGGTCCTGGAGGAGCTAGAGATGGCCCTCCTGGCCGCCGACGTGGGCCTTTCCGCCACCGAGGAGATCCTTCAGGAAGTCCGGGCCTCGGGCCGCAAGGACCTGAAGGAGGCGGTGAAGGAAAAGCTGGTAGGAATGCTGGAGCCGGACGAGCGCCGGGCCACCCTGAGGAAGCTGGGCTTCAACCCGCAAAAGCCCAAGCCCGTGGAGCCCAAGGGCCGGGTGGTCCTGGTGGTGGGCGTGAACGGGGTGGGCAAGACCACCACCATCGCCAAGCTGGGCCGCTACTACCAGAACCTGGGCAAGAAGGTCATGTTTTGCGCCGGGGACACCTTCCGGGCCGCCGGGGGAACCCAGCTTTCCGAGTGGGGAAAGCGCCTTTCTATCCCCGTGATCCAAGGACCGGAGGGCACCGACCCCGCCGCCTTGGCCTACGACGCCGTCCAGGCCATGAAGGCCCGGGGCTACGACCTCCTCTTCGTGGACACCGCAGGCCGCCTCCACACCAAGCACAACCTCATGGAGGAGCTGAAGAAGGTCAAGCGGGCCATCGCCAAGGCCGACCCGGAGGAGCCCAAGGAGGTCTGGCTGGTGCTGGACGCCGTCACCGGGCAAAACGGCCTGGAGCAGGCCAAGAAGTTCCACGAGGCCGTGGGCCTCACCGGGGTCATCGTCACCAAGCTGGACGGCACCGCCAAGGGCGGGGTCCTGATCCCCATCGTGCGCACCCTGAAGGTGCCCATCCGGTTCATCGGGGTAGGCGAGGGGCCGGACGACCTCCAGCCCTTTGACCCTGAGGCCTTCGTGGAAGCCCTTCTGGAGGACTAGTTTTCTTCTTCCTCCCGCCAGGGGCAGTGGCGGCAACCCGTACCACAGCAGTACCCCCGCTTCAGGTGGTAGGCCTCGGTGAAGACCAAGTAGCCGTCTTCCAGGTAGTAGTCCTCCCCTTCCTTGAGCTCTTCTTCCCGCACGCCCTCAGTTTAGGGGTTGCAAACTGCTATCCCTTTTGCTACCACCCATATCAGCGGCGAAGCTCTCCCACTAGGCCCGCAAGCACGGCATGGGCTACCTCACCGCCTGGCGGTGGTTCAAGGCGGGGAAGCTCCCCGCCCCCGCCCGCCAGCTCCCCTCGGGCACCATCCCGGTGGAGGAACCCAGCCCAGGGGGGCGCACCGTGCTCTACGCCCGCGTCTCCTCCGCCGACGGGAGGGCGGACCTAGAG
>Ga0080007_1090334_pt1 | contig 80663 bp, 92 predicted proteins | sample OctOCTMetagenome_FD_69210 | JGI IMG/M metagenome (GOLD analysis project Ga0080007, IMG submission 69210) | Hot spring and microbial mat streamer communities from Octopus Spring Streamers, Yellowstone National Park, USA - OCT_B (SPADES... | ecosystem: Environmental > Aquatic > Thermal springs >...
GTAGTAGGTTGCGGTGTTGATTTTGGGGTTGATGTTGGGGTGGATGTTGAAGTTGGAGTTAAAGTACTTGTTGGAGTAGAAGTTGGTGTGGGCGTTTCTACACCCTTTCCAAATCCCAATGATCTAAGAAGCCCATAAATCCCAGCTGCTAATCCTAATCCTAACCCTGCTAATACCTTTAAAAAATCTCTTCTAGTAATTCCTTCGAGGATTATTTGCTTAACTTCAAATGGGTTTTGTTCTATATTTACCAATAAATCACCGTCTTTTTCAGTAATTTCTACAAAAAACATTTTTCTAAATCTAAATTCGTAGATAATATCTTTAAACCTACTTTCAGGATTATTTGTTAACAAATCTCTAAAAAATTTTATTCTATCATCTTCAGTTTCTATCTCTTTTTCTTTTAGCCAATTTTCAACTTCTTGAGATAATTTTATTTCTACTTTTCTGCCTTCTATTTCAAGCTCTAAAACTTCAGGTTGTTTCTTTTCAGGTTCTGCTCCACCTTCTAGTAGTGGTGACCTAAAAACTCCTCTATTAATAAAACTCATTTCACTCTTTTATTATATCAGGAAATAATTTTTTTAATATGGACGGGTCAAGATTTTCTCCTTGATAAGCGTAAATTATAATAAAGGGTTTTGTTTGTTTCCAAAAATTATTTTTAGGTGGATATTTATCAAGTTTAGCTATAGGAGTTCCTTTTTTAATTAGTGTTCCTAATGTGTTGGCAACATCATAAAGTTCAAAATGGCCTAAAATTTGAAGTTTAACTGATTTGTCAGTATTATAAACATAAATTTCTCGAGTATTATAAAGTGAATTAATATAAGGCTCTACATAACCGTCGAATGGCATATAGATTTCTACATCTTTTTCTAGATTACCTAAAAGACCTCCTTTTTTATAAATATCCCATTCCCAAGTAGCGTTTTTTAAACTGTTTTCATTAATAAGGGAATATTTATCAATTTCTATTTTTGTCACCGTCGTTGTTCTTACTTCGGGAAGAAGGGGTTCTGTAGTTGTTTCGGTTTCTTCTGGCTTGTGGGAAAGCTTTTCGCGGTTAAAATAAAGGAAAATTAAGGATCCTGCTAAAAAAGTTGCAACTAAAATTATAATTGGGAACCTTTTACTCTTCATTATTGAGCTAAACAGTAATATCTTTGAGCTGGGTTACACTCAGTAGTTATATCTCTGTTGCAAACCCAACCAATTGGGGTGCTTGATACAGATGTTTCCCAAAGTCTTGGTGCAGAAAAAGGTGTTTGTTCAAGTTGTGCTCTTAAAATAAAGTGATTAATGTCTCTAGAATCAGCTGGAGGCCAAGTTGAAATACCTGTATCAGTACAAGGAAAGTAGCTATAATCTTTTCCCGAAGGATCTCTTGGAAGTCTTTCAACCACACCAGCATTTCTAAGTTGAGTTTCAAGATCTGACCAAGTTGTTGAAGATGGAAAGTAACCAAATTTAGCAAGATAAGTTGCAAGATAATTAGCAGTATTTCTTAAATCTCCTAATCTTCTTGTATCTCGAGCCATTGCTGACTGCCCTCCTATATTTCTTAAAACAATTCCTGCTAAAATACCAATAACCAAAAGAACAACAGCCATCTCAATTAATGTAAAACCTTTTTTGTTTTTCATTTAAATTTGAATCTTCTTAAAAACGACGCTTCAAATTTGATAAAAAATATTTTAAGACCAAGATTTTTAGAAAAAAAATAAAATTGTGGAAAAATTAAAGCTCAAAAATATCGTTTTCTTTAGGTATATAGACATTGAGAGCTAACTCATCCATTATTTTTGTTTTAAAGGCTTTTTTAACATCATCATCGCCATGGGTTAAGAAAACTTTTTTGAGATTAAATCTTTGTGGATAAAGCCATTCTAATATTCCTTCTTGGTCTCTATGAGCTGAATAAGAAAAAAGATTTAAAACTTCAGAATTTACTCTGTATGGCTTTTCATCAATAAAGATTTCTTTTACACCTTCAAGTATTTTTCTTCCAAGAGAATTTTCTGCTTGAAAACCAACAAAAAGAAGTGTTGTTTTTTCATCTTCAATATATTTTTTAAGAAGATCTAAAATTCTTCCGCCGGTAACCATTCCTGAGCCAGCTAAAATAATTTTCGGAGAAGGTGAAAGAAAAATTTCTTTTTCTTCATCTTTTTCATAAATTATTCTCACATAGCTTTTTTCAAAAATTCCTTTAGTCAAAATTATATTTTTTGCTTCTTCATCTAAATAATCTAAATATTTCTCATAAATTTTTGAAATTCTAAAAGCTAAGGGGCTATCTAAAAATATTTTTATTTCTGGGATTTCTTTGTTTTCTATAAGTTCTTGGATGTCAAAAATAATTTCTTGGGCTCTTTCTAAAGCAAAAGTTGGTATAATGAGCGTTCTTTTTTCTCTAATGACTTTTTCTATAATTTCTTCTAAAATTTCTTTTCTCTTTTCTAAGTTTTCATGATTTCTATCACCATAAGTGGACTCTAAAACTAAATAATTTGTTTCTGGAAGAGGTTCTAAATCTTTATCTAAGCTTTTAAATTTGTTGCCTAAATCACCTGAAAAAACTATTTTTTCTTTTGTTCTTCTATGAGTAAATAAAATAAAAGCTGAACCTAAAATATGACCAGCATTAAAAAATTCGACTTCAAATTCTTTTGTTTCTAATTTTTGATGGTATTCAATTTTTTCCCATAAAGACAAAGTTTTTTCAATGTCTTCTTCCTCATAAAAATTTTCTTGATTATAAAACCTACAATTTTCTTCTATCACCTTTAAAGAATCTTTTAAAATTTCATAGGCCAAATCTTTTGTTGGAGAAGTGCTTAAAATTTTGCCATTAAATCCTTGTTTTAAAAGTTTTGGCAATCTACCAATATGATCTAAATGAGCATGAGTGATAAAAATGTATTTTATTTCTTTTGGATTATAAGTAAAAGGTTTAAAATTTTCTAAATCGCAAGTTCTTTCTTTTTGAATTAAACCACAATCAATCATTAATTTTTCTTCATCACCTTCTAAAATAAAATTTGATCCGGTAACGGTGTTAACTCCTCCGTAAAATTTTATTTTCATACCTTGCGTATTTTTAGTTTAATTCCTGATTTTTCTTCAGATAATTTTAAAGCAAAAAATTTAGTAAAGAAAAATTGAAGCAAGAGTTTTATAATTTAAATAATGAGAAAGGAAGTTTCTGCAGGAGCGGTTATTTTTTATGAAGAAGGCAAAGAAAGAGAATATTTGCTTTTGAATTATAGATCGAAAACAAGGCATTGGGATTTTCCTCGTGGTCATGTAGAAATTAATGAAGACTCAATAAAAGCAGCTTTGAGAGAAATTAAAGAAGAAACTGGTTTAAGGGTAAAAATAATAAAAGGGTTTAAAGAAAGCTTTTTTTTTCATTTTAAAGATAAAGGAGAAATTGTTATCAAAGAGGCTATTTATTTTTTAGCTAAGTCTAAAACAAAAAAAGTAGTGCTTTCTTCTGAACATAATGGTTATGTTTGGCTTCCATTTAAAATGGCTCTAAATTTAATTACTTTTGAAGAACCAAAGGAGATTTTAAAAAAAGCAGAGAAATTTTTACAGAAATTAAGAAATGAAAAAAGGCTTCACACTACTTGAAATTTTAGCTGTCATTTTTCTTTTGATGGTAATTTTAGGTCTTACAATTATTACTATTAATCCTTATGCTTATTTTCAAAGAGCGAGAGATTTTAAAAGAATAAATGATTTAAAGGCTTTAGAGGTGGCTATTAATACTTATATTAATGTGACTTCAACGCCAATTTTAGCTCCCCCCGGAAGAAACGTAGGGGAAACAAATCAGAGTATTTTTATTTCTGTTCCTTTTGATAAAGAAGATGTAAGGGGTACTCTTGTTTCTGGTTTTTATATTTATCAAGCAAGTTCAACTAATTATTTAAAAATTGATGGCAGCGGTTGGCTTCCTGTAAATTTTTCCTCTCTTCCCTATCCTCCCTTAACTTCTTTACCTATTGATCCTATAAATTCATATTCAAGAAAATATTTTTATTCTTATGTAGCTACCACTTCACAAAAAGCTTTTGAAATCAATGCCAATTTAGAATCTTCAATTTTTAAAGCTGGAGGTGGAAGCGACTATACAAGTACTGATGGAGGTGATAATGCAAATATCTTTGAAGTTGGAAACAGAAAAAATTTAATGCCTAACACTCTTTACTAAAAATAGACATAAAAGTATTAATAAGATTTCTGAAATTATAGGTAAAAGATAGTTTTTGCTTTTAAGTTTGAAGTGATATTTTTCATGAAATTCTAAATAAAAATTTAAAAGCTTAAATTTAGGGAAAAAAGACTTTATAGTAAATGAAATAATATCTGGAAGAAGAGCTCCTAAACCGCCGAAAAAAGCAATTTTTTGTTTTTCTAAAGGAAAATTACCTAAGAAATAAAAAGTTAAAAGAAAAAAGAAAATAAATTCAGAAAGAAAAAGCGACCAAGCTTTGAAATCCCAATTTTTAATAGATTCGTATTCTTTTTTTTTAAAAATATTTAAATCTAGGTGCGGTAAAAGATCTTCTAAATGATGAATGATAAATCCTAAAATTAGAGAGAAAAATAAGGACGGAGAGAATTTTAAAGAAATAATTGAAGCAGAAAAAAAATGAATTCCTGCAAGCATTAAGCTTTTACATAATCAACCAATTTTTGCCAAATCTCAGGATAATCTTTAGCTAATTCACTTAAAACTTTTCTATTAAGATTTATATTTTTTTGTTTTAAAAGATGAATGAATTTTGAATAGTTTAAACCAAAGGGTCTTACACCAGCATTAATTCTTACTTGCCAAAGCCTTCTAAAATCTCTTTTCTTTTGTTTTCTTCCTTGATAAGCATGTCTAAAAGCATGTAAAAGTGCTTCTTTAGCAAATTTTTTCTTTGTTGAATAAGGGGCTCTAAATCCCCTTGCTAATTTCAATATTTTCTTTCTTTTTTTATTTTTTATAACTCCTCTTTTTACTCTTGCCATCTCAAGAAAAATTTTAACATAAAAAAAGTAAAATTAAAAGAAATGCCTAAGATAACAAGAAAAGAGTTTTTAAGAAAGTTTTTTGGAAGAGGTGAAGAAAGAAACGAAAAAATTATCTCAGAGGAGAATAAAGAAACTAAAGGCATTACTAGAAGGGAATTTTTAAAGGGTTTAATTGTTTTTTTAACGGGATTACTTTTACTTAGAGGAGAAAAAAGAAGTGAAGAGGGAAAAGAAACTGAATGGCAAAGTCCTGGAGAGGAGTATATAAAAAGTAAAATGGAGGAGGTTTTTAAAGATGTTGATGGTCCAGAAACATTAGGTAAATTTTATGAAGAATCTCAATTTTATGAAGAGCATCTAAAGGTACCAATAGAAGAAATAGAAGAAAAAAGAGATCTAAAAGCGGCTATTAATAATGTAGAAACTAAAACAGAAACTAAGATAGAAACTAAAGTGATTTATGGGGGTAAGCCAGGAACAAAGAAAATAGCTATAACTTTTGATGATAGTGCAAATCCTCAAATGCTTGAAGAACTTTTAAAAATAGCAAGAGAGCATCAAATAAAAATGGTTTGGTTTTTGATAGGAAGGACCATAAATGAAGAAGCGGCCAAAATAATCAAAGAAGCTTTAGATTCAGGTTTAATTAGATTAGGAAATCATTCTTTTAGTCACAATATAAGTGAATTTAGTAAATTAAATAGAGACTACATAGAGAAAGAAAAAACAGAATGGATAGAAAGATTAAAAAGTTTTGGGGTCTCAGAAGAAAATTTAAAATTTTACTTTAGACCGCCAGGTGGAGCTGGAGGTTATAGGGGAGGAGATAAAAATCTTTTGGAAGTGCTTTCTCAAAATGGATATGAGTATCTTTGTATGTGGAACGTTGAATTTATTTATGCAATAAGAACAAAATTTAATGGAGATTATAATAAGAAAAATGTACTTGAAATTTTAAGAAATAGTATTTATTCAAGAAAAGGAGGAAATTTAATACTTTTTCATTTCAATAGGGTTGATTTAGAAGCATTCAAAAAAATATTACCAGAACTAATTAAAAATGGTTATGAATTTGTTTTTCCTGAAGAGCTTTAAAATTCTTCCTCCTCTTCTTCAGGAATTTCTTCTTCTGGTTTTGCTTTTTCTGCTTTTTCTGGAAGTTCAGAGACGACAGCTTCTGTAATTAAAAGCAAGCTAGCTACAGAATGAGCATTTTCCAAAGCAACTCTTGTTACTTTAGTAGGATCAATAACACCTGCCTGAAAGAGGTCTTCATAAGTAAGAGTTAAAGCATTTAAACCAAAACCGTCTTTTCCGTTTTTTACTTTATCAACAACAATAGAAGGATCGAGACCAGCATTTTTAGCAATTTGTCTTAGTGGTGCTTCTACTGCTTTTTTAACAATATTAGCTCCTATATATTCAGCGATGTTTTCCTTAGCTAATTTTTCGATAAGCTCCTCAAGTTTAGGAAGGGTTCTTACAAGGGCAACGCCGCCTCCGGGAACAATACCTTCTTCTAAAGCTGCTTTGGTTGCTGAGATAGCATCTTCAATTCGATGTTGCTTTTCTTTTTGCTCAACTTCAGTTGGTGCTCCTACTTTAATAACAGCCACACCACCTGAAAGTTTGGCTAATCTTTCTTGAAGTTTTTCTCTATCATATTCAGAAGTTGTTTTTTCAATTTGAGCTTTTATTTGTTGAATTCTCTTTTCAATATCTTCTTTTTTACCTTTGCCACCAACAATAGTTGTTGTATCTTTAGTCACAATAACTTTATCAGCTTCTCCCAACATATGAATGTCTGCATGTTCAAGCTTATAACCAAGCTCTTCAGAAATAACTTGCCCTCCAGTTAAAATAGCAATATCTTGAAGCATTTCTTTTCTTCTGTCACCAAAACCAGGAGCTTTAACAGCTACAGAAATAAGCGTGCCTTTTAATTTATTAACCACTAAAGTAGCTAAGGCTTCTCCTTCAATATCTTCAGCAATAATTAAGATTTGTTTTCTACCTGATTGCAGAACTTTTTCTAAAAGAGGCACAAGTTCATGAATAGAGCTTAGTTTTTTATCAGTAATCAAAATAAGGGGTTTTTCCAAAACAGCTTCCATTTTTTCTGGATTAGTAATCATGTATGGGCTTACGTAGCCTCTGTCAAATTGAAGTCCTTCAACAATTTCATAAGAAAGGCCAAGGGTTTGAGATTCTTCAACTGTCACAACACCGTCTTTACCAACCTTATCAATCACTTCAGCAATAAGTTTTCCGATTTCTTCATCTCTTGAAGAAATAGTAGCTACATGCATTGTATCTTCTTTGCCTTTAACTGGTTTGGAAATTTTTTTGAGTTCTTCAATGACTACTTTAACTGCTTTTTCCATTCCCTTTTGCATGCCAATCACATCAACTCCTGCAGTAGCATTTTTAAAACCTTCGTTAATTAAAACTTTAGCTAAAAGAGTTGCTGTTGTTGTACCGTCTCCCGCAACATCATTTGTTTTTTCAGCAACTTCTTTAACAAGTTCAGCGCCAATTTTTTCTATAGGATCTTTAAGTTCGATTTCTTTAGCAATAGTAACACCATCTCTAGTAATGATAGGTGTTCCGTAACCTTTATCAATTACTACAGCTCTTCCTTTGGGACCTAAGGTTACAATAACTGCGTTAGCTAATTTATTAATTCCTTGAAGAAGTTTTTTTCTAGCAATATTTTTAAAATTTACTTGTTTTGCCATTTTTTAAAAAATTTAAAATTCGACCTTATTCTTCAATAATAGCCATAATATCATCGTCCCTTACAAAATAATATTCTTTATCATTAACTTTAATTTCATCTGGAGCGTATTTTTTGAAAATAACTATTTGTCCAGGTTTTACAGAAACAGGCATTCTTTCTCCTTTTTCATTCAATTTTCCTGGACCAACAGCAATAACTTTACCCTTCATAGATCTTTCTTCTTGCGCTGAAGGAGGAATATAAATGCCACCTTTGGTGACCTCTTCTTGTTTGATAGGTTCAATTAAAATAAAGTCATGAAGAGGTGTAATTTTCATTTTAATACGATTTTAAAATTTTTAAGGCGACCTAAAATTATAAAAACTATTCTAATCAGGTTAAAATCAAAAGAGAAAAGATTTATGATTTATATTATAATTATACCATAAAGCCGGCGTAGCTCAGTGGCAGAGCGACCGCCTTGTAAGCGGTAGGTCGTGGGTTCGAATCCCACCGCCGGCTCAAATTTAATGAAAAAAGGCTTTACTTACATTGAACTTACTATTGCTCTTTTTCTTTTACTTGTTATTGGTGGAATAGTTTTTTCTGTTATTAGGGTTCAAGAATATTTTGCTAGATCAAGAGACATTAAAAGAATAAATGATTTAGAGGTTTTGTTTAATGCTTTGAAAATTTATTCTCAATCAACAAGTTCTCCTGATTTGGATGGTCCATATCTTGATTTTAGAGGTATTGATGAAATTTGGGCAACTATTTTTATTTCTGTTCCTTTAGAATTAGAAACCTTCCCTACTTCAGCTTGCGTTTATGAAGGAAGAAGTTATGCTGTTTTTCAAGCAGATAAAAATAATTATTTGAGAATTGATGGCAAAGGATGGCTTCCAGTTGAGTTTAGCAAAATTAATCCTCCACCTTTTTCTTCCTTACCAGTTGATCCTATAAATAATTATTCAAAAGGTTTTTACTATTTATATGCTTTTAGAAGAAATCCTCTGCAATTTGAAATTTCTGCTGCTTTAGAGTCTAAAGATTTAAGATATGGCGGTAAAGGAGATAAGGTTAGCACTGATAACGGCAATGATCCCTATAGATTAGAATTAGGAACAAATTTAGATTTAATTCCTCCTTTTGCTCCTCCTTCATTTTAATTTTTTGAAGTAAAATAAATAATGAGTGGAGGGGTGCCGGAGTGGACTAACGGGACGGCCTGGAGAGCCGTGGCCCCTTTTCGGGGTCTCGTGGGTTCGAATCCCACCCCCTCCGCAAAATAAAAGGGTTACGTTAAATTTTGATTTTTTTAAATATTGGATCAGTTGATGTGATTTTTATTTTTTCTGCTTCTTCTAAATTTAAAAGATATTTATCTTTTCCTATTTCATAACTTATTTTTTCAAGTCCCATTTTTTTTCTTATCTCTGAAGAAAAATTTGGTAAGAATGGATTTAAAAGATAAGTAAGATTAGAAATCAAAAGAAGAGAATTAAAAATAATTTTTTCAGCAAAGTCTTTTTCTTTTTTCCAAGGCTCATTTTTTTCTAAATATTTATTCCCTTCTCTTACAAGATCTAAAATCAAATTAAAAGATTTTGTTTCTTCTCCAAAGAAAATTATTCTTTTAATCTCATCATAAGTGTTTTTAATTTTTTCTATAATTTCGTTATCATATTCTTTTTTCTTTATTTCGTTTCCAAGTTTTTCCTTATAAAAAATAAAAACTCTTTGAAGAAAATTACCTAAGTTATCGTTGAGTTCGCTATTTATTTTTTCCTCAAAATCTTTCCATTTAAAGTCTGAGTCTTTGTTTTCTGGAAAAATGGAAATTATATAAAATCTTACATAATCGGGTCCGTATTTTTCTCCAAATTCTACTGAATCAATAATAATACCTCTACTTTTAGAAAATTTTTGACCTTCAAGAAAAAGAAAATTATTTACCCAAGGAAAATAAGGCAAATTAAAATTCATATGTTGACCAAGAAGCTGACCTGGCCAAAAGAGAGTATGAAAGCTAAGATTGTCTTTGCCCATAAAGTAATAATGAAGACAATCCTCGTTTTGCCAAAACTCTCTAAAATCTCTGCCGTTTTTATTTGCCCATTCAACTGAAGCAGAAAAATAGCCAATAACTGCTTCAAACCAAACGTAAAAACGTTTATGCTCAAAAGATTCTAATTTCATTTCCTCAGGAATTTCTTTTTCAGGAATTTCTATACCCCAATCGAGATCTCTAGTAATAGCTCTTGGCTTTAAACCTTCTTTAAGCCAAGCTAAGGATTCTTCATAAACCCATTTTCGCCAATGTTTGCTTTCTTTAATATAACTTTCTATAAGAGGCTGAAGTTTAGCATAATCTAAAAAATAATGTTCTGTTTCTTTTAAAGTAACAGGTTTTTTCGTTAATTTACTTACAGGATTTATAAGTTCTCCTGGATTTAAAACTCTTCCACATTTTTCGCATTGATCACCTCTTTGTTCTTCAGCACCACAAAAAGAGCATTTTCCTTCTACATATCTATCTGGTAAAAATCTTTTTTCTTCGGGAGAAAAATACTGAAGCTGTTTAGCTTTAAAAATATAACCGTTTTTTAGAAGCCTTAAAAAAAATTCTTGAGTTATTTTTTTATGATTTTCTGTAGTAGTAGAAGTGAAAATATCAAAAGTTAAATCATAAAGTTTTAAAAGATGATGAATTTTAGGTGTATATTCACTAACAATATCTTCTGGTTTAACGCCTCTTTTATCAGCCTCAACAGTAATAGGTGTTCCATGGCAATCCGTTCCAGAAACCATAAGAGTTTCATAACCACATAATCGACAAAAACGAGAAAAAATATCAGCAGGAAGAAGATAACCAGCTAAATGTCCTATATGTAAATCTCCGTTAACGTATGGCCAAGCAGCGCCAATAAAAATCTTTTTCATAAAAATTATTTTATCAAATTAATCGGAAATTCTATAAATTTCAGCTCCTACTTTTGTAAGTTTTTCTTCAATTCTCTCGTAACCTCTATCAATTTTCTCAGCTTCATGAATAATTGTTTCTCCTTGAGCAACAAGACCAGCAATAATTAAACTTATTCCTGATCTAATATCTAAAGATCTGACTTCTTTTCCATAAAGCGGCGTTGGACCAATAATAATGGCTCGATGAGGATCTAAAAGTTCTGTATTAGCTCCCATAAGATTTAGTTCATTTAAATAAGAAAACCTATTTTCATACATCCAATCATGAATTAAAGTCACTCCTTCGGCTTGAGTAGCTAAAACTCCAAAGGGTGGCTGAGCATCAGTAGGAAATTTGGGATGATAACCAACTTGAATTTTTGTTCCCTTAAGTTTTGAAGGTTTAATAAGGATAGCTCTCTTTTTAATTTCAAAATTAACATTCATTTCTTTGGCTGTTAAGAAAACAGAATCTAAATCTTCTAAAGGAGCATTTTCTATAATGATGTTACTCCTTGTAGCTGAAGCTAAAGCTAAAAAAGTAGCTGCTTCGATGTAATCATAAGGAACTTCAAAAGCTATTTCTTTTTTTATATTTTTATTTCGAGAAATAGTCACAAAATGAGTTCCTAATCCTTTTACTTTATATCCTAATTTTTGAATAAATTTTTCTAAAGAAACAACATGGGGTTCTAAAGCTAAGAGTTTAAGTTTTACAGGTTTTGGTGAAAAAACGCTTGCCATTAAAACAACTTCACTAGCAGTAACACTTATTTCTTTTAAGACAACTTCAAAAGATTTAAATTTTTTAAATTCACCTTCAATAATTCCGTTTTTAACTTCTATTTCTGCTCCTAAGGCTCTTAAGGCTTCAAGATGAGTAGTTATTGGTCTTGCTCCGATAATATCTCCACCAGGAAGAGACATTTTTATTTTCCCAAAACGAAATAAAATAGGAGCTAAAAGCAAAATAGAAGCTCTTAATTTAGAAATAAGGGGTGTTAAGAGATCTCTGTAATCCAAATTTTTAGTGTTTATAATTATCATAGAATCATCTCTTTCGATTTCTGCTCCTAACATTTTTAAAATTTCAAGCATAACTTCAACATCACTTATTTGAGGAACATTTTTTAAGATAACTCTTCCTGAAATCAAAAGAGAAGCTGAAATCAATGGAAGAGCTGCATTTTTAGAACCGCTAATTTTGATTTTACCTTCAAGTTTTTTACCTCCTCTTATCAAAAACTTAGCCATTTTACTTTACTGATTTTAAAAAGAGATAAATTAAAAGACCTATTAAAACGCCGACAGAATTTAAAATCCAAAACCTAACTACAATTTTTGGTTCTTTTATTCCTAAAGCTTTAAAGTGATTATGTACTGGAGAAGAAAGAAAAATTTTTCTTTTAAAAACCTTTTTAGAAAAAACCTGCAAAATTACTGAACCTGATTCAGCTACCAAATTTATGCCTATAAAAGGCCAAAGAAGATAAGTGCCTGTAAGAAAAGAAATAATAGCTAAAGATGAACCTACAGAAAAAGAACCGTTATTTCCATCAAAGAAAAGCGCTGGATAACTATTAAACCAAAGATAAAGAGTTAAAGAACCTAAAAGTGCAGCTAAATATGAAGCTAAATTATATTTTTCTTCTAAAAAGGAAATGAAAAGAAAGAATAAAATAATAGAAATAGCTGTTCCAGCAAAAAGCCCATCTAAACCATCTATTTCATTAAAAGAAAGAGTCACAGCTAAGAAAATGAAAACAAAAATAAGAAAAAATAAAAAATATTCAATGTAAAATCTAAAATTTACAAGTTCGATGAATTTATAGTTGAGTTTGACCAAAAACCACCAAGCAAAAAAAATCCCTAAAGCAGAATAAATTAAAAGTTTTTCTTTAATGCCTAATTTGATTTTAAATTTTAGTCTTCCCAAAATATCATCTAAAAGTCCTAAAACTCCTCCTAAAAATAAAGCAAAAATAGGAAGATAGGTTTCTCTCCTTTCTAAAAAATTAAGATATTCAAAAAAACCTCCGAATTTTATCTTTAAAAGATAAAAAAGTAAGGCTAAGATAATAGGAGGCAGCCAAATAATTATTCCAGCCATTGTTGGTACATTTTCTTTTTCCTTTAAAAGCGCAGAAGCTATTGGTGCTTTTTTTGCCCTTTCTTCATCTACAAATTTATCACCCAATCTAAATTTAAATGCTAATTTAAGATAAAGAGGAACTAAAAGCAAAGAAAGAATAAAGCTTAAAAGAGAATGAGTAATGATTTTAATAATTTGAAAATAAATTTCATAACTCATAACGGTAATATTTGGCTAATGATTTAATAAGAATTTCTGCATCTTTAAAACGATCTTGAGATTTAAAAATAACTAATGAAAGAAAAGGAGATTCAGGAAATTTAATGATAAGAGCAAGATTTTCACCAAATTCAGGAAGATAACCGGTTTTACCTCCTACAATTATTTTAGAATATTTTCTTAAAAGAATGTTTGTTGTCCAAAGCCTTCTCCCGTTAATATCAACATACTCTTTTCTACTTATTTCAAAAATTTCTGGCCTTTTTAGATAAAGCTTTAAAAGAATTTGAGAAAACTCATAAGGCGTTGATGAGTTTTTTAAAGAAATACCTGTGGGTTCGTAAATTTTAGTATTTTTAAATCCCCAAATATTTAAAGTCTCATTAATTTTTCTTACAAAATTTTGAACTCCATAGTATTCAGCTAAAAGATAAATAGAATCATTACTTGAAGCTACAAGAGAGGCGGAAAGAAGTTCATTTAAAGTTAATTTTTCCCCTTTTTTAAAATTACCAACTTCTCCTGGCACTTCCAAAGCAGAAGAAGTAAAAGAAAAGATTTGGTTTTCTTTATAAATTTCTAAAGAAGCGTAGGCGCTTAAAAGTTTTGTTAAGGAAGCTAAGGAAAAATTTTGATTTATATTTTTCCCATAGATAATTTTCCCTGAATCATCTAAAACAATTGCTCCTTCAGCAGAAATTTCATCTTCTAAAGAAAAAATTTTTTCATCAGCTTTTTTAAACTCTCTAACTTCAAAAAGAGGCAAAACGTTTTTTTCTGGAATTTTATTTGCCGAAAATAATATAGGGCTTAAAAAAAGAAGCCAGATAATAAGCATTCTAAGTTAAATTTTAACCACTTAAATCTTAAAAATTTAGCTTCTTGGAGTGTTAACTTTAATAGATAAAGCAGCTCCTACTGAGGCACCAATAACTTTTCCGATCCTTCTGACTGCATTTATTGTTGCGCCCTTTCTTCCTATAATCATAGCTAAAACTTCTCTAGGACCAGTAATTTCCATAAGAACTCCTCTTTCATCAACTTTAAAATTAAAAACAAGCTGATTTACTTTTGAAGGATCGACCCAAAGAGAAAAAAGAGAGCGAAATTTTTCTTCTAAAAGCTTGAGTTTTTCTGATGACATTTTTTTACCTGCTGGATCTCAGCAGTTTCTTCAAATTAATATATGACCTTTAAGTAGCCGACGGCGGGATTCGAACCCGCGACCCCCGCATTACCAGAGCGGTGCTCTGCCCCTGAGCTACGTCGGCGATAAATTAATTATAAACTAAAGTTGTGTTCTTTTAAAACTTCTAAGATCATTTTCGTTTCTTCTTCTTTATTTTTCAAAATTTTTTGCCAAAGCTCTCTACATTTTTTGCATTTACCAGCATCTTTTAAATAAAACTTTTTAATTCTATATATGCTTCTTCGGTCTTGAACTAATTGGCTGAAAAGATTATAAGTATGATTTTCCATTTTTTTATTTAAACTAATTCCGACCTAATTTTATTTTAACTTTTTTCTAAAAATTTTTTTAAACTTTCTCTTTTTTCCTTTATCTTTTCTTCTTCTCCTCGTCTAGCAAATTCGTATTCATTAAAATCTACAAATAAATACTTTGAAATTAAGGGATAAATTTTTTGAATGATTCTAGCCTTTTCTTGCTCAACTTTTCTATAATCAGGATGACCTTGAGGAGTTGTTCTTAGCTCTACTTCCCAGAAAAATTCTCGAAGATTTTGGTATTGTAAGAATCTAATTTTGTGCAAAAACAAGACTGCATATTGAGAAACAAAAATATTGATTTTTTTTAATTTTTCATAAAGACTTTCAGAGAGCGAAATAATCTTTTCTGCTTCTTTTTTGATACCTATTTCTTCATAAAATCTTGGCACTTCAAAACCTTCTTCAATGCTAAAAATTTTATTTATAAGAGTTTGCATTTTGTGTCTTTGAAGATCTCTCCAGGCGCCTATATTTATTTTTATCTCAAATTTCAAATAAACAAGCTCTAAAGCTCTAGGCATTTTTTGCCAACGATATTTCCTTTCTTTTAAAATTTTCTCTAAGATCTCCTCTTTTTCTTTAAGAGAAAGTTTTCTTACTTTATTTAAGACAAAATCAAATGGTTCTTTAACTAAAGGGTAAAGAAGACCGGCAATGATTTTATTTTCACCATCTTCGTCATAAGCTAAAAGTCTTACGTTTTCATTTAAATCTATTTTTTCATCTTTCCAATTAATTTTTTCTAAAACCTCGATTAATCTTAAATTTCTCTCACCTAAATACTTTTGATAATTTATTGATTCTTCTTTCTCTATTCTTCTTAAAAAGGCAGGAATAACTTTGCTTAGCTCCTCATAAGCTCTTTTGCCAGCCCATCTTATTTCTTCTAAGGGGTTTGCTAAAGATCTATTAATTAAATATTCAAAAGCTTGACCATTACCAAAAAAAGAAACTTGACCTAAAGTAGCAAGAGGAAGAATTCTTCGACATTCATCAAAAGTTTTCGTTTTTAAAACTCTTTCTTTTTCTTCAGGGTATTTTTCTTTAAGATAATTAAAATATTTTTCCGTTGAAGAAATATAAAATTCAAAAATAGTATCCATAACTTTTTCATAATCATTTTTTAAGCCAGCTTTTTCTACTTCTGGAGGTAAAAAGTAAAGGTAATGATCATTTACTTTTTCACCAAAATCTACATATCTTGTTGATTTCTCTATAGGTGCTATACCAATTCTTTGATTTTCAAAATGTTTAATGGCTACTTGTGAAAGAGAAGAAAAAATAAGATGAGTACCAGCCATTTGCGCTATAGAATCATCTCCATATTCAGCTAACCATTTTATGTAAAAATCTCTTGCTTTAGGATTAGCAAATAAAATTTCATAGCTATATTGATGAAGAAAATCAATAAAATTTTTCCAAGCTTTTCCGTATTCAGACTCTAAAAATGGTTTAACAAATTCGTTTAAAAAAACAACCCTTAAATCATCTTTACTTCTCGAAGCTCTTGAAGATAAAGCACCAATAACTTCAGGAGGAAGCAAAACAGCTGCATAAACTGATTTATCTAAATTAGTAAAAAATGGCTTTAAATAGTATTTCTCTTCTTCAGTAAATTCAGGTTTTTTAAAAAGAATTTCTTCCATTTTCTAAAAACATTTCATAATAAATATACATTATTTTTTTAAACAAAGGAAGAGAAGCTACTGAACCGTAAGGCACTTCCTCTATAAGTAAAGTAGCGCAAAGTTTAGGTTTTTCATAGGGCCCAAACCCAGAAAAAATAGCGTTAAGTTTTTGTTTTCCTAAAATTTGAGGAGAACCACTTTTGCCAGCTAAAGAAAAAGGAAGATCATTTAAAATTTTGGCTGTACCTTGAGTCACTGTCATTCTCATACCTTTTCTCACTACTTCTAAACTTTCTTGAGAAATTATGTTTTCTTTTAAAATTATCGGGGTTTTTTCTTCAATTTTGTTTTTTTCTGAAGAAACAACTTTTTTAACTAAAAAAGGTTTATAAATTTTACCATAAGCAAAATAACAGTTCCAAAGATTTATCTGAAGAGGAGTTACCAAAAGATCGCCTTGGCCTATAGAAACGTTATAAGTATCACCAAGCTTCCAAGAAGAAAGGTCTTTATTCTTTTCAAGGGGAAGCACACCTCTTTTTTCTCCTGGAAAATCAATACCTGTTTTTTCTCCTAAACCAAATTTTTTAAAATAAGAATTAATTTTTTCGATACCCAAACCTTTTCTTAAAGGAATCTCTTCAGAAGGATAAGGATAACCTCCACCTACAGCATAAAAATAAATGTTGACAGAATCAGAAATAGCTTTATAAGTATCTGTCCAACCATGAATTTTATTGTCTTTAAAAACAGAATAAACACCCGGAAAATATGGGTGAGGAATTTTAAGTTCTCCTGAAGAATAAATTTTTGTTTGTGGTGTGACTATTTTCTCTTCAAGAGCAGCTGAAGCTATAATCGTTTTAATAGTTGAACCAGGAGAGTAAAGACCTGATACAACTCTGTTAAAAAATGGTTTTTGAGGATCATTTAAAATTTTTTTAAATTCTTCTTTTCTTTCTAAAAGAGTATTTGGATCAAAAGAAGGATAGGAGATGAGAGCTAAAATTTCACCATTTTGAGGATCAGTTAAAACAAAAGCACCACTTTTATATCCAGTTTCTTCAAAGTAACTTTTAAATTCTTCATAAACCTTTTCTTGAAAATCTTTATCTATAGTAAGATAAATATCTTGCCCGGGAAGCGGTTCTTCTTCATAAATTTTTACTAAACCATTTTTTGTTTTTTTAAAAACTATTTTCCCTAATTTGCCCTTTAAAACTTCATTATAATAAGCTTCAATACCTTCTTTTCCTTCAAATTCTAAACTGTTTTTTTCTGAAAGAGCTACATAACCTAAAACATTTCCCCAAGCTTCTTTTCCGTAATAAACTCTTTTATAACTCGGGATTACAAAAATATGAGGATAATTTTCTTTTCTTGCTAAAATTTTGTTTACTTTATCTAAGTCTAAAAATCTAATAATAAGTTCATCACCCCAATAAAAATAAAGAGGCTTTTCCTTTTTTATAATTTCTTCTAAAACCTCTTTTTCATAATCTTCTAAATTTTTAAGATGAGCATAAATATCATAAGTTTTTTTTGAATCAGCTAAAATTTTTCCATTTCGATCATAAATTCTGCCTCTTGGGGGAAAATAAAAAAAGGTTAAATAATTTGATGATTCCAAAGCTTCCTTAGCGCGATTTTTATAAAAAAATTGAAAATTTAAAAAGTTAAAAAAGGTTAAAAGAAAAATGAAAAGAAAGAAAATAATCAAATAAGTAAAATTAAATCTTATCGGAGAAAATATCTTTTTACCTGAAGGAATAAAGAGGTCATCCATTTTAAATAATCTTGAAAATTAGCCTCCAAAAAGCAAAAAAGATAAAAAAGGGTATAAGATTATATATAAAAATTTTAAATGAAAAAAGAAGTGGTAGGTTTAAGAAAAAAATTAAGAAGATGTTGAAAAAAATAAAGTAAAAAAAGAGGAAAAAATTATTTTCTAAAGGAAATATTTTAGAAAGAATTTTAATAATCAGGAAAAGAAAAGCATAAATTAAAAGAAAAAAACCCAAATTTTTAACATAAAAAAGATCGTAAAAAAATGAAGAGAAAAAGAGAAAAAGAGAAAAATTTTTTTCTTGCGAGGTTATAAAAAAATACCAAAGAAAAAAACTTGCCCAAAAGATTTGTGGCAGAAAAAAACTTAAAATAGGAAGAAAAATTGTCGAAAGATAAATCATTTAAAAAGATAAAAATCTTTACCTTCAAAAACTCCTTCTAATTTAACTATTAATTTTTCTTGCCTGCCTGTTTTTTTAACTTCATAAAGACTGCCAACTAAAAAGTTGGGAGGAAAAATGTTGTCCTGACCGTAGGTAAAAATGGGAGAATCTTTTTTTATTTCTTTAGCTGAAGATAAAACAACTTCTAAGAAACCATCTCCAGTAGTTTTTCCTGTTCCTAAAAATTCTCCATTGATATCACTAACATTAAATTCAATTTCTGGATAAAGCAAAGATTTAACTATTATGAAACTTTTATTTTTTTTGAAAACAAAACCTATTAAAGTTAAATTAGAATCAACAACAATATCTCCTTCATTGGCTAAAGGATGGTTTTCAAAATAAAAATAACCATAAAGATCTCTTTTGAGAAGATCTAATTTTTTAAGATTTTTTAATTCGCTAATTTTTTTATTTTCTTCATCAACAGATTTTAAATTAAGCTTAAGTTGAGAGAGTTCCTGCAAAAGGTTAAAGTATTTTTCCTGATAAACGTTTTCTTTTTTATTCAAAACAAAAATATTTTTTAAAATGCTCTCAAAAACCCTTTGAATTTTTAAAGAAAAAAGCTGAATTTTGTTTATTTCTTCAGCAAAAACAAAAGTGCTTAAACCAAGAAAAATTAAAGCGATGGTGATATAAATTAAAAATTGTCTCATTAGAAAGTAAGTAAAATTTTTTGGTAACGACTAAAATCTTCTATTATTTTACCAATTCCTCTAATAACAGAAAACTTTGGCTCTTCAATTAAATTAACTTTAACTTTAACTTCTTTTTCTAAGAAAGCATCTATACCTTCGATTAAAGATCCTCCTCCACCTAAAAAGAGGCCTAAATTGCTTATGTCTCCTAAAAGATCTGGCGGAGCAGAATTAATGATATCTTTAAGATTATTGGCTATTTCTAAAAGAGATTCTAAAAGGCTTTCGCGAAGATCTTGAGAAGTAAAAATTACTTCTTTAGGAAGACCAGAATAAATATCTCTTCCCTTAACAACAAATGTTTGTGAAGTTTTATTAATTATTGAGCTTATAGTCGTTTTGATATTTTCTGCTTGTCCTTCGCCAATAATTACTTCATATCTTTCCTTAAGATAATTTATAATATTTTGATTAAATGTTTCCCCGCCAATTCTAATGCTTTTACCTATCACAATTCCACCCAAAGAAATCAAAGCAATATCTGTTGTTCCTCCGCCAATATCAACCACCAAAAACCCTTTTGCTTCTTCAATTTCTAAATTAGCTCCCAAAGCAAAGGCAATTGGTTCTTCAACTAAATAAACCTTTTTAGCACCAGCGCCAATACCGACATCAATAACTCCTCTTTTTTGAACCTCTGTAAGACCTAGTGGTACACCAATTAAAAATTTTGTACCCAAAAGAGAAAAATATTCTTTTCTAATTTCTTCTAAAAGGTAATTTAAAAAATAAAGGGCTTCATCAAAATTAGTAACAACTCCATGGGTTAATGGTTTAACAACTTCAATGTTTTCAGGATTTCTTCCTAACATTTTTCTTGCCTCTTCACCAATAGCTACAACCGAGTTTTGTCTTTTATTAAAAGCAATCACTGTAGGAACTTCTTTTAAAAATCCTTTATCTTTAAGATAAAGCTTTGTTGAATGGGTTCCTAAATCTACTCCTAAAAAAATTTCTTTAAGAAATTTAATCATTTTTAATAACTTTGAGCAAAAATCCAACGACGTCTTGCTTCATTTTGACAATAAATGCATTTGCCTTTTTCTTCATTAAATTCAAGAGGTAAACATCTTGTTGTCGCTTTTGTTTCTTCTTTAATTTTAATTTCACATTCTTCTCTTTCACACCAAAAAGCACTTAAAAATCCTCTTTTATCCTCCATAACCTTTTTAAACTCTTCATAAGAATTAACTTCAAACAAATTTTCTAAAGTGAAATTTTTTGATTTTTCTAAAAGATGAGAAAGATATTCTTCTTCTATTTTTTTCAAATTTTCTAAAAGATTTTCTAAACTTAAACTTATTTTTTCTCGCGTGTCTCTTCTGAAAAAAGTAATTTTCTTTTCTTCTATTTCTTTTTTACCTAATTCTAAACGAAAAGGTGCTCCTTTAAGTTCCCATTTGTTGAATTTAAATCCTGGAGTTTCTTCGGAAGTGTCATAAAAAACAGAAATATTTTTTTCTTTTAAAGTTTCAATTATTTTTTTAGCAAAAAGATCTATTTTTTCATTGTTTTCTCCATCGTAAATAGGAACAATCACAAATTCGTAAGGAGCTATCTTGGGAGGTAAAATTAAACCATATTCGTCTCCATGTACCATAAAAAGAGCACCTAATGATCTTGTTGAAAAACCCCAAGAATTTTGCCAAACATATTTTAAGGTCATATCTCTATCTTGAAATCTAATTTCAAAAGGTATAGAAAAGTTTTGCCCTAAATCATGGGAAGTACAACCCTGAAGTGCTTTTCCATCTGGCATAAGAATTTCATAAGTAAAAGTTTTCAAAGCTCCAGCAAATTTTTCTGATTCTGACTTTTGTCCAGCAAAGCCAAAAATACCCAAATATTCTTGATAAACTTTAAGATAAATTTCTAAGGCTTTTAAGACGATTCTTAAAGAATCTTCATGAGTAGCATGAACTCCATGTCCTTCTTGCCATAAAAATTCTGTATTCCTTAAAAAAGGAAAGGGTCTTTTCTCCCAGCGAATAACGTTACACCATTGATTAACAATTAAAGGAAGATCTCGATAAGATTTTATCCATCTAGAAAAGGCATCATACATAATTGTTTCTGAGGTTGGCCTAACAATAAGTTTCTCACTTAACTCTTCTCCTCCAGCATAAGTTACTACAGCTACTTCTGGAGAAAAACCTTCTAAATGTTCTTTTTCTTTTTTTAAAAAACTTTCAGGAATAAATATAGGAAAGTAAGAATTTAAAGCGCCTATTTCTTCTTTTATAAATTTATCTAAAATTTTTTGAATATTTTCCCATAAAGCATATCCATAAGGTTTGAAAATAATAGTTCCTTTAACTGGACCATAATCAAAAATTTCAGCTTCTTTCAAAACTTCTAAATACCATTCAGAAATATTTTCTTTGTTTCTTGGATAAACCATTATTCAAATAATTTTAAAACATCTTTTAAAGTAATAAAAATAAGAAGAAGGAAAAGAAAAACAAAACCAAGGGTATGAATTAAAGCTTCAAATTTAACTTCTAATCTCTTTTTAAAAATTGCTTCAAACAAAATAAAAATTATTCTTCCACCATCTAAAGCTGGAAAAGGAAGTAAATTGAAAAAAGCAAGATAAAGAGAAAGAGTACCTATAAAATAAAGAACGTAACCTAAACCAAATTCTTGTATGTTCCTATAATAACTAAAAATACCTATAGGTCCAACAACTTCTGCTTGCACTTTTTCTTTAAAGAAAATACCTTTAAAAATTGAATAAAAACCAAGAAAAATGTTTTTTGTCTGTTTAAAGATTTCATAAGTAGCAGAAAGAAAATTTAAAGGAAATGGTTTTCTTACTAATTCAAAATTAGAAAGATAAACTCCTAAAACTGCATTTTTTCTAAGAGGCTTTTCGGGTATCATAATTTCTATTTTTTCTTCTTTCCATTCTCTTTCTATTAAAAATAGAACTTTTTTACCAAGATTTTCTCTTAAAAAACTAGAAACTTCTTGAGGGGATTTGAAGTAAAAAATTTCACCGTCTTTTTCTATACTTTTTATAATATCTCCCTTTTTAAAAACATTTTTAAATTGACTTTCCTCTAAAAAACCTGTAATGATTACTTTATTTGAAGATTGAGGAAAGGAGATCAAATAACTCAAAGAGAAAAGAAAATAGGCCAATAAAATATTCATAAGAATTCCACCCAAAGCGATAAGAAATCTTACTTTAGGAGGAGAGGCTAAAAAACCGCCTTCTTCTATCTCTTCTTCACCCTTAAGTTTGACAAAACCTCCTAAAAGCAAAACTCCTAAACTATATAAAGTCTCACCAATTTTTTTCGTAAAAACAAAAGGAGGAAAACCTAAAGAAAAATGTAAAACAGGAATTTTAAATTTTTTAGCAAAAAGAAAGTGGCCAAATTCATGAACAAAGATAATTAAATTTAGAAAAAATAGAAAGGTTAAGATTTCGATCATAGGATTTCTTTTTCTTTAACTTGAAAAATTTCCTCGACAGACTTATTAAACTTTTCTATTTCTTCGTCGATTTTTTCTCTGGTTTTATAAAAATCATCTTCAGAAATTTCACCTCTTTCTTTTTTATTTTTAAGCTCTTTTAAAAACTCGTCTCTCAATTTTCTAGCTTTAATCCTTACTTCTTCCTTAAGCTCAGCTAAAGTTTTTAAAATTTTCTTTTTTGTTTCTTCTGTTAAAGGAGGGAATTTTATAATTAAAGATTTTTTCTCTCTCGAAAGATTAAGACCGAGATTTTTATTTCTTAATCCAGCTTCAATCTCTCCTAAAGAGTTTTCATCAAAAGCTTCAAAACGGAAAGTTAAATGATCAAGTTGAGAAAGAAAACCTAAAGATTTTAAAGGATAATCTCTACCATAAATTTCTATTTCTAAATTTTCTAAAAAAGAAAGACCTAAGCGATGACCTCTAATTTCATTTAATTTTGCTTTAAGCTCACTAATTAGATTATCTAAATTTTTTTTAAATTCTTGAATCATTTATATTTTTTATTTTAAATTACGACTTGATGGTTTAATAATATTTTTTTTAAAATTTTGAAACTCTTTTTGAAAAGATGGTGAAGTAATAAAAATTTTAAATAAGAAAAGAATTAAGATAATTAAAAAGAATTTTTTTAAGGCTTCCCAAGCTTTATCCATAGCTTAAAATTAAACTCGTAAGTTGAAGGAACCAGTTATAATCTTGATCAGTTTCGCTATAAAGTTCAAGAAGGTCTTTTATTTCAAAGAGATGTTTTTGATTTATTTCTTTTGAAGCAACAGCTTTTTCTAGGAGTTCTTTCCTCTTCTTAAGAATTAAAAGTTCGATAATTTCTTTATAAATTTTATTAATTTTTTCATTAAAATCTAAATTTTTTTCTAAATCAAAATAGTTAAAAACGTTTCTTAAAAGTTCTATCTTTTCTAAAGAGGTAGCTTGAAAATAAAAATTTTTATAAAAAGTAATTTTTTGTTTATTTTTAATAAGATGGTAGGCTTTCCCTGGTTGGTATGGGAAAAAAGAAAGAGCAAAATCAATATCTGCTTCTGAGAAATTTTTTTCTTTAAGAAATTTTAAAGTAAGTTCTTGAGGAACTAAAGAAAATTTAATTTCTAAACTTCGAGATCTTATTGTAGGTAAAATTTTCTTTTTTTGATGTGAAACAAAAACAAAAAGAGTATCCGAAACTGGTTCTTCAATAGTTTTTAAAAGCACATTTTGGCTTTCTTCTCTAAACTTATGCATTTCATCAATCAAAATAATTCTTTTATTTTTTGGTTTAGTTAGAGTAATTTTGCCTATAAATCTTGCTGAATCAATACTAAAAATTTTTTTATCAGATTTTAAAATTATATGCTCCCATTCATTTTTCTTATCCTTTAAAATTTCTTTAACAAAAGAAAATTTTCCTACTCCTTCAGGACCAACAATCAAAAGTGCTCCTCTTTTTTCTGATTCTAACCATTCTTTTACTAAATTTTGTTCTTTTTCATTACCATAAATCATGAGGTCAATCTTTTATAAATATCAATTTTTTCTAAAACTTTACCTGTCCCTCGAGCTACAGCAAAAAGAGGATTTTCAGCGATAAAAGTTTTAATAGATGTTTGCGAATAAATAAGTTCGTCAATTTTTCTTAAAAGAGCTCCTCCACCAGAAAGAACAATACCCTTTTCCATAATATCAGCAACAAGCTCTGGTGGTGTATTTGCTAAAACTCTTTTAATGCCATTTACAATTTCCTTAAGTTCTTTCTGAAGAGCTTCAGCTACATGAGAAGAAGTTATTTCAACACTTTTAGGAAGACCTGTTAAATAATCAATTCCGTTAACAGTCATTCTAAGATCTTCTTGGTTTTTATGATTTTTAAGAGGCAAAGCGCTGCCTATTTGGATTTTAATTTGTTCAGCGGTTCTTTCTCCTATAGCTAAATTAAATTTTCTTTTAAGATACTCCCTAATAGATTCATCCATTTTATCACCGGCAATTTTAAGAGACTCAAAAGTAACAATACCGCCTAAAGAAATAACAGCAATTTCTGTAGTTCCTCCTCCTATATTGACTATCATATTTCCAGAGGGTGTTTGAATAGGCATTTCTGCACCAAGAGCAGCTAAAAGAGGTTCTTTTATTGGATAGACTTCCCTAGCGCCAGCTTCAAGACCTGCATCAATAATAGCTTTTTTTTCTGTAGAGCTAATACCTGCAGGCACAGAAATAACTAAAGTTGGTTTAAAAAACTTAGTGATTTTGATTTTATTCAGGAAATATTTTAAAATAGCTAAAGTAGCTTGATAGTCAGCAATAACTCCTTCTTTAAGTGGTCTATAAATTTTAATTTCTCTCGGAGTTTTACCGATCATCTCTTTAGCTTCTCTACCAACAGCAATGATTTTTCTAGACTTTTCGTCATAAGCAACAACAGTAGGCTCACTAATGACTACCCCTTTTTCTGGAAGATAAACGTTAGAATTAGCTGTACCAAGATCAATGCCTATTTTAAGAAACATGGATAAAAAAAATTATCTAATTGCTAATATTATACCATTAATTCCTTTACCTCCCAACTCCCCAGATTATTTTACTTATTTTTCTGAAATTCCTATAAGCAAAGGAAGTCTTGTGGAAATTAATTTTCGAAAAAAGAATGTTTTGGGCATTGTTTATGAAATAGAAAATCTTGAAAAAGCAAGAAAAGATATTTTAGAAATCTTACCCAAAATTAAAAAAGTTATAAGAGTTATTAAAGAAAAAAGTCTTATTGACGAAGATGAGTTTGAATTTGCTAAATTTTTATCAAATTATTTTGGTTTTTCTTATTCTTCTGTTTTTAAATTTTTCTTTTTCCCTTCAAAAAAATTTTTAGATTTAAATTTAGAAGAATTAAAAACAAAAGAAAAAAAAGCTTTTAAGATTAATTTCTTTGAGAAGTTGAATTCAAAAATCTTAAGAAAAAAAAGAAATTTAATTATTATTCCTGAAAAAAGTTTCTCTAAAGAGGTTGAAGAATTTTTAAAAAAAGAGAAACTTTCTTATAAAATCTTTATTCCTCCCTGGAGTAAAAGCAAAATTGAAGAAATTTCCAAAGAGCTTGGTGAAAGTAAAAAAATTTCTTTGATTGTTTCTAAAAATTTAATTTTTCTGCCATGGAAAAATATAGATCAAATAATAGTTTATAGAGATGGGAGTTTTTTCTATTATGATTCTTTTAAAAAAATAAATTTTGATTATCGAGAAATAATTAAAAAATTAGCTGAAATAAAAAAAGTCGAAATAACTTATATAGATAAGTTTCCTAGCTTAGAAAAAATAAAAGAGTTAAAAATAAAGCCTTTATTAAATTTAAATGTTCATATTTTAACTAGTTTAGATGAAGCTTTAGAAAGCATGAAAAATTTTTCAAAAGTTATTGTTTTTTTCCCTCAAAAGATTTCTTCTTCAGCAAGATGTTTAAACTGTTTCCATTTGCTTAAATGCCCTAAATGTGAAGGTGAGATTTTTTTTGATGAAGGAAAATTTTTTTGTTTTCAATGCCTTAAAGAGATTAAATTAGAAAAAAATGAATGTCCTTTTTGTTTAAAACCATTAGAAATATCTTTCAAAAAAATAGGTGCTAAAGTCTTATATCATCATCTTAAAAAAAATTACCAAGAAGTTTATTTAGCAGAAAAAAAGGGCAAAAAATTTTTTGAAAATCTTGAAAAAAAAGAAAAATTTATTCTCTTAGGAAGTTTAAGCTTAGTCTCTGGTTATTTAAAAGAAGCTGAAGTTTCTTATTTCTTTAATTTTGAAAATTTTTATTTATCTTCGGATCCTTTTTTAAGAGAAAAATATTTAAGAATTTTGAATTTTTTAAAGGAAAAAACAAAAATGATATTTTTAATTTCTTCAATAAGAAATCCTGAATGGGAAAAATCTTTTTTGAAAGGAGATTACATAGAAAAACTTCTTAAAGAAAGGGAGCTTCTTCGTTTAAATCCTTTTTACAAAGTAATTAAACTTATTAAAGGGTCAAGTGATTTTTATTTTCTTCAAAATAATATGGTAAAAATTTCTAAAGAACTTAAGGAAAAATTTAAAGAAAAAAATGTAGAAGTTTTAGGACCTATTTTTTCTAAACCTTATAGAATTAAAAAAAGATTTTTCTTAGAAATAATTTTAAGAAGTCAAAAAGAGGAAATTAGAATAAGAGAAACTCTAAAAGAATACGGTTTTGAAAAAATCAAAATCAATCCTTTAGAGATTTAAATTACTTTTAACCTCTTTCCAAATTCTTTGATGAACTTCTTTAACGCTTCCTTCGCCATTAATTTCTTTTATTTCCCCTCTTTTTTTCAAAAAATTAATAGCTGGAAAAGTATATTTTTTAAAAAATTCAAGTCTTATTTTGATTTTTTCTTCAACATCTAAATTGTCCTCTCTTTTTCTTAAAAGAGCTCTTCTGAAAACTTCATCTTCACTTATTTTGAGATAAATAAAGAGATAATTTAATTTATGCTTTTTGACCAGGTTAAGATAAGTCTTAGCTTCTTTTATACTTCGAGGACCACCTAAAACAATAAGACTTTTTTTGTAATTTAAGTTTTTTTCTATTTCGTTTTTCATCAAATAAGAAACTAAATCAAAAGAAACAAGTTTACCGCTAAATCTATTTTCTCTTTCTTTTCTAATATTTATATTCCTTTTTCCTATTTTTAAATAGTTTTTTTTATAATTTTTAAAAAATTCATCTAAAACTTCGGAAACATTTATTTTTTTAGCTTTAAGTTTTTTAGCTAAAAGTGAAGCTTGTGTATCTTTACCAGAAGCAGGTTCGCCCGTTAAAAAAACTATAATTTTTTTAAATTTCATATCTTCTTAAAGAGATTTCAGCTTCTATTTGTTTGATTGTTTCTAAAGCCACAGAAATTAAAATGAGAAGCGATGTCCCTCCGATAGCTAAATATTGCGTTTGCGTAAGATAGGAAGTCAGATAAGGTAAAATAGCTATAAAACCTAAAAATATCCCACCAAAAAAATTTATTTTATTAATAGAATCAGCTAAATATTTTTCAGTTTCTTTTCCTGGTCTAATTCCTGGAATAAAAACACCGCTTCTTTGAAGGTTTTTAGAAATTTCCTCTGGATTAAAAACTGTGTAAGTGTAAAAATAAGTAAAACCAAAAACTAAAGAAAAATAAACAAAGATAAAGATAAATGGGTTGTTTAAAATTTTAACCAATTCTTCAGCAAAATAATTTAAAAATTCTAACTTAAAAAGATATAAAAACTGAGCTAAGGTTTGTGGAAAGGCAATAAAGGCTAAAGCAAAGATAATAGGAATAACACCTGCTTGAGTTATTTTCAAAGGAAGATATGTTGAAGCTCCTCCATATATTCTTGTTCCAGCTACTCTTTTAGGAGAAACAAGAGGTATTCTTTTTTCTGCTTCATTAACAAAAGTAACTAAAGCTATTAAAGAAAAAGCGAGAATAATAAAAGGTATATAAATTAAAAGTTTTTCATAACTAAAGGTTGTGAAAAATAAAAGAAGAGAACCAGCAAGAGAAGAAATGATACCTGTAAAGACAATTAAAGAAATACCATTTCCAAGTTTTTGTTCAGTAATAATTTCACCAATCCACATAATAATAAGAGAACCTACAGTTAAAATAAAGGCATCTCTTAAGATTTCAAAAAAAGATTCAAAAACAACTAGATTATTTAAACTTAAAAAGTTAAGAAAACCTATTCCTTGAATAAAGGAAATTAAAACAGTTAAATATCTTGTATATTGATTTATCTTATACCTTCCATATTCACCTTCTTCATGATAAAGCTTTTTGAGTTTAGGAATAACATAAGTTAAAAGTTGGATAATAATGGAGGCAGTGATGTAAGGGCTCACACCTAAAAGAGCTATGGAAGCGTTAGCTAAAATACCTCCAGAAAAAATATTAAGAAGTCCTAGAAATTGGTTGGCTGAAAAAAGTTCTTTATATCTCTGCAAATCGACATCTGGTAAAGGAATATGGGCAAAAAATCTATAAATGAAAAGAAGGAACAAAATAATTAAAAATCTTTTTCTAAGATCCTTTATTTTAAAAAGATTAACAAAAGCTTTAAAAAACTTCATCTTATCTCGCTTTGGCTTTTTTTAATTTCTTCTAAAGCTTTTTTAGAAAAAAGCAATTCTTTAGAAAAAATTAATGGTTTTGTTAATGATCCTTTACCTAAGACTTTGATTTTAAACGTTTTCCAACTTTTAGGAATTTTAATTATTTTTCTTTCTTTAAGACTTTTTAAATCAACAAATTCTTTTTCGTTAAAAGCCTTATCTATTTTTTCTAAATTAACTTCAATAATTTTCCTTTCAATTTTTTTATTGCCAACTCCTCGAAGCTTGGGAAATTTCAAAATAACATCTCTTAAAGCTGGTCTAATTTTGGCTCCAGCTCTTGCTTTCTGTCCTTTTATTCCTCTTCCTGAATAATTCCCTCTTTTACCTCCTCTGCCAATTCTTTTGCTTTTCTTTAACCTAAAATTAATTTGATGTATTTGAACCATTTTTTACTTTAACTTTTAATAATTCTTTTAATTTTAACTTATTTTCATAGGTTTTTGACAACTTTTCTAAAGCTTTAATAGTTGCCAAAGCATTTACAAGGTTATTTTTAGTAACTCCTAAAATTTTTGAAGAAACATCTGTATAGCCAGCTAGATAAAGAACAGATCTAACTACGCTTCCGGCAATAAGTCCTTTACCTGGTTTAGCAGGTTTTATTAAAACTTTAGCACTTTTATATTTTGCTTCTACTTCAAAAGGAACAGTACCATTTACGATAGGAACTTTGATGAGATTTTTCATTGCTTCATTAACTGCTTTTCTTATAGCCTCAGAAGTATCATAACCTTTACCAATACCTAAACCTACTTCGCCGTTTTTATTTCCTATGACAACAACAGCTCTAATCCTTAAAGTTTTACCTCCTTCAGTTACTTTCGCTACCCTAGCCAAATCAATAACAATTTGTTCGTAACCAGATTTTTCAGCCATGAATTTAAAATTCTATACCTTTTTCCCTTAATTTTTCGGCAAAAATTTTTATTCGACCTTTATAACTAAAACCACCTCTATCGAAAACAATTTTATTAATTTGTTTTTCTTTGAGTCTTTCAGCTAAAACCTCAGCTAATTTATAAATTTTTTCTTTTCGAGAAGCTTTTAAATCTCTAAATTCTAAAGTAGAAGCAGAAACAAGCGTTCTTCCTTGAATATCATCAATAACTTGGGCATATAAATGATTGTTTGATTTAAAAACACTGAGTCTTGGTCTTTCTGGTGTTCCTGAAATTTTCTTTCTAATTCTCAAATGTCTTCTAATTCTTTTATCTTTTTTACTTTCTTTTTTTCTCATTTTACTTTCCTAATTTTTTAACTGGTTTAGTAGGAATAAATTCGCCCTCATACATAAAGCCCTTTAAATGATATCTGTCAGCAGGCTTTAAAGCTTTTATTTTAGCAGCAAAATTGCCAACTTCTTCTTTTTCAATGCCTTTAATGTAAATTAAAAATCTTCCTTTTTCTCCTTTTACCTCTACTTCGAGACCTCCGGGAATTTCAACAACCACTGGATGAGAAAAACCTAATTTGAAAAAAATTTCCCTTCCTTTAACTTCAGCAGAATAGCCTAATCCTTGCAAAATAAGAGTTTTAATAAATCCTTGCGTTACACCAATGATTTTATTTTGAAGAAGAGCTCTTAAAGTTCCCCAAAGAGCTTTGGTTTTTTTGTCTAATTCTTCGGTTTTTGGAAAAATTTTAATTTCTCCATTTTCAAAAACTAAATTAAAAATATTTTTAGGATAAGAAAAATTTGTTTCTCCTTTAGGACCTTTTATTTTTAAAATTCCATCACTTTCTTCAATTTTCACTTCTTGAGGAATTTTAATTGGTTTTTTACCTATTTTTGACATTAATAAATTTCACAGATAACTTCGCCGCCTAATTTTCTTCTTTTAGCTTCAATATCTGTCATCACACCTCGAGAAGTAGAAACAATTCTAAAACCAAAACCACTTTTTACTGGTTTAAAATCTCTATAACCCATATAAACCCTTCTTCCAGGTTTAGAAACTCTTAAAAGATTTTCAATTAAAGGCTCTCCGTTTTCGTCATATTTTAAAGTTAAAACTATAAATTTCTTACCATTTTCTTCTCTAATTTTAAAATCTTGAATAAGTTCTTTTTCTTTTAAAATTTTTGAAATAGCTAATTTCATCTTTGAATAAGGAGCTTCAACTTTCTTTTTCTTTACTTTCAAAGCATTTCTAATTCTTGTTAAAAAGTCAGCGATAGGATCGGTCATTACCATTTTTACCAACTTGCTTTTTTAAGCCCGGGAATTTCTCCCCGATGAGCCATTTCTCTTAAACAAATTCGACACAAATTAAAATCTCTAAAATAACCTCTCGTCCTTCCACAACGAAAGCAAAAATTTCTTTTTCTTGTTTTAAATTTTGGTTCTTTTTTCCAACGCTCTATTTGTGCTTTGCTTGGCATTATTTTTTAATAGGAAAACCTAAAACTTCCCAAAGTTTCAGGTTTTCTTCTTTGGTTTTTCCTGAAGCGACTAAATTTACTTCAAAACCAAAACTATATTTAATTTTATCAGAAATTGTCTCCGGAAAAACATTTGTTTCTTTAAGGCCTAAATTAATGTTCCCTTTAGCATCAAAATTTTTAGATGTTAAACCCTTAAAATCTTTAGCTCTAGGAAGAGCATAAGTCAAAAGTCTCTCTATAAAATCTAAAAGTCTCTTTTTTCTAAGAGTAACTAAAAGAGCTACAGGCATTCCTTTTCTTAACTTAAAACCAGCTACAGATTTTTTAGCTAAAACGATTTTAGGTTTTTGACCGGTCATCATAGAAAGAACAAAAATAGCATCTTCAATAATTCTTTCTTTATTTTCCGGAGAATTAGCAACCATTTTACCTATACCAATTTGAACTATTCCCTTAATTGGTCTAGGCACTCTTAAATCATTTTCGATCTTAAGTTCTTCTTTAAGTTTAGGAATTATTTCTTTATAAAAACTTTCTCTTAAAGCCATTTTTAAAGTGATTTATTACATTTTTTACAATATCTGACCTTCTTTTCTCCTTCGAACCTAAAACCTACTTTGGTAGGTTTTGAACATGATGGACAAATTAATCTAACATTAGCCCATGAAAGAGGAGCGGGTATTTCTACAATTTTTCCTTTCTCTCCTATTCTTTTTGGTTTAAGATGTTTTTTAACCAAATTAACTCCTTCAACAATAATTCTTGCTTCTTTAGGAATAACTTTAATCACTTTTCCTTTCTTTCCTTTGTCTTTACCTTTCACAACTAAAACTGTGTCTCCTTTTTTTATTTTTTGCATTTTAAACAAGTTCTGTAGCTAAATTAGCGATCTTGTCATAACCTAATTCCTTAATTTCTCTTGGGATAGGACCAAAAATTCTTGTTCCGTAGATATCTCTATCTCCCTTCAAAATAACGCAAGCATTTTCTTCAAATCTTATATATGTACCATCTTTTCTTCTAAAAGGTTTTTTTTGTCTAACTACCAAACATCTTACTACCATTCCTTTTTGAATTTCCCTTCTTGGTTCGGCTTCTTTTACAGAACAAGTAATAATATCGCCAATTTCTGCATAACGAGCATTCCCTTTACCAACAATACCAATACATTGAAGCTTAATAGCTCCAGAGTTATCTGCACATTTTAAAATTGTTCTTCTTTGGATCATTTTTCTGCTTTTTTAATAATTTTTAATAAGCGCCATCTTTTAAGCTTAGAAATTGGCCTTGTCTCTTCAATTAAAACTACATCACCTTCACGAGATTCTTCTCTTTCGTCATGAACGTAATACTTGGTTCGATGACGATAATATTTTTTATAAAGAGGATGCTTCCTCAAAGTTTCGCTTATAACTACTCTTGTTTTTTGCATCTTATCTGAAATAACTTTACCAACAACTTTTTTTCTCATTTTTGTCTTAATTTTTCATTAATGACCGTAAGAACCCTAGCTAAATCTTTTCTTGCAAATTTTAAAAGATGTGGTTTATCTAATTTTTTCAAGGCCTTCATCATTTTCAATTCTTGAATTTTCTTTCTTAACTCTCTTTCCAACTTTCTAAGTTCTTCAATTGTTTTTTCTCTAAGTTCTTTGGCTTTCATTTTATTCACCGACAATTTTTGTTTTTACTGAAAGTTTATGTTGGACCCTTTTAAGTAAGTTTTTAAGATCATCTTTAGGAAGACCGGCTACTTCAAACATAATCGTTCCTGGCCTAACAAGAGCTACATAAGTTTCCACATCTCCTTTACCGCCACCCATTCTTACTTCAGGAGGTTTTTTAGTTTTTGGTTTATGGGGAAAAATTCTAAGCCAATATCTTCCTTTTTTACCTAGGCCTCTTTTAAGTTCGTTTATAGCTGCTTCAATTTCTTTAGCATCAACCATTTTTGTTTCCAAAGCTTTAAGCCCCATTTCTCCAAAACTCAAAAGATGCCCTTTAGTAGTAATACTTCTCTTAAGAGATCTTCCCTTAAAAGCTTTTCGATACTTTAACTTTCTAGGCTGCAGCATTTTCTAAATAATCTTTTTTATCGCCCCTGTAAAGCCAAACTTTTACACCATTAGTCCCATATTTTGTCATTATAACTTTAAAACCATAATCGATATCAGCTGTGAGTTTAGAAAGTGGAAGTTTACCATAAGTCATTGTTTCTTCTCTGGAAATATCAGCACCATCTATTCTACCTGAAACTTTTATTTTTATTCCTTGAATTTCTTTAATTTCCTTAACTTGATTAAGAATATTTTTCATAGCTGTTCTTGTTTTAACACCTTTTTCTATTTGAATAGCTATTTGTTCAGCAAGATACTGAGCATAAAGATAAGGTTTTTTAACTTCAATAACGCTAATATCAAGAGAGGGATAAGAAAGTTTTGTATTTTGAAAGAGTGGTTTAAGTACTTTTTCCAATCTTTTATAAAGGTTTTTTAAATTTTGTCCGTCTTTACCAACAATAATGCCTGGTTTAGCAGCATAAATCTCAACTTTACACTGGTCTAAACTTTTTCTTTCAATTATAACATCAATAATTCCATGACGAGGAAACATATTATCTATTTCTTTTCTAATAAGATAATCTGCTTGTAAAAAAATAGGATAATATTTACTAAAGAACCATCTCGATCTCCAATTTCTATTAATTCCTATTCTCAAAGCATATGGTGGCACTTTATGACCCATTTTTGGAAGCTAAGATAATTTCTATATGCGACGTTTGTTTTCTAATTAAACCAACCCTTCCTAAGGCCTTGAAATAATATCTTTTATAAGCAGGACCTTTATTTACAGTAATATTTTTTACATAAAGATTTTCTTTTGTTAAACCCTGACTCAAAGCATTAGCTACAGCTGACTTTAAAAGTTTTAAAATTGCTTTAGCTGCTTTTTTATTTCGAAAAAGAAGTTCCTTTTCAGCTCTTTCGACATCAAGACCTTTGATAGCTTTAGCTACAAGCCTTACCTTTCTTGGTGACATTCTAAAATATTTTAAAACAGCTTTTACTTCTTTCATTTTTGAAGCGTTCCTTGAGCACTTAATTTCTTCTCTAATTCTCTAGCAGCCTTACCTCCATGTCTTATGAATTTCCTTGTGGGTGCAAATTCTCCTAATCTATGGCCTACCATATCATCAATAACTTTAACTTTTACAAATTGCTTACCGTTATGAACTTCAAAAACTAAACCAATCATCTCAGGAGTAATTGTTGAAGCACGAGAATAAGTTCGAATAGGATGTTTATCCCATTCTTCTCTTGGCAAAGATTTAACCTTCATAACTTTCTTTAAAAGTTTTTTATCTACAAATGGACCCTTTTTTAAACTTCTACCCATTTTTATCTTTTCTTTGGTCTTCTTTGAATAATAAATTTATTTGAAGGCTTTCTAGGATTTCTAGTTTTTCGACCACCAGTAACATTTCCCCATTTATCTTTTGGTTTTCTTGTTCCTCTTGTAGTTTTTCCTTCTCCACCACCATAAGGGTGATCTCTAGCATTCATTGCTGAACCTCTAACATTTGGCCTAATTCCTTTCCATCTATTTCTACCAGCTTTCCCTATCCTTACATTTCTATGATCTGAATTGGAAACCCTACCAATACTTGCATAACACTCTTTATGAATTTTTCTTATTTCTCCAGAAGGCATTTTTATAATAGCATAATCTCCCTCTATACCCATCATGACAGCAAAACTTCCAGCAGAACGAACAAGTTTTCCTCCAGAACCAGGAAAAAGTTCTATTTCATAAATCTCTGTTCCTGGATTGATATTTTTTAATGGAAGTCTATTCCCTAATTTGACTTCTACATTTTCCCCACACAAAATTATGTCTCCTACTTTTATACCTTCAGGAGCTAAATGGTATCTTCTTTCACCATCCAGATAACATACTCTCATAATAAAAGCAGTTCTATTAGGATCATATTCAATAGTTTCTACTTTAGCAGGAACATTTTTTTTATCTAATCTTGAAAAGTCAACAATTCGATAAAGCCTTCGATGATATGGATTAGCTCTAAATCTTACTGTAATTCTTCCTTGACTGTTTCTGGCTGTTCTTTTTTTTAAGGAAACCAAAAGAGGCTTATAAGGCTCTGTTTCTGTCAAAACAGACTTATAATCAATAACTGTCTTAACAATTTTACTTTTGCTTCTTGATTTAACTGTTTTTACTGGCATTTTTAAAAACAAAAATAAAAAAGCGCTTTTTTAATTATAACATAAACATCACTTATTCGAAAAGAGGTATCCTTTCTCCTTCTTCTAAAAAGACAATAGCTTTTTTAAATTTTGGCCTTGAGGTTTTTATTCTGACAATACTTCCTCTAACTCTTTTTGGGTAATTAATAGTTCTTACTTTTTTCACTTTAACGCCAAAAAGTTTTTTAACAATGCTTTTTATTTGATTTTTATTTAGTTTAGGATCAACAAGAAAAGTATAAGCATTATTTTCTCTTATAAGCCTCATAGCCTTTTCAGAAAAAAGAGGTACAAAAAGATAATTTTCAGAAAGGGAATCCTTTAAAGATAATTCTTTCTTTTCTTCGCTGAAAGTTTCTTTCTTTTCTTCTTCTTTTTTCTTCTTTCCCCAAATTTTTCCTCCCCAAATTTTATCAAAAAGAGACATTTTTAAATCTTAAAGGTTTCTTTAATTTTTTCTATCGCACCTTTTTCCAAGAAAACATATTTATGGTTTAAAAGAGAAAGAATATTTAAATTGCGAGCTTCAAGAGCAAAAGCATAAGGAAGGTTTCTTATTCCTTTAATAACTTCTTTTTTATTATTTTCTAAAACAAGTAAGGCAGTTTCTCTTTTCTTTTTTGTTTTTCTTTCTTTTAAAAATTTTTCAAGCACTTTGGCTATTTCTTTTGTTTTTCCATTTACAAAATCAAAATTATCAAATACTTTCAAATAATTATTTCTTAATTTTTCCGCTAAAACCATAAGAATAGCCTTTCTTTTCATTTTTTTATTTATTTTTAAAGTTCTCTTTTTCTCTTTTCTTGGACCAAAAGTAACGCCGCCACCTTTCCAAATGGGCGATCTTATTGATCCATGTCTAGCTCTTCCGGTATGTTTTTGAGGCCACGGTTTTCTACCACCACCTCTTACTTCTCCTCTTGTTTTAGTATGAGCGTAAGGAAAATAAGAATTCATCATTTGCCATCTAGCTACTTGATGCACTAAATTTTCATTAAATTCTAAATTAGCAATTTCTTCAGGAAATTCAATTTCTCCAACTATCTCACCCTCTTTGTTATATACAGGAAGTTTCATTTTAAGTTTCAAACTTTAATTAATTTAGAAATTTTTTTAGTTAGAAAAATATTACCTTTATTAGAAAGAAAATTACTTCTTATTTCAACAATTTTTTTGTTGGCGCCTGGCACGCTCCCTTTAAGAACCAAAAGATGATGTTCTGGCAAAATATCAACAATTTCTAAATTTTTAACAGTGACTCTTAAAGGAGAAATTTTACCAGCCATTTTTTTTCCTTTAATAACTCTTTGGGGATTAGTTCCTCCTATTGATCCAGGATGCCTTAATCTATCTTCTTGACCATGACTTTTTGGACCACCACTAAAACCATGTCTTTTAACTACTCCTTGAAACCCTTTGGCTTTTCTTTCGCCAGAAACGTTTACATATTCACCAATTTCAAAAATATCTACATCTAAAACGTCACCAACTTTAAATTCAGGATCAAAAGGAAGCCTAAATTCTCTAATAACCTCAAAATTTCCTAAATCTTTCAAAATTCCTTTAACAGGTTTCGGTAATTTCTTTTTATATCCAAAACCCAAGAGTACTGAAGAGTAACCATCTTTCTCTTTGGTTTTCACGCCAACAACATAGTTAGGCCCAGCCAAAATAATTGTTACAGGAATTAGAAAATCGTTCTTAAAAATTTGCGTCATACCTATTTTTCTTCCTAATAAAAATTTTGGTTTTAAATTTAAATTTTCCATTTTCGAATTTCCACCAGAAGTTTTTACAGTTAAAGAAGCTTAATTTCTACTTCGATGCCAGCTGGCAAATCTAAAGAGTTAAGAAGTTCTAAAACTCTTTGTGAAGGATTTATAATATCTATAATTCTTTTATGAATAACAATTTCAAATTGTTCTCGAGAATCTTTGTAAATAAAAGGAGATCGATTCACTGTATATCTTCGATATTCGGTAGGTAGCGGGACTGGTCCTTTAATAGAAATGCCTTCTTTACTTAAGAGACTTACAATTTCTTTAAGATATCTATCTAAAAGTCTATGATCATAAGATTTAAATCTAATCCTAACCTTACTTTCTGTCTTTGAGGTTGCTTTAGGCATTTTTTATTTTTACTTTATTATTTTAGTTACTACACCTGCACCAACTGTTTTACCACCTTCTCTGATAGCAAACCTTAATCCTTCTTCTAAAGCTATAGGATAAATAAGAGTGACTTTTATTTTAGCATTATCTCCAGGATTAATGAATTCAATACCTTCAGGAAGTTTTATTTCACCAGTAACGTCAGTGGTTCGGAAATAAAATTGTGGTTTATATCCTGAAGTAAAAGGTGTATGTCTACCTCCTTCTTCTGGGGTAAGAACATAAACTTCTGCTTCAAATTCAGTATGTGGAGTAATGGTTCCTGGTTTAGCTACAACCATTCCCCTTTCCACATCTTCTTTCTTAACACCTCTTAAAAGTAAACCAACGTTATCTCCAGCAATAGCTTCGTCCATATCCTTATGAAACATTTGAATACCAGTAACTACTGTTTTAAATGGTTCATGTCTTAAACCAACAACTTCAACTTCTTCGTTTAAAGCAATCTTACCTCTTTCAACTCTTCCAGTTACTACAGTACCTCTACCTTCAATAAGGAAGACGTCTTCAATAGGCATCAAGAATGGTTTATCAATTTCTCTCACTGGTTCAGGAATGTAATTATCTAAGGCATCAAGAAGTTCTAAAATTGGTTTTGCCCAAGGATCATCAAGTGATTTTGCTTCTAAAGCTTTAAGAGCTGAACCTCGAATAACTGGAACTTCATCTCCTGGATAACCATGTTTTTTAAGCTCAGCTCTCACATCTTCCTCAACTAAATCAATAAGTTCTTTATCAGGCACCATATCAACTTTATTAATAAAGACAACAATAGCTGGAACGTTAACCTGTCGAGCAAGTAAAATATGTTCTCTTGTTTGAGCCATAACACCGTCATTAGCAGCAACAACCAAAATAGCACCATCCATTTGAGCAGCTCCAACAATCATGTTTTTAACATAGTCAGCATGTCCTGGACAGTCGATATGAGCATAGTGTCTTTTCTCAGTTTCGTATTCGCAGTGATGGATATTAATAGTAATTCCTCTGGCTCTTTCTTCTGGGGCTTTATCAATTTCTTCATAGGTCAAAGCTTTTTCGACCAAACCCTTGAGTTTTAAAATATGCAAAATAGCTGCTGTTAAAGTTGTTTTACCGTGATCAATATGTCCTATGGTACCTACATTAAGGTGTGGTTTTGTTCTTTCAAATTTTGCTGCCATTTTAAATTTAATGAGAAAAATAAAAACGCGACCTCAAAATTTAGATTAATTTTAACATAAAAATCTTAGAAAAGTCAATAAAATCATGGTTCAGCTTTTTTAGAACTTCTTAAATCTTCGAAAATATTTAAAATTTCATCTATACTTCTTTCACCGACATCGCCTTTATTTCTAACCCTTAAAGCTACACTACCTTTTTTTTCTTCCTTTTCGCCAACAACTAAAATAAAAGGTATTCTTTCTTCTTCGGCAATTAAAATTCTCTTTGATAAAGTTTCTTCACTTCTTACTTCACCATAAAAATTTTTAGATTTTAAAATCTCATTTACTTTTAAAGCGTATTTTAAACTTTTATCACTTACTGGCAAAATTACGTATTCTATAGGTGAAAGCCAAAAAGGAATATTTCCCTTAGTAGCTTCTAAAAGAAAACCGATAAATCTTTCATAAGAACCTAAAATAGCTCTGTGAATAATTATTGGATAAGATTTTTTATTTTCTTTATTTATATAATAAAGATCCATTCTTTTGGGAACTAAAATATCTACTTGAATAGTAGCAATCGTTTCTTCTTTGCCGTAAATATTTCTTGTTTGAATATCAAGCTTAGGTCCATAAAAAGCAGCCTCTCCTAAAACTGGAAAAAGATCAAGCCCTTTTTTCTTGCAAGCAGATTCTATAAGACTGCTTGCCCATTTCCAAAGTTTTAAATCTCCTCCATACTTTTCTTTATTTTTGCCTTTAAAATCAGGAAGTGAAAGTCTAAACCAATATCTTCCTTCAAAAACTTTGATTTCTTTAAAAACTTCAAGAAAAAGATCAACAACACCTAAAAATTCCTCTTCTAAATTTTCTTCAGTTGTGTAAATGTGAGAATCGTTTTGTGTGATTGGTCCTCGAACTCTCATTAACCCATAAGTTTCTCCTGATTTTTCTACGCGATAAACTGGTCCTGCTTCAGCTAAACGTAAAGGAAGATCTCGATAACTTTTAACAAGTTCTAAATAGATCATATGATGATGAGGACAATTCATGGGTTTTAAGTAAAAATTATCGCCTTCAGGATCAATAACTTGATACATATCATTTTGATAATATTTAAGATGTCCGCTTTTTTCATAAAGCCTCCAAGAAGCAATATGTGGAGTAGCAACATATTTATAATCTCTTTTTTCTTCTTTCTCTCTCATATAACTTAAAAGCTTATATTTAATTCTTTCTCCATTAGGTAAAAGAAGAGGCAATCCTTTACCAACATATTCTGAAACCATAAAAATTTTTAGCTTCTCTCCTAAAACCCTATGATTATATTTTTCTGCTTCTTCTTGTGCTTTTAAATATTTTTCTAATTCCTCTTTTGTTTCAAAAGCAGCTCCATAAATTCTTGTGAGCATTGGATTTTTTTCATCGCCTCGCCAATAAGCACCAGCAATTTTTATAAGTTTAAAAGCTTCTGGATTTATCTCTTTTGTATTTTTTACATGACCTCCTCGACAAAGATCAACAAAATCTCCTGTAAAATAAATAGTCACTTTATTTATTTTTTTAGCTTTCTTTTTTTTAGCCTTAATTAAACTAATCTCTTTGTAATCTGTAGTTCCATAAGTTTTTAAATCTTTAATGAGCTCTAATTTAAAAGGTTGATCTTTAAAAATTTTTTCTGCTTCTTTAAGAGATACTTTTTTGCCTTTAAAAGGTAAGTTTTGTTTAATTATTTCTTTCATTAAACTCTCTAATTTTTCTAAATAGCTTTCATCTATTTTAAAAGAAAAAAGAATGTCATAATAAAAACCAAATTCTGTTGTAGGACCAATCCCTAATTTTGCATTAGGATCAATTTTTAAAGCTGCAGAAGCTAAAATATGAGCTAAGGAATGTCTCAAATTATCGAGTTTATTTTCATTTTTCTTTGACATTTTTTACGTATAAAAGAAAAATTATGATAGCAAGATCAATTAATCCCAAAATAAGAAAAAGAGGGTAGCTTTTATTATAAAAAAATTTCAGATTTAAAAAAAGCGAAATTGTTAAAACAAAATCTGCTGTTAAAAAACCTAAAAGGAAATTAATCATAAGAAAAAAAGAAGTTGTTAGGACCTATATTTATAAATTTTAATTGAAGATAACTACCAAAAGGCATTTTAAAAGTTTGGTTATAAAAATTTTTTAAGGCTTGATGAAATCTTTCAAAAATTTCTTTAGCTTCTTCTTTAGGTGGAGAAAGATCAAAAGAGATCCTTCCTTGAGAAGAAAAACTTGCTGCTAAAGTTATTTGAGAAACTAAAACTAAAGGTAAATGAGAATCTTTAATTTTTACATCAAATCTACCATCTTTTTCAATTATTTCCTTCTCTAAAAAATTTTTAGCTATTTCTTCTAAATTTAAATTTTTATCATTTTTTTCAATACCAACAAAAATCAAAATTGCTTCCGAAAATTTTTCTTTTTCTTCAAAAATTTCTAAATCTTTAACTCGGCAGGCTAAAAGCTTCATTTTATTTTTAAAATTTTAATTAAAACTTTATTAGGTACTTTTACTTTGCCTTTGAAAAGTTTTTCTAATTTCTTTTTACCCTTCTTTTGTTTTTGCCAAAGCTTCATCTTTCTTGTTCTATCTCCTCCATAAAGCCAACCAGCAATATCTCTATAAATAGCAGGCACAGTTTCTCTGGCTATAATTCTTCCACCAATTTTTGCTTGAAGTTTTATAGGAAATTCTTGTCTTTCTAAATTTTCCTTTAAGGAAAGAAGAATTTTCCGAGCTATTTTTTCTGCTTTACTTTTGGGTAAAATTCGAGAAAGACTAGGTTCAATTTCTTCAGCAATTAAAATATCAAGTTTTACTAAATCACTTTTTTCATAACCTAAAAATTCCCATCTTAAAGAAGCATATCCCGAAGAAACAGATTTTAGTTCATCAAAAAATCCTGAAATTAATTCATCTAAAGGCATTTTAGCTTTTATTCTCACAAAAATCTTTTCTGTGTTGACATATAAAGTTTCTCCTCTATTTTCTCTTATTATTTCTAAAATGCTATTGAGATAATTTTGTGGAGTAAAAATCTCAACCTGTGCTTTTGGTTCTTGAATTTCTAAAATCTTATCTTCAGAAGGAAGTTCATTAGGATTTTTAATTTCTTTAATCTCTCCATTTTTAAGTTTTACTAAATATTTAACAGATGGCATAGTAATAATAATTTCTGTATTAAATTCTCTTTTAAGCCTTTCTTCAAAAATTTCTAAATGTAAAAGCCCTAAGCAACCTACATTAAAACCTCTTCCAAAAAGAGGATGGCTTGTTGGTTCAACAAAAAGAGAAGGATCGTTAAGCCTTAATTTATTTAAACTTTCTTTAAAAACTTCAAAACTAATTTCTTCTGAAGGATAAACAGAAGCAAAAACATTTGGCTGTGGGCTTTGATAACCAGGTAAAGGTTCTGTTTCTAAATCTAAAGTAATAGTATCTCCAATAGTTAAAATTCCTGAATCTTTTATTCCTGTAGCAATAAAACCAATCATACCTTCTCCAAGTTCCTCTATTTCTTTAAGCTCAGGTTTAAAAATTCCCACTTCAAGAATTTTAAATTTATATTTTTTTTGTCTTAAAAAAGCAATTTGGTCTTTTTTAAACTTACCTGAAAAAACTCTTACATGAGCAATAATGCCTTTATAAGGATCAAAATGAGAATCAAAAATTAATCCCACGGATGCATGCGGATCTAACACGGATTCACGCATATTTCTATTATCCGTATAATCTATGTTGAACCTGTTTAATCTGGGAATGATTTTATCCGTGTTTATCCGCGTTATATCCGTGTTTATCAGTGGTGGGGGAATTTTTTCAATAACAGCTGAAAGTAGTTCTTCAACTCCTGTTCCATATTTTGCAGAAACCAAATAAATTTCTTCTTTACCTGTTAATTCTTTAATTTCTTCAATTAGTTCCTCTAAATTCGGTATTTCGAGATCAATTTTATTTATTGCTGGAATAATTTCTAAATTTTGACTTTGAGCTATTTCTAAATTAGCTACAGTTTGTGCTTGAATTCCTTGGGTTCCGTCAACAAGTAAAATAGCTCCTTCAACAGCAGCTAAGGCTCGAGAAACTTCGTAAGCAAAATCAACATGTCCTGGTGTATCAATTAAGTTAAGAAGATAACCTTTATATTCCATGGTTACTGGTTGCATTTTAATAGTAATCCCTCTTTCTCTTTCAAGAGAAAGCCTATCAAGATGCTGAGGTTTAAGTTTTTCTTTAGGAACAGTACCAGTAATCTCTAAAAACCTATCTGCTAAAGTTGATTTTCCATGATCTATATGCGCAATAATAGCAAAATTTCTTATTTTATCAATCATTGTTAATCAATCTTTACAAAATAAAGCTTCTATTTCTTATTCTATAATTATCACTAAAGAATCGTATAAATCAAAATTAGGAGGATGAATTTTATATCCCCATCCTCCGTTTACCGGAATAAAATTCCATGCTTTGTTATTTTTATCTCTTGTATAACCAACAGGCGTGTAATAAAAATTAAGAGTTTCAGTATATACTTTCTCTGTACTAAAAACAAAAAAATAACTTCCGGGTTCTAATTTAATTTTATTTTCAAAATTAAAATCTATCCATTGAGATTCCCATAATCTAGGTATAATTGATTCAGAAACTTTAGTTGAGGTAATAAAGTTTCCTGATTCTAAACCTTCTTTCCAAATAGAAAGATGAATATAATCTCCTGGAGTATGAGCTTCTTTAGACATTTTTATTCTTACTTTTTTGACATAAACTTCTTTATCTATTTTTAATTCTTGAGCTATTTTTTCTACATAAGAATTAAGACCCCTAAAGTTTCTTCCCCACCTGTAAGAGGATGACTCAGATGTAAAAGAAAAAACTTCGCAATTAAGGTTATTAATTTCAAATTCATAAGCATTTTTTACTATTTCGCCATTTAAAAGCACTAACGTTATTTTATCACCATTTTTAAGATCATAGAAACAAGCATTAAATTCTATATTTTCTTTTTTACCATAAGGTAAAACTTGTGGTAAATCAATTTCTAATTTTTCTTCACTATTTTTTCTAATTTCATAATAAGTATTTGAACCATCTATTCTGTATGGAGAACGAAATTGAATTGAAATTTTTTGTCCTGTAACATTAAAGCTAACTTCTGTTAGAAAATCTGGTGGTATTTCAATTTCAGAGAGACTATTTTGAGGTTCGTTTTCATCAAATTCTATAAATTCATTTAAATTTTCTTCGTTATCATAACTATTACCAAAATATTTTTCTTCATTTTTCATACTTTCTTTAGTGCTTTCAATGCCTGCTTTTCTTACTAAGATTAATTTATCATCAAAACTGCCCCAAGAAACTAAATCAACCACATTACCTAAAGGATCTATGAGTTTAATAGCATTATTTTTTGCTAAATCTATATCTCTTTTATAGACAACATCTGGTTTGATATTATATTCTTCTTCTAAGTTATTGTTAGCATTAGCTAAAAGAAAGTATCCAAAAGGTTTAATTATCCCTTTAAATTTATATCTGCTTTTTGTAGAAGTTGAAAAGAAAAACGTTTCTTTTCCTTCTCTATTTACTTTTATTAAATTCCAACCACTTAAATTTACTTCAAAACTGTTAGGATTATATAGTTCAATGTATTCATTTGTTGATGTTCCTTCTCTTATATAAACTTCAGAAATTAAAATTTTTGCGGTCATTGTAACAGGTTCTTCTGGATTACATAAATCTTCTGGCAAACTTATTGAAGAAGTAGCAAAATTTGATTTATTTTCTTCATCTAAATTGTCTTTGATAAATAGCGTGAAGTAATAATTTGTTGATGTTGTTGGGCATTTGGTTATTTCAAAAGATAAACTTGTCGTTGAACCATCAAATTTTGGTAAAGGTAAAGTTGATGATGATCCGAAATCAACCAAAGTATATCCGCGTAAATCCGTTTTAGATCCGTGTAAATTCGTGGTGGAGGTTGAAATCAAAAGTTCATAAGAGTAGTTATTTGTTGATGTTGTGAATGTTGCTGTTGGTTCATTAAAAGAAATATTAAGAAAATAACCACCTTCAGTTGAAGTTGACACAACATTAAAGTTTTGAATAGTTATCTCGCTTAAATCAATAAAATCTTTTCTCGGAAGTTCTGTTATTGATGAATTTTTAGGAGATGGTTTGCGAAGCCAAAAATCTTTTGAGTTGTTATCAGTATCTTGAAAATTTTTTCTTTGAATTGATTTATTTTCAAGTCTTTCAAAAACAAATGGTGAGGTTTCGTATTGATAAATTTTTTCTTTATCGCTTCCATAACCAACTAAATCAGATATCTCTCCATTTGGTTTTCTTAAAATGATTACATTATTGTTGGCAATTGAATAGCTTTCTGCGTAAGCTAAATCTCCTTGATATTTTTCTTTGCTTGATGAAGAAGTAATTAGAAAATAACCGTTAGGTTTAATTTTTCCTTTAAATTTTGATGAAGGAATAAGAGTTATAGGTTGTTTATCCGAATTATCCGTGTTAGATCCGCGTTTATCCGCGGTGTATTTTTCTAATCTCCAACAAGTTAAATCTATTTCTTCATTATTAGGATTATAAAGTTCTATAAACTCATCCTTAGTATCTTCGCTTGTTTCAAATTGAATTTCATTAATGATTATCTTTGGATAACTTCTGTTTTTGTAATCATCACAAGGATCTCTTCTTTGATTTGAATTTGAAGAACCTCCATTACCATAACCTAAAGTAACAGGCTGATTATTATTTATTTGTTTTACGCTATTTTGTGAAACATCTTTATCAGAAGCTTTTTGAGTTGAAGTAGATAAAATTTTTGTAGAAGTTGTTAGGGTTTTTGAAATTTCATTTAAGAAATTTGCTGAATTAGTCTGATTTTCTTTAACTTTACTTTGTTCTTTAGGTTTTTTATAAACTTCATAAAAGTAAAATGTGGCATTCTTGTTTGAAGTAACTAAATTCTGTTTAGAAATTTGATTTTGGGTTCTATTTTCTAAAGAAGCTTGATTTTTATTTTCTGAAATTAAATTTTTATTTTCTTTAACTTCTGTGGGGTTTTTATACGTAAGAATTGCTGGAGTAGAATTAACATATTTAATTGCCATAGTTTTAATTGACATTTCTAAAAATCTTTTTCTCATTTCAAGCTCAGCTAATTTCTTTTCTTTTTGTTCAGCAACTTTAGTTTTAATACACTCCTTCTTTTTCTTTATTGACCAATTATTATCTGTACATTCAGAATAATTTGATTTTAATACTGAAAGAGCACAAGAAAAATCATTAGAATTACAATCGTAAACAAAGATTGTATCTTCTAATATTTGGTCCCACTCTTTACGTTTTCCAAGATAATCATTTATATAATCTTCGTTAGGATTATAGCGCCAAATTGCTTTCCACTCATTATCATGAATTCCATCATATTTCAATTTTAGCGCCGCAGCATAAAGCGAATCTTCCAAATTCCAAGGATTTTTATTTTTTAATTCTTTATATTGAAGCCAAGTTGTTGGTTGAAACTGAGTATAACCAATTCCAAAATCAGGAGAGAAAGGAACTTTATTAATATCTAAACCTAAATTAGAAGTAATTTTTTCAAGAGCAGAATATTGATTATTACACCATTGAGCACGAGCTTCGATGGAATAACATTCTGTACCATTCACCGGAGGGTCTTGATTCCTTAAATAATCACAATATTTAACACAAGCTTCCAAATTCTTTTCTTTTGAGCCCAAATTTCTTCCTAAATTTTTTCCAAAGCCACTTTCTTTTTCGACGATTGTCAAAATATAACTTGGTGTCTTTAAACCAACAGTTTTATAAGCTTTATCAACTGCTTCAATAATGTCTCCCCATTTTAAAGCAAAAACTAAAGATATAAGTAAAAACAAAAGTAAAATAATTACTTTTGTTTTACTCATTTTTCTCTATAAATCTAAAGGTTTTTACAAAATCTTCTAATTGCTGAAACTTATAACCAGGAATGCCGCCCGTAATTTGTATCGTCAAAACTTTGTTATCAAAAAATGTTACATAATTCACTGCTTCTGTAGATAGACCATAAAACTCACTTTCAACATGTTCTTTATACTTATAAAACTCCAAGCCACTATTAGTTAAAATTTTTTCTGCGTTTTTTATTCTTTCCTGTTTTCTTTTTATAAATTCTGGATTGTCAAAAATATAGATGCTATATACATGCCACCACGATCTTGGCATTCCTATTTCATATCTTCCAAGATCGTCAAAATAAAGCACACTTGTATCTCTTGTTTGATTAAGAATTAATTCTTTTGGTACCTCTATCTGATACCCTTCTGCGTGATTAATAACTAACTTTCTGTCTCCTTTAGGAATAATTTCTACGCCTTCGAGCTCTATGTCTGTTGTTGTGGAAATGAAATTCTCAAAGCTTAAAATATTGGCTACTTTTTCTGCATATTTTTCTTCATCAAATTTTTTAAGTCTTTCTATTTCTTTGTTTACTTTTTCGAGCTCCTTCTGATATTCGATAAGTTTTTGTTTAGGAAGATAAACTTGAAAATAATAGAAAGCTGATAAAAAGATTAAAACAAAGATAAAAAATAAAATCAAAAAAACTTTTTCTCTCATATTTAAAAAATTATATAAAGCAACAAAACTAAATTTTCAAAAAAATGTGTGAAAAACTCATTATATATCAAAAAACTAAATAAAGCTTATTTTAGCGCTATTACGACCTCTTAGTCAAGTGATGTTGCTACCAAATTTATTGAGTTTCTCAAAAATTCGAAAATAACCCTTAAAGGAGGTTTTTAGATGTTGGGATAAAAATAAATTTTTAAGGAGAAATTATTTTGAGTTCTTTAATTTTCTTAAAATCTCTGATGTTGAAGGTAAATAAAGGAGAGTTGTAATAAATTGCGGTAACTCAATAAAAACCATTTTAGGCTAATTCTATCCCATTCTTTTCTTAAATTTTTTAGATATTTAAAAGGATTGGGTATTTATTTTCCCACATTCCCAAAACCTCTAACCAAATATCTCTCTTTTTCAATTTTTTAATTTTCGCTATTGTTTTTGCCATACCTTAATTATAGCATAGTAACATAAAAAATGAATTATTCAAAAAATTAACGAGTTGGCGAGTTAACTAGTTGATACTACGGATAAGCGCGGATAAACTCAGATAAAAATTTATTTACCCAAATTAAACAACCGGATGAAATATCCTAATTGAACGACCTAACAATGATTTTTTAATCCTATTTTTATAAAGGTCCGTTTAAGAAGCTATAGCTTTTTGGACGGCTCTTTTTGTAAAATTATCACTCTTCATTCTAATACAAAACTGATATTCCAATATTCTGCAGAATGTTAGAATGTTTTTTAGTATTAAAAATCGAGGTTTTTGTCGAGATTTTTAATTTTTGAATTACTTAAGAAATTGAGAAATTAGAATTAGATTGAGAATGAAAAAAATTTTAAAATATGGCTTGGTGCGGGAGTGGCGGTTGTAAATTCAATATTCGGACGTACGACGTCACCACATTGAATTTTTCATTGTTAAAATCTGTGTTCATCTGCAGTGTTTATTTGGTGGCCTTGTTACCACGGATTAACGCGGATATCTAAACGGATAAATATTACGGATTCGGAACAGATCAACTCGGATTTAAAACTGATAAGGACGGATAATTAATATTTTTATTTTAATTTTTATTTTATCCGCATAGTTCAGTTTTATTAAAATGAGTGAATTTTATATATCCTATCTCTAAAATCAATATAAGCTATCAAGATGACTTTTCTATGAAGAAAGATTTTGTAAATTATTCTTATTTTACCCAATTTTAGTTTAAAGTAGTCCTTAAATTCATATTGAAGAGGTTGGTGGTTGATAATTTCGCAGTTTTTTGCTAACCATTCTATTTTTCTTATTATTTTCTTTCTTAAAGATTTATCAATTTTGCTTAGAAATTTGTTTGCTTGAAGAGAAAATTCAACTTCATATTTTTCATTCATTTAAATATTTATTTTTGATTTTTTCAAAAGGAACAGTTTTAATTTTTCCTTTTCTAAATTCTTTTAGTTTTTTCTTTACATCTTCCTTCAAATCTAAAAAATATTCTTGATCAGTTAAAATTTCTTGCAAAAGCTGGGCTAAATAAATCTTCATCTCTAAACTGAGATTTTGTTTTTTCTTAAATAAAGTTGTCATAAACTAATTATAACATAAAAAGAAAAAATTTTCAATGTGAAGACGTACGACGTCCACGACGTCCAAAGATTTGAATGTACGTTTAAGGTGCTATAGCATTTTATAATGTACATTAAAATAGAGGTGGGCAGTGGGGAGCAAGGGATGAGAAAAAATTAATATTAAGACCTTGCCAAACGGCAGGCGGAGTATGACGCTCAAAATTAATTAATCGACATTAATACACTTCATCATGGGTACCAATAGCATAAAATTCAATTAATTTTTCCTTTGGATAAATTTTAATTACGATTCTATATTAATAAGTAAGCCAGAAAGAATAGAAATCTTTTAAATTACCTGATAATTTATGAGTTCTAAGTCTTGGATCAAATGGATTTTCTTGTAAAATTCTTAGTTTTTCTTTTAAAATAATTTTAAGTTTAGGTTTTCTTTATAAATTTTTTTAATTTTTTCTCAAAATTCCTTTATACTTTAAATTGATACATTTATAAATTTTTCAAAAGATCATCAGCTTTTTTATAAATCTTAAATCTTTTTAATTCATAATCCATCTGACTCAGCAAAATTTCAAATTCTAATAATCTTCTTTTAGCTCTTTTAATAATATTTTCCAAATCAATAGCTTTTTTATATAATTTTTCTTTTGTGGTGGCTATATTTTTATTATAACATAAAAAATTAAAAATTAATTAGTTAAAGAATTAAGAGTTGACAAGTTAACGAGTTAAAAATTTTTCAATGTGAAGACTCACGACTTCGGACGTACAATGTCCAAAAGATTTGAATATGATTTAAAATTTTTATGAAGGCCCGTTTAAGAAGTTATAGCTTTTTAAACGGACCATCTGGTGCGGGTGTACTTATTGAGCGCTCTACTACAGGGATTTGATTTATGAACAACGGATCAAATGCTGATTCGGAACGGATAAATGCTGATTTAGAAAAAATAGAAGATAAATCGATTTATAAAAATGTATCCGTATGAATCTGTTTAAAATCCAAATAAATCCGTGGTGGCATAGATCAGTTTTGAATCCGCATAGATCCGTGGGGATTTATTTTGTAGCATAGTATAGTGCTTTAATTTCTGCGTCAGATAACGCCCTGTTATAAATCCGAACTTCGTCGATGGTTACTTTTGATCCATAACAAGCGGCGCTACCACCTAAATATCCTCCAATCTTGAAAGCGCCTAGACTTTTCAATGGTTTGGCTCGATAACCTGTTTGTTGCAGTTGACCATTAAAATAAAGCTCCATAAAACCATCTAGACTTCGCCATGTTTCCACAACATGATACCATATATCGGTATAACCGTTATAGGTCAAAACCGTGGCATTATTCAATGAGTCGTATAAATTGAATTTCATCTGTGTACACGAACCCAAAGCAAATCCATTGTGATAAGCGAGTCTAGCTAAATGAAACGGACATGCTGTACACCCGCTTAGGGGTTTAATCCAAGCTATAAGCGTAAAAGAAGAGTCACCCGACGCAATGTTTGATAAAACAGTAGAATCTGGTAATGCGACAAGGTGATCAACTCCTTCGGAAAAACTTAAAGCTCCTCCGACTTTGCCTGTTGTCCAAGTTGCTCCATATATCGTTCCATCATTTCCATTTCCTGAATAATCTTTAGCAATATTACCACTTCATTCATCAAAGGGCCAATAACCTACAAGTCCTTGAGCTTGATCTATTAATTTTATTTTTAAGAAATTTTAAAAAAATCAAGAAAAAGAATTTTAGATTTTGATTTATATTTCTTTGTTTTGGGATTCTTGGGATTTTTTCTTTTCTTTTATTTTTTCTATTTTCCTTATTGCCCAGCTTTCAAGTTTTAAAGATTCGATTTTGATTCTCATAAGGATTTTTTCAAAAAAGTTTAAAAGAAGATGATATGTAAAATTTAAAAATGGTGAATAAATTTTTTTAACGAAATTCAATCTATAAATTCTTATTTTGTTTTGAAGTTTAAGCCATTCAATATAATCTTTTCTTTCAAGTTTGATATTTTTAGTTTGAAAATAAAGATAAACTATGCCTAAAAACAAAGAAAGAAAACTTAAAAAGATTAAAATGAAATTAATCATCTAAAGAAAGCCTTACAAATCTTCCTATTTCTATTTTTTCTCCGAATTTATTCACGTAACTATTTAAAAGATCTCTAATTTTGATGCTCTCATCTCTAAAATAAGGCTGATCTAAAAGAGAAACTTCTTCTAACCATTTTTCTAATTTTCCTTTAAAAATAGATTCTTGAACTTCTTGAGGTTTGTTTTCTAAACCAGCTAAGAATTCTTTTCTTTTCTCTTCTAAAACTTCTTGAGGAATATGCTCTAAAGAAATGTAAAGAGGTTTTAAAGCAGCAACTTGAATGGCTAATTCATAAGCCAATTTTTTAAATTCTTCATTTTGAGCTACAAAATCAGTTTCGCATTTAAGTTCAAGCAAAGAAGCTATTCTGCCATTAAAATGAACGTAAGCAGCAACTCTTCCTTGTGAAGTTTTAACCTCTTTCTTTTTTTCTAAAAGAGATTCTCCTTTTTTTCTTAAATATTCTTCTGCTTTTTCTAAATCATAATTCGAATTTTGAAGAGCTTCTAAGCATTTCCCCAAAGGAGCACCTGTTTTTTCTCTTAAAACCTTTACTTTTTCCAAAACTTCTCTATCCATGATTTTATTTATTTAACTATTTAATTTTGACTTAATTTTTTCTTCTAACCAATCCATTATAAAGGCGATACTTCGAGGAGCTTTATCATTGCAAGGAACAAAATAGTTTACTCCGGTAATATCATTGTCAGAACCAGCTAAAGCAAAAATAGGTATTTTAAGTCTTAAAGCTTCTCTTTTAGCAGTCACGTGAGATGGATGAGCTAAATTAACAATAAAAAGAGCATCTGGAAGTTTTTCCAATTTAATGACACCGCTATAGATATTTTTTAATTTATTAAGTTCTCTTTCAAGTTTTGATCTTTCTTTAGGAGGATATTCTTCTAATTCTTTAGTTTCTTCTTTTTTAAGAAGATCTTTAAAATAAGCTAAGCGTGAAAGAGAAGTTGAAAAATTTGTCAAAAAACCGCCAACCCATTTATAGTTCATATAAGGTTGATTAAAAGTTAAAGCAAAATTTGTTACTCTTGAAGAAGCTGCTGGTGTTGTAGCTACAAAAAGAATTGTTTTTCCTGATTTCAAGTAATCTGTAAGAGCATTAGCCATCTCGTGCATTTTTTGAAGAGTTAGTTGGAGATTAAAAATTTCAATATTATATAAAGTTTTAATCAAAAATGGTCTCATCGTGGGATGAGTATATTTTTTAGCTCTTCCGTATTGAACACCAGCTTTCTGCATTTCTTCAAAAATCGTTCTTTCTTCTGTGATCATGGTTATTTTTTGATTCATAATTTTTATTTTATCAAAAAACTTGTTATAATTAAATTAAAATGAAAAAGAAAATTCATCCCCAATATATTTTAACAAAAGTAAAATGTGCTTGTGGTGCTGAATATGAAGTTTATGGAACAAAAAAAGAAATTTTTGTAGAAACTTGTAGAAGTTGTTCTCCTCTTTTTACTGGTAAGGAAGAAACAAAAGTTATTATTGGTAGAGTTGAAAAATTTGTCAAAAAATATTCTAAAAAGAAAAAAGAGGAGTAATTTAATTATAACTTAGTTCTTTAAAATTTAAAAATGGAAGATAAAGAAGTTCAAAGCATTTATTTTGAAATTAGAGCTGGTGTAGGTGGTGAAGAGGCTGCTCTTTTTGCTAGAGATCTTTGGAGAATGTATAGTAAATTCTTTGACAAAAAGGGTTGGAAATATAGAATTTTAGATATTACAGAAAGTGATCTGGGTGGAATAAAAACTTTAGTAGCTGAAGTTACTGGTGAAAAAGTTTATGACCTTTTAAAACAAGAAGCTGGTGTTCATCGGGTTCAAAGAATTCCTATTACAGAAAAAAGTGGAAGAATTCATACCTCAACAGCTTCGGTAGCTATTTTACCGAAACTTTCTTTACCTCAAATTCAAATAAAAGAATCTGATTTAGAGATAGAGTTTTTTAGAGCTGGTGGTCCAGGAGGACAAAACGTTAATAAAGTAGAAACAGCTGTAAGAATAAGACATAAACCTACAGGAATTGTTGTTTCCTGTCAAGTAGAAAGAAGCCAGCAAAGAAATAGAGAAATTGCTATGGAAATGTTAAAAAACAAGCTATGGCAAATGGAACAAGAAAAAATCTTAGGAAACTTAACAGAAGAAAGAAAAAAACAAATAGGCTCACAAGAAAGATCTGAAAAAATTAGAACTTATAATTTTCCTCAAAATAGAGTAACCGATCATAGAATAAATAAAAGCTGGTATGATTTAGATGAAATTATGGAAGGTAAATTAGATAAAATAATTGAAGCTTTTCAAAAAAAGTAAGTTGTTTTATAATTTAACTAAAGGCACGGTGGCGGAGTGGTTACGCAGCGGTCTGCAAAACCGCTTTACGCCGGTTCGAATCCGGCCCGTGCCTCAAATTATAAATATCCTATCTCTTTAAGATAATCTCTATATTCCCATTCCCAAAGAGTTTTACAACCCAAGAAAGCTTTAAAATCTTCTTCGACGTTATCAAAAGCTTTGAGTTCCCATTCTCCTAAAATCTCACCAAACCTATGATCACAAAAAGCATCACCTCCTTCTATTTTTGAACCCATCTTTCTTATTCTCATCACAGCTCCGCATTTTTCACAAATTCTCTTTTGATTAATTCTCAAAACATATCTTTTCTCTAAAGGTTTAAGAAGAGGAATTTTTCTTCCTTTTTCGTCTCTAAAAAATCCTTCTTCATTTAAAGCCATAAAATAAGCTGATGTTTGAAGTCTATAATCTTCATAAATGCTTTGAGAAGTTTTAATATCAATTAAAGAAAATTGACCGTCAAGCTCACCAATAATATCAAAAGTCCCTGCATATCTATGAAGAAAATGAACCGTTTTTTTCTCTAACCAATCTTCTTTAGAAAAGAAGGAGTGATTTTTAAGAAAATCTTCAAAAGCCTTTTTAATGCCTTCATATTCTGGAGGAACAATAATTTGTCTTCTTTGTATAAAGCTTTCAATAATTTCGTGAATTATTTTTCCTTCGTCAGCTGCTTTTATTTTTTTACTTGTAGCTTCTTTAAAGTTTGGTGCTTCAGCATAAAAATAGTAAAGAGCAGGTTTACTTTTAATTTCACAAATTTTTGTTACTCGTGGATACCAAGTATTATCTATCACATAACCAAATTCTTTTTTAAATTCGTCAAGACTATTTATTTTATTCATTTTTTTAAAAATATCTTAAATAATTCGTCCAAAGTTCATAGAGCTTAGCTGTTGTTAAAACATCACCCAACGCATAGTAAGCTAAACTTTTATAATCTTTATTTTTTATAAGCTCCCTTACCTTTTTACCATCAAATTTTTCTTTAGGATCTTCTAAGCCTAAAGAAAGAGCTGCTAATTTCAAACTTACTTTTTGAATTCTATTATTGAAACTTAATTTTTCATAAAGGTCGATATGATATTCTTTATCTAAAAGAGAATAAGTTGGTCTAATTTTATGTTTTAGTGATCGAAAAAGTAAAAATGGTATATCAAATTTATTACCGTTAAAAGTGATGATCTCTTGATAATTAGGAACAATTTCCCAAAATTTTTTTATTAACTCTTCTTCTGAAGTAAATCTTTTAAAATCTATTAAATTGTCCGACCAATCTTCAATTTCATCTTTACTTTGAAAATAAACAGCTCCTCTTTGAGTGTCAGGGTTGTAAAAACTAATAGCAATTATTTCGCTAAGTTGCGGTAAAAGAGAAATCTTTTCATTAATAATCTCAATAAGCTCTTCTCTTGATTTTTCTTTGAAATCATTAGAAAATTTTTCTAAAAGATATTCTTGGATTTCTCCGGGAAGTTCAGAAAATTCCGGTCCATAAGTTTCAATGTCAAAAATTAACTTTTGCATTTTATAAAAGATGTATGAACTAATAACCTTCCCTAATGATATTTTAAAACAAAAAACGGTTGAGGTAAAAGAGATAGATAAAAATATAAAAAAAATTGTCAGTGAGATGAAAAAAATTATGAAAAAACATCATGGCGTCGGTTTAGCAGCCAATCAAATAGGTTTAAATCTTTCTATTTTTATTGCTGAAGATAAAAACAAAATTCTAACCTTTATTAACCCTAAAATTATAAAATTTGGAGGTGAAAAAATTTTGCTTGAAGAAGGTTGTCTTTCTCTTCCTGGTATATGGGGAAAAATAAAAAGATACCCTAAAGTAGAAGTAGAATATATTGATCTTTTTGGTAAAAAAAGAAAAATCAAAGCTAAAGGTCTTTTAGCACAAATTATTCAACATGAAATGGATCATTTAAATGGAATTCTTTTTGCAGAAAAAGCAGAAAAACTCTATAAATTCGAAGAAGTTAATAAAGAGGATATATTCAAATAAATGAAAAAAATTTTGCCAATAGTTTTTTTTAGCTCATCAAGATTTGGTATTTATGTTTTGAAAGAATTTTTAAAATTTTATAAAATTCTTTTGATTTTTACTCTTCCGGCTAAAAGAAAAGGAAGAGGGCTTAAAGTTTCACCTAATGAAGTTTATCTTTTTGCTTTAAAAGAAAAAATACCTGTTTTAGAAGTAAAAAATTGGGAAGAAGTTAAAAAGGAACTTAATTTAATAAAACCTTTAGCTGGCGTCATTGCTGGCTTTGGAAAAATCATACCTAAAGAAATTATAGATATTTTTCCATTAGGAATTTTGAATGTTCATCCTTCGCTTCTTCCAAAATATAGAGGTCCAAATCCTATAAGAGAAACAATTTTAAATGGCGACAAAGAAACCGGGGTAACTATTTTTTTAATTGATGAACTTGTAGACCATGGACCTATAGTAGGAATAGAAAGTATATATTTAAAAGGAAATGAAACATATCTTGAACTTGAAGAAATATTGGGGAAAATAGGCGGTTTTAAACTTAAGGAAGTTATCGAACCCTTTTTAGAAAAGAAAATAGAAGCTATTCCTCAAGATGAAACTAAGGCTACTTATACAAGAAAGATAAAATTTGAAGACGGTTATTTAGATTTTAAAGAGCCTTATGAAATCTGGGACAGAAAAATAAGAGCTTTAAATCCTGAACCAGGAACATATGTTTATATTTGGCACAAAGGAGAAAAGAAAATGCTAAAAATTTTTTCTATAGAAAAAATTGAAGAAAAAAATTTAGATGAGAATATAAGAAAAATAAATTTAGGAGATTTTTTTAGATATAAAAATGAATTGGGGATCAAAATTAATGGTAGTTTTATTGTTATACACGAACTTCAGCTTCAAGATAGAAAAAAAATGAATTCAAAAGAATTTTTAAATGGTTATCCTTTAGAAACATTTAGTTTGGTTAAAGATTAATAAAGATCCTTATTTGGTCCAATCTCATAAAGATCGGTTCGATTTCCGCCATCATTTTGCATAGAAGCTGTATCTCCTTCAAGTTTAGCATTTAGCTCATATTCTCCTGCATTTCCTGTACAAACAAAAGCATAAAAATAACCTGTTCCGCCAACTGTGCTATTTAAAGGATCTAAAGGAAGAGAATAAAGATTAACTAAAGTTGAGGAAGCTAGGGTTACATATCTTACCCATCCGGTTCCATTGACTGCTGTACTTGTTGTTCCTGTAGCTGTATATCCAGCAGGAACAGCTGGCCATCCACCAGGTGCTGATGTTAAAGGTGTTGAATAAGAAATAGTATTTCCTGGACACCAGTTTACAGAAATATTTGGATTTTGCATAACATCAGCTAAATAAGCATCGATAGCTCTTTGAACATTGCTTAAATCTCCTTTTCTTTGTGTATCTCTAGCTCTTCTAAATATTTCTTGTGGTTTTATAACGACAATTAAAATACCTGCTAAAATAGAAATTAAAGCTAAGACTATTAAAAGTTCAATTAAAGTAAAACCTTTTTTCATGACTAATTTAAAATTAATTAATTTGACCTTTAAATAGAATTATAAAACAAAAAAACAAAAAAACAAATTTTTGTGTATAATTTATTTAAGATGCTTTCTGGCTTTAAAAAGGCTAACGGTGAACTTTTAAGTAAAGAAGAGCTTTTAAAAACAATAGAAAATTTCATAAAAGAAGATAGAAATTTTGAATATAAGGTTATGGTAGGTACAGATTCTGAGATGTTTGAAAGGAAAGTAGAATTTATTTCTGTTATAGCGGTACATCGTCTTGGTAGAGGCGGGAGATTTTTTTGGAAAAAGACTTTTTTTAATAAACCTTTAGCTTTATATGACAGACTCTGGCAAGAAGCTATTATTTCTTTAAATATCAGCGAAGAACTTATAAAAGAATTAAATAAAAAAAATTTAACTTTTTCTTTTGAGCTCCATTTGGACCTAGGAACAAATGGAAAAAGTCATTCTACAATTAGAGAAATTATAAGTTTAGTGAAAAGTTACGGTTTTGAAGTAAAAACAAAGCCATTTTCTTACGCTGCCTCTAAAGTTGCTGACAAACTACTTTAAAACTATTGAAATTAATCGAAAAAAGCCTTATAATTTATTTTACTGGGGCTCGTTGAAGTTTTTTGACGGCTCCTCTCTGCCCTGCCTATAAAGGCAGGGCAAATAGCCCCCGTAGCTCAATTGGTAGAGCAACGGCCTTTTAAGCCGGTGGCTGCAGGTTCGAGTCCTGCCGGGGGCACAAAAATGCTAAAAGTTTTTCCAAGAGAAAAAAGCAAAAAAGCAGAAAGTTACAGAAAGGAAGGTTATATTCCTGGAGTTATTTATGGACCAAATTTAGATTCAACTCTAATCATAGCTCAAAAAAAAGATTTTTTAAAATTCTACGAAAATTATGAATCTGGTCTTTTTGAAGTTTATTTTGATGAAAAAAAATTTTTGGGAATTTTACAAGAAGTTCAATTTCATCCTATAACTGATGAAATTATTCATTTTGATATTTTTGTACCATCTTTAGAAGAAAAAATCACTACAAAAGTTCCATTAGAATTTGTCGGTGAGGCTCCTGGTGTTAGACTTGGCGGTGTTGTTAACATAAGCTTAGAAGAACTTGAAATTGAATGTTTACCACAAGATATTCCCCAAGCTATCTATGTTGATTTAAGTTCCTTAAAAAATATAGGAGATACTATTTACGTAAAAGATCTCAAAATACCTCCTAACATAAAAGTTTTAATTAGCCCAGAAAACCCTGTGGCTACCTTAATTGAAGAAGCTAAAATTGAAGAAGAAACGCAAACCTCAGCTTCATAAAAATGAAAAAAATTGAAGATATAAAACCTAAAAGTTTGGATTTTTTTAATATTAAAACAAAAAATAATTATTCTTATTTTTTAAATGCTAAAGGCCTAAAAATTATTTTTTTAATCTTGCTTTTTATAGGAATCAACTTTGCTTTTGCTCCTCTTTCTTTTACTCAAATAGCACAAAAAACTCTTCCTCCTGAACTTGAAGCTAAAAAAAGATCTCTTGAAGCTCAACTTCAAGAAGTTTTAAAAGAAATAGAAAATTATAAAAAAGAAATAAATAAGATAAGAAGTCAAAAAAGAAGCATACAGCAAGAAATAAACTTGGTAAACTCACAAATAAAAAAGACAGAGCTTGAAATTCAAGCAATTAATTTGCAAATAAAAAATTTAAATAAAAAAATAGAAGAGACAAAAAAATCAATTAATCTTACTGAAGAAAAAATCAAAAAATCTAAAAGCTATCTTTTGGTTTTAGTAAGGTATTACTATCAGCTAAAACAAAGAAGTATTGTTGAAGTATTTTTAGCAGAAGCGAGGCTTTCAGATTATTTTAGCCAATTTTATTACCTTCAAAAAGTTCAAGAAAGTATTAATAACGAATTAGATAATTTAAAAGAGCTTAATGAAATTTTAAATAAACAAAAAACTAAATTGGAAAATCAGCTTGAAGAGCAAAACAATCTTCTCATACTTTCAAAAATAAAATATCAAGAACTTCAAGATTTAAAAGAAGAAAAAAATAGGCTTTTAGCTCAAGCACAAAAACTTGAAAGAGAATATAGCAAAAAATTGGAAGAGTCAGAAAGAACAGCAGCAGAGATAAGAAAGGAAATTTATAGACTAGCAGGTGGCGCTGGGCCAATTACTTTTGGTGAAGCTTATGAATATGCAAAAATTGTAGAAAAATATACTGGAGTAAGACCTGCTTTTCTTTTAGCCGTTTTACATTATGAATCAAAATTAGGACAAAATGTAGGAACTTGCCATTATAAAGACGCCATGAAACCATCAGAAAGACCTATATTTGAAGAAATAGTTAAAGAATTGGGTTTAGATCCTAATAAAATGCCTGTATCTTGTAAGCCTTGGTATGGCTGGGGAGGTGCTATGGGACCTGCTCAATTTTTACCTTCAACATGGATGAAATATAAGGAAAGAATTTCTAAAATTTCTGGAAATAACCCGCCTTCTCCTTGGAATATTTTAGATTCCTTTATTGCTGCCGGACTTTATCTTAAAGATGCTGGTGCCGATGCAAGAACTTACTTTGCTGAATGGAAAGCAGCGATGATATATTTTGCTGGTTCTAATTGGAATAATCCTTCTCTAAGATTTTATGGTGATGACGTTATGTCAATCGCTCAAAGATTTGAAGAAGATATCAAAATTCTGGAAAGAAGTAAGTAGAAAAACTAAACTTGCTATTGACCAGGTTTGAATAAGAGAACCTTCACTTTTTCTTTCTTTGGCGGAGCTAAGTTCGCTTGAATAACCTAAAATACCGTCTTTTAAAAGATCAGTTAAAGAAGCATAAATCACTTTATTTATTATCTTTTTATATTTTTTTTCATTCAAATTTTTTAAATCCCAGGCAAAAACATTATTTAAAAAATACCAAGAATCACCAGAATGATAACTTAATGGGTTTTCTCCTGTGTGTTTGTCAAAAAATCCTTCTTCTTTAAAACTTAAAGTACTTATGCCTCCCCAATTTAAAAAGTAATCATTAATAAAGTTTTCAAATATTAAAGACCATTCGCTTTTGCTAAAAAGCTCAGGAAGAAAAAAATAAACAAAAACAAGATTAACGTCTTTTGAGTTTTTTACTTTTTCTTTTAAAAACTTTAAATAAAAATTATATTTTTGCAAATATTCTTTTTCTTTCAAACCTAGTCTTTTAAGGACTTTAAGATAAAGTGCGTATATTTCTATGGCTTCTTTTCTTTCAAGAGTGTCCATCCAGGTACTTTTTGGTGGAAGATTTAAATTACTTTCTTTTAAAAATTCTTTTTCCCAAAGATTTAAAAATTTTTTTACTAAATTAAAGTAGTATTCTATATCTTCATCAGAAAGATTAATAAAAATAAGAAGTAAAGTATCTGCAGAAATGTTTCCATTAGGTTTATTTAAATTCCATATCTCTTCGAGATTAAAGAAATACTTGTAAATAAATTTTTTCTGATTTAAAAAATTCCTCAAAAAATATAAAGAAAGAAGCTCATCTCTGAACCAATTCTCAAAAAACCATGGAAAACCAGCAGGCAAATAATTTTCTAAAATAAGATTATTCAAACGAGAAAGAAAAAAATTTAAATAATGATTGTCTGAAAAACTAAAAGGCTCTAAAAAATTACAAAATTTTTCTTCTAAAATTTTTATTTGTAAAAAATTAGTTTTTGTTTTTAAATCACCAAAAACCCACCATTTAAAAGGAGAAGAACTTCTTTTTTTATCAAAATCCATTTCTTTTTCATGCCAATTCCCTTCAAATTCTATAAAACTCGAAGATTCAATCAAAATATCCAAAATTTTTTTATTTTCAAAATAAAAAATAAAAAGAAAAGTATTAGAATTTAATCTTTCAAATCTTATTTGTCTTAAAAAAGGATCTAAATTAAAAATAAAGTTGCTATCAAAAGAAAGAGAGATTTCTTCAAAATTTAAAGTTCTAATTTCTAAAGAATTTTTTTCTCTTAAAGAAAAATAAATCTGATTATTATCAGTTTCTAAAAAAACTTCAAATGGAGAAACAATATTTATTTCTCTTACTTTAGAAGAAAATTTTATTTCATCAATAAACCTAAAAGGTTTTTCTTTAAAATAAAAACCTCCAAAAAATCTGCTTTTTTCACTAGAAAAAATAAACCAAAGATTATCCCTTTTAAGAAAAAATTTATCGCTTAGACCTTCTAAAGAAAGATTTAATTCCAAAAAATTAACTCTCATTTAATTTCTTAATTATTTTCTCATACATCTCAAAATAGTTTTTTACCATTTCTTCCCAATCAAAATGTGAAGCTAAAACTCTGGCTTCATATTTGTTTTGTATTCTTTCAATTCTTTTCATCTTAACTATTTCCATCATCATTTGAGCCAAATCTTTTGCAGCTTCTTCATTTTTTCTTCCTCTTCTTCTTAAAATCCATATTCCTGGAAAATCTCTTTTTATAAGTCTTTTTTCTTCAAGATAATTAGCAAAACCAGTTAAATCGCTTGTAATTGTCATTACACCAGCTGCTAAACTTTCTAAAGGAGTGTATCCCCATGGTTCATAATAAGAAGGAAAAACACCCAAATGGCAACCGTTAATAGCTTCATAATAATTAAGGTTTAAAAAGCCATCAGCAGGACTTAAATAAATAGGATAAAGAAGAACTTTAACCTTATCTTCTTCTTTATTTAAAAGCCCTTCTTCTTTAAAAAGCCTTATAAATTCATTATTTTCACTCAAAATATGTGTTGAAAGAGGAGCGTTTCCAGAGGCTTTAATTTGATTTAAAATTCTTTGAATTTCTAAAAGCTCCTCTGAAGAAAAAATATGCTCTAAGGTAAGATTATAGTCCTTATGTAAAAGAGAATGTAAAATCTTTGAATTAATTTCATTTTTTATACTTTCAAAGTATTCTTCTAAACTTTTGTAAACAATAAGATTATTTAAGATTTCATGATTAACATCTTTAATTTCATCGGGAACAAAAAATAAAAAGAAAATATTCTTATTAATATTTTCCTCTTTCATTTTTTCGTTTAAAATCCTTAAGGCCTTAATAATAATGTCAAAGCCCTTATTAACAATTTCTTTTCTTCCACTAGTAAAGAAAATGAGCGAGTTTTCTACAGGGCAATGTTTTTTAAAATAAGGAGTGAAAAGATAAAGCAGAAATTCTAAAATAATATTTTTATTTTTACGGTGTTCACTTGAGATTTCTTCAAAAGTTGGAAATCGTGAAAGATCAAACCCGTTAGGCAAAATAAAATCAACCTTTCTCCCTAAAACAATTTCTGCTTCTTCTTTAACTACTTGGCTAATAGTTACAAAATAATCTGCCTTTTCTGCTGATCTTTTTTCTACCATATGTTTAGCTTCAATGCCATACTCATAAGCTTTAGCTAAAGGATCAATTTCTTTAAGTTTTCCCCAAATATCAAAATTTAAAGAAGAAAGAGTTCTTCCAACTACAGTAGCGTGTGTCATAAAAATCTTAATGATAGGAAGATCTAGGGAAAAAAGAAGAGCAAAACCTGAAAGCCATTCATGAAAATGAAAAATGGAATATTTAAATTCTTCTCTTTTGCTAACCTCCTCAATAAAATCACTTACTGCTCTTGACCAAGCTAAGGGGTAGTTATAGTCATCACCTGTTCTTAAAGAATCAATTTGAAACTTAACCCAAAGTTCATATTTTAAGTAGTTAACTTGGGACAAATATTTAGAGAAATCTATTAAAAAAACTTTTGGTCTACCTTCAATTAACCACTCTCCATAATAAACCATTACTCCTTTAGCATATAAATCATTAATAATAGGTTCAAAATTTTCCGGTGGGTTTAAAAAATGAAACTCCGCTTCGTTTTTAGCACCTAAATATGGACCGATTAAAAAATAAAAATCTCCATATCTTTTTTTCATATATTTAGCTTTACTCGAAAGAACAGTATAAATCCCTCCTACTTTATTAGCTGCTTCCCAACTAACTTCGAAAATGTATCTTGACATTTGATTCGTTAATTCTTAATTTAAGATCTTCTAAGACGTTTCTAAAATTAAGATAAGCATCATAAGGGGTTTCATATGGACTAAAGTATTTATGAACATCACCATCAGCAAACCACTTGGTGCACATATAATAAAAATGGTCTGCTGTTTGAAGATTTCTCCATACTTCTTTAAGATGAAAAGGTACTTTGTTTTCTAAAGAGTAAAGAAGCTCTATACATTCTTTTTGCATTTCGTTTCCTAACCAGGCAGTAAGATCTCTTTCAGTATCAGCCCAAGTAACAGGCGATTTAGAAGAAAAGATATCTCTTACAGGATATTTTTTAATGACTTCACTTGGCAAAGAAAATTCTAAATCTTTATATTTTAAAACTTCAAAAGGCAAAGATTTTAAAAATTCAAAAATGCCTGTTTCTGGCCATTGATGTTCTCCAAAAGTTTCAAAATCCATAAAAAGATTAATTACTTCTCCATTTCCGTTAAAAGCATTAAGCCAACTAGAAAATTTATCAGCAGTAAGAGGCCATTCTTCCCACCATCTTGCAGAAAATCTAAAGCTAATATCATCAGAAAGTTTAAAATGTCTTAAAAGAAGAATAAGATTTTTACCAGGATCTTCATATAAAAAAGCTGGCGATCTCCAAGATAAAATCCAAGGAACACCTTCAGCAAGCATAGCTTGAAAGCCTAAACTTTTTACTATCGGAGCTAAATCATCAAAATATATAAGTTCTGTATTAGAAAAAACTAAAGGTTCTTGATTAAAAAGATTTTTTATTAATTTTTTATGCTTAATAACTTGTTCTTTAAATTCTTTTAAAGAATAAAGAGAGGAAAGAGAATGATAATAATTTTCTCCTGTAAATTCTACAGAGCCTGTTTGAGCCAGTTTTTGAAGAAGCCTTATAACTTCAGGAAAGTTCTTTTTTAAATCTTCAATTAAGATCCCTGTTATTCCTAAAGAAAATTTAAATCTGCCCTTAGTTTTTTTTATAAGATCTAAAAGAATATTTAAAGTTGGTAAATAGCATTTTTTAACTATTCTTTCTAAATAAAATACATTTCTTTCATCATCAAAATAATTTTTATTTTCACCAATATCAAAAACAGTATAATGACGAAGTCTCCTTGGTTGATGAACTTTAAAATAAAAAACCACTGAAGGCATTTATCTAATTAAAATTTTACTATAAAAACTAAGGAGTTCTTCTGCTGATTTCTTCCAATCGAATTTTGTTTTTGCTTCATAAAAAAGATTTTTAGTATATTCTTTCTTTAAACTTTCATATTTTAAAATACCTACAATTTTATTAGCCATTTCCTTAACATCCCAAAAATTAAATTTCATCATATGATTTAAATAATAACCAACACCTGTCTGATAAGAAACAATTACTGGTAGATAAAAATTGACTCCTTCTAAAGGAACTAAACCAAAAGGATCTGCTACTGAAGGAACAACTAAAAGATCTGCTAAGCTGTAAATTCCCCAAAGATCTTTATCTCTTAAGAAATTAGTAAAAAGAACATTTTCTTCAACATGATAATTTTTTGCTATTCTTACTAAATCAAGAAACATATCTCCTGAACCAACAATGACATATTTAACCTTGGGAATAAATTTTTTAACTAGAGGCAAAGTATGAAGAAAATAATCTGGTCCTTTTTGAAGAACAAGTCTTCCAACAAAAAGAACAATTTTCCATTCATTTTCTTTAAGGTATTTAATATAAAAAGGAATTGTTTTTTCTTTATCTCCCCAATCAAATCCATTTGGCAAAATAAAAACTTTTTCTTTAGGGACCTCATAAACGTCAATGAGAATATTTTTAGTAAATTCTCCTACTGCTAAAAGAAAGTCAGCTTTGTTAAAATATTCCTTTTCTATTTTAAAAATGATAGGATTGGGATTATTACCTGTTCTTTCAACTTCTGTTGAATGAACATGAATCAAAGAAGGTACTTTAAAATAATCACTCAAAAAAATACTTGCTGGAGCGGAGAACCAATCGTGACCGTGAACCAGATCTGGCTTTTCATGATAAACTGACAAAATTCTTTCTCCGTAAGAAAAAACAAGCGAAAGAAGTTCACTGTTTAATGGAAGCATAAATTTTTCATAATATCCTTTAGTTTTAAAATAATTTTCTGAAGCAAAGATAACTTTAAAAGGAAGAGAATTTAAAGGAAGCTTAAAGGGAAGAGAGAAAGTAAGATCAATTTTTTTTGAAAGCTCTTTAGCTAAATAAAAACAAGCAACTCCTAAACCTCCGCTATTAAAAGGCGGAAGTTCCCAACCTATCATTAAAACTTTCATTAATTACCATTTTATTAAAAAAGTTTAAATTTTTTCTAAAATTTATGTTAAAAAAAAGCTTCTTACTTTTTCTTCTGCCTCTTTTTCGCTTTTAATCCAAACAATTTCTTTTATTTTTTTAAGTTCTCTAATTTGTTTTTTAGCAAATCTTTTCGTTTCTAAAAGACAGCCTCTTTTAGCCTCTTCAAGGTTTATTTCACCAAGAACGTATTTCCCAAACCAGTCATATTCTAAACCAAAAGAAATAATTCTTTTAAAAGAAAGGCCTATTTTTCTTAATTTTTTTATTTCTTCAATAATAAATGGCATTCTCCTTTCAAGTCTTTCTTCTATTCTTTTTTCTAACTCCTCCCAAGGGCGTAAGACAGCTAAAATAAGAAGGTTAAGCCTTGGCTCTTTTTTAAGAGGTTCAATTTTTCCTGTTTTTAATATGATTTCAAGCCTTCTAATTAATCTTCTTTTATTATTTAAATCAAGGTTTTCTAAGGCTAAAGGATTAATTTTTTTTATTTCTTCTATAAGCTCTTCTTTACTTAGTTTTTCTAATTTTCTTCTTAATTTATAATCAGGTTTTACTTCTGGAAGTCTCCATCCTTCTTTTAAAGCTTTAAGATATAAAACAGTCCCTCCGCAGAAAATAGGTATTTTGCCTTTTTTTGTAATCTCATCAAATGCTTTGTAAGCATCTTTGAGCCATCTTGCTAAAGAATAATTTTTTCTAGGAGAGGCTATAGAAAGAAGATGGTGTTTTATTCCTTTCATTTCTTCTTGGGTAATTTTTCCACTTCCCCAATCCAAAAACTTATAAACTTGACGAGAATCAGCATTGATAACCTCACCATCAAATTTTTTTGCTAAATAAACAGCTAAATCTGATTTTCCTGAAGAAGTAGGCCCAGTAATAAAGACAGCCTTCTTCATTTTCTTTTTTCTTCAAAAGAATTTAAAATGCCTAAAAGCCATAAATCAAAAATCAAATGAGAGCCACCGTAAGAAAGGAATGAAAGAGGAAGACCAATTATGGGAAACATACCAAAATTTATAAGTGTTGTTAAAAGAAACTTAACTAAAAAATAAATAATCACTAAATAAGTGAAGTTTTTAATGTTTATGTCTTTAGAAAAGAAATAGGTTTTATAAATTTCTCTTATTAAAAGAAAAATCAAAAAAAGATAAATAAGAAAACCGAAATAACCTCTTTCTTCAATAATAAAAGTCAAAATAAAATCAGTACTTGCAGAAGGTAAATACCCATATTTGCCAATTTCTGAATTCCCAACACCTAAACCAAAAAAATTGGTCACTCCTAAGACAATTCTTATTTGTCTTAAATTATATTCTGTTTTTAAAGGATCCTTCCCAGAAAAAATAAAAGAAATTATTCTTTCTCTTTGATATTCTTTAAAAACAAAAAAATAAAGAAAGAGAAAAATAATAAAAAAAGAAATTAAAATAATAGCTAAAGTTTTTTTAGGAAGAAAAAATAATATTGAAAAAAACCATATAAGAAAATAAAGGAAAACCATTCCCATATCCGGCTGAAGATAAATTAAAAAAATATAAGGCAGAAGTAAAGAAAAAGAGAAAAAAAGATAAATAACGTTTTTTAATTTCGAAAGATAATAAGAGAGAAAATTAGACAAAAGAAGAAAAAAAGAAAGTTTAGCAAATTCAGATGGTTGAAAACTAAATGGTCCTAAATTAAACCAGCTTTTTATATATCCTGGAGTAAAAAGAACTAAAATAAGAAGAAAAAAACTAAAAGCTAAGATAAGATAAAAATAAATTTTTTCAAAAATTATTTTGTAATCTATAAATTTAAAGGAAAAAAAGAGTAAAAAGCCTATAAGCCAAAAAAGTATTTGTTTTAAAAAAAGATCAAATTTGCCTAAAGAAAAAAGAGCTGTTAAAGAAATTATCATAAAATTTAGTAAAATAAGAGTAATTATAAGAAGTCTATTTTCTTCGATCATGGAAATTTTTAAAAATTTTTTTCAAAACAAAAAGGTGCAACTTTTTATTTTTATAATTCTTATTTCTTTTTTCAGTTTTGGAATGGGATTTATTGTAGGAAGCAAATTTTATGAACCTAATCCTATTATAATTGAAAAAAAATGAATAAGCTTTCAGAAATTTTAGATTTTCTTGGAAAAGCAATTTTTGCCTTCTTTGTTGTTATTTTTGTTTTTTATTACAAATTCAGAGATAAAATTAGAAAATTTTTCAAGCTTTAGCGGAGGGGGTGGGACTCGAACCCACAAGGCCACAAGGGCCACCGGTTTTCAAGACCGGCGCATTAGCCAATTCTGCCACCCCTCCATTGCCCCCAACCGGATTCGAACCGGTATTTCCAGCCTGAGAAGCTGGTGTCCTAACCTGTTAGACGATGGGGGCAATTTGGGCAGGGAGGGATTCGAACCCTCACGGCCTTTCGGCCACAAGGTTCTAAGCCTTGTGCGTCTTCCAATTCCGCCACCTGCCCTGTTATTTTTATTATATCATTCAAAAAACCTTCTTATCAAACTAGGTATAGTTAAAGAAAGAAAAATGACAATTATTCCTATAATCAAGGGTACTATTCTCGAATGAAATTCTTCTGCTCCCTTTTTACCTCCTAAAATGTATCTTAAACCAAAATAAAGAAGTAGAAAAACAAGTAAAAATAAGATAAAGGTAAAAACTAATCTAAAAAAATTAGTAAAAACTTTTAAAACTTCTGGATGAATAAATTCCATTTTATCTTAAGCTAAAGAAAAATCTTTCAATAAGTTTTACTACTGTAAAAGAAGAAAAAGAAATTAAAATTCCTATAGCAATATAAATAAAGTTTTTGTGAATTTCAGAAGATTTTTCTGGTTTAGCCATATAATTAAAACCTGTCCAAATAAGCATAATAGCTGTAGCCAAAAAAGCAGCTTTATAAAGATAACTTAAAAATAAAAAAAGTAAATAAAAAAAACATACCGACCAGGCATTTTGAGAAAGAGTAGAAGTTTCAAAAACAGAAGGAATCTCAATGCCTCCGCAAGTTATCTTTTCTGGTGGAGAAAAAGAAGGAAGTTCTTCTGCAAAAACAAAAATTGAATTAAAAGAAATTAAACGAGTAATAAGTAAAACTATCGCATAAGAAAGAAGGGCAATAACAAGTCCAACTGCTCCCCATAAAATTCTTTTATGAATTTCATTAGATTTTTCAGGTTTTGACATATAAAGAAAACCTGCCCAAGCAAACATCAAAGAAGCAAAAGAAACAGCTAAAACGCTTACAATAGATAAAATTTGTCTAAAAATAGAAAAAACGCAAGTTAAAAAATCTACATCTTTACATAAAATAGGGGGTAGATCAGGAAAAGTATTTGTGGCTATCTGAGCTAAAAGCTCGAGCATTAAATTTTATTATCTTGAAGATTCAATGAGTTGTTTTATAAGGAAAGCGATGGCAAAAGAAAGAAGAGCGACAACTATTCCAACGATAGCAAAAACAATTTTGCTTCTAGCTTTACCAACTTCTTCTGCTTTTTCTCCAGCTGTCATAAATGTCCATGCGGCTTGAAATATACTAAAAGCACCAACAGCAAGAGCTACAAAACCTAAAATGTAAAAAACTCTTTGAACTACACATAGAATTTTATCAACAATATCAGTTCTACTTATACAATCAGATATTATAGGAATTGTGGTTATAGGCTCTTGAGCGTAAGTTAAAAAAATCGGTGAAAGAGTTGAAAATAAAGCCAATCCAATGAATAATTTATTAAATTTTCTCATTTCTAATTTACTAAAATTCATTCGACCTTTTTATAAATTTTAACAATAAAAAAATAAAAAAACAAATAAAACTGTTAAAAACTTGGACCACCAAAAATAAATCTAATTAATGTAAAAACTCCTGAAATAACAAGCAAAACAACATAACCAACAACTGCATTTTTAATATATCTCCAACCAATATCTCTTGCTTCTGGCTTAAAAGTAATAAGCAAAAACCAAAATCCTCCGATAATAATAAGTGCAGTTAGCGAAAAAGGAGCTAAATATAAAATAAAATTCCAAACTCTTTGTATAAATTCCATTAAAGAAATAAACTCGCAAGGTCCTTTACCGAATATACCAGGAGGACAAGGATTTACTGTTGTTTCTGTCCAATTAACAATAACTTCTCCCGGTTTTTCAATTTGTATCTGAGCAAAACCTAAATTGAAAATTAAAAATAAAATTAAAAATAAAAATTTTCTCATGGCCCAAAAATTATTCTTTCTATTTGATCTTTAATAAGATCTCCTAAAAGAACAATAACAATACCTACAGGAGTCCAAGTAAGTATTTTCCACGCTATAGCTACATTTTTCAAACCAAAAAATGGTGTGGTGATAAGATAAATAGCTGCCCCAAAAAAAGCAATAACCATCAAAATTATGGCAAAACTTTTAAGAAGCTCCAAAATATCAAAAATGCATTTAAAAATCTGTTCTGTTGCTGATTTAGCTCCTGCTCCGCATCTTAAACTAGAATAAATGGGTTCTTTAAAAAAATTTAAAATTGAATAAAAAGGATCTGAAGTTTGATTTTCTTCGTTTGGCTCCTGAGAACCTATACCTTGATAAGGATCTTGAATCCCTGGAGGCGCAACGCTAATTGAAAAGGCAATTTTTAAAGTAAAAATTATTAAAAATAGGAAAATTAGTTTTTTCATTTTACTAATATTTTAATTTAGGACCGAAAAATTCTAAAACAAAATCAAAAATAACACCAACACTTAAAAGGAGAATATAACCTATAATTGCTGTTTTAATCATATCCTTGCCTCTTTTTTCCAGATCAGGTCTTGGGCCGCCAAACATCCATAAAAAGGAACCAATAACTGAAACTAAGACAGAAAACCAAAAACCAATAAAAACAGCAAAAGAAAGAATTCTTCTAATATTTAAAAAAATTTCTTCTAAACTGCAAGGGTCATTCTGGCAATACACAATCCCTTTAGAAAAATCTTCATTTTGGAGAAAGGCTAATTTTGGTAAAGAAAGAATGAAAAAAATAAATAAAAATAAAATGATTTTTTTCATTTAAAATTTCAAATTAAGTAAAGATAAGGCTCTTCGCCCCTCATCTTTATTATTTTCCCAAATATTTAAAATTTTTTCAAAATCATTATAATTTTCCTGAGAAATAATTTCTAAGTATGAGGAGCCAAAACTTGCTCCTTTAATAAATGCTTCTTTTTCTTCTGATAAGTTTTGAAAAGGGAAATTGGGTATAAGATCAAATTTTTCTATAAAGTTTTCGTAATTTCTTCCACTAAAAAGCCAACTTAGAAAATAAAATGAGATATCTTTTTTTTGTGAAGCTTTAGGTAAAGTAAAGTAAAAAACTTTCACAAAATTTTTAGACGAAGGAGGAAATGTTTCTATAGGATTTTGAGAAACTTCATAGTCTATTTTAGGATTTAATTTAAGAATTTTTTTAAGATCTTCGTAGAAAACAAAAGCTGAAGATGACTTAATTGAAGAAAAAAGGCTGATTTCATCTTTTCCTAAATTTCTCGCTAAAGCAAAATTTGGTAAATTTTCATCGCTATAACTAAAGTAAGTATCGATAGCTTCTTGAATAGAGGATTTCTTTAAAGACTTTAAAACTAAAATAATTTCTTTTTTGTTTTTGATTTCTTTTGTTCCTAAAGAAACTAAATAAAAATCTTTATACCCCTTATTTTTAAAATCTTTTATAAGATCATTTAATTCTTCTAAAGTTTTAGGGGGATTATAATTTAAAAACTTAAAAACTTTTTTATTATAAACAAAAAGAAGCGAATCAATATTTACAGGAATGCCATAAGAATCTATTTCTTCTTTAAAAAATTTCTTAGAAAGTTTAAGTTTTTTATCTAAGCCTTCTTCTAAATATTTTTTATTTCTAAAAACAAAAAAATTAGGAGCATAAATAATATCTGGAGGGTTGTTTTCAGCTAAGGAATAAATAAATCTTTTTTCTAAATCATCAAATTTTATTTCTTCATAAACTATTTTGAGGCAGTATTTAGAAGCAAAAGGAGAAATAAAACTTAGAAAATCATCTCTATCAAAAGGAGCCCAAATTTTTAAATCAGTATTAAAGCACGTCTTTGGTTTTTTTTCTCCAGATGGCTTTAAAAAAATATAAGCTATAAAAAGAGTAAGAGCAGTAAGTAAAATAAGCTGAATCTTTATATCCGTTAAAATTTTATTTTTTATTTCTTCTAAATCAAATCTCATTTTTGAAAAACTAAAAGATAAAAACCCGGGTATTCCTTTCTTTCTAATATTTTAAAACCTATTTCAGTACAAATTTTTTCAATTTCTTCTTGAGAATGAACTTTTTGACCAGAAAATAGAAAGTTTGAAGCTTGAGGTTCATAGACTATTAAAAATCCGTTATTTTTTATAACTCTAAAAGCCTCTTTAATTATCTTTTGCGGTTCTTTTGATTGATAGAGAACTTGAGAAATAAAAACAAAATCAACTTGACTGTTAGCTAAACCTGAGTTTTTTTCTAAATCTTGTCTTAAAAATCTTATATTCTTCACTCCTAAATTATTAGCAAATTCTTGTGCTGATTTTAATTCATCTTCTAAGATATCTATAGCATAAATTGTTCCTGAAGGTAAAACGCTTTGTGCTAAAAGAACCGAAAAATAACCGCTACCACATCCAAAATCAGCACCATTCATATTAGTAGTGATATACTTTTTATCCTTTAAATATTTGACAATTTCTCCTGGTTTAGTAAACATTTAAAAAAGAAAAACGGATTTAATCTCATTTATGCCTTGAATTTTTTTAGGAGCATTTACTCTTTTAACTAAAGGGATTTCTTTAAGGTTTATTTTCTTTACTGTTTCATCGTTTAATAGAACTTCTCTTTCTTCTTTTATCACTTGAGCGAAAAGAAGAAAGCCGTATTTATCTTTTTCAAAAATAGAAATTCCCTTACCACCTCTTTGCTGAGTTTTTATATCTTTTATCTCAAAAAATTTGACAAATCCTTTACTGAAAAATAAAATAAGTTTTTCTCCATCTTTAACTCCGCTAAAAAGAACTTCACCCTTTACTCCTTTGACTCCTTTGGCTTGTCTTTTTTGAATTGGCAAATTATCTTTAAAAATCAAAATATTACCTTCTGAAGTAATGACAAAAATTTCTTCGCCTCCTTTAACTTCAAAAGCAGAAATAACTTCATCATTAGCCTCTAATTTTATTCCTAAAACACCAGCTTTTCTGTTTGAGGATACTTCTTCTTTTTCTAATTTTTTAACTAAACCTTTTTTAGTGAACAAAATTAAATTTTTATGTCTTGAAGGAAAAACAGAAACTATTCTATCGCCGCTCTCCAAAGTTATAAAAGATTCTAAATACTTTTGGTCTTTTTGATAAAGTTCATAAGCATTAAGAAAGTAAATTTTCCCTTTTGAAGTAGCTATTAAGAGATGATCTTTAGTATTTAAAAGAAAGACTTTTTTAGGAAAGATTTTATTTTTAATAAGCCTTTCAAGATCTAATTTAGTTTCTTCAAAAGTAAAGATTTGATTTTTATCAGAAATCAAAAGAAAGAAGGTTTTTTCTTCAATAATTTTCTTCTCTTCTCTAATTTCTTCATAAACAATTTTGGTTATTCTTTCTGAATTATACTTATTTATGATTTCATCAGCTTCTTTAATAATAATTTCATCAATTTTTTTAGGACTTTTTAAAATGAGTTCTAACTCTTGAATAAGACTTCTTCTTTCTTTAAGTTCTTCTAAAATTTTATGTCTTTCCATTTGTGTTAAAGTTCGAAGTGGCATTTCTAAAATAGCATCAGCTTGCTTTTCTGAAAGTTTAAATTTTTTCATTAAATTTTCTAAAGCTTCCTTTTTATCTTTAGACTTTTTAATAGTTTCAATAACTCTATCTAAGTTTTCTAAAGCTTTATCAAAACCTTCTAAAAGATGGACTCTTTCTTTATTTTTCTCTAAATCAAATTTTGTTCTCCTTTTAATAACTTCCCTTCTGTGATTTATCCAAGTAAGAAGAAGTTCTTTTAAATCAAATGTTTTAGGTTGAATTCCGTTTTCTAAAGCAATAAAGTTGAAATAGAAAGTTTTTTGAAGAGAAGTAAGCCTATAAAGATCTCTTTTAACTTTTTCTATATCAGCTTCTGGTTTAATTTCAATGACAACTCTAATTCCTTCCTTGTTTGATTCGTCTCTTACATCTTTAATTTCTGGAATTATTTTTTCTAAGGCAAGATTAGCTATTTCTTTAACAAGCTCTGCTTTGCTTGTTTGCCAGGGGATTGATTTAATAACTAAAAATTCCTTTCCTCTTTTAGTTTCTTCAACTTCTATTTCTCCTCTTATAATAATCCCTCCTCTTCCTTCACTGTAAGCTTTTTCTAATTTTTCTCCTGCATAAACAATTCCTCCTGTTGGAAAATCTGGTCCTTTAATTATTTTTAAAAGTTCTTTAACAGTTATTTTTTCATTTCTAATAATTTCTTTAACTGCTTGCATCACTTCAGTTAAATTATGGGGAGGAATATTTGTAGCCATACCAACAGCAATCCCCATTGAACCATTAACAATTAAGTTAGGTATCTTAGCTGGCAAAACCACTGGTTCCTCACGAGTATTGTCATAATTGGGTCTAAAATCAACAGTTTCTTTATCAATGTCAGCAAGCATTTCAACTGCAAACTGAGAAAGTTTAGTTTCTGTATATCTATAAGCAGCTGGCGGGTCTCCGTCTATAGAACCAAAATTTCCTTGACCAATTAAAAGAGGATATCTTAGAGAAAAATCTTGAGCCATTCTTACTAAAGCATCATAAACCGCTTGATCTCCATGGGGATGATAACGAGCAATAGTAGTTCCAACAACATTAGCACATTTAGTAAATTTTTCATTTGGCCATAAACCTAACTCTTTCATTACATACAAAATCCTTCTTTGAACAGGTTTAAGACCATCACGAGAATCAGGCAAAGCACGAGAAATAATAACTGAAAGAGCATAATCTAAATAAGCTCTCTTAAGTTCTGAAGTTATTTCTTGAGCTATTATTCTTAAGTTTTTCATTACCTACCCAAAAAATCTGCTAAAGAATTCAAAATAAAAGCTGTACCTGCTTTGAAGTTTCTAAAAATAAAAGCTGTAGCTTGAACTGAAGGAGGTGGTTCTTTTTTAAGTCCGTAAATAATTGAGCCACCGCTAAGCCACCAGAAAAAAAGAAGAATTGTCATCACTACTAAAGTGAAAATTAATGGTTTAAATTTTTTAACCATCATTCTAAAATGTAAATTTGTTTTTCCGACCTTTTTAAATTTATTTTAAAACTTTTTCCTTTGTTTTTAGAGAAGTTAGAAAGATTAACGGGTATTTTAGTAATTAAAACATCAGGATTAAATTTTTTAAAGATATCTTCAAATTTAAATTTTTCAAAAAAACATAGAGCTTCAATTTTTTGAGTTATTTCTTTAATTTTTTTAATGTTGTCTTCTGAAATATATGAATTAGTAAAAAGCAAAAAACCTTCTTCTGTTTCAAAAAGATGGCTTAAACTATCATTTTCATTTAAAAAAGAATAAATAAAAACGTTGCCTACATTGTACTCACCAGGAAAAGCAAAAATTTTATCAAAGTTTTTATCCTTGATAAGTTTAGAATAAATTATTGTATAATTTTCTTTAGCCCTAAACTCTTTAGGGTCAAGTAAAAAACTTGTTCCATTAAATTCTAAAATAGTACCTAAATTTTCTTTTTTGATAACCATATTTTTTATTTTAACACAAAAATTGAGGTAAAATATTAATTAGCAAAAATGACAGCAGAAATTCAAGAAAACCAAACACAAGCATTAAAAATAAGATTTAAGAATTTGAAGATTGGAAGCATTTTAGAAGGTGTCGTTATTAGTAAAAAGAAAGGAGAGCTTTTTGTAGATTTAAGTCCTTTTGGTACTGGAAGGCTTTATGGAATTTTTTATAAAGAATGCGAAGAGATAGCTAAAAAAATAAGAGTTGGTGACAGAGTTGGCGTAAGAATTGTTGGTTTAAATGATGGTTATGGAAATTATGAAATTTTGCTTCAAGATACTATTCAAATAAATAAATGGCAAAGAATTTTGGAATATCAACAAAATAAAACTATTTTGGATCTTGAAGTTAAAGAGGCTAATCGAGGTGGTCTTATTGTTGAGGTTGAAGGTATTCAAGGTTTTATACCTGTTTCCCAGCTTTCTCCTGAATATTATCCAAGAGTCAATAATAATAAAGAAGCTATCTTAGAGCATCTTAAAAAATTTGTAGGACAAAAAATAAAATGCAGAGTTTGGCTTGCTGATCCTCAAAAAAATAAATTAGTTCTTTCAGAGAAATTAACAAAAGAAGAAATTTACCAAAAAATTATTTCTAACCTCCAAGTAGGACAGATTATGGATGTAAAAGTTGTCGGTCTAAGTCCTTTTGGAATTTTTGTAAGATTTAATGAAAATCCAGCTATGGATGGTTTGATTCATATTATGGAAATTCCTAGTGAATTGGCTAAAGATTTAAGTAGCAATTTTCCTGTTGGTAAGGTTATTAAAGCTAAAATTGTTCAGATAAAGCAAGATAAAGTTAATTTTTCTTTAAGAGACTTGAGGCCCGATCCTTGGACGCTTATAAGCGACTATTATAAAGAAGGAGATAAGGTAGAAGCAGTTTTGAAAGAAAAAAATAATGTTTTTGGAGTAGCCGAACTTAAAGTCGGAGATTATGGTTTTGTTCAAGGTTTTATCTTTCAAAATCTTGAAAATTTAGAACCTGAAAATAAATATAACTTTATTATCGAAACTCTTAATCCTAAAGAAAAACATCTTGTCTTAAAACCTTTAAATGCTTAAAGGTGAAAAACTAAAATATTTTGCCTTATTTTTTTCCTTAATTCTTTTTTTTCTTATCCTCTTTATTGGTGAAAAAAAACTTAAAGAAGAACAAGAAATTTCTTTTGTTAACTTTTTAGACAAAGTTAAAAAAGGTGAAGTAAAAGAGATAAATATTGAGTCAGACTCAAATATTATCTTTGTAACTAAAGAAGGAAAAATTTTCAGAACTTATAAGGACCCTAACTCAAGTCTTTGGGAGGTTTTTGAAAAAGAAAAAATACCTAAAAACGACTATTTAAATATCAAGATAAATAAAAAGCCAGAATTTTCTTTTGGACAGCTCTTACTTTCCTTTATTTTAAATGTTCTTCCTGTAGCTATTATTATTTGGTTTATATGGCAAATGTTTAAACAAACTCAAAAAGGAACCTCACAAATTTTTAGTTTCGGAAAATCAGGCATTAAAGTTTATAATCCTGATGATCCAAACAAAGTTACCTTTAAAGATATTGCTGATTTAGAGGAAGCCAAACAAGAATTAATGGAAGTTGTTGAATTTTTGAAAAATCCAGATAAATTTTTAAAAATTGGTGCCAAGATTCCTAAAGGAGTTTTACTTGTGGGGCCACCGGGTAGCGGTAAATGTGTAGTCGGTGATACTTTGATTTTTACTAACAAAGGAATTATGGAAATTCAAGAAATACCTAAATATTTTTATGTTGATAAATTTACAAATAAAGTTGAGGGTGCTTATTTGCCTACTTTGGATCTAGAAAATTTAGAAAAAGTTCAAGATAGAGCTATTTATTTTTATGAGCTTCCTGGGACCGAAACTATAAAAATTACTACTAAGCAAGGATTTGAGCTCGAAGGAACTCCAGAACATCCAATAGTTGTTTTAGATAATGATGGGAAATTGATTTTCAAAACTTTACAAGATATAGATGTAGGTGATATTGTTGCGATAAAGTTTAACACCCAGATTTTCGGTAATTTAGAAGAAGTAACAGAAGAAGAAGCTTATATAATGGGAATTTTAACTGGCGATGGAAATTTATCTGCTGGCAGCAGACTTGAATTAACTACTGCTGATAAAGAGTTGGCTGAAATTTTTGTAAATTATTTCAAAGTTAACTACCCGCAATATAGCGTTTTTAAAAGACCACAATATACTAGGAACATAAACAAATCAATTGTTTATGGAATTTCTTCTTGGCCAGCAAAGAAAAGATTTTTTGAAAAAGGAATGAGTTGTTTTATTTCTTATGACAAATATGTACCTACATCAATTATGATGGGAAGCAAAAAAATAATAGTATCATTTTTAAGAGGACTTTTTGATAGCGATGGTTATGTAGAAAAAAATAAAGGGGGTGTTGGTCTTAGTTCTGTGAGTAAAAAACTTATTTATCAAGTTGCCATGCTTCTTTTAAATCTTGGTATTGTTCCATCGATAAGAGTAAAACATAGATTTGATGGCAGGCATCTTAGAGATGTTTATTCTCTAACTATAAGCGGAACATATCTTTTAAAATTCGCTAAAGAAATAGGTTTTGCGCTTTCTCGAAAACAAAAAGAACTTGAAAATTATCTTTATACCCGTTGGAAAGGAAATACTAATGTTGATGTTTTTTATAATATTGGAGAGATAGTAAATACAGCTTGGAAAGAAATAAGTCAAAAGAGGCTAAGTAATAGCTGGTTAGCTTATATTGCCGATAAGACTAGAGATAAAAACAGAATCTCTAGAAATACTTTGATAAGATTTATAGAGGAATTAGAATCAAAAAATGCCACAAGTGATGAATTTTACTATCTTAAAAAATTATTAGAAGCCGATCTCTATTTTGTTCCTATTGTTAAAAAAGAATATAGCAAAAACAAAGTTTATGACTTTACAGTTGAAAAATCACATTCATTTATTTCTAACGGGTTCATTTCTCACAACACACTTTTAGCAAGAGCAACTGCTGCCGAGGCTGGGGTGCCATTCTTTTATATTTCTGGTTCAGAATTTGTCGAACTTTTTGTCGGAATTGGCGCAAGTAGGGTTCGTGATGCTTTTGCAGTTGCTAAAAGAAATCAACCAAGTATTTTGTTTATTGATGAAATTGACGCTATCGGAAAGGTAAGAGGGGTTGGAATTACCGGAGGACATGAAGAAAGAGAGCAAACATTGAATCAAATTTTAGTAGAGATGGATGGTTTTGAAAAAGGAACTCGAGTCGTCGTTATTGGAGCAACTAATAGACCAGATGTTCTTGATCCTGCTCTTCTTCGTCCTGGAAGATTTGATAGAAAAATTGTTTTGGATCTTCCAGATGTTAAAGCCAGAGAGGAAATATTGAAAATTCATTTAAGAGATAAAAGGGTTGGTAAGGTTAATTTAAAACAAGTAGCAGAATTAACTCCTGGTTTTTCAGGAGCAGACTTAGCTAATTTATGTAATGAAGCAGCTATTTTAGCAGCCAGAAGAAATAAAGAATTTATTGAACAAGAAGATCTTTTAGATGCAATTGATAAAGTTTTATTAGGACCAGAACGAAAAACAAAAGTTTATTCAAAGAAAGAAAAAGAAATTGCTGCTTATCATGAAGCAGGTCATGCTCTTGTTGCTCATTATCTTCCTTTTGCAAGTCCTGTTCAAAAAATATCAATTATTGCTAGAGGAAAAGCAGGTGGTTATACTTTAAAAACACCTCTTGAAGAAAGGAGCTTTTATTTCAAAAAAGAATTTTTAGATGAATTAGCTTCAATGCTTGGTGGTTATGCAGCAGAAAAATTAATTTATAATGATATTACTACTGGAGCCAGCAATGATTTAGAAATTGCTACTGATTTAGCAAGACAGCTTGTTTTGAAATTTGGTATGTCAGAAAAATTAGGTCCTATTTCTTTTTCTCGAACTCCTAGAGAATTTTATTTAGAAAAAGAGTACTCTGAAAAAACTGCAGAAATAATTGATGAAGAAGTTAAAAGAATAATTGATAAAGCTTTAGAAAGAGCTCTAAAGGTTTTGACTCTTAAAAAAGATAAATTAGAAAAAGTTGCTAAAGTTTTAATGAAAGAAGAAGTTATTGAAAAAAGACGATTTGAAAGACTTGTAGGTGAAAAGAAGGGATCGGTTAAGGTGGATTAAGCATTGAAATTACGCTACCATTATATTGAATTTTTATTGTATCAATTTTCTTCTCTTTTATAGTCTTCTTTTTCTTTTATTAGAAATATATTAACAATCTCAATTCTTTTTTCTTTTGGAAACAAAGTAAACAAAATTCGCCACCTATTAATGCGAAGACGCCAACCAAATTTAGTTCTTCAATCTTTTTTATTTGAGGATGAGCGAAAGGATTTGTGGCTAATTTTTTAAATTCAATATAATTTAAATTAAATATAAAATTTCTCTTTCAATTCTTTTGGCAATTTAGCAAATTCTTTTTCTGCTCGAGGCTTAATGATTACTTCACACATTCAATTTATATTTCTTTTTCAGCTCATTCAATGTAACACCTCTCTTACCCTCACTTTCTTTTAATGCTCTCAAATATATTTCCTTTTCTTCAAATTCTTCTATGTATTCTCTTATTTTTTCCCAGTCTCTCAAGCTTAAAATAACAACGGCTTCTTTTCCTATTTTTATTAAATTTTTAATCACTTTAGTCATTAAAATAATTATATCACAAAATCTTAAAATAAATTTATTTCTTTATTAAAAAGAAGATTTGAAAGACTTGTAGGTAAAAAAGAAAGGATCAATTAGTGTGAATTTAAAATCTCCGACGTCGGACGTCCAAAAATTTGCAATGCCCGTTTAAGAAGTTATATATTTTAAAATGGACCTTACAATAAAACAGATAATACGTTGAATAGTTAATTTAATTTTTAGAATTTAGTGCTTAGAATTTTGAATTTGAGCTTTTAATTCTTCGATCTCCTTTTGTTGCTCTTGTATGGCTCTTACTAAATAAGGAATCAATTCATTATAGCTTAAAGTCTTTTTTCCTTGTGAATCTTGTCTTACAAGTTCTGGTAAAACTTCTTCAACCTCTTGGGCAATAAAACCAAAATGCTTCTCTTTATCCATATTCTCATCTTTCCAATAAAATGAAACAGGATTCAATTTCAAAACTTTATCTAAAATTCCGTAATTTAATGGCTGAATATCTTTTTTAAGAGAAATATCGGATCTCGTGATGTAATTACTAAAATAAGCACTTGCTCCCACAATATCCCAAGTAGCTATTCCTCCACCCCAACCAGCTGGCCAATCTTCATAAACAGCAGCACCTATTCCAGAAAGAACTTTTAGCCTAGTTGCAGGAGCAAAAGGTCCCGTCGTCCCGATGCCGACGTTGCCTGCTGAAGTAATGATAATCCTGTCATTTCCACTAAATTGAATGCGAAGGTTATCATTGGTATTATCACCCCAATTAATAATTGCATCTTTTCGATCCCAACCATAATCT